>Ga0224557_1001567_pt1 | contig 21682 bp, 9 predicted proteins | sample 714S31014metaG_FD_180677 | JGI IMG/M metagenome (GOLD analysis project Ga0224557, IMG submission 180677) | Peat soil microbial communities from Stordalen Mire, Sweden - 717 S3 10-14 | ecosystem: Environmental > Terrestrial > Soil > Wetlands > Peat | place: Sweden: Norrbotten County, Stordalen... | reverse complement strand
GGAGTGCCCGAGAGTTCTTCCGAATAGAAAGCGCAGAGATCGTGGATCAGGACATCCAACGACCAACCGTCGCAGATGATGTGGTGCGCCGTGAAGACGACGGCGGCGTGATCGGGAGCGAGCAGAACCATTTGGCAGCGGAACAAAGGGCCTGCGGGCAACGAAAATGGCAAGGCCGTCTCATCGGCGATCAGTTTGCGGAGGTGGTCCTCTTGGCGTGTTGGGTCGTCGATTCTGGAAAAATCGGTTGCCGGCATGGAGATTTTGAGGGCCGGGGCGATCTTCATGGTCTTACCGGTTTCATCGAAGCTGGAGCGGAGAGCATCATGGCGCTCAACCAGGCGGTCGATGGCGCGCGTCATTTTCTCGATGGAGATATTGCCCGTAAAACGCACCGTCATGGACTCGTTGTAGGAGGCCGACAAACGTTCGGAGAGGCGCGAGGAAGCATTGATGCCGCGCTGCGGAACCGTGGATTCAACTTCACGGGGGACGGAGGGTGCGGCTGCCGAGCTTTGCTCGGCGGGGACGGGCGAGACGCCCGTCCCCACACGACTGCCGGTTTCTAGAAGCGAAATGAGACGGGAAATGGTGCGCGCCTGCTCGGCAACAACTTCTTCGAGCGTGCTGCCGTTGCGCCGGATGTTTGGTGGGACTTCGGCGGCTGGAGGCGCGACGGGTGGTGGAGTCACCGGGAAGGGGGCTGAGATAGCCGGGGCATGGGCAAGAAGTTCGGCGGGCAAGGTGGCATCGAGATGCGCGGCCAGCATGTCGACGTTGGGCCATTGATTCATAAGCTGGCTGAAGCTGACCTTGGCGGAAAATTCCTTGCGGATGGCGAAGGCGACCTGCGTCAAAGAGAGCGAGTCGAATCCCTGCTCCATGAAGGTGGCGGAAGTGCTGATTTGCGAGCGTTCCCGACCGGAGACCGGCACGAGCAGGTCGAGCACACGCGAGGCGATGCGGTCTTGTCGGGAAGATGGAATGGTCGGCGAACTTCCTGAGACGACGCTCTCGGTCGGCGCTGAGGAAGCTACGGGATCGACGAATCGTTCGACTGTGGAACGAGTGGCCGAAACCGAGTTTGCGAGCGGGAGACTCTGTGCGGCGGCCACGATTGCGGCAGGGTCTACCCAGAAGCGCTGCCGCTCAAAAGGATAGGTTGGCAAGGGAATGCGGCGGCGGTTTTCGTGGGCGTAGAAGGCATCCCAATCGATGGACACGCCGTTCTGCCAGAGGGAGCCCAATGCAAAGAGCAGACTTGCCCACTCGGTGTTGTTCTCGTGTGTATCCGCAAATGTGGGAATCGCCGCGCAGGGATGGCCGGGGGTGAACTGCTGGCGAGCCAACGAACACAGCGTGGAGCGCGGTCCACATTCGAGGAAGAGGTCGTGCCCCTGGTCTTTGAGGTACTGGATTGCGCTGGAAAATTCGACGGTGGCGCGGGCATGGTTGGCCCAGTACGCCGGGTCGGTGGTTTCGGCGGCGGTGATGGGGCGTCCGGTGACGGTGGAGACAAAGGACCGAGCGGGAGGGCGCAAGTGGATTTGGGCAACAGCCTGGCGCAAGGGCTCAATCATGGGATCCATCATGGCGGAGTGGAAGGCATGCGAGGTATGCAGGTGGCGGAAGACGATTTCTTTCGCTTCGAGCTGCTTTTGAAATTCGACTGCATCCGCTTCCGGACCGGACACGACACAGAGGGCAGGAGCGTTGTTGGACGCGATCTGAAGCGTCGAGGGAAGAATTTTCGCGATGGCATCGGCGCTGGCGTTCACCGCCATCATGGAACCGCGCGGCAGGTTCTGCATTAAGCGGCCACGCAGGGCGATGAGGCCCAGAGCGTCCTGGAGATCCCACACGCCGGCGAGAGTGGCGGCGACAAATTCTCCGATGCTGTGTCCGGCCATGGTGGCTGGCTCGACACCCAGGCTCTGCCAGAAGCGCGCCAGTGCGTATTCGATTACGAAAATCGAGGGCTGGGTGAAGAAGGTGTCCTGTAGGGAAATCTGGGCGGTCTTCTGATCTCCACTCTGGGGATAAAGGAGTTCTCGGAGATCGCGTCCGAGATGCGGCTTAAGGTATTCGCAGCAATCGTCGACGACGGCGCGAAAAAGGGGCTCGTCGCGATATAGGTTCTGGCCCATGTTGACGTACTGCGTGCCCTGACCTCCGAAGAGGAAAACGACGGGAGGATTGCGGCGCTCGCATCGTTTCGTGCTGCAGCGCAACGGATTCGGTTGCAGAAGAAGTTTGGCGGCTTCGCTGGAATCGGCGGCGACCACGAAACGCCGGTGCGCCATCTGCTTGCGTCCGGTTTGAAAGGTGTAGGCAGCGTCGGCAAGAACTTCCGGAGCGGCGGCCGCAAGATGCTCCGCCAGAGCGTGGCTGTATGCCGCGAGGGCTGCCAGAGTCTTGGCAGAGAGTGGCAAAAGCTGCAGGGGGAGCGACGGGCTTGCGGTCTGCGAAGCGGCATCGGGCGCAGGCGCTTCTTCGAGAATGACGTGGACGTTGGTGCCACCGAAACCAAACGAACTGACGGCAGTGCGGCGGATTTGTTCTCCTCGCGGGAACGGGATGAGCTTGTCGGCAATCATGAAAGGACTGCTGGCAAAGTCGATTTTGGGATTTGGCGTTTTGAAATGAAGGGTTGCAGGTATTTGCTCGTGATGCAGGACGAGGGCCGCTTTGATCAGGCCGGCAACTCCGGCGGCATTGGTGGGATGACCGATGTTGCCTTTGATGGAACCAAGGTAGCAGAACTGTTTCTTGTTCGTCTTACTCTCAAAGACTTTGCGCAGCGCTTCGAATTCAATCGGATCGCCAACGGGGGTTCCTGTGCCGTGCGCCTCAATGTAGCCGATGGTCTCGACGGGAACGTTGGCATTGGACTGGGCGAGGGCAATGGCTTCGGCTTGGCCGTCCACGCTGGGAGCCAGGAAGGAAGCGGGGCGGGCGCCGTTGTTGTTCTTGCCGGTGCCGCGAATCAGGGCATAGATGGTATCGCCATCGGCGAGAGCATCGGCTAGCCGCTTGAGGAGGACGACGCCGGCGCCATCACAAAACATGGTTCCGGTCGCGTCGGCATCAAAAGGACGGCAGTGGCCGTCCTTGGCAAACGTGCCTCCCTCTTGATAGAGGAAGCCGCTTTTTTGCGGGACGGTGATGTCGATGCCGCCGGAGAGCGCCATGTCACACTCATAGTCGAGGAGCGAGCGGCAGGCCTGATCCACCGCCACCAGAGTGGTGGAGCAGGCGGTATTTAGGCTGATCGCTGGGCCGCGTAGATCCAAGAGATAGGCGGTGCGAAGGGCGATGTAATCCTTCTGGTTGCCGTACTCGACGGCCAACTTGCCGGCCATTGCCAAGAGATCGGGTTGGGTGAGGAGATTGGTGGTGTAGTAGTGGTTGTCGCCGATGCCGGCAAACACGCCGATGCGTCCCTCGCAGCGCTCCGGGTCGTAGCCTGCGTTCTCGAGCGCCTGATGGGCGAGTTCGAGAAAGACGCGCTGTTGCGGGTCCATGACCTTGGCTTCCAGCGGATTGATGCCAAAGAAAGCGGCATCGAAAAGGTCGGCGCCCTCGATCAGACCGCGGGCGCGGATGTAATCCGGATCGCGGCGCAGATGTTCGTCAATGCCTGGGCCGAGTTCCTCGGGCGTAAAGAAAGAAATGGATTCGACGGAGTTGCAAAGGTTGCGCCAGAGTTCATCGAGATTGGCCGCGCCGGGGAAACGGCCGGTCATGCCGATGACCGCAACGGCATCGCGGACAGCGTCATTCGCATCGTTCGAACTGCGCGGCGAGTTATGCCGCGAATGACGCCGATGACGCGCCCGGCTTTCGGCTTCGGCAAAAACATCGGACTTGGTCTCGTTCACTTCCAGAAATTCCGCGAGCTTTGCGATGGTGGGGTATTGAAAGACCTTGACCGGGGGAATCTCGCGCGCAAAACGCGCGTGATATTGACTTGCCATGCGGACCGCTGCCAGCGAATTGCCACCTAGGTCGAAGAAACTGTCGTCAATGCCGACTTTTTCCAGTTGTAACAGTTCGCACCAGAGAGTCGCCAACTGTTTTTCCGCCGCCGTCTGCGGGGCGATAAATTCCTGGGCTAGAAGTGGCCGTTTGCCTTCGGGCTGGGGTAGGGCGTTACGGTCGAGTTTGGCATTCGGAGTCAGGGGAAATTTCTCCAGACGAACAAAAGCGGAGGGCACCATATAAACCGGCAGCGTGGCTTTGAGAGTCTGAACCAGAGCGGTGGAACTTAAGCCTTCGCGGCCGGTGTAGTAGACGACAAGACGTTTCTCGCCGGGGCGATCCTCTCGAAGAACGACGACGGCCTGCGCGATTCCATCGACTCTTGCAAGCACGCTTTCGATTTCGCCGAGTTCGATGCGGAAACCGTGGAGTTTCACCTGCTGGTCGAGGCGTCCGAGAAATTCAACCGTGCCGTCGGGGCGACAGCGGACTTCATCTCCCGTGCGGTAGAGGCGCGCGTCGGGACCTTTTGCTGTGGGATCGATAACGAATCGTTCGGTCGTCAACTCGGGACGATCGAGATAACCGCGAGCGAGGCCTGTGCCGCCAATCCACAGTTCGCCGGGCTTGCCTTCGGAAACGGGCTTGCGACTTTCATCGAGAACATGGAATTGGGTGTTCGCAATCGGCGGGCCGAGCGAGATTTGGTCGGCTGACGTGAGACGTTCGGTGGAGGACCAGATCGTGGTTTCGGTTGGTCCATACATGTTCCAAAGTTCGCGGCAACGGGGGAGTAGTTGGCAAGCGAGGTCCGACGTGAGGGCTTCGCCTCCGCAAAAGATTCGCAGGTCACTCTTTCCTTCCCAGTCGCTCTCCACCAGCATGCGCCAGGTGGTTGGCGTTGCCTGCATCGCGGTGACCGCGTGCTCGGTCAGCAGTTTTTTAAGCTCGCGACCGTCGGCAGCCTGTTCGGCAGTGGCGATGACGATCTGGGCTCCGCATACCAAAGGGAGGAGAAATTCGAGGATCGAAATATCAAACGAAGTTGTCGTCACCGCCAGGAGCGTGTCGGAGGCCGCCATCCCAGGGGTTTCGGCCATGGACAGGAGGAAATTGACCAGCGCGCGGCGCGGGATCATGACGCCCTTGGGCTTTCCAGTAGAACCCGAAGTGTAGATGAGGTAGGCGAGATGATTGGGATCGTTGCTTAAGAGGATGTTCGTGGCCGGGGACTTGGAAAGAGCCTCGTTCTCGCGGTCGAGCAGGACCACACGGGCGGTCGTTTCTGGGAGACTTGAGCGCGTGGAAGAATGTGTAAGGAGAAGTGAGACCTCCGATTCCACCACCATGAACGCCAGGCGGTCTTCGGGAAACTTCGGATCGAGGGGTAGGTACGTTCCGCCGGATTTGAGGATGGCTAGTAGACTTACGACTGAATCCAAGGAACGATCAAGACAAACGCCGACCAGGCTCTCGGGTCCGACGCCTTGGCCACGAAGAAAATGTGCCAGTCGGTTCGCGCGGGAATTCAACTCGAGGTACGAAATCTGTTCCGGGCCCAAGGTCAAGGCGGGAGCGTCGGGCGTGCGCTCGACTTGGTCTTCGATGAACTCGTGCGGACCTCGCATCAGAGGGTAGTCCCGCCGGGCATCATCCCGAGGAAAGATCACTCCTGCTCCCATCTTGAGACCTGAACGAGCAATTCACACGCCAAGAACCGGCAGAGTTTCGGTTGGGGGATAACGTGTAAACCTTTTGTTCTTAATTTGTCATGAGAGGAGCCAATCAGCTAGTGACGGGGGTCACAATTGTGATTGACCGATTGTGATTTAAATCACACCAAGCAACTGCCTAGAAATGGAAGAAGATTTCCAGCCAGGACGCAGACGGGGGCTACGGAGTGCAGATGTAGGTATAGGTGTGCAGAGGAGGAAGCGCGTTTTCGACGGCCAGAGTCGAACGATAGCCATCGACCACGCATAGGTCGGCGAGGGACCACTGTTTGCGGGCTTCGGCGTTTCCCCGGATTTCTTCGATTTCGGGATCGAGATCGGGGTTGGTGGTGACGGAAAAATCGGCCAGAGGAAAAGAAAGGCCGTCACCGGTGGCCTTGAGGAAGGCTTCCTTCCGCGTCCAGCAGGCAAAAAAACCAGGCACGCGGAGATGATTCGGCAGCGCCCGCAGCCCGACGCGCTCGCGCAGGGAGAAGAATCGTTCCGACAACGCGCTCACGTCGACATTTTCGCGGATTTTTTCGATGTCAATTCCCAGGCGATGTTCACTGCCGATTGCGATCAGCGCCATACCTGCTGAGTGGGATACGTTGAACTGAAGCGCGCTCGGATTCTGCGCGGCTGCGAGGCGAGGCTTGCCGGAGGTTGTGTACTCGAAACGGATTTCGGCGGCGGGGATCGCCAAGTACTTCGCAAGCAGGCCGCGAAGCGCGGAGCGACAACCGGTAAAGTGAAGGCGGTCCTTTTCGAAGTGAAATCGGAGGGCGCGCGCGATCTCGTCGGGAGACAGAAGGGCTTGAGAGCCTTCTTCCATGTTCGATTTCGAAGGTTCATCCAAGCTCACCTTCCAGAGGTCAATGCGGGCAGTGGGGAACGATGGCGGGGACGCGGCTTGCGACCACGATGGGGCGTGGCCTTGCTTCTGTTCGCCGCATGGTCCGCCGGCTTGCTTCATGCCGTTCGGTCCAACATAAGAGTCACTGCCATGATCGTGGTCCTTGGGGGTAGGATCTTTGAGGTTGCGACTGGCTCATTGTAAATCGCGCCCGGCCCGGCGGAACGCCTTGCACCAGCCTGACCAACGTCACTGTAATCGAATAGCGATTGCGGAATTCCGTGTGTCATCCTACATTCAATCTGGAATGCCAACTGTAGAGAGCGCCTTCGGGGACGAATCGCTGCTTGAGTTGAGCATTGTTGTTGCCTCTTATAACGATTGGCTCGCGCTTGAATCGTGTCTCGGATCCATCGCGCCGCAGGCGAATGGGCCTCGGTTTGAGGTCGTGGTAATCGACGACGGCAGCGACATCACTGCCCCCGAGCGTATTCGCCAATGGGCACGCCACTTCCCCCTAACGATTGTCGAGCAATCGCACGCGGGGATTTCCGCCGCTCGAAATCGCGGCATCCGGGCGTCCAAGGGCGCGGTGGTGTTGTTTGTGGATGCCGACTGCAGGCTAGACCCAAACTGCCTGGCTGCCCTCCGTTCGACGATCGCTCGTTTCCCTCAGCACAATTGCTTTCAGCTTCGGCTGACTGGGAGTTGCTCCAGCGTGGTTGGAAGGGCGGAAGAGCTCAGGCTCGTCACTTTTCAAGAACACGCGCTGCAACCCGACGGCCGCATTCGCTACTTGAACACCGCCGGATTCGCCATGCGCCGCAAACGGATCGGCCGCGAAGCCGGAGTGTTTGATGAGGCCGCGCTTCGGGGTGAGGACACACTGTTGCTGGCGAATCTGATCGAGGGCGACACGCTGCCGCTATTTGTGCCCGAAGCCATCGTTGAGCATGCCATACCGCTGTCTTTGATGGAGTGCCTGCGAAAGGATATTCGGACAGCTTACCTGGAAGGACGAACGTACGAGAGGATCGCCTCGACGGGAGTTCGGATTCGAGTGACGCAGAGAGAGCGCCTGCGATTGCTGTTGTCCATGTGGAGGACTGCCAACCGGCCTTCGATCGGACGAACGGCTTGGTTTGTGCTGGTTGGCCGGCAGGCTCTACAACGGATGATCTCTTTTGGCTACAACTTTCTGCGGGTTGGATCTGAACGGGGCTTGTAGATCTTGCGGCTACGAACGTTGATACCTTCCTTGCTCAGTTACCACTGTACCCATAAGTAACCACCCACCGGTGGCATTGCCCGCTTAGCGACTCACCGCTTACCCTAGATCACTACCAAAATCATAACATCATAACGAGGACAAATGTCCCCCAAATCGACGGGAGTACGAAAATCCGGCTCAAGAGTTCTTTCCAGGAAAGATCCCTTGGAAACCAGAGTTACAGTTGCATCGTTGGTTGCCTTCCTGCTGCTGGCAACAGCGTTCTGTAGCGCCCAGGCAACGCCTGGAACCTGCTCTGGCGGCGCAAGCCTCTCGGGCTGGTACGGCATGCTCGTAAGCGGGGGGGGAGAATACCTATCCGGCGCCCTCTACTTTGACGGCAACTGCAATGTGTCGGGGAACCATGTTACAGGCGGCAGCGGCGGACAATACAGCTCTACGAGTGTTTCGGGTACGTACGTTCAGAATTCGGACGGTACTTTCACGATTACGCTGAACTACCCAGGCCAATCGACGCCGCAAACCTACATGGTGGGCGTCAGCGAGTCCGGCAACAAAGCGCGTGGCTTGGAGAGTGACGGCACCGTCATGGCCACCATCGATTTGCAGTCACAGCTTACGACCCTGACATCCGGGTATGGCGCTCCGAGCCTCAGTGGGACCTACGCGGCTTCCTGCTATGGCTCGGGTTACTCAGAGCTTGACTATGTGACCTTCGACGGCAAGGGCAATATTTCGGGCGTAGATGCAAATGACATTTGGGGCTCTCTGGGCAATCAGCCAGTTGCTGGGACCTATTCCGTCAACTCGGACGGCACGTTCTCGGGCAGCCTCGCCGGCAGTTACAGTTTCAACGGCGTCATCGACAACGGCGTCTCCGAGATCGAGTACACGTACGACCAGTCTGGAACTGGCGGCGTAATGGCCTGCGTTGGCAAGCAGTCTAGCAGTGCCGCCGTGAACCTTCGCGGCAACTATGGAATCGTGGTCGGCGGTACCGCGCAAAGCGGCTGGGGCGGTGAATATCTCTCGGGATCTGTTTACTTCGATGGTGTCGGCGGCCTGAGCGGCGCGAACGTGAACGGTGGCCTTGGCCAACAATACGTAAACACGAGCGTGGCTGGATCGTACGCAGTGAATAGCAACAACACGATTTCAATCACGATGAACCTGGCAGGTCAGTCGACTCCGCAAACCTTCGTCGTCGCGGTCAGCGAATCCGGTGACGAAGCAGCGGGTATCGAGACCGACGGCACGGCGATCGCCACCATCGACATGCAAAACCAGATTTGGCCCTCCACTACTCCGCCCTATAGCAATGCCAGCCTCAACGGCACCTACGCGGCCTCCTGCTCGGGAGCGGAAGTGGATCTGAACTATGTGACTTTCGACGGAAACGGCAACATCACCGCAGGCGTGGATGCCTACGATGACGGCTGGTACGGGGATAACCCTTATACGGGGACCTATACGGTCAATAGCGACGGCACCTTTTCGGGGAACTTTCCCGGCCCGATTTACGACATTTTCACGATGACTGGCGTCATCGACAATGGAACTGCTGAAATCGAATACACATACGATCAGTCCGGCGTTGGCGGTGTCGTTGCGTGTGTGGGCGAGTCAAGCTATGGCCCGATCGGAACCAATCCTGCGGTGGCCACGCCAACCTTCAGCCCCGCTCCGGGAGCTTACGGATTGGCACAGTCGGTCACGCTGGCAGATACCACCCCGGGTGCGGTCATCTACTACACCACCAACGGAACCGCTCCAACCATTCAGTCTGCGGTATATACCGGTCCCATCCAGATCAGTGCGACGACGACCATTCAGGCAATCGCCGTGGCCAGCGACTCCAACAATAGCGCCATCGCGGCGGGGACGTACTTCTATGGACCGACGCAGAGCCTTACGTTTCCACCGATTCCGACGCAGACATATCCGACGGGGCCGATTGTGTTGAGCGCGACGGCCAGTTCGGGTCTGCCGATCAAGTACACGGTGCTTTCTGGTCCGGCGACCGTCAATGGGAACATACTGACGATCACGGGCGCGGGTTCAGGGACGGTTCAGGCGAGCCAGGCGGGGAATGCGCAGTTCTTCTCGGCCGCGCCGGTTTCGCAGACATTCACCGTCAATATGGCGAGCACCGCGCTGATGCTCACGTCGAATAGCAACCCGGCGTTACTGAATCAGCCGGTAACTATCGCCGCGACGATCATGCCGCAGAACGGTGGCCAAGCTTCCGGCACAATCACCTTTGAGGACAGCGCGACGATCTTGGCGGTGGTTGCGGTAACCGGCAACGTGGCCACTCTGACCGTAGGCTCATTCGCTGTCGGCGTACATTCCATCAGCGCGGTTTACAGCGGCGACGCCAACTTTCTCGGAAGCACGGCAACACCGCTCGTGCAGATCGTGAGTAAAGCCCCGACTACCACGACGCTGGCTTCGTCGAACGCTCTTGTGGATTCTGGGCGGGCGATTACCCTGACGATCTCCGTGTCGTCACCGATGGTCACACCCACTGGCAGAGTTCAAGTGCTGGATGGGACAACGGTGCTGGCACAGCTCACTCTGAAGGCAGGGGCTGCGCGATACAGCACGCGGGCACTGCCCGCAGGTTCCACCAGCATTACGGCCGTCTACCTTGGGGACTCCAATAACAGCGGCAGCACGTCGGCTCCGGTGGACGAATTCGTCCTGGCGAGAAGCGTCATAACATTGACGTCTTCGCCGAATCCATCCGCGTTCGGCCAAACGGTGATGTTCACTGCGACGATCACGTCCAGCATCGGCGCACCTCCCGATGGAGAAATCGTCACATTCAATCAGGGCGGAACGACGCTCGGAACGGGAACGCTGAGTGGGGGCAAAGCGACCTTCTCGACTTCGGCGCTGGGCGTGGGAACAAAGGCGGTAACAGCGGTCTATGGAGGCGACGCGAACTTCGCCGCTGGCACGTCGATGGCAGCGCATCAGGTGGTCAGCAAGGCTGCGACGACGACGACAGTGACCTCGTCGATCAATCCGTCAAGCGCTGGAAAAAACGTAGAGTTCACAGCAGTTGTAACGGCGCCGTTCGGAGGAATCGCAACTGGTACCGTGACGTTCTACGATGGAACGACGACTCTGGGAACGGTGGCCACGAGCGGGGCGAAGGCGAGTCTCACAACTTCAAAACTGAGCCACGGTACGCACCATGTGACAGCGACGTATAACAGCAGCGCCGACTTTGCCGGCAGTTCAGGCTCACTGACGCAAACAGTGAATTAGGGTCGCGTCGCACCAATCGTTACGTGTAAAGTATTTATTTCTTAACAAGTTATGAGCGGTCCTACCCGGTCGTTCGCTCTACCCTATTCCAGCCCTTGAGGGTACCCCCCCCTCCCTGCGGTCTTTTGGAATCATTTCAGACACTACCGGGAGCCAAGTGCGGTGATGGCGGTCAAGCCCACGCGTCGCAACGTTCCGGGTGTGATCGGGGCGCGGGCAAGAGTGTCCGCGCTACAGTCAAGGGCACCCGATGGCGTGATTCGCCCGCGGAAGGAACTCAAGTCGGTTCGCCTGGGATTCTCAGTGAGCGCTATGGCTGCATACGCCAGTTGCAGGTGGTGGGATGGGTTCTGCGGATGCGATCCTTACGTCCTTCTTTCCAAACCCGACCTGAGGTATCCTTGTTTTATGATTCGGTTGCCAATCCTTAAAGATGAGTTGGCCTTTCTGGAAAAGCTTCGGCCAGACTTAGAAACGAGGCCGGATTTAGGGCATTTGGCGAGTGATATCAAAAAGCGAATCGATAAGATTCAGCAAGAGATTCGCGCTTTACTGGAAAACAAATGAACCTGATAGACCTTCCAAAGGCGTGACGGCAGTCTTTTGGGTTGTTTCCACCCTTCCCAACGAAAAGGCGGTGCGGGCCGCCCCGACTCCCGGAGAGGGAAGGCCAATCTGCACCGCCAGAGGGAATGTGCCGTCAATTACTCAAGTGGGAGCGTCTTGTCCGGCAGTCCCTGTCTTAACCACCGTCACCCCTTGATCCGCCGCCGACGGAACATTCCCGCGACAGCCACAAGCCCCGTTCCCAACAGACCGAGGGTTCGGGGTTCCGGTACTGCTAATGACAGGGTTGTGCTACCCGTGGAGTGACCGATCCCTTGTAGTCCCTGGTGCGCATTGAGGACCGTAATGTTCTGGGTCGTGTATCCAGTGACAACGCGACCGTTATACAGCGTGCCAACGATCTTGCCGCTCAGTGTGTAGAAAGACTTTTGACCAGATTTGCCATCGAACGTCCAATCGATCGTACCTTCGAAGCTTCCAGCGAAGAGCGAGACCGGGCCTTTTACACCCGTCAACTTTCTCGCCCACGTGCCCATGCCAGTGATGTCAAAGGTCGAACCCGTGGATGAGAACGTTCCGCCCGTTGCCAGCGAACCGGTAAGCAAAGCGCCGGTCGTGTACCTGACCGTACCGAGGGCATGGCCAGGGCCAGCCGTAAACGTGCTGCCAGGGGAGAACGCAACTTGCATGAGTTCCGCTCCATTCGAACTGATCCCTGCGTTCGACATTGAAACCGTGCCGAACTGGTTGTCAAATGTGATGGTGTCCGCCCACGCCGCCATCGGCAACGCCAGAGCCAGTAAAGCCAGAACCACTACTACTCGCCTCATGTGAACCCCTCCCAAAGTTGTTATCTCTTCCCAAATTCGCCCCTGGAGCTTGTTGTCCGAGGTACATCCCTGCAATTTCACGATGGCCTCTCGCCCTGACGCGAACTCATATCATTTGACAGGTTGAGAGTTTGCAAGTCTGTCCAGTTTTGCTCACTTGTCTGGAAACACCGGCGGTTCGAAAACGAGCATCGGTGAGGTGTAGGGCCAGCATTGAGACTCTCTCCAACTCGCTGGCCCTTTTTCGTGTCACTTTTCAGTTAATGTCGCAAAATTCCCGTTACGCGCACCGTGGTCAAAACGCGCTATCGCTGATTTCAAGTTGACTTCGTACCCTGGCATGAAAACTAATGACCACAGCCACGTGAGCAAAGGCTCCTACGACTTTTTCGCCGAACGATTCTCGCGTTTGGTGTTATCTTCTGCTTCCGCGCTGTGCCGCGGAACTCAAGGCTGGCCAACAGTTCAAGCAGGTTGCAAAATGGCCGGTGACACAGGCGCTTTTACGTTCCAGTGCCGTCTATCCGACGAGCGTGATGGGGCCCGGTCCTAACAGGCGCGACGTTTAGGATGGGCCGCCGCCCGCAGTGTACAGTTATTGAGGTTCACTTCTCCCAAAGCAAACAGGAATTTATGCAAGACTGCCGACAATTTTATATTGATGGGAAATGGGTCGATCCAGCGGAAGTCCACGATCTTACGGTGATCAACCCCGCTAGTGAAGAGACGATCGCGACGATCTCGCTCGGCACTACCGCGGACGTTGACCGGGCGGTAGTGGCGGCCAAGGGCGCATTCGAGTCGTATTCGGAGACGAGCGTGGACGCGCGGCTGGGGCTGTTACGGCGAAGTATCGACGTTTATCAGTCGAAGATGCAGGAGATGGCTGACACCATTTCGCGGGAAATGGGCGCGCCTTGCTCGCTCGCGCGGAAGGCGCAGGCTCCGGCGGGAGTCGCGCATCTGCTGGAAATCGTCAAGGTGCTGGAGCACTTTGAATTTGAAAGGCTCAAAGGTTCGACGCTCATGCGGAAGGAACCGATTGGAGTGTGCGGACTGATCACGCCGTGGAACTGGCCCATGAATCAGGTCGTCTGCAAGGTTGCTCCGGCGCTGGCGGCAGGCTGCACGATGGTTCTGAAGCCGAGTGAAATTGCGCCGCTCTCCGCTTACTTGTTTGCGCAGATCATGGATGAAGCCGGCGTCCCGGCGGGCGTTTTCAATCTGGTGAATGGCGATGGGCCGACGGTGGGAGCTGCGATTGCGGCGCATCCCGATGTGGCGATGGTGTCTTTCACAGGGTCGACGCGAGCGGGTATCGCGGTGGCGGTGGCGGCCGCGCCTACGGTGAAGCGGGTGACGCAGGAGCTTGGGGGCAAGTCGGCCAACATCCTGCTCGAAGATGCGGATTTCGAGACGGCGGTGGCGCAGGGGGTGCAGGAGTGCTTTCGCAACACGGGGCAGTCGTGCAATGCGCCTACGCGGATGCTGGTTCCGCGGTCGAAGATGGAGGAGGCGGCGAAGGCGGCAAAGATGGCGGCCGAGGCCACGAAAGTGGGCGACCCGTTCGTGGAGGGCACGGGCATGGGGCCGCTGGTGAGCCAGTCGCAATTCGACAAGGTGCAGCGTCTGATTCATCAGGGCATCGAAGAAGGCGCGCGGCTGGTGACGGGAGGGTTGGGCAAACCCGAAGGCTTCAGCAAGGGGTACTTCGTGAAACCGACGGTGTTCGCGGACGTCCGGAATGACATGACGATTGCGCGCGAGGAGATTTTCGGGCCGGTGCTTTGCATCATCGCGTATGAAGATGAAGATGACGCAGTGCGAATCGCGAACGATACTCCTTATGGGTTGTCGGGGTTTGTGACGTCAAGAGACAGGGAGCGGGCGGTCCGGGTGGCGAAGCGCATTCGGGCGGGCAACGTCCACATTAACGGCGCACGGGTCGACTTTGGGGGTTGTTTTGGCGGCTACAAGCAATCGGGGAATGGCAGAGAATGGGGCGAGGCAGGGCTGGAGGAATTCCTGGAGCTGAAGGCGATTTTCGGTTACGCCAGTCACGCTGACCGCAGGAAATGAGGGCGCTGGGCGGAGCCGCACGCGCTAGACTGGGCGAGGGCGTCTTCCAGGGAAACTCCGATTAGGTGTAGGCAAAAAGCGTAAACCACGGTGTGCACAGGAGTACACGGAGGAAACCGGGACTTAATCAGACCTTCCCTAAAGTGAAATTGGAGGACCGCTGGCATGACAAGTGAGGATTATCCCAAGGGTCAGAACGCTGGAACGAGCGGCCAATTGGCGTCGGCACCGGCCAGTCGCCAGCGCCCTGACCTTCCGAAGGCCTACGTCGCGCCGCAGACCACCTTGCAGGAAGTGCTCGTGACTGTCTGGGCGGGCATTCTCGGTACGGAAAAGATCGGTATTGAGGACGACTTCTTCGAACTGGGCGGCGATTCCGTGCTGGCCACGCAGGTCGTTTCTCGCTTGCGCGATATGTTTCGGATGGATTTGCCTCCGATCGTGTTGTTCGAAGCCCCTACCATCGAGACGCTGGCCACATATATGATCGCGAACGAAGCACGGCCAGGCCTGGCTGAAAAAACTGCGGGCGTCTTGAAGCGAATCGAAGGGATGACGGAAGAAGAAGTGACGCGCAGTTTGCATTCCAGCAGTTCGCATACCAAGTGAGAAGCGGTGCCGGAAGTCATGAGTAAGGAATCGTTCAGGGGCCGTGGTTTCTCGGAGCAGAAACTGGCTTTGCTGGCCAGTCTTCTCGATGAAGAAGGGGTCTCGCAGGCACCTGCCCTGAAGCGCGCATCTCGGGAACGGGAGATGCCGCTTTCCTCGGCGCAGATGCGGCTGTGGTTGTTCGATCAGTTGGAGCCGGGCAGCGCGGCATACAACATCCCGGTGCGGCATGACTTTCGGGGCCAACTTGACGCAGCTGCCTTCGAGCGGAGCCTGAGAGAAATCGTGCGGCGGCACGAGGTGCTGCGGACCTGCTATCTGAGAGTCGATGGACGCCCAGTCCAAAAAATCGCCCCGCCGGAAATATTTCAATTTGCAGTCGTCGATTTACAGAGTCTGCCGCTGGCGGACCGTGAGCTGGAGGTGGGGCGTCTGGCTTCGGCGGATGCGCGGAAGGCTTTTGATCTGGGGAGTGAGCCGCCCATCCGAGCCGAGTTGTTAAAGTTGGCCGCGGACGAGCATGTACTGCTGCTGAATATCCATCATATTGCTTTCGACTGGTGGTCGTTCGGGGTGTTCGAGCAAGAACTGGCGGCGCTCTATGGGGCTTTTCTGCGGGGAGAAACTTCGCCGCTGCCGGATCTGCCCCTGCAATACGTGGACTTCGCCGGCTGGCAACGAGAATGGCTGCAGGGAGAGGTCTTACAGAAGCAACTGGACTATTGGCAAGAGAAATTAAGCGGTGAACTGCCGGCGCTGGAGCTGCCGACCGATCAAAGGCATCCGGCGGTGCAAACCTACCATGGATCGTTTCTTTGTTCGGCGCTTTCGAAGAAGCTGACGGAGGCGCTCAAGACATTCAGCCAGCGCGAAGGCGTCACCCTGTTCGCAACTTTGCTGGGAGCATTCAAGGTGCTGTTGCAGCGGTACACGGGGCAGGACGACATTCTGGTTGGGGCGCCGATTGCGGGGCGGAATCGAGCCGAGGTTGAGGGGCTCATCGGCTTCTTTGTCAACACTCTGGTTATGCGGACCGACCTGTCGGGCGATCCGACGTTTCGGCAGGTATTGCGGCGAGTGCAAGAGACTGCGCTGGGCGCGTATGCGCATCCGGATCTGCCGTTTGAAAAACTGGTGGAAGTATTGAATCCGAAGCGCGAGAGCAGCCGCAGTCCGATGTTTCAGGTGATGTTGTCGATGCTCAACACGCCCATGCAGCCTTTGCATCTGCCAGGACTGCAACACCGGCGGACGATGCTGGACAGCGGCACGTCGAAGTTCGACTTGACGCTGTATGTTCTCGAGGAACCTAGTGGACTGAGCTTCACATGTGAGTACAACACGGATTTATTTCACTCCGATCGCATCGAGCGAATGCTGGGACATCTCGAGGTTCTGCTGGAAGGCATCGTTCGCGATCCCGACCAGCACGTGTCGGAATTGCCACTGTTGAGCGCAGGGGAACGGCAGCAGATTCTGATCGGGTGGAACGACACCCGGGTTGCTTACCCGCGGGACATGGCGCTGCACCAGTTGTTTGAAGCACAGGTGGAGAGGACTCCGGCAGCTATCGCGGTGGAGTTCGAGGGCAAGCAACTTACTTACCGCGAACTGAATGAACGAGCAAATCAGTTGGCTCACTACTTGCGGGCTCAAGGCGTCGGAGCGGAGACGCTGGTAGGCATCTGCATGGAGCGGTGCTTGGAGATGGTGGTCGGGCTTTTGGGCGTCCTCAAGGCTGGCGCGGCGTATGTGCCTTTGGACCCGGCGTATCCGAAAGAGCGGTTGGCCTTCATGGTCGAAGATGCGCAGGTGGGGGTGCTGTTGACCCGGGACGGAGCGATCGCTGGGCTTGCCGAAGATGGGGCCGAGCGTACGACCGAGCGAACGACAAAGATCGTGCGCATGGACTCAGACCGGGAAGCGATTGCGCGGGAGAGCGACGCGAATCCCGTCGGTACGGCGAACGCTAACAACCTGGCTTACGTGATCTACACTTCGGGGTCGACGGGGAAGTCTAAGGGAGTGCAGATTCCGCATCGCGCGGTCGTCAACTTCTTGACGTCGATGCGCCGGGAGCCGGGGCTGGTGGAACAAGATGTACTGCTCTCGGTTACTACCTTGTCGTTTGATATTGCGGCGCTGGAAGTGTTTCTGCCGCTGAGTGTGGGCGCGCATCTGGCGCTGGTCAGCCGGGAAGTGGCTGCGGATGGAGCTAGGTTGTCGGAGCAGTTGGCGAACTCGGGCGCTACGGTGATGCAGGCGACTCCAGCCACGTGGAGACTGCTGCTGGAAGCGGGCTGGGAGGGCAACGATCGGCTCAAAATCCTGTGCGGCGGCGAGGCCCTGGATCGGGAACTGGCGAACCAGTTGTTGAAACGATGCGCATCGCTTTGGAATCTGTACGGCCCCACCGAAACTACGATCTGGTCGGCTGCCTGCAAAGTCGAAACGGAGATAACAAACGGATCCGTCTCCATCGGCAGGCCCATCGCCAACACGCAGCTTTACGTGCTCGACCGCCATCTGCAACCTGTTCCGATCGGCGTACCGGGAGAACTGCACATCGGCGGGGACGGCCTCGCGCGGGGTTACTTGAACCGGCCCGAGCTGACGAGCGAGAAATTTATTGCCAATCCGTTCGGCGACGAGTTGAACTCGCGACTTTACAAGACGGGAGACTTGGCTCGCTATCTGCCGGATGGAAGTATTGATTTTCTCGGCCGCAATGATTATCAGGTTAAGATTCGCGGCTTTCGTATTGAGCTGGGTGAAATCGAAGCGGTGCTGGGCCGCCATCCAGACGTGCAAAATGCCGCGGTTCTTGCTAGAGAAGACGCCCCCGGTGAGAAGCGTCTGGTGGCGTACGTCATCCCGAAAGCTGGAGAGAGACCTTCGATTGATGGGTTGCGCAATTTTCTGAAAGAGAAGCTGCCGGCTCACATGGTGCCGCCGTTTTTCGTCGTCATGGAGAAGATGCCGTTGACGCCGAACGGCAAGCTTGACCGAAAGGCGCTGCCTTCGCCGGACCTTGCCGGACATGAACGCGCGGAGGATGCGCCGGGGTTTGCCGCTGCGCGGGACCCGCTCGAACAGACGTTGGCCCAGATCTGGTCCAAAATCCTGAAGGTGAAAAGGATTGGCATTCACGACAATTTTTTTGAGTTGGGAGGGCATTCCCTCCTGGCGGTCCGCATTGTGGCCGAGATCGAGAGACTGCTCCAGAGGAAGTTGCCTCTCGCCACTTTTCTACAGGCGCCGACCATTGGTGACTTGGCGGATGTGCTGCGAAAAGAAGATTGGAAGCCTTCCTGGTCTTCTCTTGTGCCGATACGGGCAGGCGGATCGAAACCACCTCTGTTCCTGATGCACAGTCACGGGGGCAATGTGTTGGAATATTATCCGCTGGCGGAGCGCCTGGATGCGGATCAGCCCGTATATGCTCTTCAGGCTCGCGGACTCGATGGCAACATTATTAAGGACCAACCGTTCGAGGACATGGTCGAGGCTTACGTTGCCGAGTTGCGGAGCCTGCAACCGGAGGGGCCCTATTTTCTGGGCGGCTATTGCCTGGGCGGACTGCTGGCGTTAGAGGCTGCGCATCAGCTCTCGGCTTTAGGTGAGACGGTAGCTTTGGTTGTGCTGATCCAAACGATCCACCCCACCTACGCTCGCTTTCGCCCCGGTCTCAGCGCGCTGCAGCGGGGCTGGTATCGTGCGACGAAGCGCATCGACCTGGAGTCGGCATATCTTCGCTATCGAGGGGTGAACCACATCGTTGAAAGAGGCAGACGTATGAGGGATCTCCTGCTGGCGAGAACTGCAATCGCAATAGACGGCTGGAGGGGCAAGGACCACGGGGGACAACGAGGTATGGCACACACGCTCGAGGTTCTCGCGATTGAGCATGACCGAGCACGGATACGATATGTGCCGCGCGCCTACAACGGCCCGGTGGTTCTGTTTCGTGCCGGGAAGCAGATCTCCGGACTGATGGCGGATTCCGCGCTCGGGTGGAAAGAGGTTCTGACGGGCGAGTTGACGGTCCGAGAAATACCCGGCCACCAGGAAACTATGTTGATGGAGCCCAATGTTTCGTATCTGGCGAAGGAAATCAGAGAGCAGATCCAGGCTGTTAGCACCGTCGTGTAGTCGCCGAGGGAGGCTCTGATTCGGTGTCGGCAAAAAGCGTGAACCACGGGGTACACGGAGGTACACGGAGGACCCCGGGGACTTAATCGGAAGTTGCCTAGCTCGTTGTTGACTCTGCAAATTCCGTTGGCGTAACGTACATCCACGCGGATCGTGGCAGACTGGAGTCGACGAAATCCATTCACCAGGAGGGGGTCGATTTGGCAATCGGAAGCGGGTGGTCAAAGACGTGGACATACTTCCAAGGGGATTGGCATGAGGGCAACATCGGAATCATGGGCCCGCGCACGCACGCAGCGTGGCTTTGCTCGGTGGTGTTTGATGGCGCCCGGGCTTTCGAGGGCGTCACGCCGGATCTCGATCTGCACTGCGCGCGAGTGAACGCCTCGGCGAAAAAGCTCTACTTGAAGCCAACGGTTGCGGCTGAGCAGTGGATCGAGTTGGCGCGCGACGGGATCAAGCGCTTCGAAAAGGATGCTGCACTTTACATTCGACCGATGTATTGGGCGGAGAAAGAAAGCGCGTGGGTGCAGTCGCACGACCCGGAGTCGACGGAGTGGTGCCTATCGATCTACGAGGCGCCGATGCGCGCGCCGAAGGGCTTCTCGATCACGCTGTCTCCTTATCGGCGGCCCACGCTCGACACCATGCCGGTCGATGCCAAGTGCGGATGTCTTTATCCCAACAACGCGCGTTGCCTTTTCGAGGCGCAAGCACGGGGCTTCGACAATGCGGTGGTGTGCGACATGCTGGGCAACGTGGCCGAACTCGCCACTTCCAACATCTTCATGGCGAAGGATGGCGTGGTGTTTACGCCGGTGGCGAATGGGACTTTTCTCGCCGGAATCACTCGCCGACGCGTCATCGGGTTGTTGCGCCAGAGCGGTGTGACGGTGGTCGAGAAAAGTCTGACCTACGCGGACTTCGAAGCGGCAGATGAAATTTTTGCATCCGGGAACTATTCCAAAGTCGTCCCAGCAACCCGGATCGGCGGGCGCACACTCCCATTCGGTCCGCTTTTTAGCAGAGCACGAGAACTCTATTGGGCATTCGCACATTCGTGATCGCCGGACATTCAGAAAAAGCGAAGCTTCGAGGCGAACCGGCGATTGCGCGTATCACGATCTCGCGCGACACCGTTTCTGGGATCGAGGTGCTCGCGTGAACCCTATGCCCACATCCACGATGGTCGAGGTGCTGACTCCCATCTGGCAACGCGTGCTTCAACTCCCGTCGGTTGGCGCCGACGACAACTTTTTCGATCTCGGTGGAGATTCCGCGCTGGCCCTGGAGTTGTTCAACGAAGTTGCGCTGGCGTGCGGACGTGAATTGCCTCCGGTAACGATCTACCATGCGCCCACCATCTCCGCGCTGGCGGCGTTGTTGGAACAGCCCACCAGTGCGCGCATTCCGCCGCTGATTCAGTTAAAGGCAGGTTCGGATCCGCCGGTTTTTCTTGCCCATGGATTGGGCGGCAGCGCCATGGATTTTTTTCAGATTGTGAAACACATCCGTCCTGCGAATACGATTTATGGAATGCAGGCGAAGGGCATTGACGGCGTGGAAGAACCGCTCGATCGCATCGAGGATATGGCGCAATATTCACTCGATGCGGTGCGGCAGGTGCAGCCGCATGGGCCATACTTCCTGATCGGATTCTCACTTGGCGGCCTCATCACTCTGGAAATGGCGCAGCAGTTGATGGCGCAAGGAGAAAAGATAGGGCTGCTGGCCATGCTGGATTCCTACCCGAATATGCGTTCCTTGTCGCTTGTGCAACGCACGCGCCTGGCAACGCGCATGGCGTGGCGCTGGGCTGCCAGCAGGATGCAATGGCTCGGCGTGCCCGCGCCGTACCGAACTACCATCGACTCCCCGACTTCGCCGGCCATGCAACGATTCCGAGAGGGTGATGGTCTGGCGTTGGAACGGTATCGGCCGCGGTATTATCCGGGGAAGATCAATTTTGTCAGGGCGGCAATTCCCACGGACTTCCCTGCCGATGCGGCTGCGGTGTGGTCCGATCTGGCGCATCGGTTTGAGGTTCAGACCGTGCCTGGCGATCATCTTGGCATCATGACGGCGCATTTCGAGGCGCTGGCTGCCGTGCTTTCCCGTCTTCTGGTGGAAGCTCCCTACAGATAACTGCAAGAGGTAGCAGTTTCGACTCGGCTAAAGGCCGTCATTCTTACTCTTTCGGAAGGAAATTGCTTACAGTGTGCAAGGAAGTGCACACCTCGATTTTCAACAGGATTTTGGAGACTTTCAGTCTTGACTTTGGTGCCCCGTACTGTATCTTTAGACCAACGCCTTTAGTCACGTACTAGGGGCCCTTCCCCGCAAAAGTCTAACCGCAATGCACATTTACTCAGGAGACGTTCCCTTGAAG
>Ga0224557_1001562_pt1 | contig 21698 bp, 20 predicted proteins | sample 714S31014metaG_FD_180677 | JGI IMG/M metagenome (GOLD analysis project Ga0224557, IMG submission 180677) | Peat soil microbial communities from Stordalen Mire, Sweden - 717 S3 10-14 | ecosystem: Environmental > Terrestrial > Soil > Wetlands > Peat | place: Sweden: Norrbotten County, Stordalen... | reverse complement strand
TGCTCTCAGATTCTCCGTGGACCTGCTGCGCAAGCAGCCGCCCGCGTATCGTCGCGCCATCCTGCTCATCTCCGAGACAAACGATCACGGCAGCCAGACCCAGATGGACGACGCACTGCGCGCGATCGGCGACACCAACTCGGCCATCTACAGTCTCGCCTTCTCATCGGCGAAGGCCGATGCCGCAGACTATGCGTATCGCGAGCTTCCCATTCACAAGACCGAAGGCGGGGTCGCGCTTGGCAGCAACGCGAACCCCGGGCCGCCGCATGGATGTATGGGCAAGGATCCCGATCCCGACGCCACGCAAAACAAAGCTGTGCAGGCGTTCGACTGTCTGGGTCTGCTTGCTCCTCCACTGGCGCTGGCAAAATTGGCTGCCATCGCCGCCGCCGACGGCATGAAGCGAAACCTCCCGGAAACGGTGGCGCAGCTCACCGGTGGCGAGTATTTCAAATTTGAAGACAGCCGCAGCCTCGTGCGCGGGCTGCTGACCATTTCCAATCACGTGCCCAACCGCTATGTGCTGAGCTTTCAGCCGCAGTCGCCGCATCCGGGCTTTCATTCAATCGAGCTCTGGTTGCGCGACTATCCCGGCCTGCGCGTTACCGCCAGAAGCAGCTATTGGGTCGACGGCGACACAACTCCCGCCGCGCGCCCGTGACAGCCTGTGGTATAAGTCCGGTTTTGAAAGGGCACGACTTCAGTCGTGCCGTAAAGCCTCAGGAATCAATTGGGCTTTAGCCCCTGAGGGATGTATTTTCCGGACTCTCGACTTTCACCACAGGCTCCTGAGGGCGTTGCGAATGAAGACCTATCGCTCTCCGCGAAACTGAATAATCCGCCGCCTGTCGCGCTTCGACGGCCTGTGTTCGGCGAGTGGCGCGAACTCCTGCATCGCCTTGCGCTCCGCGGCAGCCTTGAGCCGCGCTGCCTTGCTGGCCTCGGTCTCGCGATAAAGCGTCTGTGCCACCGCCGCGGGGCCCCGCATCTGGCTCAGCAGCAGGACTTCAATTTCAAATTCGCCGCCCTCGTTCTTCACCAGGAGCATGTCACCCACATGAACTTCCCGCGCCGGCTTGGCCTGAATGCCGTTGGAGTGAATGCGCCCCAGGTCGCAAGCCTTTGAAGCCAGCGCCCGCGTCTTGAAGAAGCGCGCAGCCCACAGCCATTTATCGATGCGAACGGAAGTCATGGTCGATTGTCGTATTGGAGAGGGAACTTCAGCAAAGGGAAGGTCAGGGCAGCCGGATCAGGATTCGGCCACAACCTTCCACACATACAAGTATTCGGCGTCACTCGAGGTGGCCACTTCCATTCCTCTAAACCGCGTCGCGCGGTTCAGAGCGGAACGGATGTTCTCCTTCGTGTCCGGCAACGCGGAGAGCGGAACCTTCAGCGCCGTGCCCGCACCCAATTGATCGATGTCGCTCAAGAGTTGCGTCACAATCAGCTTGTGCTTTCCATCCCGCCCTTTTGGAACATCAAGCTGACGGACAGATTCAAACTTCATCGGCGTTGCGCCTGAATCCGAATTGGTTGACATGTCTTGGAGCCCGCCTCACGGGTAGGCGTGTCGAACCAAGGACTGGCGCGCTTAACGTATGCCTAAATTGACGTAAAGCTATCCTCTAATTGACAGCATACTGACGACCGTTAGAATAGGCAAGCCGCTCACAGAGATTTCCTGCATTCCTATGGCAGAACTCCCAATCTCTAGATTCTCCCTATAAGTCTCAGATTATAAAGACTTATTGCGCAGCGCAAAGAGTCTCCCCGTATCGCAAATAGCCTGCTAGGTTCGGTGATAGAGGCATTTCCAGGCGGTGGGCCAGGTCGCCTTTCCATTCGTGCAGCGCCCGGCCCCCCGTCCGCTCAAACTTCAAGCGTGCCTGGGATTGGCCTTAATTGAACGGAACAGGAGAATCGTATGCCGGTATTCTGCTTTCAGAACAAGGGTTCAAATCCGCCAGTATGTGGCGTGCACAAGGCAGCACTTGTACGAACTCAAGTCACGATTGACCCGAATGCGCCTCAAATTGGACAAATCACCTGCTTTAGATGTCCAATTAGCCGAAACGTAGTTCAAGAGTTGAAGGGATTCTATGCGTGAGACTGAAGCTGACGGGCCACCCAACCCAATCGGGAAGCCGTCAACGACTTTCCCAACCGTGCCCATCAAGGACGTACCTTCGCCTGCGTCGCCTGCCGATACCAATGCGTATCTCCCGATGGTGCTGGTGGTCGACCACGAGCCTGCCGTAGCAGACACTCTCTCAGAGATCCTGGCTCAAGGCGGCTATGCCGCTGTAGCGGCCTACGACGCTGAAGACGCGCTTGAAACCGCGCTTCTGATTCCGCCTGAACTGGTCATCGCGGACGTCAAGTTGCCGGGAATGAGTGGCATCGAACTCGCAACTGCTTTGAAGGGGAAGTTCCCGGATTGCGAAATTCTGTTGCTTTCAGAGCCGTCTGCCAGTTCCGATGCGCCGGCATCGGTGAAAGTGGACGGCCACGAGCTTGAGCTGCTCAACAAGCCCGTGCACCCTTCGGACCTGCTGGCCCGGGTGTCGGAGACTTTGAATTCTCGACGCCCGCACGCTGTAGTCAGCGCCTCCTAAGGCATTTCCGATTTAGCCGTCGCCGGCCACCGCTGTCAGGCTAACGGCCGGCCTCGTCTGTGTGCGACTGTGGAACCGCGACCGCTTGCGAGCGGAATCAGTTTCGGCGCCGTCTAGTGGATGCAGTTTCCGGAAAAATCCGCTTAGAGGCCGTACGAAAATGAACCCTTGCGTCTCGCGCCTGGTCTTCTTATCTTCTTTACTCTGCGTGCTTCCGCTTTTCGGGCAGGTTCATCACACGCGGCATTCACGCTACCCCAACGCGCCCTCAAACGATCCCCAGTTGCTGATTCCCGCCGATCAGGCGCAATCCTGCTTCACGCCCGAGAGCAGCCTCAGGGGCTATGACCAGTTTGAGCAATTCGATACGTTCCCGCAGCCGGCCAGCAAGGGATATCTGTGCATCGCCATTCCCGCGGGGAAGACGTTTGTCATCGACCATATCTTTGCCGAGGCCGATTACGACCAGGATCTGCCGTCAGGCGCCGAATGGTATCTCGATGCGACCGTCGGAAGTTACGAACAGATGACCGGATTTGCGGCCGGCAGGGTCGGCTCTGAAACGCCCAATCCCCATTACTTGCTTTCGCAGGCGGTGCATCTGGCTGTCGCCGGAGGCACCCGCGTGACCCTCATCATGCACAACTATTACGTCAACGCCAACAGTTCGATCGCGGAAACGCCCGGCACCGCCAGCCTGTCGCTCATCGGGCACTGGGAATAGGGGAACCGATTCTCCGGCCTGAAAATGAATCGGGATACCGAGGCAACAGCCCCGATATCCCGACTCAACAGCCTGTTGTGGAAGTCTGGTTTTGAAAGGGCACGACTTTAGTCGTGCCATAAAGCCTCAGGAATCAATGGGGCTTTAGCCGCTGAGGGATGTTTTCCGCCAGACTGCGACTTCTGCCGCAGCCTGTTAAACCACTTTCGATTCAAAAGATTCCTAATTCGCCAGCACCGCTCGATACCGCACCTTGTTCTTCTTCACCTTCTCGATAGCCTCATTGGCCTTGGACATCGGGAACGACTCGGTCTGTGCCTTCACGCCGTGCCGGGCAGCCACGTCCAGCATCTCTCTTATCCTGTAAGGGCTGCCCGTGGGGTTGCCGCTAATTGTGCGCAGGCCGGAGATCAGTGGGAAGGCGTGTACGGCCACCGGCGATGGCGGAACGCCTACAAAGCAAAGCGTCCCAGTGGGCCGCAGCGCCTGAATATAGATGCCCCAGTCCTGGTCGGCATTGACGGTGCTCAAAATAAAGTCCAGAGTCCCGGCCACTTCCTTCAACGCCTTTGACTCCCGGCTGTTGACGAAGTGGTGCGCGCCCAATGCTTGCGCTTCTTTCTCTTTGCCGGCCGAGGTCGAGAACGCCGTAACCTCCGCGCCAAAGACCCGCGCGAACTGGATCGCCATGTGTCCCAATCCGCCGATGCCGATGATCCCTACTCGCGAAGAGGGATTCACTCCATGGGTGCGCATTGGGTTATACACCGTGATGCCGCCGCAAAGAAGCGGCGCCGCATGTTCGCTTGCCAGGGCCCCGGGGATCGGAAACACAAAACGGGCATTGGCGCGGACCGCGTCCGCGTAGCCGCCATTGCGGTGCACGCACGTGCCCTCGGCCGCCGGGCAAAGATTCTCCATCCCGCGGGTACACCACTCGCACTCACCGCAGGAGTTCGATTGCCAGCCAAGGCCCACCCGCTGGCCCACGTGCAGCGATCGCACCTCCGCCCCTGCTTCCGCAATCGTGCCGACAATCTCATGGCCCGGTATGAATGGATACTGGCTGATGCCCCAGTCGTTCGAAATCAGGTGAATATCGCTGTGGCAGATGCCGCAGTGGGTCACGGCTATCTCCACCTCTTGCGAGCCCAGCTTGCCTGGGTCGTAGTGATAGGGCAAAAGTTCTGCGCCAGCCGCGTGCGCTGCAAGTCCCTGAATCTTACCCATGATCGTTTCGCTTTCCTAACTTGTGTGGGAGAGACAAAAAGGCTGACAAACTTCCCAAAATGCGCCAGCCCGAAAAACGCCAGATGAATCTCAACGTCAATCCTAGTCTAAACCGCCGCCCGGTTCTATGTGCAGATTCAGTATCTGGAATCCGTTCAGAATACCACCGGCCGGCGCTTCGCTTTCCACCTCTGCCGATTCCCCATTCAGGTTCACATCCTGCGCGGTGCGCAGCGGTTCCAGGGCATTGGCCACCGAGAGCGGCAAGCTCGCCAGTGTCTGGCCGGCCATTCCAGCCTGGGTTTCAGGCACCAGCAGGCTCACGTAGATGCGGTCCGCCGAGTGCTGCCGCCGGGCCTGAGCAAGCGCTGTATCCATATCGACAGGACGTGTGGAAAACCGGGGCTGGTCCAGAGTCCGGTCCAGCGTACCGGAATCTGAAACTAATAGCCGCAGGTTTCCCGCGCCCAACCTTGCCGGCAGCGTAACGGGAATCCGCACATTCCGTGCCGGTTGCTGAAAGGGACGGATGGTTGCCTCCACCACTATGGTGTCGCCGGCGTGGACAATATCGTTTGAAACCACCCGCGCTGTCTCCAGTTCCACCTGCATTCGTCGAGGGAAGGCCTCAACGTGAAGATCGATGCCCCGCACAGCGCCCAGCCGGGCGCCGTTGGAATAAAGCCGCGAGAAGCGCTCGCCGGTCAGCAGCGCAATTTCCAAGGGCGCGGCCATCGCATCGCCAGACGATGCCCACAGGTCGAGCGGAGAGGCCGGGTAACCCTCCAACTCGATGCTGCCGGTCAGGTGGTAGCTGGTTTCGGAGCTGCTTTGGTTCGTATCAAGAAGCGATTCATAAAGGGAAACCAGCACGGCGGAGGGGGTCAGCAACGGCAGGTCGATTACCTCAATATTCAACTGCCGTTCGCCGCCCTTCAGATTCTGTCCGCCTTCCTGCCCATGCACGGCAATATGCACCGGGATCATCCGCGCCTTACGTCCCAGCACGCCGCGAATGGCGGAGTCGCGGTCCTCGGTAAACGCGCCGATCGGGTCGCCGGTGTTGATGATCTTGAAAGCGTTCAGCGGCGAAGCCACGGTGGCCACCACCTCAGCCGTCGTCATGGGGAACGAAACCGGCCCCGCTTGCAGGATAGGATGGCCGCAGGCCAGCAGTTGCTTCGCGTCGATGTAGGTTACGGTGCAGGTAGCCGCGATCTCCAGGTCGCCGCGCACAAGTTGCGCGCTCACCGCCGAACCCGGCTCCACAGAGGCCAGCGCCGAGGCTGAAATCTCCGTGTCCAGACCGCTGCCAGTCCCCACACCGGACCCGCCCGGACTGGGTTTTGAGGCCCCGCCCATCCCTCCGGCCGCAACCATTTCCAGCCCCGTCCCGGCCGTCCGCTCTTGCCACAGCCGAATGGCCTCGGGCTGGAACCCGCTCATCACCAACGGCGTCTCCATGGCCTGGAAGTTCATTCCGTTGGCGGAGATTCCGCCGCGGCCAGTGCTCGCCGGGCCACCCGATCCCTGATCCCCGATCCCTGTTCCCTGTTCCACAATGGGCAGATCCCGCACCTCCAGCATTTGCTCGATCGGCGTAATGCCGGCGATGGGGTCCTTGCTGAACTGGCCAATACGGTAGGAAAGCGAGCCAAGCAGCCGGTTGCCGATATACACCGGGCTGCCGCTCATGCCGGCCACCACGCCCGTATACTCCGGCTTGGCCCCATGCAGTTGGACCAGGATCATGTCGTGGCCGGGGCCGCGCGCACCCCGCAGAACGCCAAGGATTTCAACCTCCATCGCTTCGGGCTTGCTCCCCTTGAAAACCGTCCACGCGGTGGCCGTCATTCCTGGGCGCACCTCGCTGAGCGGGAAGATTCCGCCACTCGAGGGCGGTGGGCCAGCCGGAGCAGCTCCGCTTTCTGCCGGCAACATTCCGGGGGAAAGCAGTAAAAGCGACGCCATGCCGACCGAAACTACCAGTCCAGCCATGCGAATCCAGATTTCCTTCAGGCTAGTTTCCACGTCTATAAGAGTACAGCCTTGGCGGCAGCCTCCAGCTTCTAGCTGTTAGCCGATCCCGGAACCGCAAGCTGCGGAACGGAAGCCAGAGGCTGGAAGCTGGCAGCCGTCTTACCGTATGCTGTTGAGCACAGAGGTCGTCATGCCCACGTTGTCCTCGATTTCAAGGAAGCGCCCATCGGTCTTCCATCTTCCCCGTCCTTCGTTTGCGCTGTTGTTCCTTGCCCTTGTGTCGCTGGCAGCCGCGCCGCTCGCTCGTGCCCAGGCCACGCCTCCGGCGCAGCCGGCCCAGCAGCAGCCCGATCAGGCGGCGCCAGACTCAGGTGGTCCCGGCGCAGACTCCGGCACAATCGCTCTGCCCCGGAAAAAGGATGTGCCGGACGCAACGCCGCCCCCTGCCCCGGTTGAGCCCAAGGTGAAGAATCCCGAGGGGATGAGCACCCTTTCCATGCGCATTGAAGTCCCTGAGGTCACCTTGGATGTGGGTGTGATTGCGGAAAAGAACGGCCAATTCATTTCCAATATCAGTCCCGGCTACTTCCGAGTCTACGAGGATGGGGTGCCGCAGAAAATATCCGGCTTCAAGCGCGTCGAAGCGCCCATCACGGCTTTGCTGCTGTGCGAGTTCGCCGCCAATAGCTATTACTCGATCAACGATATGCGCAACACAGCCTTCGCCTTTGCGCAGCAACTTCGCCCCCAGGACTACGTGGCCATGATGACCTTCGACATGCGCACGCAGATTGTTTCCGACTTTACCCAGGACAAGCGCCAACTGCAGGAGGCCATCGACTCCCTGCGCATGCCCGGTTTCCGTGAAACCAACATATTCGATGCGCTCTACGAAGGCCTCGACCGGCTCGACCGCATCGAGGGGCACAAGTACATTTTTCTCGTCGCCTCCGGGCGCGATACGTTCTCCAAGCTCACCCTGGACAAGATTCTGAAAAAGGTGAAGGCTTCGCACGACATCACGATCTTCACCGTCTCCACCGGTGGAGCGGTGAGGGCCATGACCGAAGGACGCAGCGGCGGCATGAGGGGCTCCATCCGCGACATGGATAACCTGCAGGCAGACAACGAGATGAAGACTTTCGCCAGTCTCACCGGCGGCGCAAGCTTCTTCCCGCGGTTTGTTGGGGAGCTGCCCGACATTTTCTCCGAAATCAACAAGAACATCCGCTCAAAATATGAATTGGTTTACCGCCCCATCAACACCAAGCAAGACGGCACCTATCGCAAGGTGCGCGTGGAACTGGTCGACGAGGAGGGTCAGCCGCTGCGCATTCAGGACGAGAAGAAAAAGCCGCTGAAATACGACATCGTTACTCGCGATGGCTACAAAGCAAAGCAGGAAGTGGAGTAGCGGCGGGCTGGAACGCACTGAAACCGGCAGCAACCCTTGGGCCGCTGCCAGTTGGCGTAACCAGCCGTTATGAGTCATCCGCCCGGAGAGGCGATTTATTTGAACTGGTTGTAGGCGTCCACAAGGTAGTAGCCGACGACGAACACTGTCGCAGCTCCAACAAGCCAGAAACAGACCTGCAGGATTGGCTGTACCTTGTTGACCTTGGCCATGATAGCGGTCTGGTGGGCTTTTTCGTGTTCAAACCCTTCACTGAGGAAGATCTGGTCTTCCTCATCACGGGTCAGCCGAGAGCGGTACACATAGACGGCGGCCGTGATCAGCGCAAGCAATCCCCAAACACCCCACATTACAGGAACGATTGTCATTCTCCACCTCCAAAAGTCTTTGGGTCCCACATACCGGCGGGTCCGTGAAGGCAGCGCGGTCTCGTGAGCAGAGGGGCCTTACGGTTGATCATCATAACCCCGAACGAGGACCAATGAGGTGATCACAATCACAGGCATTTTTGCGGGGTAAAACAGCCTTTCACCCTATTCCGCAACTGGCCCGCGACGCCCTTTGCCAGATCGGAAAGGGTCAGGCCATCCTGCGACTTTCCCGCCTCCGGTTGCATCCAATGGGATGATGCCGTGAATGATCCCGTGAATGGGGCTTGTATCCCAGCCCCCCGCGCGGTACAGTTGGAGCAGGTTGATCTACGGGATAACGGCAAGCACATCACAGTTTGAGAGGAAACCATGGCCACAGCAACCGTTGCACACGAGCAGGAAACCGAAAAGAAAGCGCCCCTCCACCTGACCCCTCAGGCCATTGCCAAGGTACGCGAGATTATGGCCACCCAGGATCCTCTGCCCGCGGGGCTGCGCATCGGCGTGGTCGGCGGCGGCTGTTCCGGCTTCCAGTACTCCATGGCCTTTGAGAACCAGAGCGGCATGATGGACAAGGTCTTCAAGTTCGACGACTTGCAGGTATATGTGGACGCTACGTCGCTCATGTATCTCAACGGCTGCATCGTTGACTACGTGGAGACCCTTGAGGCCGCCGGCTTCAAGTTCGAGAACCCCCAGGTCAAGAGCACCTGCGGATGCGGTTCTTCGTTCAGCGTCTAACTGCCCGGTACATGGGTAGGGTTTGCCCATTCAAGCGGCCTGTCTCTCCTTCGGGGGGCAGGCCGTTTGAATTATCGAGGGTGCACCTTCCGGATGGAATCGAGGTATCATCCTAAGTATGGCAACCTTCCACATCTCTGAGGCCGACGCAGCCCGCGATTTCGCCGGCCTTCTGGATCGTGTCCGCGCCGGGACCGAGGTTGTGATCGAAAGTGATAGGTACCCGGTTGCTGTGCTGCACACGCCGTCCCCGCCGCGCCGCTCCATCGAGGAGTGCATTTCCATGTTGCCAGCCGACTCCACGGCAACCATTGACGAGGATTTTGCCAGCGATGTTGCGGCGGCAGATGTTCGCCACGTCTAAATGGTTCCAGGCCTCGGAATCGTCTCCTTGTGAGCTTGCCTCCGAACGGCCTCTGGAAAAAATCTGGCGGCTACTCTATTGCGACGGCGGCGTGGGCGTTGTCGGCGCCGTGGGCGGATTGCCGGAACTACCGCCGGAATTGCTTCCCCCATTTGTTCCGTTCGAGTTTAAGTTGAGGCTGAAGCCAGTGGGGGTGCCAGTACCAACCGGCGTTGTCGTGTTGCTGACCGGCTGGCCGATGGCCCCGGTGTTGCCTCCCTGCATCATCTGATCGGCAAGCGGGTCGTAGATAAACTCCCATTCGTTGTAGTGGTTCTTCTTCTTGTAAACCAGGATGGACTGCTTGGGGCTGTTGGGTGAAAAGCCAATGATCGGTCCGCCGCCAAATGTCTGCCCGGACAACCCGGTACCGGTTGCGGAGCTAGAACTGCCGCTCGAACCCGCGCCGCCGGCTGTCCCGCCCGCCGTCCCAACCGCCGTGCCGCCCGATGGGTCGGTCGCACTGCCGGTTGTCCCCGTGGGAACCGCGCCAGTTGTGGCATTTGGGTCGGTCGTGCCCATCCCCGCATTGTTCGAGCCAAACAGCGAGCTGCCGCCCGTGGTGCTCGATCCGCCAAGGCTCGAACCGGCGACTGGTGTCCCGGTCAGGGCCCCGGCCCCTCCAATGGGTTGGCCAAAGAAGCCGAGAGTCTGCGTTTTTTGCTGGCCCACGCGGATGATCTTCCAATCCTCTTTGCCGGTGGTCGGATCAATGTACTTCCTGCGCAGAAAGCGAATCTCGTTCTGCTTGACCAGTGCGTCCACTGTCGGCGGATAGGCGCCAAACTTCTTGTAATAGAGCTTCACCGCGCGGGCGTACTGCTTGCCGCGGTGCATCGTCTCGACCTCGCGGTCGCGTTGAATCTCTTTCTTGATCACCGGAGCGGCCACCGTCAGCGACAGCATCAGAATCGCCAGCAGGAAGACCACCACAACCAGCATGTAGCCTTCTTCAGAGGGCTTGCGAGCGTGGCGGATTGAAGTGGTTGTCATCATCGCAGCTCCCTCTCAATTCGCCGTCAACGGCAGCGTTTGCGTGTTGTTATAGCTCAGGTCCGTCACCTGGACGCTGCCCGCCATGATGGCTCCCACCTTGTAGCGATGGTCGACAATCTCCCCGGTCTTGGCCATGAACACATCGTCCCCATGGAGGAAGAATGCTTTCAAGGACTTGTCCCTGGCCTGGGTATAGCCGAAGTACTTCAGATCGATGGCCGGCGGCCGGGGCGGTCCCTGCACCATCGGGGTCGTCACAATTGGCTGGCCGGGCCGTGCGGGCGCGATCGGGACCTCAAGTTTCACCGGCACAGATTCGGCGGAAAAGATGTTCCGGCCCGTGCCTGCGTACTCCACTTGCTCACTCTGGGCAAGCTTGTCGAAGTGCAACGATGGGTCGAGATCGGTGTCGGTCAGCTTCTGGGCATTTGGACCCGTGGCTGCGGAGGAGCCGGCCGCACCCGAGCCTGCCGGATCTGAACCAGCGCCCGCCGCGGCGCGTTGCAGTTGGGCCGCGGGAGGCGGTGCCCGGAGCGTTGCAGGAGGCGTTGCAGGGTGAGCCGGCGTCGTTGGCGCGGCAACCATGCCGTAAATCTCCCAGACCGCAGCCGGAACAATGACCGCGAACAGCACAGCCACCAGATAGACCTGCCTTTTGTTTTCCGTTCCCAGACGAAGGGCCATGGTTACTCGCCCTCCTTTCCGGCAGCGTTGGGTGGATTTCCTGTTTCACCCGCCTCCGGTGTGGGAGGCAAGCCGCTGGCCGCCGCATCGGCCGGTCGCAGCCAGGTGGAGACCCGCAGCCGCAGATTCACCAGCCCGCCCTGCTGCCCGGTCAAAGCCATCGCCCGGATCACAAAGAAGGTCTGGTCGCGCTCCAGGCTGTTCACAAAGCGCATGATTGCGGGATAGTCGCCGCTGATGCCCGCGTCCATTGAAATCTCTGTCAGTTCCGATCCCGCGGGGCCTTGCGTGTACTGGACCCGTGAAAGCCGCACTCCGGATCTGACCTCCAGTTGGCCAATGCGCATGGCAATGGACGAGTAGTTGGCCGGGATGCGCTTGGCGTAGAAGGCCTCCAGCTCGGAGCGGGACTCTTCCACGCGCTTGTCCAGACCTCGCAATGGGGCGGTTGCCAGGTCCGCAGCCTTCAGTTCAATCTGCTTGCCTGCCAATGCGTCCGTTGACCGGTCGTTGGTGGCTGCCCAGTCCAGCCCAAGCCTCACGCCCAATCCGATGACCACCACAAGCAGCGCGGCGAACCCGGCATAATGCCAGGTCAACGGAGAAGCCAGGCGCTCGCGCCATGCTGAATTTGGGCTGACGTTGCTCATTGCGGCCCTCCTGACGGTGGGTTGGGCAAAAGCGCGGGATTGCGATTGGGGATCGTCGTTTGCGGCGAGCCGGTATAAGGCGGACGCCCTGGCCCCTGTGCGGGGCCAAACCCGTGACCTGCTCTCGGGCGGATCGTCGCGGGAGGCCCGACCGGAACAGGGCTCACAGGAAGGTCCGCATCGTCTGAACTCTTGTTTTCTCCCGCACGCTTCTTTGCCGTTCTGTGTTCTCCAGGCAAAGCCGGGTTGTACTCGGCCAGCAGATCGAAGTTAACGCGGTTCGATTCGCTCACAGGCTCCAGCCGCTCGCCGGCGCCCGCAGTCGCCTCGGCGTTTTCTCCCACAATGCGGGGCAAAAGAAAGCGCTTCGAGTGCTCCAGGTTCCTCACCAGATCGACGGCCCGGTCGCGCGGTCCAATCACCCGCAGGTGCAGCGTAATATGCCCATCCTTGGCCCGCACCGGCTCGATCGTGGTCACCTGCACTCCGCTCGGCAGCACGGTTTCCAGGTCCTCCATGGCCAGCGTCCACGAGAAAGCCTTCTCATCGAACAGCTTGTTGAGTGCCCCCGCCTGTTGCAGCAGTTGGACGTTGGCCGGTTCGCTCATCAGGTTCTGGTAGCCTTGTCGTTCCTGCGCGATGTGGGCAATTTGGCCGTCCAGCGAATGGTCGCGGGCACGCGCGATTTCTGCTTTCTGGTCGAAGGCGCGCAACCCCAGAACCAGCCCAATGGCCACCAATGCCAGCACTCCCATGGCGATGCGCAGGCGCTTGATCGCCGGTCCAACGTCGGCAAATGGGCGGGTTGCGAGATTGAGGCTGATCCGCATTAATGTGCCCCCGCCAGCGCGCCGGCCACGCCGGCAATGCTTGTGTGTCCGAGCCCTGTCACTGCTCCGGTTTCGGGCCGTGGCGCCAGCTCGACGACTGTCAATTCCGGATCGTCGATCCACCGTGCGAATGCTTCCACTCCGCCGCTGCCGTCGCCATCGTTGCCAAACCCGTTTCCAGTCCCGTAGTTCCAGGACAGGAACAACCGGCGCGCCCGTGCCCCCAGTTTGTCCTCATAGAATGCCGCCGCCACGGCAATGCCGCGTTGCACCTCCTGCACGCGCAGACCGGGATCGTCTGGCAGGTCGAGGGTGCGATAGAGCAACAAATCCTGGCCATTGATGATGGAAGTCGTCAGAGCCAGTGGGCTCAGGTTGGCGATCAGCAACGCTTCCAGGGAATCAATTGCTTCCAATGCCGCCAGGCTCGAGGAGAGCACCGCTCCCGGCTCATATCCGGCCTCACGCACCGCCGCCTCATATTCGGCCAGCACCGGACCAGGCAGCACCGCCGCCAGCACCTTGCACTCGTTCTTGTTCTCCACCAGCACCTGGTAGCTGAGCCCCGCATGCTCCACGTCAAACGGAACCATCTTGCGCAGCCGAAAGCGCAGCACCGGATAGGCTTCCGCCGCCTTCGTGGGCAGGGAATCGAAGTCCAGCACGAACACCCGCACCACCGTATCGGGCAGCACCAGCGTCACGTAGCGCGTGCGTGGCGAAACCAGGCCCAGCGTCGAGCGAATCGCCGCCGCCACAGCCTCCGGCGCTCTCAAATTCGGTTCGCCGATCCCCGGTAAAACCGCCCCGGCCGGCAGCGCCTGGAAAGCGTACGCCGGCGCTTGCCCTGGCCCCGGAATTGCCGCTGCCAGTACTCCCTCCGGCGCAACCTCCACCGCCGCCGGCGGGCGTCCGCCCGTCTGGATACTGATTTTCGCCTTGTTCAGCATTGAATTCACTACCGCGAAGCCTCGATAAACGTAACCTTGTTGATTTCCTTCAGCGTCGTCAGCCCGCGGCGAACGCGATCCAGCGCCGATTCGCGCAAAAAGCTCATCCCCTCTTTGCGAGCCAGCTTGCGCACCTCGGAGGTCGGTTTCTTCTCCAGAATCACCTCGCGAATCGGGTCGGTCAAGTCCATCAGCTCGTGGATTGCCGTTCGCCCTCGATAGCCGGTGCCGCCGCACTCAATGCACCCCGCTCCCTCGCGAAACCCAAACCCGCGCCACTCGTCGGGCTCCATGGCGCTGGCCAGCAGTACGTCGTCGCTGTAGGTCACCGTCTGCGCGCAGTGCTCGCAGATGGTGCGCACCAGACGCTGCGCCAGAATGCAGTTCAGCGCCGACACAAAGTTGTACGCCTCGACCCCCATGTTGATAAACCGCCCCAGCACATCCACCACATTGTTGGCGTGCACCGTCGTAAACACCAGGTGCCCTGTCAGCGCTGAGTTGATGGCAATCTGCGCCGTCTCGTTGTCGCGGATCTCGCCCACCAGGATCTTGTCCGGATCGTGCCGCAAAATCGATCGCAGGCCGCGCGCAAACGTCAGCCCCTTCTTCTCGTTCACAGGAATTTGCGTAATCCCGCGAATCTGGTACTCCACGGGGTCCTCGATGGTGATGATCTTGTCTTCGTCGCTCTTGATCTCGTTCAATGCCGCATAGAGTGTCGTCGTCTTGCCGGACCCTGTCGGCCCCGTCACCAGCACCATCCCATACGGTTCGCGAATATACCGCCGGAACCGACGCAGATCCTCGTCCGCAAACCCCACCACATCCAGCGTCAGGTGGTGAAACTTCTCGCTCATCGACTCTTTGTCCAGCACGCGCAGCACGGCATTTTCACCGTGGATGGTGGGCATGATCGACACGCGAAAATCGATCAGCCGTCCCTTGTATCTGACTCTGAACCTCCCGTCCTGCGGCACTCGCCGCTCGGCAATGTCCAGCTCGCTCATGATTTTGATGCGCCCAAGAATCGTCGAGTGGTGCTCGCGCGCAATCGGCGCCATCGCCATCTGCAGCACGCCGTCGATGCGGTACTTCACCACCACGGAATCGTCATTGGTCTCGATGTGGATGTCCGAAGCTCGCCTCTCCAGCGCCGTGAAGATGGTGGTATCCACCAGCCGGATGATGGGACTTATATCTTCTTCGCTGGTCAGCTTCTCAATGGAAATATTCTCGTCGCTGTTGTCGTCGCCCGTGAGCACGTCGAAGGTCAACCCTTCGCTCGCCTCGTCCAGCACCCGCTGCGATTGCTCTGTCTTTTTCAGCAGATCTGTAATCTGCGAAAGCGTCGCCACGCGCGCCACAATCCTGTGTCCCAGCAGCCCCGCAATCTCGTCCAGCACCATCAGGCGCGACGGGTCGCTCACCGCAATCACCAGCGCGTCTTCATGCTGCTCGATCGGCACAAAGTTATAGCGGAACATCAGCTCCACCGGCACGGTCCGCAGCAGTTCGTGCTGAATCCTGAAGTTCTTCAGGTCCACAAACTCCGCGTGATAGCGATGCGCCAGCGCCTCGGCCTGTGCCCGCTCGTCCTGACCCGTCGGAAGCGGAAGCGTAATCGGATTTGCGTCAGCCATGCTTTACCCCTGACCTCCGGCCGTCGATCCCAACGAGAAAATCGGCAGATACAGCGAGATGAGAATGAACACCACCACCACGCCCATGAGGATGAGGATGGCCGGCTCAATCAGCGCCAGCGACGCGGTCAGCGCCGTCGCCACGTCCTCCTCGAAAAACTCCGCCACTGAATTCAGCATCGCCGGCAGCGCGCCCGTCTGTTCGCCCACCGTAATCATCTCCGACGCCAGGTCGGGGAAAATATTCGTCCGCTCCAGCGATTCGGCCAGGCTCTTCCCCTCGCGCACCGTCGCAATCGACGACACCACCGCCTTTGAGACCCTCCGCGACGAGATCGACCGCGCCGCGGTCTCCAGCGACGGCACCAGCGGCAGGCCTCCAGTCAACAGAGTGGAAAGCGTGCGCGCAAACAGCGCCACTTGATACTTGAGCCAGATCTTGCCAAACACCGGCATCTTGATCCGGAACCCGTCCACAAAGTCCCGTCCCCGCTCCGTCCTGGCCAGCCGATACGCCCCCGCGCCAATCGCCAGCCCGATCAGCACAATCCACAGCAGATTCCGATTCAGCCACTTGCTAAAGCTCAGCAGCGCCACCGTCATCGCCGGCAGCTTCGAGCCCAACTGGTCATACAGCGTGGCAAACTGCGGCACCACGTACGCAAACATGAACCCCACCAGCGCCGACACCAGCACCATCAGCACGCACGGATAGATCAGCGACGTAATCAGCTTCTTCTTGAACGTAAGCGAGATCCGCTGAAAGCTCACATACCGCTCCAGCACCTCCTGCAGGTTGCCCGACCGTTCCCCGGCCAGAAGCGTCGTCGTGTACATCACCGGAAAACCGCTTTGCGCCTCGAACGCCGCCGACAGCGATTCGCCCGTCTTGACGCGTGCCGAAATGTCGTCCAGTTGCCCTGCAAAGTGCGCATTCTTCTGGTTCTTCGCCAGCATTTGCAGCGACCCCAGAATCGGCAATCCCGCCTTGATCAGCGTCAAGAACTGCTGATTGAAGATGAGAAACGCCTCCAGCTTGACCTTGCGCCGCTTCAGCCCCGCAAACCCCGACCGCGCCCGCACGCTGAACACGTGGTACCCCGCATGAGCAAACCGCGCCCGCAGCTCCTCCGCGGTCGAGGCCGTCTGCACCTGCTCCTGCACCCGTCCTCGCTCATCGGCCAACTTGATGACAAACTCCGCCATGCCCACGCTCGCCGGTCAACAACAAGCAGCCTTTGACCAGCCTTTCCAAGGGGTTTCGCTCAGGTTTCAGGGTACCAGCTTATGCTGCCTGTTCATGTACCGCCCAGCCTCATACAGCAAGACGCCGAAGCCAGATGCAACGCTCAAAAGCCCGCGGTCGTGAACTCGGACAAGAATCTGGGTGGGAAACCATAAGTTTCCCCAAAAAGGCGGTCATCCTGAGCGAAGCGCAATTCAAAGAAAGGCGGTCATCCTGAGCGAAGCGTACTTCAGCGGAGCCGAAGGACCTGCATTTGCTTTTCGGCGCTTTGAAAGGGCACGACTTCAGTCCTGCCAAAATTGCCGCAAGATGAGGGCTGGGCTTCAGCCCCTGAGGTACCCTGGATGCCCAACGAAGGTCCTGTGCCCCATCCATTTCACAGCTTCATCGTGAAATGGGTGGGAAACCACGAAGTCCATCACAAAGTCAGTCATTCTGAGCGAAGCGCACTTCAGCGGAGTCGAGGGACCTGCATGTGCCGGGTGCCCCAGGTCTCGCGTTTGAGACCTGGGATTCCACGCCCGCCAACACAACCCGAACCGGAAATTTTCCCCTCCGCTCATTGCAGAAAATATCCCTCCCCCGGCGCACAATTGGAATAGAGCCAAACAGGACAACAAACTCATGAACGAAATCACGCCGCCGCTCCTCGTTCGGCGGTGTCAGATATGTCTCCGGTTCAATCTGTCAGGTATGTGCCCGGTCTGTACCGGTCCGTATCCCCCCCCCCTGGTGTTTTCCGTTAAGCCACTGATTCAACGTATGTTACCTAAAATCTGCGCAAGAGCCGCTATCAAAACAAAGGAGTTACAAGCAGCGAGGGAGACAAAATCACCCTTCGGACGCGCAAAAACGGCGCAATTAGCACGAATTAGCGATCCATAAACCCTGTATTCTGAATGCGCCTAAGAAAATATGGGAACCATTTTGGCGCAGCCAATGGATTGGACTATGCAGCATATTGAACTCGGCTCAGGATTCGGCGAGAGGCTGATGCCGGGCCTGCGCAAGCACTGGCGTCTGGCGGGTATAGCCTTGCTGCTTGCCGTAGCCGCCATTGGCGCAGTCCTGCTGACAGCTTCCCACGGCAGCCGCCCAGCGGCGGCCGTCGTCGTTCCTTATCCGCACGAGCTAGCTCAGGTCAGCTTTGCCGTGGCAGGCGATGTGATTCCCCACGAACCGGTCCGCGCCGCCGCCGCCGCGGCTGCCACGGCCGGCGACCCCACCAACACCGCAGGCTGGGGCGCGCTCTTCAGCGACGTGAGCGACGTCTTCCACAAAGCCGACTTCGGCTTCGTCAACATGGAAACCCCGGTGGCGCCAGCCCATTCGCGCGGGTCAAAACCGTTCATGTTCGACGCGCCAATCGCCCTGATTGAAGCCCTCAAGGCCAGCGGCATCCGGATCGTCTCCTTCGCCAACAACCACGTCATGGACCAGGGTTGGGCTGGATTCACCGAGACCCGCGAGCATCTCCGCGACGAAGGAATGCTCTTCGCCGGCTCCGGCGACAACGCCGCCGACAACTGGCAGCCCGTCATCACCGAGGCGAACGGCATCAAGGTAGGCTGGCTGGGCATGACCCGTTGGCTCAACGGCAACCGCAACCCCGATAAGGCCGACCAGCCCCATGTGAACTTCTTCCCCTATCCCAATGAGTCCGGCGGCGCACCGGGAGCGGACGAAGCCGCAGTCCTCGAAGCCGTCCGGCAAGCCCGCGCCAAGTGCGATTTTCTGGTAGTTTCCATTCACTGGGGCATCGAATACGCGCCCGCTCCCCGGCCGGAGGACGTAGAGACCGCACACAAGATCCTCGAAGCCGGGGCGAGTGTGATCGTCGGCCACCACCCCCACGTTCTGCAGCCGGTGGAGACTTATAAAACTCAGGACGGCCGCAACACGGTCATCTTCTACTCGCTGGGGAATTTTCTATCCAACCAGTCCCGCACCTACGTGGACGGTCTGATGCCCGACAAGGACGGCGACCCCCGCGACTCGATGATCGGCCTGTTTTCCGCCGTCCGCAAGGACTACGGGCCGGCCGGAATACGAATCGAGTTGGGCCACGTGGGCATTCTTCCCGTGTGGGGCGAAAACAACCGCAATGAGTTAGCCCGAGGACAAGCAAAGACGACAGTGATTCGGCCGGTCCTGATCGACCGCGAGATACCTAAATTGCAGACGCGGCTGGATGAATTGAGCAAGGTTACACAGGGAGGCGGTCAACTTCTTGATCCATATAATGAGGAGTTCATCGAAGTTACCAATCAGTTGAAGTTACTAACTGACCGCCGGGCCTTGTTATTGGCTCGTACCGGCGACGAGTATGTTACCGATCCGCCGAAGCTGGCGACAAAGCCGTAAAGCAGAATTGAGTTAGATCGAGAGGTAGGGCGAGCGCATCAGGCACGCCCCTCATCGCGCGCGGAAAGGATTTCTTCCAAGGAGAGCTTTCCAATGCGTTTCCGCAAAGCGCGCATCCCTGCTGTGGCCCGCTGAATCGCCTGCCCATCAATCTCAGGCTCCGGGGAGACGAATGCCTCGCTCTCATTAGCCGTCGGAGTCTGCTCAGGCTTTGATCTGTTAGCCCAAGCCAGCGCAGCCCGCGACGAACCTGCGCCTTTCCGCTCTAACTCGCTCGACGAGCCCGTGTATCGGTAGTACTCGCGCTGAGTGGCAGAGATCTTCATCCCGATTTCACCTGTGGATTTCATGGGAACCAGCTTTCAGGCAGATTATGACTCCGAATTGCCAGGAATTCAATACCCGCTAGCGACGAGCCAGGCTTCGGTCAACTCCGATGCAGGCTTCTTCTCCGCCAGCATCTGAGCGTGAGCCAGTTTCACCAGCACATCTGCCTCGACGTTCACGGGAGCGCCGACCGAGAGCGTGTGCAAGTTGGTTCGCCAATAGGTCAACGGGAGTATGGCAATGGAGATTGCTTCGCCATCGAAGGCCGCAATGGTCAGGCTGATCCCTTCAACGGCCACCGAGCCCTTGTGCACCATCCACGCACGCACATTTTCAGCAACCCTGACCTTCAGCGTCCAATCCGTAGTCTGTTTGTCGAAAGTTGGATCCAGCGGCGAAATGACCGGGTCAAGCGCCGTCATCGTGCCTGTCCCATCCACGTGCCCCTGCACAATGTGGCCGCCGAGTGGACTCCCCGCCGCCGTAGGCAGTTCCAGGTTGACCTTGGCCCCAGGCGCTAGCGACCCCAGCGAAGTGCAGTCCAGAGTCTCCTGCGCCAGATCGGCGTGAAAGAGGGTAGGGTCCACGTCGAGCGCGGTCAGGCACACGCCCGAAACCCCCAACGAGTCTCCCTCGCGCAGCCGCCCAGCCAGTCCCGGCGCCTCGACCGTAATCCGTCGCACGCCGCTCGTGTCCACGACGCTGACCAGCGTTCCCGTCTGTTCAATGATCCCGGTAAACATGGTTCCAGTGTACGAGAAGCAGTGGTCAGCGGTCAGTGATCAGTGGTCAGCGAGCATGTTGGACGCCTGAGATTTCCGACTCGACGGGGTAAATTGGATCGATACGACCAAACTTCTTGAGGGCGATCAACTTGAGCAACGGGCACGTGAGCTTGGAGTCGATGTTGTCGGTGAGCCTCGCACACAGAGTTCGTCGGGGCGGGCGCCACGTGCATCGGATTATGAATTACAGCGCCGTGTAATCGAAGCCGAGCGCAGCATTCGCGAGTCAAGGCTGTGGATGCTCGCTGTAATTTCTGCGATTGCCTCCGTGATAAGTGCCATTATTGCCTTCGTAGCAGTGGCGAAGAAGTAAAGAGGACCAATGAGAACTGATCACTGATCACTGACCACTGTCTTTCGGCCACGGGTTCTTCAGCAGCGAGCAAAGCCCCAGGTCGTTCCCGTAGCGCTCGACCTCAACCTTAGCCATATGAATAGGATGCGTCATTCCGCGAAAGGCGGGCACGGCGTCGGAACCCATGATCTGTGGCGAGACAAAGAGGTGTATGCGGTCGACCATTCCGCCTTCCAGCAGCGCCGTGTTCAGCCGTGTTCCCGTCTCTGTCAGCACCGTCAGAATCCCCTCTTCGCCCAATAGATCCAATACTTTACCCAGCGGGACGCGCCCTGCCTCGGCAGGAAAAACCTCCACCCGCACGCCGCGCTTCCGCAACTCCTCAATGCGCTGCATGTCGCTGGAAACAGTAAAGATAACCACGTCATCATGGGCCGTCGCCACCATCTTTGAGTCCAGCGGCATGCGCAGCGCCGAGTCCAGCACCACCCGCATCAGCGGCCTTCGCCGCCTCAGACCGCTCCTGTCTGTCAGCATCGGGTCGTCCGCAAGCACTGTATCTACACCAGTTAGCGCCGCATCCGCCTGCCAGCGCAGCGGCTGCACAGCCGCCCTTGCAATCTCGCTTGTAATCCAATAAGGCTGTTGCGGTACGTGCTGACCAGCCGGCGGCGCGATCCGGCCGTCCAGCGTCATCGCCACCTTCATGAGCACCAATGGCCGCTTGTGTTGGATCCAGCGCGCAAATCCCTCGTTGATCCGCCGCGCTTCGGCTTGGCAAACGCCTAACGTAACTTCAATGCCTGCCTCACGTAGCCGCTCCGCACCGCGCCCGGCAACGGTCGGATTGGGGTCGATAGTGGCTGCTACCACACGGCTCAAACCCGCCGCGATCAGTGCCTCAGTGCAAGGCCCGGTGCGCCCGGTGTGGTTGCATGGCTCGAGCGTCACATACGCTGTTCCGCCACGGAGCCGCTCGCCCACATGTTCGGCAGCAACTCTAAGTGCAACCACTTCAGTATGTTCCAGCAGGTCATACTCGTGCCAGCCCTCACCGGCTAGCTGGCCTGCGCTATCCAGAATCACGCACCCGACCGCGGGGTTGGGGGAGGTAACCCCGATGCCGCGCCGGGCCAACTCCAGAGCCTGCTGCATCCAGCAGCGGTCTTGATCGGGCACATTCATCCAGTCACTTCTCCAATTTATTGTTAGCTTTGCAGATCAAACAAGAACAAGATGGCTCCGCGAAATGACGAACATTGGCACGGGAAACCGGGTATTGAATTCCGCCTATCATTGTTCCCTCCTTACTGTAGAGAATCGAAAACAAATGGGTCTCGCCATTCTCCACGAAGCGGCGCAATGAATATGCCCATAAGTCGGCAAGCTGTATCATGCGCGTCAAACCGCTATCGACGAAAAGAGGCGTTTCAATGATGCGTCC
>Ga0224557_1001558_pt1 | contig 21729 bp, 23 predicted proteins | sample 714S31014metaG_FD_180677 | JGI IMG/M metagenome (GOLD analysis project Ga0224557, IMG submission 180677) | Peat soil microbial communities from Stordalen Mire, Sweden - 717 S3 10-14 | ecosystem: Environmental > Terrestrial > Soil > Wetlands > Peat | place: Sweden: Norrbotten County, Stordalen... | reverse complement strand
GTAGGTGTAGATCGTCAGGCGCAGGCGCGGCAGGCCGGGCAAGCGCCGCGGAGCGTGACCTCGTGCTCAGTGGCATCGAAGCCGAGCCGGTCACTGAGCTTGTGGATCGCCTGCTCAAGCTCCGGGTCGTCGAACGCAATCAGAACGCCGCAGTGGTCGCAGACCATGTGGTGATGGTGGTCCTCGTGGTCGAGGTACCCGCGCTCGTAGCGGGCCACCCCATCACCAACGTCAACGCGGGTGATCAGGTGCAGGCTGTGAAGTAGGTCCAGGGCGCGATAGACACTGGCGCGCCCGACCGGGCGGTCACCCAGCGCCTGCTCCATGTCCGGGACGCTCATCGCGCAGTCGCGCTGGGCCATGATCTCAATCAGCGCATCCCGTGCGGCGCCCTTGTTGTGGCCGGCGCGGCGGATCACCTCGTGTGCCGCGTCTTGCCACGACTGTTCGTCCGGCGCAGTGTGGGCATGGCCCGCATGGCCATGCCCCGCCTCGGCAGTGCTGGCAGCCCCTCGGTCATCTTGAGTTCGCTCCACGCATTCCAGTTTATCCGAGCCCGACCAGAACGAGAATGAGACTCAATCTCATTTGTGTTACTGTCTTGCCCATGCTCCTTTACACCCGCCGCGCCGCGATCACCGCGCTGGTCGCCGCACTCACCCTCATACTCGCCGGTTGCGGCAGTGCCTCAAAACCCGCCCGCTCGGGCCAGATCGTCGCCGTTGGCGCCGAGAATGAGTACGCCAACGTGATCCAGCAGATCGGCGGCCGCTACGTGTCGGTGACCGCGATCATGAGTAACCCGAACACCGATCCGCACAGCTTCGAGGCGAGCCCGAGCGTCGCCAAGACAGTGAGCGCCGCCCGCCTGATCGTTCAGAACGGCGTTGGCTACGACAGCTTCATGGACAACATCGAAGCGGCGACATCGAACTCGGCACGCAAGGTGATCGACGTGCAGAAGCTGCTCGGCCTGCCGGACTCCACGCCCAATCCCCACCTCTGGTACTCGCCGAAGACGATGCCTGCGGTCGCGGCGGCGCTGGCCAAGGCGCTGACCCAGATGCAGCCCGCCCACGCGGCCTACTTCGCCGCCAACGTCAAGCGCTTCGATGCCGCGTTGCAACCGTGGCTGAAGGCGATCGCACACTTCAAGGCCACGTACCCGGGCACTGAGGTCGCGACGACCGAACCGGTCGGCGACTATATGCTGCAGGCGGCCGGGACACGCAACCTCACGCCGTTTGGGCTCCAGGCCGACATCATGAACGGCGTCGACCCCGCCCCCCAGGACATCACGCTCCAGAACGGTCTGTTCAGCGGTCACAAGGTCAAGGTGTTCGTGTACAACCAGCAGGTGACCGACACGCTCACCCAGGAGTTCAAGAGCGCGGCGGCGCACGCCAGCATCCCGGTGGTCGGCGTCTACGAGACGATGCCGACCGGCTACAGCTACCAGGGTTGGATGCTCGCCGAGGTACAGGCCCTGCAACGCGCCGTCGCCGATCACAAGTCGACTGAGAAGCTGTGATGGAGTCGGGCACCGCGCCGAGGCCGACCACCGCCTTGAGCGTTGAGGACGTGAGCGTTCAGCTCGGCGGCCGCACGATCCTGGACGGCATCACGTTCGAGCTCCGACCTGGGGAGCTCACCGGGCTGATCGGCTCCAACGGAGCCGGCAAGACGACGCTGTTCCGAGTGATCCTGGGTCTGCAGACGGTGTCGAGCGGAGCGGTTCAGGTCGGCGCGGAGGGTGGTCAGCAAGCGGTCGGCTACGTGCCGCAGAAGTTCCTGCTCGATCCGGACATGCCGCTGCGCGGGCGCGACCTGGTCGGCCTTGGAATCGACGGCCACCGCTTCGGCCTGCCCAGGCCCTCGAAGTCACGCCGGCGCCGTATCCAGGAGATGCTCGAGGCGGTCGACGCGCAGGAGTTCGCCGACGCCCGCGTCGGCCGGCTCTCCGGCGGCGAGCAGCAGCGGATCCTGATCGCCCACGCGCTGATCAGCCGTCCCCAGTTGCTGCTGCTGGACGAGCCGCTCGCGAATCTGGACCTACGTAGCGCCAATGAGGTCGTGACCCTGCTCTCGCGGATCGCGACCGAACAACGGGTCTCGGTGCTGATCTCCGCGCACGAGATGAACCCGCTGCTGCCGGTGATGGACCGGATCGTCTACCTCGCGGACGGTCGCGCGGTCTCCGGAACCGCTGACGAGGTGATCCGCACGGACGTGTTGAGCAAGCTCTACCGCCACCATGTGGACGTGCTCAAGGTCCACGGGCGCGTGATCGTCGTCGCCGGTGAGGGCGATCACGATGACCAGCCCGACCACGGTCCCGTGGAGATCATCTAGCGCCCGCTCGACCCTCTTCGGGGGGCCAGTTACAGGTGGTACCTGTATCTGGCCCCCCGGACCGCACCCCGAAGCGACTACCCCATGACCCACCTCCTCCACGCCCTCATCGAACCCGGCTTCTTCGCAAGCTCGCCCGTGCGGCTCGCCGTAGCGATCGGCGGACCGGTCGCGATCGTCGCGGCGGTCGTCGGTGTGTTCACGGTGATCCGCGGACAGGCCTTCGCCGGCGAGGCGCTGGGTGACATCGGCGCCAGCGGCGGCGCCAGCGCCTACCTAGCTGGAATCGGCGCGCTCTGGGGATTCGTCGGGGTCTCCGTGGCGGCAGCTGGAGTCATGGAGTTGATCGGGATCCAGCGAGTGCGTGGACGTGACCTCGCCACCGGAATCGTGCTCGGAGCCGGATTCGGCCTCGCCGCGCTGCTGCTCTACTTCGGCAGCAACTACGACAACACCAGCGGGGCGACCGTGACGATCCTGTTTGGCTCGATCTTCGCGCTGAACTCGTCAGATCTGCCGCTCGTACTGGGCTTTGGCGTGCTCGTGCTGGGCACCCTGGCCGTGCTCTACCGCCCGCTGATGCTGGCCAGCATCAGCCCTGACCTGGCCGCGGCACGCGGCGTGCCTGTGCGGCTGGTCGCCGCCGCCTACCTGATCGCGATGGCGGTCGCGGTCGCGCTCAGTGCCGTCACGATCGGCGCGATCCTCTCCACCGCACTGCTGGTCGGGCCTGCCGCGGCGGCGCTGCGCCTCACAACCCGGCCGGGCCGCGCAATCGCTACCGCCGTCGTGATCGGCGTTGGCAGCACCTGGCTCGGCATCCTGCTCTCCTACGACAGCTACGACTGGCCGCCGCTGGGTCACGGCTGGCCCGCGAGCTTCTTCATCGTCACCGTGGTCCTTGTCGTCTACCTGATCGTGGGCTGGGTACGCCCGAGCGGCCAGCGCAGGAGCCACTGATGTTCTCCGGCTTCATGGTCAACGCCTGGATCGTCGCGACACTCGTGGCGGTCGTCGGCGCTGCGGTCGGGTTCTTCGTCGTGATGCGCGGGTCGGCGTTTGTGGCCCACGCGGTACCCAACGGCTCGTTTGCTGGCGCCGCCGGGGCGAGCCTGATCGGGGTCAACGCGATCGTCGGCTTAGGAGTGTTCTCGGTGGCAGGAGCACTCGGGATTGGGCTGCTCGGGCGCCGCGGCCGTCGCGACGTCGCGACCGCGCTCACGCTGGTGTTCATGCTCGGCCTGGGCGCGCTCTTCCTCAGCTTTAGCAGCGAGTACGCGCCCGAGGTCTATTCGCTGCTGTTCGGTGAGGTGCTCGGGATCAGCACCAACCAGCTCGTGCCGACAGTGGTGCTGGCGCTCGTCTGCCTGGCGGCGCTGGCGATCCTCTGGCGGCCACTGCTGCTCGCCTCGGTGCTGCCGAGCAGCGCTCGCGGACTCGATCCGTTCAAGATCGAGCTCTGCTTCCTGTTGCTGGTCGCGCTCGCCACCACGATGACCGTCCCGGTCGTCGGCACCGCGCTGATCTTCAGCCTGATGATCGGCCCGGCCGCTGCTGCCCGGGCCTTTACGGTGCGACCGCATGTGGCGCTCGCCTTGGCGGTGGCGATCGCGGTCGCGATCGTGTGGACGGCGATCGCCTCCTCCTACAGCACCAACTGGCCGGTCGGCTTCTTCGTCGGCGTACTCAGCGCCAGCGCTTACACGGTCGGGCGAGTCTGGAGTTGGACCCAACGGCGCGGCGCCGGCGGGCGCAGCGCCGCCGCCGAGCCCGCTCGGGTTCGGTCGGGCGTGCTCGCGGGTTAGCGGGCCAGCGCAGGCGGGGCTGGCCCGCTGGCCAGCCCCGAACCTTCGCGCACGACGGTATCCACGAACTCTGCGGCCACGCCAGCCATCCAGCTCGACGATCAGGTCAGTTCGCGACCGGATCCCCGGCGCGGTTTTCCCAGCCATGACGCAGCAGCCCGAGCAGCTGCTCTGACGGCTGCGCGCCAGACGCTCCAAACTTACGGTCGACGACGAACATCGGCACGCCGGTGATCCCGAACTCCCGGGCGGTCTCCTCGTCGGCGCGAACCTCGTCGGCAAACCGGTCCGAAGCAAGCGTGGCGCGCACCTCATCCTCCGGCAGCCCGACCTCAACGGCGACCGCGACCAGCGTGTCCGGGTCCGACATCAGCCTGCCGTCGATGAAGCGAGCCTGGAACATGCGCTCCTTCATCGCATCCTGAAGCCCGTGCTGCTTGGCGAGCTGGACGATGCGGTGGGCGTCAAAGGTCGATCCCATGCGCGAGCGGTCGAGGTGGTACTCAAGACCGGCGTGTGCTGCCGTCTGGGTGACGCGGGCCTCGGCGGCCTGGGCCTGCTCGGGGCTCATCCCGTACTTCCTGGCGATGATCTCGACGCTTTGGCCCGGCACCTCAGCCGGCGCGGAGGGGTCGAGCTCGTAGCTGCGCCAGGTGACATTCACGTCGCCAGCGTGCTCGAACTCGGCGAGCGCCGCCTCAAAGTGGCGCTTCCCGATGTAGCACCAGGGGCAGGCGATATCTGACCAGATCTCTACGTTCATAACAGTTGACCTCGCAATAAGTTTCCAGGACAAACTTAGCGTGTGGCCAGGAGTCATCAGCGGGGTCGCGTCGAAACAACATAAGGCCGCTACCCGACCCAACAGCGACGTAGCTACTGCGTCTTGGTCAAACAAACGCTCTGCTGCGGCTGCTCCTGCGTCTCTATCACCGGGCAAACAGCGCGACTGCGACAATGTGGGCATGCCCAATCCCATTTACACAGCAAAAGCGACTGTCACCGGAGGGCGCGCCGAGGGTCATGGCCGCACCAGCGACGGAGTACTTGATGTACAGCTCAGACTCCCCAAGGAGATGGGCGGAGAAGAGCAGGGGACCAATCCCGAGCAGCTCTTTGCGGTTGGCTATGCGGCCTGCTTTGAGGGCGCACTTGGCGTGGTGGCCCGACGCGAGAAGGCTGAAGTCGGCGAGGTGTCGATCGACAGCAGCGTCGACCTGATCCCGAACGGCTCCGGCGGCTTCGTACTCGCGGTCGAACTGGCCGTGACCCTACCCGGCCTCAGCGACGCCGAGCAGGCCAAGGCGATCGTTGCCGCGGCGCATCAGGTCTGCCCCTACTCCAACGCGACGCGCGGCAACATCGAAGTCACGCTGACCGCGAACGGCGAGACGGTCTAGCAGGACTCTGGGCGCAGTCCGGCGCCGGGCCTCCGCGCGCCGGACTGCCCATGGCCAACTACCCGGCGTCGGGCTGAACCGATTGACCGGCCTCGAGCGCGGCTATGAACTCCGCCCTCGACGATGTTGCTCACACCGAGCACTCCGGCGATGCGGATCAACCCGGCAAGCACAATGCGCCCCGCCTCGGGGGTAGCTGAGGCCGGCCCGAGGCGCTCCGCCTCGCCCCAACGTAACGAAGCGGGCCGCCTGACGATCGTGCAAACGCTCACCTCCCTGGTTGCACGCAAACCCGCCTGAACGCGATTACAGTCTGTTGCACCACCGTGCCAATCGCTGGCCGGTCCAGACTTTTTGAGACGAACAGAGGAGCCTTAGATGCCCGAGACTGAGCTACCGACAAGCGGCCGCCGCACGACCCCACCCTTCCGCGCTGATCACGTCGGCAGCCTGCTGCGCCCGGCGAACCTGCACACGGCGCGCGCTGACTTCAAGGACGGCAAGATCGACCGGGACGCCCTACGCGAGACGGAGGATCAGGCGATCCTCGACGTGATCGAACTGCAGCGCTCGGCCGGCCTGCAGTCGGTGACCGACGGTGAGTTCCGGCGCCACTCCTGGCACATGGACTTCATTTACCAGCTGGAGGGCGTCAGCCAGGTGAACGGCGAGGTTCTGCACGTCCAGTTCAAGAACGAGACCGGGACCTACGACTACGCGCCGCCCGCGATGCGCATCGACGGCAAAATCGGCGTTGGCGAGACGATCTTCGCCGACGCGTTCACGTTCCTGCGTGACCACGCCCACGGCGACCAGACGCCGAAGCTGACGATCCCGTCACCGAGCATGGTCCACTACCGCGGCGGCAACTCGTCTATCGACGACTCGGCCTACCCCGACCTCGACGAGTTCTGGGACGACCTCGCCGCCGCGTACGCGAAGCAGTTGCAGGGCGTCTACGACCTCGGCTGCCGGTACCTGCAGCTCGACGATACGAGCCTTGCCTACGTCAACGACCCGGCCCAGCGCGAGCACATCGTCGCGATCGGCGGGGACCCTGACCACCTGCACGAGCGGTACATCGCCAACATCAACCTGGCGCTGGCACACAAGCCCGCCGACATGGCGATCACCACGCACCTGTGCCGCGGCAACAACCAGTCGATGTGGGCGGCAGAGGGCGGCTATGACTTCGTCGCCGAGGCGCTGTTCGGCGACCTCAACGTCAACGGTTACTTCCTGGAGTTCGATGATGAGCGCTCCGGCACGTTCGAGCCACTGCGTTACGTCCCCAAGGGCAAGCAGGTGATCCTCGGCATCGTCACCACGAAGCGGGCCGAGCTCGAGGACAAGGACTTCCTCAAGCGCCGCATCCACGAGGCCACCAAATTCATCGACGGTGACCAGCTCGGTATCTCCGGACAGTGTGGCTTCTCCTCAACGGAGGAGGGCAACAGCCTCACGATCGACGAGCAGAAGGCGAAGCTCGAGCTGATCGTCGAAGTCGCGGAAGAGGTCTGGGGCCGGTAGTTACCGTTCCGGCATTCCGTTGCGCTCGGTTTTCCGGGAACGGCGTACCGGTACTTCCCGGGGTTGCTGGGTGGGTGGGATCCCATCCAGCAACCCCGGCCGCGACGCCGCGGCTGACTCAGGCTCTCATCTTGAGCGTGCTTGGTCAGCCGCCTAAATACTTCCCGTAGAACTTCTCGATCCGCTCCCAACCGTCGTTGGCGGAATCCACTCTGTAGGCCGAGCGGTCGACCGAGAAGAAGGCATGCCCGGTGTCGTCGTAGCGGTGGAATTCGTAGGGCTTGTCGTGGCTCTTGAGAATCCCCTCGAGCTCGTCGACCTGCGCGGGGGTCGGGTACTGGTCGTCGTTCCCGAACAGTCCGAGCAGCGGTGCCCTGAGGTTCGGAAGCTGGTCCACGAGGTTGGTGATCTTCAGCGGGAAGCCCTCAGGCGGCGTGCCGATCACGAACGCTCCGTAGCAGTCGACAGCGGCATCGAGCTCGAGGTTGCACGCGGCCAGCACCGATTGGCGGCCACCCGAGCAGTAGCCGATCACGCCGACCTTGCCGTTTGATGTCGATAGCGAGCGCAGGTGGGCGGCGGCACCACCGACATCTCCGACGAGCTGCGCATCAGGTACGCCGCCTTTCTCGCGTACGCTCGCGGCCGCCTCAGCCGGATCGAGGCCCTCGCGCGAGTAGAGGTTGGGCATCGCAACGTCGTAACCGAGTTCGGCGAAGCGTCTCACGATCTCTTTGGTTGGGCGGTCGTAGCCGGGCAGGTGGTGGATCACCACCACGCCGCCTCGCTTGCCATCTTGCGACGGACTCGCGACGTAGGTCTCGATCTCATCACCGTCGTGGCCGGTGATCTCGATTGTTTGCGCAGTTAGGGAATCGCTCATGCTGCTGATTCTCCCATCCGCCCGGACTCCGGGCTCCGTCCGCCCTGCGCGGGGCGCCTACTCAGTGGAGCGCAACCTCGGCGCGAAGCTCCTCCGCCCCGTCCTGCGCCTCGCGCAGCAGATCACCATTATCGCTGACCGCGTAGGCGCCGGTACGGATCAGCGGCGGCGAGTACGCGTGGATCGTCACGGCTGGAACATCGCCGGCGTGAAGCACGCGATGGATCGCGTTCGGAGGAATCGTGATGGTCGCCCCCGGCCCACTCACCGTGGTACTCGGCTCGCCATTCAGGCGCAGGCGATCCTCACGGACATGACCATCGATGACGGTGATCGCGGCGGCGGAAGCGTCATGGTCGTGGAAGCCGGTGTCATCGTCCTGCGACCAGCAGATCAGCCAGGCGTTGACGCTCTCATCGTCCCAGAGCAGCTCGTAGATCCGCTGGTTCGGATCGTGTCGCACGAGATCCCGCCAGCGCTCGGGGTCGGCTGCCAGGTCCGCCACAAAGGTGGTCAGCTCGTCAAGCGACAGGCTCATGCGTGCACCGCCGTGAGCAGCCCGGCGCCGTTCGCTTGAAGTAGGCGATCACGACCGGTCCGCTGCGGATCGATCACGGGCCGATCGGACCCGTACACGAGTTGCGCTTCGCCGACCCGATGGGCGCTCATCTCAACCGCCGCCGGGCCGTAGCTCGACGTTTCATAGAAGACGTTGGGATCGCGGAGGTCGACGCGTGGCCCGCCGCGTGCATCCAAGCGCTCGGCGAGCAGCGGGGCGCCGCCCGCGAGCATCGCGAACACCACCTTCAGATCCGGGTGCTCACGGCGTCCCAGCGTCGCGAAGGTGAACCATGCGGCCTGCATCTGCGACACGTAGTCAGTCAGTGCCCGCCACCACAGAGGTTCGCCGAACTCGCTCGGCACCGGCCGCTGGCCCGGTCCACGTCCGGGGTGCACGAACAACGGAGCGTCCCGCTGCGCGACGCGTTCAAGCACGGGCCCGAGCCGCTCGAGCGCATCGGGCGACGCAAGCGCGCCCGCCGGCAGCGAGATACCAACGCAGCCCCGGACCAGGAGGTCGTCGACCTCGTCGGGCTCCGCACGATCGACTGCGACCGGACCCCAAGCCGCAAACTCCGAGGGGAGCGCCAGTACCCCGTCGAGGTGGGCATCGATCAGCTCAAGCGCGCTCTCACGGGGCAGCGCTTCGATTCCGATCGGGCTCGAGATTGCGATGATCGCCACGTCGAGTCCTTCCTCGCGTACGCGTCCAGCGCGCTCCCCGGGCGCCTCCGAGGGGACATCGATGACGTACGGAGACTCGGCCGCGCTGTGAAGGACCGTAAGGCCGTCTTCGTAGCGCACCAGCGGCAGCACATCACGCTCGGCCAGCCGGTCAAGCAGCGGCTTCGTCCAGATGTGCTGATGAGCGTCGACTAGCATCGTCGATATCTATACTACATAAACTTGATTGTAATTGTTCTATAAGCCCCGTTTGGGGCAGAGCGCCAGGGGTCGGGGCCTGCGGCGTCGTCCGAGGCCGAGGCGGGCGCCACAGCTCAACGGCCAACTGTCAGAGGTCGAGACCTACGTAGTTCTCCGCCAACGAGGTCTGGGCCGCAAGCGACGTGCTGACGTAGTGCAGCTGTGAGCGCTGGAGCTCGCGTCCATAGGCGTCGTCGTTGGGGTCCAGATGAAGCATCTGGGTCATCCACCAGGAGAAGTGCTGCGCCCGCCAGACACGGCGCAGACAGTCGTCCGAATAGCTGTCGAGCGCCGACGCGTCGCCGGCGCTGAAGAAGCGGGCGAGGGCTGCCGACAGGATGGTCACGTCTGAGGCGGCGAGGTTCAGGCCCTTGGCTCCGGTTGGCGGCACGATATGAGCCGCGTCACCGGCCAGGAAGAGCGAGCCGTAGCGCATCGGCGCGGCGACGAAGCTTCGCATCGGCGTGATCCCCTTCTCGATCACAGGTCCCTCAGGCAGCGACCAACCGGGGGTCGCGAGCCGCAGGTGCAGCTCCTCCCAGACGCGCTCGTCCGGCCAGTTGGCGATCTCCTCGCTCGGATCGACCTGAATGTAGAGCCGGCTGAGGGTGCGTGAGCGCATGCTGCGCAGAGCAAACCCCCGCTCGTTGATCGCGTAGATCAGCTCGTCCTGCGGCGTGAAGACCTCAGCCATGATCCCGAGCCACGCGAACGGATACTCACGCTCCCAGGTCTGCTGAACCCCTTCGGGGATCGACTGCCGGCAGATGCCATGAAAGCCGTCACAGCCTGCGATTACCGCACAGCGCAACTCGTGCTCCTGACCACCGTGGCGGTAGCGCACCACTGGCCGGTCGGTGGTGAGGTCGTCCACGATCACGTCCTCGCACTCGAACAGCAGCGGCACGCCGGTCTCGATGCGGGCGGTGATCAGGTCCTTGACGATCTCAGTCTGACCGTAAATCGTGAGCGGGCGGCTTCCCGCAAGCTTGTCCACCGGAAGCACGTGGTTCTCGCCGTAGAAGCGCAGGTGGACATCACCGTGAAGGATGCCGTCCCGCACCATGCGCTCGCCGACGCCCGCCTCAAGCAGCGTCCTGCGCGTACCAGGCTCCAGGATGCCGGCCCGAATCCGAGCCTCGCAGTACTCACGACTGCGGTTCTCGAGGATCACATTCTCAATGCCCTGCTGCTCAAGCAAACGGCCGAGCAGCAGGCCCGCCGGACCGGCGCCGACGATCGCGACCTGAGTTGCATCTGCCATCCCTCAAGTATGTCGAGAGTTACAGACATTTGCGCGGACACCGGGAATTGCGCAGGGTCTGCAAGACCGCCGGGCCGTAGCCACGCAGCGCTGCCGATAAGCTCCGGGCGGTGCCGAACGAAGCGCCGCTACTCACGCCTTTTCTGACAACGCTCGAGCCTGCGCTGATCAGCGACGGCGGCGGCCTGCCGTTCCCACCGGCGGCGCCGTTCGCGCCTTTCGAGCCGCTCGATCCGAGTTCGCCTGCAGTCGGGGCGTTGATCGGGCAGATCGATTTCGGCCGCAAGCAGGCGAGCAAGGGTGGCCTGTTCCGCCGATCTGCGCGGCTACCGGAGATCGGGACCGAGGAGAAGCTCGCCGGGTGGCGTCAGCTCGCCGCGAACGAGGACGAGATTCTCTACGCGAAGGGCCGTCCGCCACAACTCCTGACAGTGGCGGTCACACGTGCACGCCGTGCCAAGTGGTCCGTGATCGGTGTCAGCAACGCCCGTCCGCTGCGCGCCTCGCGTCAAGGTATCCGCGCCTCCTCATGGCGACTTGATCCGGAGTTCGAGATCAGCTCCGACCAGAGCGAGCTTCACCTGCTGGTGACCGAGCAGACCCAGGCGACGGGCGTGCTGGCTGACGATCGGTTGCTGGCGCCCGACCTACACGTGGGTGCCGAAGAGCTGGTCCTGCGTCTCTACGTCAAGGCACTCGAGGGCTACACGGGCAGGACCCGCCGCTACGAAACCGCGGTCACGGTCAAGCTTCCTGAGCCGGTCGGCGAGCGCGCGGTCGTGGACGGCGCTCTTTACGAGCCGCCCGGCGCGTCCACCTGAGCCACCGACCGCGCTCGCTCAGCGGCTGGTCAGCGGACCAGCCGCTTGACCCAGGAGCCACTTGGAGTCCGACCAGCGCCAGCAGGCCCAGGCGGTGAGCGCTGAGACCACGAGCACCGCCGGCCACGCCCCGATCACGAGCCCGAGCACGTGTGAGAAGACGAACGCCACGAGGCCGACCAGCGTCAGCCGGATAGCCGTCTGGCGGCCGTCGCGCTTGACCCAGAAGTAGATGCAGGTCAGTCCAAAGACCGCCATCACGGCACCGCCGAGCGGGCGCGAGCCGGTGCCGATGGCCGTGCCGAACCCGGAGATCAGCCCGGCTGCGGCCAGCAGTGATGTGGGTATGCGCTCAGCCATCACGGCGATTATGCGCCGTTGTGACGGTCACGCCATTGGATCATCTCGCGCAGCGGACCGAGGTCGTAGCCGGTGGGGCTGCCACCGATCCCGACCGTGACCTCGCTCACGCCGGCAGCGGCGAGGCCATCGGCGTGCTTCTCAATCCCGTCCTGAGCGCCCCAAACCCGCTCTATCTCGTTCGGGTCCCTGCCGACCTTGGCGCAGTGCTCAGCGAGGATCTCCGACTTCGCCAGGTAGGTCTCCGTGTTCCCGAACGCGTGCCACATGTCGGCGTGCTCCGCGACCAGTCTGAGCGTCACCTTCTCGCCGGCACCACCGATCAGGATCGGCATCGGGCCGACCGCCTGCGGATTGAGCTTCGCCAGACGCTCCTTGATCAGCGGCAGGTCGCGACCCAGCGCGCGCAGGCGCTCGGGCGCGGTGCCGAACTCATAGCCGTACTCGTCGTAATCACGCTCAAACCAGCCGGCGCCGATGCCGAAGATGACACGGCCACCCGCGAGCTGGTCAATTGTGGTGTGAACGTTGGCCAGCAGCTGCGGGTTGCGGTACGAGTTGCAGAAGACAAGCGCGCCAACACGTGCGCGTTCAGTACTCGCCGCCAGCGCCGTCAGCGACGCCACGCCCTCATAGTGCGCGCCGTCGGGCTCACCGTAGAGCGGGTAGAAATGATCCCAGGTGTAGATCGAGTCGGCGCCCAACTGCTCAGCGTCGCGCCAAGCCTGCTGCATCTGAGCAAAGGTCGAGTGCTGGGGTTGGATCTGCACTCCGACGCGGATCGGCACGATGAGACTCCTCTGGCTGGCGATGTGTGGGGGTAGCCCCAGGCTATAGGTTGAGACCGCAACAAGGTCGCGCGACCCCTCGCGCCGTCAGAACGACTGCTCGCGGGCGCGCAGATCGAAGTAGAGCAGCGAGCCGACCAGCGCCGAGAACGACTGGGACAGCAACACCACCACGACCTCAACGATGTCCGCAAGCGCTCCACCGTTGGAAGTCGCAGCCTGGCCGAGCACGTTCTCGAGCGTCAAGTTGATCAACCCGATGATCACGAGCATGCCGAGGATGCGCCATGAGCTGCCGCGCGTCAGGGCGAAACCGCGACGCAGCGTCGTCGGCCAGTCGCTGCCCTCGATTGCGGCGGTCTGCGCAACCACGTAGAGCCGAAGCAGCAGCCATATGCCGGGCAGCAGGAACGCCACCAGGCCGATGCCAACGCCGATTGCGGTGATGATCGAAGCGGCTACGACCGTCGGCAGGACCCTGAACGCACGGCGGAGGACCTCAGCCAGATGGGGCTGCTCACCCTGTCCGATGAGCAGCACGGCGTGCGCCTGAAGGGCAGATACCACCGGCAGAATGAGAACGAAGTCCGCGATCCCGAAAAGCAGCAACTCCCGCTCCTGGTGGGTGGTCGGATGGGCGCTGTGCATGGAGCTCGTAACGACCAACACCACGATCTCAAACGGCACCACGAGCAGACCCGCCAGCAGCAGGAACTGCCATAGATAGCGCCAGTAGAGGCGCGCGCTCGTGGCGAACAGCTCGGGCAGGCCGCGAGGTTGCTGAAGGTTGAGTGGGATGTCTGTCAGTCCGTTGTTTTGGGAGGCACTAAGCGCCCGAGTGTGGCAGGAAGCGATGCTGCTCCCAACCGGTTAACCGCCTTTACCCGATAGCCCTGCTCCCTGAAGCCCAGGCGGACACGTCCCAGGGCAGCTCGTCGCCCGGCTGACCCGCCCCGTATCGGCGCGGCCGCGCTACCCGGTGACTGCCTCCAGTGGGCTCAGGCCGTCATCAATCTCAACGTTCTCGGGCAGCAGCTCAAGCCCGGCACCGTCCGCGACCAGCTCAACCAGCGCGGCGAAGTCAACCTCGTTGCCCTTGATCCCCTCAAGCAGCTGCACCACCTGCTCAGCCGCCGCAACGACCGGCATCGAGACATGCGTCTCGCGGGCAGCTTCGAACCCGAGCTTGAAATCCTTGAGCAGCAGCGCCGGGGTGAAGGTCGGCTTGAAGTCCAGATTCACATAGGCCGGCGCCTTATAACGCGTGAACACGGAGCCCATGACGCTGTCATTCATGAACTCCCACAGGTCAGCGCGACTGACCCCACCCTGCTCAGCCAGCACGGTGATCTCCGCCATGCACTGAGCGACGACACCGAGCATCAGGTTGTGGCACACCTTGACCAGGCGGGCGGACTCACCCTCACCGACATACGTCACCTTGCGGCACAGCAACTCCAGATACGGGCGCGCCAGCTCCCACGCATCAGCCGGCCCAGACGCGGCGATCGTCAGGCGGCCGGACGCGGCGACCTTCGGGTTGCCGCTCACCGGAGCCGCGAGCATCGCAGTGCCACGCTCAGCAGCGCGCGCGCGGATGCGCTCAGCGCCAATCGGCGAGATCGTGGTCGAGTCGACTATCAGCCCTGGCTGCACACCCGGGCGTGACAACAACGCCTCCACCACCTCCTCAACGTCGGCCGAGCCGGCGACCATCGTGAACACGATGTCCCGATCAGCCAGATCAGCGACCGAGTCGACAAGCGTTGCGCCGATGTCCACAAGGTCGACGGCCTTCTCTCGAGTGCGGTTGTAGACCGCCACCTCATGCCCGGCGGATAGCAACCTCGAGACGAGCGCGTGCCCCATACGGCCCGCGCCAACCCAGCCTAGACTCGTCACCTGATTACCCACTCCATCCTCCAATTGCAACCGTTTGCAGACACGCTAACCAAGCCACCACCGCCAGTCAAGCGGACCCCTGGATCGGGCGGCGACCAATCCCTGGGTCCGGGACGAGATTTACGCGGCGTCGCGACTCGGCGGTGCGGTCGAGCCGCGCACAACCAGGCTCGGATCTAGCAGCAGTTCTCGGGGCGCCGCGGACTCGTCAGTGAACTGCGCGAGCAACATATCGGCTGCGGCGTACCCGATCTCACGCTGCGGCACTCGCACCGTTGTCAGCGGCGGCCGCAGCCGATCGACGAACAGCATGTCGTTGAATCCAACGATTGAAATGTCCTCGGGACATGTTCGCCCTTGCGCGTAGAGCAGGTCATAGCAGCCGATCGCGAGGAGGTCGTTGGCGGTGATGATCGCGGTCACGGTCGGGTCGGCGCGCAGCAGTTCAGCGCAGGCACGAGCTCCCGCCTCCTCAGTGAAGGCGCCGGCGAAACTGACGCGCTCAGCCGGAACTTGCAGACCGGCGTCCGCCATCGCGGCCGTGAAGCCCATATAACGACGGTGGCCAGTGGAGACGTTCTGAGGACCGGCCAGATAGCCCACGCGACGATGCCCGAGCCCGACTACGTGCTCGACCGCCAAGCGGCTGCCACCGCGATCATCGACCGTGACCGAAGCGAGGGAGCCGTCCTCGAAAGTACGGTTAGCGAGCACCACCGGCAGGCCACGTCCGATCGCCTCAGCCAGGGGCTCGACATCAAGGCGTGCGGTGGCCGCGATGAAGCCGTCAACCTGGCGGTCGAGCATCGTCTCGATGCTCGACCGCTCACGCTTGGGATCGCTGTCTGTATTGACCAACAGCGTCGTGTAGCCATCAGTGATGAGGCGGTCGTCGATGCCCCGCACGATCGGCGGGAACAGCGGGTTGGTGAGGTCCGGGATCAGCACCCCGACGGTGAATGAGCGGCTCGTCTTCAGGCCGCGCGCTAGCGGGTTCGGCCGGTATCCGAGTTGATCGGCGGCAGCGAGCACGCGTGCGGCCGTTGCGTTGTTCACCAACCCCCGGGTTCCCGGGTTCAGAGCCCGCGAGACCGTACCGGGATGCACCCCCGCCAGGCGCGCGACGTCCCGGATCGTCACGGATGCGTGCATCAAGCCATTATGCAGCCGCGGGCCAGGCGCTCAGACCCCAGCGGTCACCACCGCGTCGCCCAGATATAGCGCGCCGATCTCAAACACGATAGGAGGCGCAGTCTGCCGGAATGCTTGATGGCGCGTGATCGGTCGCAGGCGCCATCCTTACGACTGCCGCGCCGTCATCGGGGCGAGCACCTGATCAACGTCGTAACCGAGGTCACCGAGCAGGATCCGAGCGGCATTGCGTCCCGGCACGCCAGTGATCGATCCCCCTGGATGGGTGGTGCCTCCGGTCTGATACAGCCCCTTGATCGGCATGCGGTGCTGCGCCCATCCGGGAACAGGCCGGTTGGCCCCACTCTGCGCGATCCCGCGATCACCACCATGAAACGCTCCGTGGATCATGTGCAGATTCTGCTGCTCATAGTCGTGGGGCCCCTTCACCATCCGCGCGAGGATGAACTCGTCACGCAGGTTTGGGGCGATCGAGCTCGCGAAGGCGAGCATCCGATCTGCGAATTCATCTCGCGCGCGCTCGGGCGACACGCCCGTCGGCGGCTCATAAGCCTGAGGTGAGAGGATCTTGACCGTGTGATGCCCCGGCGGCGTTCGACTTGGGTCCGCGAGCGTGGGCGTTGCGACAAGGAGCCACGCGAATTCCGTCATCCAACGCCCATTTCGGACGTTCCAGAGGAACCGAAGCATGTCATCGGGCCAGCCGGCGTATCCGGCTGACACCGCGCTGCCCGGGCCGTCAGGATGCTCGAAGATCGGAGGAGCGGTCGTCAACAGGTACATCCCGAGCACGGGCATGCCGACGTCATACGTCTTGACTCCGTAGTGGAACTCGGGCGGCCAGCACTCAGGCGGCGCCATCTCGATCAGGTGTTTCACGTGGATCGTCGAGACGACCGCCTTACGCGCCATATAGTGTTCGCCGTCGGTCGTCTCGACGCCCGTGCAGCGGCCGTCCTCGATGATCAGCGATTTGACGGTGCGATCACACAGGACCGTCCCTCCGTGGGACTCGATCATCTCGACAAGCGCCGTCACCAGTTGCCCAGACCCGCCGATTGGGATCGACCAGCTGTTCTTCTGACGACCGCAGAGCACCGAGTAAGCCAGTTCGCCAGTCCCAGGCACGCCTATGTCCATGCCGGTCTGCGAAGCCATCCACATCATGAACGAGCGGACGTGTGGCTCCTCGAACTCGATGCGAATGATGTCCCACGCGGAGAGAGCGAGTCGTCGCGTCCAGATGCGTCCCATCGGATGGCCAGACAACCCCTCCTGGAGGGTGGGTCCCATCCCGACCGGCTGAAACCGACCCTGCGCGAAGACGCCGGCGATATCGGCGTATTCGGCGAGCACGCGGCGGTAGGCGGCGGCGTCCGCTCTTGAGAATCGTTCGATCTCCGCGGCCGTTCGGTCGGCGTCAAGCCACATGGTCATGTGCTCGCCGTCTGGGAACACGACGTGCGCAACCGGGTCCGGATCGACGTACTCCAGTCCTCGCTCGGCGAAGAGGCCGAGCTCATCGTCGGTGACGACGGGATTTCGACGGATCAGGGTGTGGCCGGTCGAGCACGTGTCCACCTTGTAACCCGGGAGCAGGGGCTCCTCGGTGACCGCCCCACCCCCTGGCACTGAGCGGGCGTCGAGGACGATCACGTCCATGCCTGCTTTCACCATGTAAGCAGCGGTTATCAGACTGTTGTGTCCCGCACCCGCGACGATGATGTCGGCAGTATGCATTGATGATCCTCTCCGGTTGTCACTAACTGCGCAGCTGCCCCCGCGCGTCTGGGCGACGAATCCGTAAGGGTCCATGCCTCAACACGCCAGGGTCCTGTGCCCGCTCACTCTGCAAACGATCGCCAATTATCTATAGCCACTGGTCCCGTCAAGTCCAACGACGGATAGCCCGCGCCGATCCCACGTGATCGAGCCGCGCCTCAAGTTGGGGGGGTAGCGCTCGCGCTATCACTAGCCGGCGATCGCCCCGCCCAGGTAGAGCGCACCGATGTCGGGATGGTGAAGCACCTCGTGACCGGTGCCGTCGAGGCGGACGCGACCGTTCTCAAGCACAACCCCGTGGCTCGCAAGCCGCAGACCGGCCCGGGCGTTCTGCTCGACAAGCAGAATCGTGCGACCCTCGCCGTTCATTTCCCGCACGGCCTCGAAGACCGCTGCAGCGGTCTTCGGATCCAAGCCCATCGTCGGCTCGTCAAGGATTACCAGCTGAGGGTCGAGCATGAGACAGCGCGCGAACTCGGTGAGTCGCTGCTGACCCCCTGACAGTCCTCCAGCACGATCCTTCGACCGAGCCGCGACCAACGGGAACAGCGACATCACCCGCTCAAGACGCTCGGCCAGAAGCTGTCGGTCGCGCAGCAGGAAACCGCCAATCTCGACGTTCTCGCGCACCGTCATATCGGGGAACAGACTGTGATCCTGCGGGACCTGCGAGATCCCGGCTTGGAGGATCTGCTTCGGCGACTGTCCCACGAGGTCGTCGCCCTTGAAGGTGATCGACCCTCGGCGCGGATGCAGCAGGCCGCTGATGGATGCCAGCAGCGTCGACTTGCCCGCGCCATTGGGCCCAACGATGCATGTGATGCTCTTGGCCGGTACGTCAAACGTGACGTCGTGGAGGACATCACCGCCCCCGTAGCCCGCGATCACCCCGTCAAGGCGAAGAAGCCCCTCGACCCCCGGCGAGGCGCCCCCAGCCCCGTCCTCAGTTGCGAGTGTCACCGTCATCCTCCTAGGTAGGCGTCCAAGACGCGTGGGTCCTGACGTACCTCAGCCGGAACACCGCTAACCAGGGCCCGGCCTTGGTGCATGACGGTCACCTTATGACACAGCTCCATCACGAATTCCATGTTGTGCTCGACAATCAGAAACGTCTTCCCCCGGCCATTCAGTTCGATGATGAGGTCGCGGATCTCGTTCAGCAGCGACGGGTTCACGCCCGCGGCCGGCTCATCGAGCAGGATCACCTCGGGATCGGCAACCAGGACGTAGGCGAGTTCGAGCAGCTTACGTTGGCCGTATGAGAGGTTTCCGGCGGGACTCTCAGCGAGGTGTGTGAGGCCGACGAAGTCCAGCAACTGCATCCCACGAGCGTGCTCCTGCTGTGAACCCGCGCTGCGTAACACGCTGCGCAGCCACCCCTCGTGTCGCTGGGTGGCTACAAGCATGTTCTCAATCACGGTCATTCGCGGGAATACCCGCGTGATCTGGAACGTGCGGCCGATGCCCAGTGCGAAGATCCGGTCGGGCCCGGCACCGGTTATCACATCGCCCCGGAAGCGGACCTCACCGCTGTCGCTCTGGAGAAAGCCCGTGATCACGTTGAACAATGTCGTCTTGCCGGACCCGTTGGGTCCGATCAGCCCGGTGATCGACCCTTCGTCGACGTTGAGACAACACCCATCGAGCGCTCGCAGCCCGCCGAACGTCTTGCTGACATCGCGGGCTTCCAGGAAGGACGTCATCGGCCCCCGCTTTCGGCTGAGGTTGGCAGGCTCGCGCCAAGGTGCAGTGGGGGTCCCCCGGCGTCCGACGCGCGCTGCGTCCGGCTGGCTCGCCGATCCGCGAGCCAGCTGCTGACGCCGGGAACGATGCCCTTGGGAATGAACAACAACACGAACAGGAACAGCGCTCCAAAGGCGACAAGGAACACAGATCCGTTCGAGAACTGCAGGGACAGGTACTGCTGTGACGACTCCAGAATCAGAGCGCCAAGCATCGGACCAGCCAGCGTCCCGATGCCTCCGAGGAAGGTCATCAGAGCGATCGTGACTCCAAAGACCGGATCAAACGCAAACTGGGGAAAGATCTGGCCGATGAAGTACGCCCAGATGGCTCCTGCCATGCCGGTCACAAAGGCCGAGAGAACCAGAGCGCTGACCTTGACAGGCCAAACCTTTACGCCAAGGCCCCTCGCCCGCTCCTCATCGTCGCGGATGGCCAACAGCTGAAGACCAAACCGCGACTTTCGCACACCCAGCGACAACGCGAAGGCGAGTCCCAAGAGAAGCAGCGCCGCAAAGTAGAACGGCAGATTGAAGAAGCTTGGGCTCCATGAAGGCGACGGTATCTGCAGGCCACCGGCTCCGCCGGTGAACCCGAAGTTGTACGCCGACAGCTGGAAGAGCCAGAAAATGGCAAGCGTGATGACGATGAACGTCCGGCGCCTGGTCCGCAGGGCAACCATCGCAAATGGGATGGCCACGACAACCGCCACCAGACCGCCCACGGGGACCAACCAGAAGATGGCGTACCCGCCGCTCATCCCGAGATGGTTCGAGAGCAGGGCAATCGTGTACCCGCCAAGGCCGTAGAAGACACCATGACCGAGCGATATGTAGCCCGAAAACCCGGAGAAGAAGTTCCAGGCCGTGGCGCATGCCATGAAGATCACGGCGAACACCCCGATCGACGTGTACGTCGGATTGGTGATGACGAACGGAAAAGCAACTAGGGCGACGGCAAACAGGATCCACGCAGCGGTTCTCCGCCGAGCGCTGTTCACGGCCGTGCCCTTATCCATCAGCGAAACAGATCTCATCGTCATACCTCCCCGACACGGCCGAACAGGCCGGTTGGCCTCACTGACAGGACGACCACCAGGACCAGGTAGAACACGGAGGTCGCCCAGATCGGCGACCACACCGACGCGACTACATCCTCCAGGGTCAGCATGAAGACGGCAGCGCCCAAGGAGCCACCGATGCTGCCCAGACCTCCGAGGATGACAATCGCCAATAGCCGCGACAGCAGATCCTCGGCGCTGTTGGCGTTGAACGCGTTAGTCGCTCCGAACACCATGCCGCCGGCGGCTGTAAGGGAGACCCCTATGCCAAAGGCGATCGTCGAGATCCGACTCACGTCGATGCCGACCAGGCTCGCAGCGCTGCGGTTCTGCATCGTTGCCCGGAGGCCGGCCCCTGTCCGCGTCCGGTACAGAAACGCGTACAGGAGGGCCACGAGCACCACTGCCAGAACGAACCCGAACAGGTAGATCTGAGGTACGTAGATGCCGAAGATATGAACCGTGGACGACGTGTACCCGGTCCGTATCTCGACGTAATCTGTGCCGTAGAGCAGGTTCAGGATGCCTTGGATCGCGATCCCCACCGCATAGGTGGCGAGGATCGCGGTTACCAATCGGTCTGGGCCTGTGAGTTTCCCGAGAAACGCCCATTCGACGAGCGCACCGAGGATGAACAGGCATGGGGCGGTGATCAATAGCCCGAGGAACGGGTCAATCCCATATTTGTTCTCCAGCGTATAGCTGAGATATGAGCCGACGATGACGAACGTCGCCTGCGCCACGTTGAGGAAGTTCATGACCCCGAGGATGAGGCTGAGACCAGCCGCCATCAGGGCATATACGCCCCCGGTCAGAATTCCATCGATGACACCATGCTCGAGCAGGACCACTGTGCTAGCTCCCCCAAACGGGCTTGGGGAATTCGACCTTGGTGCTGGGAGAACTGGACGGATATGCCTGGACGACAGTTCCGTGCTGCCATTGCATGACGTATCCGGCAGCCGCCGTATTCTCGCCGAGCTTGTTGAAGTTGACGGGGCCGACGACCGTATTCAACTTAACTCCACTGTGGAGATAGGCCATGATCTTGCTGTTGCTCAGGCTATGAGTCGCCTTGACGGCGTCGGCCATGATCTGCCCGACTGAGAAGGCCTCCGCGATGTCAGCGCTGATAGCCGACGCCTTGCCGCCGTACTTCGCGAGATAGGCCTTGACCAAGGCCGCGTCACCCGAGAACGTTGCCCCTGGGTACCACCCGTTCGGGAACATCGTCCCATCGGTGTTCTTGGAACCCACGGCCTTTGCGTAAGCCGCACCCTGGTCAGGGCCGCTGGTGGCCATGAAGACCTTCGGGTTGTAATGATCGCTCACGAAGGTCTGAACGAACGGCGCGACGTCAGGGACCGCCGTCGAGCCAATGATCGCGACCTGCGCTTTGGAA
>Ga0224557_1001557_pt1 | contig 21729 bp, 17 predicted proteins | sample 714S31014metaG_FD_180677 | JGI IMG/M metagenome (GOLD analysis project Ga0224557, IMG submission 180677) | Peat soil microbial communities from Stordalen Mire, Sweden - 717 S3 10-14 | ecosystem: Environmental > Terrestrial > Soil > Wetlands > Peat | place: Sweden: Norrbotten County, Stordalen... | reverse complement strand
GTTCAGCTCGATGTCGTCCTGGGTGAACGTCAGCTTCTCGCCGGCCGCGACCCGTAGCTGCCACTCGACGAGGTCCAGTCCTGTGACCGCCTCAGTCACCGGATGTTCCACCTGCAGACGGGTATTCATCTCCATGAAGAAGAATTCATCGGGCCGCTCCGCGGAGACGATGAACTCGACCGTGCCGACTCCGAGGTAGTCGACGCTGCGGGCGGTGTCACAGGCCGCCGCCCCGATCCGTGCCCGCGTCGCGGCGTCCAGTAGCGGCGACGGCGCTTCCTCGATGACCTTCTGGTGGCGCCGCTGCAGACTGCACTCACGCTCCCCGAGGTGCACCACGTTGCCGTGCGCGTCGGCGAGCACCTGCACCTCGATATGCCTGGGCCGCAACACGAAGCGCTCCAGGAACAGGGTGTCATCGCCGAACGCCGAGGCGGCCTCGCGCCGGGCGCTCACCAGCGCCTCGCGCAGCCGGGCCGGGTCCTGCACCAGTCGCATGCCCTTGCCGCCACCGCCCGCCGACGGCTTGACCAAAACCGGATAGCCGACCTCGTCAGCCGCGGCCACCAGATCGTCTTCGGTCAACCCAGGCTTCGCCACCCCCGGCACCACCGGAACGCTGAAGGCGGCGACGGCGTTCTTGGCGGTGATCTTGTCCCCCATCACCTCAATCGCGCGGGCGGGCGGGCCCAGGAACACCACCCCGGCGCGTTGGCAGGCCGCCGCGAAATCGGCGTTCTCGGAGAGAAACCCGTAGCCCGGATGAATCGCCTGGGATCCGGTACGCACCGCGGCGTCAAGCACACGAGTGATATCGAGATAGCTCTCGCGCGCCGCGGCGGGGCCCAGCCGCACGGCGGTGTCCGCCTCGATGACGTGCCGTGCGCCGGCGTCGGGATCGCTGTAGACGGCGACCGAGCGAATGCCCAGCCGGCGCAGTGTCCGGATTACCCGCACCGCGATCTCGCCGCGGTTGGCCACCAGTACCGTGTCAAACATCAATCACATCCGGAAGACGCCGTAGGACACCGGTTCCAGCGGCGCGTGGGCACACACCGAAAGGGCAAGCCCAACACACGTTCTGGTGTCAACTGGGTCGATGATCCCGTCGTCCCATAGCCGGGCCGTCGAGTAGTACGGGTTGCCCTGATCCTCGTACTGCGCACGGATGGGCGCCTTGAACGCCTCTTCCTCGTCGGCCGACCAGGGCGTGCCCGCCCCGGTGAGCTGTTCGCCGCGCACGGTGGCCAGCACGGACGCGGCCTGCTCGCCGCCCATCACCGAGATCCTCGCATTGGGCCACATCCACAGGAAACGGGGCGAGTACGCCCGCCCGCACATCGAATAGTTACCCGCGCCATAGGATCCGCCGATCACGACGGTCAGTTTCGGCACCCGGGCACAAGCCACGGCGGTGACCATCTTGGCGCCGTGCTTGGCGATACCACCGGCCTCGTAGTCGCGTCCGACCATGAAGCCGGCGATGTTCTGCAAGAACAGCAACGGGATCTTGCGCTTGTCGCAGAGTTCGATGAAATGCGAACCCTTCACCGCGGATTCGCTGAACAGCACTCCGTTGTTGGCGACGATCCCGACGGGATGGCCATGAATGCGCGCGAAGGCAGTCACCAGCGTCTTGCCGTATTTGGACTTGAACTCGCTGAATTCCCCGCCGTCGACGAGCCGCACGATGACCTCGCGCACGTCGTAGGGCACCCGCGGGTCCGGTGGCACCACGTCGTAGAGCTCGTGCTGCGCGTGCTTGGGTTCGACCGCGGGTCGGACCTCCCATTGACTGGGCTCGCGCGGGCCGAAGGTGGCCGCGATCCGGCGGACGATCTGCAGCGCGTCTTCGTCGTCGTCAGCAAGGTGGTCGGTGACACCCGAGACCCGCGAATGCAAGTCACCGCCACCGAGGTCTTCGGCCGAGACGATCTCTCCGGTGGCGGCCTTCACCAGTGGCGGGCCGCCCAGAAAAATTGTGCCCTGCTCGCGGACGATCACCGCCTCGTCACTCATCGCCGGCACGTAAGCGCCACCTGCCGTGCAGGAGCCCAACACCGCCGCGACCTGGGGAATGCCCTTGGCGCTCATTGTCGCCTGGTTGTAGAAGATCCGGCCGAAATGTTCGCGGTCGGGAAACACCTCGTCCTGGCGCGGCAGAAAGGCGCCGCCAGAGTCGACGAGGTAGATGCACGGCAGCAGATTCTGCAGCGCGACCTCCTGCGCGCGCAGGTGCTTTTTGACCGTCATCGGGTAGTAGGTGCCGCCCTTGACCGTCGCGTCATTGGCCACGATCACGCATTCGCGCCCGGAGACCCGGCCGATCCCGGTGATGATTCCGGCTCCCGGCGACTCGTCCCCGTACATGCCACCCGCGGCCAGCGGAGCCAGCTCCAGAAACGGGGTGCCCGGATCGAGCAGGCGATCCACCCGTTCGCGGGGCAACAGCTTGCCACGGCTGACGTGGCGCTCGCGTGCGCGCTCATTGCCGCCCAGGGCCGCCGCGGCAAGCTTGGCGTTCAGCTCCCCGACGAGCCTGCGGTGTTCATCGGCGAACGATGCCGCGGCAGTCACTGACAAGCTCGGTCTCCGTTCGGCGTAGCGCCCCGGGCAAAAGACTTTCAGTTAATGTAGATTAACTGGCGTGAGAGTACCATCGCCCGGGCAGTTACGTCCAGGGACGCACTCGTCATGACAGCGTCCGCCCCGGACGGCCAACCCGGTCGGCCGGACGCGCCAAATCGCCGCAGCCGGTTGAAATCCGACCGCCGCCTGCAGCTGCTGTCGGCCGCCGAACGGCTGTTCGCCGAGCGGGGTTTCCTCGCGGTGCGGCTGGAAGACATCGGCGCGGCCGCCGGCGTCAGCGGTCCGGCCATCTACCGGCACTTTCCCAACAAGGAGTCGATGCTGGTCGAGTTGCTGGTGGGAATCAGTGCGCGGCTGCTCGCCGGTGCACGCGATGTCACCGCCCGCGGCTCCGAGGCGGCGCTAGCGCTGGACGGCCTCATCGACTTCCATCTCGACTTTGCGCTGGGCGAACCAAACCTGATCCGCATCCAGGACCGCGACCTTGCGCACCTGCCCGCGGCCGCCGAGCGTCAGGTCCGGAAGGCACAACGGCAGTACGTGGAGGTGTGGGTCGGCGTGCTGCGCGAATTGAACCCCGAACTGGCCGAAGCCGACGCACGGCTGACAGCGCATGCGGTTTTCGGCCTGCTGAATTCGACACCCCACAGCAAACCGACCCGGGCCGCGCGGTCACGCGCCCTGATGCGGGCCATGACCGTCGCCGCGCTAACGGCCGGAGATCAGGTCCGTTGAACCTCGCCTGAACCTCGTCATGGGGTGGACCACCCCGCGCGGGCGCCAGGCCCGGGTACCCTGCAAACCATGAGGTGGACATGAACGATCCACGTCGACCCGAGCGTTTTAGTCCCCCTCTACCGGGGTCTGGGCCGACCGGGCGGTGGGGCCCAGGAGATCCTCCGCCCCCCGATCCTGCCTACGCCGACCAGATGCCTTATGCGCCCGGTTACGGCGGGTACGGGTATACCCCGCCTTGGACGTCGCAGTCGTCGACTACCCCGCCTTGGAAGTCGAACCTGAGCGAGGCCAATACGACCAGACGCTTGCCGCCGGACTGGCGGCAGGATCAATCCCTGCCGGGAGGGCCACCTCCGGACGGGCCGGTTTCCCCACCGCCGGAGGGCCCGCGTTCGCCGCGCTGGTTGTGGGTCGCCGCCAGCGCCGCGGTGCTGCTGGTCGTCGGGCTGGTCATCGCGCTGATCCTCGCGAACAACGCGACCAAGACCCAGACCGCCGTCCCGCCGCTGCCGGCCATGCCCGGCTCGAGTTCGGCGGTCCCGTCTCCTTCCATCAAGGCACCGCCCATGGTGCCGTCCAGGGCACCGTCCCATCCCACCGCCGCCCCGCCGACCGTGCCCAGCGAGACGACCAGCCCGGGGGCGATGCAGACCGTGGTCTACAACGTCACGGGTGAGGGTCGCGCGATCAGCATCATGTACATCGACGCCGATGGCGTCATACAAACCTCGTTCAATGTGCCGCTGCCGTGGAGCAAAGAGGTCACCCTGGTCCAGTCAGCCGCACATCCGCCGAGCGTCACGATCGTCAACATCGGCCACAACGTCACGTGCTCGGTCACCGTCAACGGCGTCCAGATGCGCCAACGTGTCGGCCAGGGCCTGATTATCTGCGACGCCAGGAGCTAAACAGGCTCAGGCGCGGCCGCGTCGCGCGGTGGGACCCGGACCATCAGCATCGCCAGCAGTCCGGCTATCAGCACCAGCGAGATCCCGGCCAATCCGGCCCGGGGGGCACCGAAGATGTCGACGAAGACGGAGAACAGCCACGGCGCCAGGAACGCGACGGCCCGTCCCGTCATCGTGTACAGACCGAACGCCACCCCTTCCCTGCCATGCTTTGACATCTGCAGCAACAGGGCGCGCGCCGACGACTGCGACGGGCCGATGAACAGACACAGCAGCAGGCCACAAACCCAGAAAGCGACCGGGCCGGACAGCGCCATCAAGACGAGTCCCGCGATGATGATCGCGAGCAGTGACCAGACGATGACCGGTTTGGATCCGATCCGGTGGTCGACAAACCCACCCAGCACCGCACCGAGTGCGGCCACCACGCTGGCCACCACGCCGAATATCAACACGTCCCCCTGCGAGATGCCGTAGACGGTGACACCGAGCACGGCCCCGAAGGCGAAGGTCGCCGCCAGCCCGTCCCGGAACAGCGCGCTGGCGCCCAGGAAATAGACCAGGTTGCGGTCGCGCCGCCATTCTGCGGAGATCTCGATCCACAGCCGGCGGTAGCCACCCAGGACGCCCGTCGGCTGCTGCGCCCCTGCAAGATCGGGGCCGGACTCGGGTAGCCGGTTCGTGACGAACAACAACGGCAGAGCCAACACCGCCAGCCACGCCGCAGTCGCCAGCATCGCCCACCGGACGTAGAGCCCGTCCGCGACGGGCACCCCCAGCAGCCCGCGCACCGCGTCCGGGCCGGAGCCGGACCCGGAAATGAATCCCGTGTAGATCAGCATCAGCAGCAAGACGCTGCCGAGGTAACCCGACGCCGCGCCCAGGCCGGAAATGCGGCCGACCGTCTGGGGTGTCGACAGCTGGCGCAGCATCGCGTTGTACGGGACGCTGGCCAGGTCACAGCACGCCGCCGTGGCCCCCAGCAGCACCAGCCCGGCCCAGAAATAGCTCGGGCGATCCTGGATGAAGAACATGGCGCAGGTCAACACAACAGCCAGGCCCGTCCCCCCGCCCAGCGCCAGCCGCCTACGACGCGGGGACTCCACCCACACGCCGACGACCGGCGCCAGCGCCGCGACGGTCAGCCCGGCGATGGCCCCCGCACGCCCCAACCAACTGGCGGGCGTTGTACCGCCGGAGATGCCTACCCCCACGCTGCTGGTCAGATAGACCGCGAAGACAAAGGTCGCCACGATCGCGCTCATGCCGACAGACCCACAGTCCCACAGCGCCCAAGCCGCGACCTGGGATCGCGCGATTGTCCGCGGCGCCGGCTGAGTCATGCCCGGCACTCTACGGGTGGTGACTGTCTACGATTGGCGCATGCCGGTACCAGCTCCCAGCCCCGACGGGCGTGCCGTTGTCACCGGAGCTTCGCAAAACATCGGCGAGGCGCTGGCCACCGAACTTGCCGCGCGCGGGCACAACCTGATCGTCACCGCGCGACGCGAAGACCTGCTCAACGAGCTGGCTGCCCGCTTGGCCGACAAGTATCGCGTCGCGGTAGACGTGCGCCCGGCCGATCTGGCCGACCCATCCGAACGAGCGAAGCTGGCCGACGAACTGGCGGCGCGGCCCATCTCCATCCTGTGCGCTAACGCGGGTACCGCGACCTTCGGTCCGATCTCGGGACTCGACCCGGCGGGCGAAAAGGCTCAGGTGCAGCTGAACTCCGTCGCGGTGCACGATCTCACGTTGGCGGTGCTGCCGGGCATGATCGACCGCAAGGCCGGCGGGATATTGATTTCCGGTTCGGCGGCAGGCAATTCGCCGATCCCCTACAACGCAACCTATGCCGCCACCAAAGCGTTCGCGAATACCTTCAGCGAATCGTTGCACGGCGAGCTGCGCGGCTCCGGTGTGCACGTCACGCTGCTGGCACCGGGCCCGGTGCGCACCGACCTACCCGATGCTTCCGCAGCCTCGCTGGTCGAGAAACTGGTGCCGGACTTTCTCTGGATCTCAACAGAACACACCGCCCGGCTATCGCTGGATGCCTTGGAGCGCAACAAGATGCGCGTCGTACCGGGCTTAACGTCGAAAGCGATGTCGGTGGCGAGCGGGTACGCGCCACGCGCGATCGTCGCGCCGATCGTGGGCAGTTTCTACAAGAGGCTCGGCGGCGGGTAGGCCTTACTTCCGGCGGCTGGAACCGAAGATGTTCTTGACGATCTCGCGGACTCCGGTGTTCAGGGCGCTCTTGACGGCCGGATTCTTGAGCACTTCCTCCCACATGGCGGGCTCCTTGGGCTGCGCGGGCTCGGGCATCGGGGGAACCTGAAATTCAGTCGGAAGCGGCGGGAAGTCCGACCCGGAGGTCGGGGCCACTTCGCCCGTCGGGCCCGCTGCTGCTGCAGGCTCCTGCTCGATTGTCTGCCCGTATTTGGCTTGCAGCGGGCTGGCTTTGGCCGCCGCACCGACCGCGTCCGCGCCGATGGCCCCCATCAGCGAACGGGGTACGCGCATGCGGGTCCACGCCACCGGCGTCGGCGCGCCCTTCTCCGACAACACGGTGACGACGGCTTCACCGATGCCCAGCGACGTCAGCGCGGATTCCAGGTCGTAGACATCGGTCTTCGGATACGTGCGGACGGTCCTGCTCAACGCCTTCTGGTCGTCAGGCGTGAACGCCCGCAGCGCGTGCTGGACCCGGGCGCCCAACTGGGACAGCACATCGTTGGGCAGATCCGTGGGTAGCTGCGTGCAGAAGAACACCCCGACGCCCTTGGAGCGAATCAGCTTGACGGTCTGCTCAACCTGCTCAAGGAACGCCTTCGAGGCGTCGCTGAACAACAGATGCGCCTCGTCGAAGAAGAACACCAGCTTGGGCTTGTCGACGTCGCCGACCTCGTCCAGTTTGGTGTAAAGGTCGGCGAGCAGCCACATCAGGAAGGTGGAGAAGATGACTGGGCGCAACGACTGACCGGTGAACTCCAGCAGCGTGATGATGCCGCGGCCCTGGTTGTCGTTGCGCAGCAGGTCGTTCGAGTCGAGCTTCGGCTCGCCGAAGAAGGTGTCGCCACCCTCGGCATCGAGGTTCACCAGCGCCCGCAAGATGACGCCCGCACTCGTCGACGACACCCCGCCCAGATCTTTCAGAGCGGCCTTGCCCTCGTCGCTGGTCAGGTAGCTGATGACAGCGCGCAGCTGGTCCAGTGTCACCAGCGGGCGGCCGACCTCTTTGGCCCAGTGGAAGATCAACCCCAACGTCGACTCTTGAGTAGCATTGAGCCCCAACACTTTTGACAACAGAATCGGGCCGAAGCTCTCGACTGTCGCGCGGATCGGCACGCCGATCCCGCCGGTGCCCAGGGACAAGAACTCAACCGGGTATCCCGTCGGCTCCCAGTTATCCCCAGTATCTTTCGCGCGCGCGGCGGTCTTGTCGTTGGCCTCCCCCGGCCGGGCCAGCCCGGACAGGTCGCCCTTCACGTCGGCCATCAGCACGGGCACGCCAGCGGCGCTGAGCTGTTCGGCAATCAGCTGCAGCGTCTTGGTCTTGCCGGTTCCGGTTGCACCGGCCACCAGGCCGTGCCTGTTGATGGTGGCCAGCGGAATGCGAATCTGCGCGCTCGGATCGGCTGTACCGTCGACGACGACCGTCCCCAATTCCAGCGCCTGGCCTTCGACGGCGTAGCCGTCCGCGATTCGCTTCGCCGGTGTCGCCGTTGATTCCGTGCTCATCGTGCCGCGGCTCTCTTCCCCAAGTAGTTCCCGTGCAGTAGGGCAAAGCATCACACTACTTGCCAGCGGAGGCAGTGGCAGGAGCAATGTGGCTTAGTCTGAGCGCTGTGCGGGACGAATTGGTGTGGATTGATTGTGAGATGACCGGGCTGGAATTGGGCTCGGACAAGTTGATCGAGATCGCGGCGCTAGTCACCGACGCCGACCTGAACATCCTCGGCGACGGGATCGACGTGGTGATCCACGCCGACGACGAGGCCCTGTCATCGATGGTCGACGTGGTCGCCGAAATGCACTCGCGCTCCGGGCTGACCCGGGAGGTGCAAGCATCCACCGTCGACCTGGCGACCGCCGAGGCGATGGTGCTCGACTACATCGGCACCTACGTCAAGCAACCCAAAACTGCGCCGCTGGCCGGTAACTCGATCGCGACCGATCGTGGCTTCCTCGCGCGCGACATGCCCACGCTGGACTCGTTTCTGCATTACCGGATGATCGACGTCAGCTCGATCAAGGAACTCTGCCGCCGCTGGTACCCGCGCATTTACTTCGGCCAGCCGGCCAAGGGACTCGCTCACCGGGCGCTGGCCGACATTCACGAATCCATCCGCGAACTGCAGTTCTACCGACGTACCGCGTTCGTGCCCCCGCCAGGGCCTTCTACCAGCGAGATCGCGGCCGTCGCCGCCGATATCGAGGGTAAGGGCGGCGCACCGGAGGTAAACGATTCGGACGGGGCGCCGACGAGCGGCTAGTATCGACGTCGCTGCTCGTTGGCCTCTAGAATTGTTAGGCCGGCTCGCGGCAATGGTGGGTGTAGTTCAGTTGGTAGAGCGTCAGGTTGTGATCCTGAATGTCGCGGGTTCGAGTCCCGTCACTCACCCCGCAGGTCAGAGGGCATTTTTGCCCTCTGACCTTTTACTTTCAGGTTAGTTTCAGGAGGCTCTGCAACGCTGGCGGCGGCACAGTGCCGTCGCCTTGCAGAGAAAAGGAATCCCAACATGAAGACGAGAGTATTGATGGCCACGGTCGGTGGCGCAGCGGCAGCCTTGGCCGCTGGTGTTATGTGGACCGCACCATCGGCCTCGGCTGGTAGCGACTTTTGCAATTCGCTTCCCACCGCCGCGCAAGTTCATGATTGCAGCTGCGGCGCCGACAACGTCCCAGGTACTCAGGAATTTCAGCAGTGCCTATATGGAAGTGCGGCTGCGCCCGGACCGGCCAGCCCACCGCCACCCGCGCCACCCGCGCCACCGGCGCCACCGGCGCCACCCGCCTGATCGCTACCGCACTGCGGCGCACGGGGTCATGGCTCGGTTGGTGGCTGAACCAAACCGGTCATCGGGCGCCGATGCCGCCGAGCCGGGCGTTTGCTAGCAGCCTGACGCCACCGTCGTCAATCTGACATATCGACGCGCATCCACCGTCACCAGACGATCTAATTAGGCGCTTTTCCAATATTGCTGGCACCTGTCGAGTAAGCTGTCGCCTGGCCGTTAACGGATTGAGCTGCAGGGTTGCGGCACTTTGTAGCCAAGAATGTATTGAAGCGCACCCAACATTTGTGTCTGGCACTCAGGGCATCAATGGCGGGAGAGCGCCGATGAGGGCGGGTACTAGTACGCGATGACCAGTGGCATGGGTTTGCCGGAGCAGCTGCCGGCCACACTGCGATGACTGCACAACAAGAAACCGTGGTGCCCAGCGGTCACGATTACGAAGGCCCCCACGAAGCCCCTGCCGATGCCCCTCAAGACGGCCCTGAGGACGGTCAACTTGACGGCGTCGCCGCCATCCAGAACTGGTCCGTCGGCTACGTCAAACGTCACCCGCTGGCATCCCTCACCACGGTCGGTGAGCAGTTCGTCCTCGGTATCCGCACGGTGCAGTATTTCTTCTTCGATCTCGTGACCGGCCGGTTCCAATGGGAAGAGTTCGTCCGACAGGGCGCGTTCATGGCCGGGACCGCCGTGTTGCCGACGGTGTTGGTGTCTTTGCCGATCAGCGTCACCATGTCGGTTCAGTTCGCGATGCTGGCCGGCCAGGTCGGCGCTACCTCACTGGCCGGTGCTGCCAGTGGACTGGCGATCATTCGCCAGGGCGCTTCGATGGTCGCCGCAATTTTGATGGCCTCGGCCGTCGGATCGGCGATCACCGCCGACCTGGGCTCACGAACCATGCGCGAAGAGAACGACGCCATGGAGGTAATGGGCGTCTCGGTGATCCGCCGGCTAGTGGTGCCGCGTTTCGCCGCGGCGATCATGATCGGGTTCGCACTCACCGGGGTGGTGTGCTTCGTCGGATTCTTCGCCAGCTACCTGTTCAACGTTTACGTTCAAGACGGCGCACCGGGCAGCTTCGTGTCGACGTTCGCGTCGTTCGCCACGACCGACGACATGATCCTGGCGCTGGTTAAGGCGATCATTTTCGGCGCCATCGTCGCCGTCGTCTCGGCGCAGAAGGGACTGTCCACCAAAGGCGGCCCGACCGGCGTGGCGAACTCGGTCAACGCGGCTGTGGTCGAAGCGATCCTGGTGCTGATGATCGTCAACGTCGCCATCAGCCAGCTCTACATCATGTTGGTGCCCAGGACGGGCCTATGACGAGGCGCGCGACGTGACCGTCTCCGTCCACCGACCGCGGGCGCCTGATACCAGCCGGCTAGCCCGGCTCTACGGCAGAGCCATGCTGCCGATCGCCCGGCTGGGCCATCTGCTGGTCTTCTTCGTGCGGGCACTGGCCGCCGCGCCGATCGCAGTGCGTCAATACCGTGGCGAGTTTTTGCGGCTGCTGTCGAACATCACCTGGGGCAACGGTTCGCTGGTGGTGGGTGGCGGCACCGCGGGGGTCGCGCTCGTTCTCGGCGTCACCGTCGGTGCGCTCGTCGGGATCGAGGGCTACAACTTCCTGGACATGCTGGGGTTGGGCCCGGCTACCGGTTTGGTGTCGTCGTTGGTCAACACCCGCGAGCTGGCTCCCCTAATGGCGGCCATGGCGTTTGCGATACAGGGCGGCTGCCGATTCACCGCGCAGCTGGGCTCGATGCGCATCGCTGAGGAGATCGACGCTCTGGAATCGATTGCGATCCGGCCGATTCCGTATCTGGTGACCACCAGGCTGCTCGCGTCGGTGGTCGCGATCATCCCGCTGTACACGGCGTGCCTGGCGATCGGCTACCTAAGCACCGCGGTGGTGGTGGAGCTCAGCGGCGGAGGCTCGCCAGGCTCCTATTTCCACTACTTTTCGCTGATGCTCGCAGGTAGAGACATCGTCTTCTCGCTCATCAAGGCGGTCGTCTTTGTGTGGATCGCCTCCACTATTCAGTGCTACTACGGCTTCTACGCCAGCGGCGGCCCCGAGGGAGTGGGTGTCGCTGCAGGACACGGCATGCGGGCCAGCATCACCGTCATGATCATGGTGAACATGCTGCTCACCATGGCGCTGTGGGGAGTCGACGCGGGGGCGAGGTTCGGTGGCTAGGTTGGTGAGAAGTGCCCAATTCATTTGAGTCGGACGGGCGCGGCCCATCCGACCGGCAACTGCTCGGCTTTGGGCTGGCGGTTGTATTGGTGGCGGCAATGCTCACTGCAGGGCTGTTGGCCAAATCGACGGGCGGCCTCGAAGACTACGTACAGGTGGTCGCCGACTTGGGCAACGTCGGCGATGGGCTTCCGCAAAAGTCCGACGTCAAGTACCACGGCGCGCTCGTCGGAGCGGTCGATAGCGTCGTTCCCGCGGCCAACGGAAAACCCAACTACGTCCACATCGATCTCAAACCCGAATACGCCAAGTCGATCCCGGCCGCGGTGACCGCGCGGGTGATCCCCAGCAACGTGTTCGCCGTATCGTCGGTCCAGTTGATCGGTAACGGTCCCGGGGCGGTCATCCGAGCGGGCACGCACATTCCCGAAGACACCCGACTGCCGACCGTGCTGTTTCAAACCACCATCAGCAAGCTGCGCGACCTGCTTTCCGCGTCCGGGCGCGGCCGAGAAGACAGGTCGGTGGGTATCCTGGCCGCGCTCGCGGCCGCCACCGACCACCGCCGCGTCACCCTTCTGAACAGCGCGGGACAGCTGAATCACCTTATCGATGAACTTAATTCAATTGTCAGCACAGATACTGGACCCTCCACAATGTCGGCGCTCGTCGATGCGACGCGGGGGCTTCAGACCACCGCGCCCGACCTTATCGACGCGCTGCACCAGGCTGTTGAGCCAATGCAGACCTTCGCCGAGACGCGCGAACAATTGACCTCGCTGATCTCCGGGGCCGACTCCACGCTCGGCACCTCATACCAATCGCTCAACAACCACATCGACCAACTCATCGGGATCACCACCGACTTCACGCCGGTGTTGGGTGTGCTGGCGCAAAACTCCCACAACCTGCTGCCCGCCGTCATCAAAACGGACAACCTGGCCAACAAGGTCATGGAGACCATCGTGACGCCCGACGGCTTGGGCAACGCACACGGGATCCTGTCGTTCACCCCGACGTACAGCTACACCCGCGCCGACTGCCCGCGTTACGGTGAGCTCAAGGGGCCCAGCTGTTATACGGCGCCGTTGGTTCCGGTACGGCCGGATCTACCGGAAGTGCTGCTGCCGCAGAACTATCAGCCGCCGAAGGACTTGGCGCCGCCGCCGGGCACCGTGCTGGGCGCGGACGGAAACCTCGTTGCCGTCGGGCCCCCGCTAATCAACCCGGTGCCCAATTTGACCGATCCCAATCCGCCGCTTCCCTCGTGGCTGACACCGTCTCCGCCGGTGCCGGGGACCGCAAATCCCGACAACGTCCCTGCACCAGCACCAGCGCCGGCGCCGGGTACGGCCGCGCCATCGTCTTTCGGCGGCAACGTCGGCCCCGTGGGCAGCCAGTACGAGCAAAACATGTTGACCGTAATCACCGGCCAACCCACCAGTGCCGCTACCGAACTGCTGCTGGGTCCGATCGCCCGCGGCAGCACCGTTTCTTTGAAGGCCCCGCGTTCGGCTGGGAGGCCACATTGAAATTCCGTGAATCCCGCGGCACACTCATCGCCCTCAGCCTTTTCATGGTTGTGGCGCTGACACTGACCTGGCTGGTGTACGTGAGCCTGCGGCACGATGTGGAGGGTAGAACGGCGTCGTATTCGGCGATGTTCACCGATGCCTATGGGCTTCGCGAGGGCGACGACGTCCGGATGGCCGGTGTGCGCGTGGGTCGAGTCGAAAAGATGGACATCGACGGGAAATTGGCGAAAGTCTCATTCGTCGTGCAGCAGGAACAACGACTGTACGGAAACACCGTCGCCTCGGTGACCTATCAGAACATTGTCGGACAGCGTTACCTCGGACTGTCTTTGGGCCGTGAAGGCACTGTGGGCACTCCGCTGCCGCCCGGAAGCGTCATCCCGCCGGAACGCACCGAGTCGTCCTTCGATGTGACCGCGCTGCTGAACGGCTACGAGCCGCTGTTCAGCCTGTTCAACCCCCACGACGCTGACAACCTCACCAAGGCAGTCATCGAATCACTACAGGGCGACACATCGTCGATGTCCACCCTGGTCAGCCAGACGTCCACGCTCACAGAAACATTCGCCGGGCGCGATCAGACCCTCGGCGATCTGATCACCAATCTCAACAAAATCGTCGGCAACCTCGCCGCGCAGAACGACCATCTCGACGGTGTCATCACGCAGGCCGGCGATATGGTCGCCGAGCTCGACCGCCGACGTCCGGAACTGGTGTCCTCGGTGGGTTCGATGGCGCGGGTGATGGGCCGGCTGTCGGCCTCCGCCACGGACGTATACCCGGCAGCGCGTGAATTCATCGATCGCCAGCCCGGTGCCACTCGGCACATGCTCAGCATCGAACCTCAGCTGGCGTTCGCCGGCGACAACCTCCCGCTATTGATGAAGGGCCTCACTCGCGCAGGCAATCAGGGCGCCTTCGGCAACGGCTACGTGTGCGACGCGAATTTTCTTGGGTTCTTCCCGGGGCTCAACGATGTCGTGCCGATCATCGTCAATGCCGCCACGCCGGGAAACAAGGCACAGTTCACCCCGAGATGCAGGAACACCGCCGGTGACTGACTCATCCATGTGGCTCAGGCTTAAGAGGCTCAAGACCCGTCCGCCGGAGAGCTATAACAAGACCTGGCTTGGATTCATTGCCGTCGCGGTGGTCGCGGTCGTGATCGGAGCCATGTTGGCAATCCACGTGCTCGGTGCCGGGTACCGGCACTACACGGCCGAGTTTTTACAGGCGGCGTCGCTGCGGCCCGGGAACCCGATCACGGTGGCGGGCATACAGGTTGGCACGGTCACCAGCATGAAGCTCGACGGCGACCACGTCGAGGCGGGCCTGAAGATTCGTGACAACGTCGCGCTGGGCAGCGAATCGAAAGCGGTGATCAAGCTCGCCACCATACTCGGTTCGCGCTACGTCGCCATCGCGCCTGACGGCCCGGGCCAGTTGCCACACAGCACGTTCGATTTGTCGCACACCGAAGTCCCCTACGATCTTCAGAGCGCATTGCAGGACGCTGCAACCACTTTCGAACAGGTGGACTCCGATCGATTTGCGCAATCCCTCGCGGTGCTGGGCAAGCAGCTCAAGGGCCTGCCCGAGCTGGTGCCCCAAGCGCTGGCGAACATGGATACCCTGTCGACGATCATCGCGCAGCGGCGCGATCAAGTGGGCCAGCTGCTCAGAAACACCGAGCGGGTCACCAATACATTGCACAACCAGCAGTCCAGGATCGGCAACCTGATCAACCAGGGCCAAGACTTGATGGGCGTATTCGTGTCGCGGCGTGCGGTATTCCACGCGATGATGCAATCCCTACAGAGTCTGGTGGACGTTTTAAGCAGGATCGTGATCAACGACCGCCCAGCTCTGGACGCGCTGCTCAGAGATATGGGTGATTTCACCACCTTGATGGGCAAACACAACGACCTGATGCGCAACATGTTGCAGGTCAGCCCGGTCTTGATGCGCGAGGTGGCCAACATGACGGGTGACGGCAACGCACTCGTCGGCAACGGCCCCGGTGGTCTGGTCATCGATTCGTGGATGTGCGCAATCAGCGGCCGCGCCAAGCAATTCGGGATGATCCCGTACTTCAAGGACTGCAAGTGAAAAGGCTCAGGTCCCCAATCGTGGTGATCGTGGCTGCCCTGGCGGTGGTGGCCGTAGCCATCGGTGCCGGACGGTGGTACCTGAGTACCGGCGATGAGCCGATCACGGTAACCGCCCAATTCGACAGCGCCGCGGGATTATACGAAGGCAACGTGGTGGCCACGTTGGGCATGCCGGTGGGCAAGATCACCAGGATCACCCCAAGGGGTAGCTACGTCGAGGTCGAGTTCACGGTCGATCGCAACGTCAAGATCCCCGCCGACGCTCAGGCCGTCACGGTGTCGACATCCATCCTCAGCGACCACCAGATCGAGCTGACCCCGCCCTACCGCGGCGGCCCAGTCCTGGAGAACCATGACACCATCGGTTTGACGCGGACCAAGACGCCGATCGAATTCAGTCGAGTGCTGGGTGTTCTCGACAAGGTGTCCAGATCGCTGGAGGGGGACGGTCAGGGCGGTGGCCCCATCGCCGACATCCTCAACGGCAGCGCCGAAGCCGTCAACGGTAATGGCGGACGGATCAAACATGCGCTCGACGAGCTCTCCAGGGCGCTGCGCCTGAGCAGCGACGGCGGCGCGACGAGCCGCGAGGAGATCACCACGATCGTCAAGAACGTCAGCTCGCTGATGGACGCGGCCGCCGCAAATGACGCGAAGCTCCGGGAGTTCGCGTCAACCATCCACCAGCTCGGCCAGATCATGGCGGACGAGGAAATCGGCAGCGGCAGCACGGGGAAGAAATTCGAACAGATGGTCCAGCAGGCCACCGACCTCCTGGACGCCAACCGCGACATCATCAAGAAGGCCATTCTCAACGGCAACCCCACCTTGGAAGGTGTCGTCGCCCAGCAGCGCGACGTCGCCGAACTCCTTGACCTCGCACCCATGGTGGCCGACAACGCCTACAACGTGATCGACCGCGCCAACGGCAGCGTTCGGGCGCGTGTCCTCACCGACCGGGCGACTTTCGACAGCCAGCTGGGCAAAGAGATCTGCAACATGATGGGCCTGCGTCAACTGGGCTGCAGCACCGGGACTCTGCAGGACTACGGCCCCGATTTCGGGTTGACATACGTGCTCGACGGTCTGGCCGCGATGGGGCAGAAATAGTGACTCCAAAGACTAGGGTCATGGGCGCTCGCGCGAAGGCCGCCATCGCGATCGGTGCCGCGGCGATCTTGAGCTCGGGATGCGCCACGAACGGCCTTGCCAGCCTTCCCCTTCCGGCTCCGGGTGTGGGTTCTGGCGGGTACACGCTGACCGCGGTGTTCGCCAGCGCGCTCAACCTGCCGATGAATGCCAAAGTTAAACTCGCCGGCGCCAACGTGGGCGACGTCCAGTCGATGGTCGCACGCAACTACACCGCGGTAACCACTCTGCGGGTCAAAGATGGCGTGCTACTGCCGAAGGGCAGCACCGCCGAATTGCGCACCGCTACCCCACTGGGCGACGTTTTCGTGTCGCTGCGGCCACCCGCCCAAGCAGATCCCAACGCACCAATGTTGCGTGACGGCGACACCATCGGTTTGGAGTCAACGGCGGCGGCCTCGACCGTCGAATCGGTGCTGAGTTCGGCGGCGGTCCTGGTCAACGGCGGTACGGTGCGCAATTTCACCAACATCATCAATGGTGTCGGCAAGGCGACCGGCGACAATGGCCACGCATTCGGGGAGTTGCTTCGCAAGACCAGCCGGCTGCTCGGCACACTAGACGCCCGTACCGCACAGATGTCGACTGCGTTGACCGAATTATCGGGTCTCGCTGACGAACTCGACGCCAAGGACCGCGCCATCACCGAACTGGTGGCGGCGGCCGGCCCGGGCACCGACGCACTGGCCTCCAATACGACCCAACTTTCCAACCTCACGGTGCAGGTCGGCGACACCGCCCGGCTGCTGGCCCGGTTTCCCACGCTCGGGGGCACCGACACCAGTGGCCGAAGCATCATCCGTGACGCAAACACGATCGCCGGAGCGGCGAACGACATTGCGGTGAGCCCGGATACCAGCCTGCTGGCCCTGAACCGGCTGCTTCCGCCGATGATCAAAGCCACGGCGGGCAGCGCGGTTGCGGTGCGCGCCAGCGTCGACAAGCTGGTCCTCGGCTCGATACCCGACATCGGATTCCCCGGCGACATCGGGATGCACGGACCGCACCGGTACAACTGGAACCAATTCATCGGCTCGTTGAAGTACACCCTGTGGCGTCTGCAGGAACGCGTGGTCGGACGCGGACCGAACTCGCCACAGGTGCCCGTGATACCGGACCCGCTCGTGCCAGGCCAAATCGATGTCGCCCCGCCCGCTCCGGGACCGCAGCGATGATCGCCACGATCGCCACCTCCGCCGATGTCTTGGTCCGCGTGGTGCGGGCGGGCCACCGCCGGCAGGTCTGGCTGTCGGTAGCCGGATTGGCAATCACTCTTGTGGTGGCGACTGCCTATCTGCTGATCGGCGCGTTGCGGGTGGCACCGTTCGCGTCGTCGTACCGGGTCACCGTGCAGTTACCGGAATCCGGCGGGCTGCTGCCGAATCAGGACGTCGCACTGCGCGGCGTGCGGGTCGGACGGGTTGAGTCCGTGCAGATCACCGACCGGGGCGTCAAGGCAGTCGCCAACATCACGTCGACGGTGAAGATCCCCGCCTCGGCCATCGCGCACGTATCCGCGCTGTCTGCCGCAGGTGAGCAATTCATCAACTTCGAAGCCACCTCCGACGCGGGGCCGTATCTGCGCGACGGCAGCAGCATCGCGCTGGACCGCACCACCGTCCCCATCGGCCTGGCGCAGATGCTCGAGGACGCCAACGGGCTGCTGTCGCAGGTCGATCCGCGCAAGGTCGAAATGATGAAAAAGGAACTGAGCCTGAGCAAGGCGGGGCCGGCCAAGCTGGCCGCCATTGTCGACGGCGGCACGTTCCTGCTGTCGACGCTGGATTCGGTGCTGCCCCAAACCACCAGCCTCATCAAAACCACCCGGGTGGTGCTGACGCTGGCGGCCGATAAGAACGCCGGACTGGCCGCGTCGACCGCGGACCTCAACCGAACCCTGGCCGGCGTGGCCAGAATGCAGGGCGGCTATCGCCGTTTGATCGGGGAGTCGCCTCAGGCGCTGGCCGGCGCCGACAGGCTGTTCGCCGACAACTCCGACGCCATGGTTCAGTTGCTGGGCAGCGCGGCCACCATGTCGCAGCTGCTGTACGTGCGGGTACCGGCGCTCAACGCGCTGTTCCCGAATTACCGCGGCTCGGTGCTGGACGCGTTTGCCAGCATCTTTCACGACGACGGCGTCTGGGGCACCGCGGAGCTCTACCCGCGCTACGGCTGCGACTACGGAACGCCGGCTCACTCAGCCACATCCGCCGACTACTACGAGCCGTTCATGTACACCTACTGCCGCGACACCGACCCCGGGGTGTTGATTCGCGGAGCCAAGAACGCGCCGCGGCCCGGAGGCGACGACACCGCCGGCCCGCCGCCCGGGGCGGACCTGGGGCGCCAAACCGATCCGACACCGAGGGGCCACTTTACGGTCCCCACGCCATACGGCGGTCCGCCATTGCCGATCGAACCGCCGCACTAAGACCGAAACCACCCCAGGTACTAGGAGATGATTGTGGTCGTGACAAGCGAGAAGGATCTCGACACGGAGACAAAGGACGAGGAGCCCGCCGACGAGGTTGTCGGCGAGGCCGAAGAAGCTGATGAAGACGCCGAGGAGAGCGAAACCGAGGCAAGCGTCGAAGACCTCGACGAAGACGCCGAGGACGAGGACGACGGCAGGCCGCTCAAGGGCAAGCGCGACAAGGTCAAGGACTCCACATGGCGCAGCCGCCCCTGGAGGCAGTATCTGCGTCGCAGCGCCCTGCCGCTATTACTCGCGGCCTCACTGCTGGTTTCGGGCTTCCTGGGCTGGAAGCAGTGGCAGGCCCACCAGCTCAACGAAGCCGGCGAACAGGCGCGGCAAGCGGCCATCGCGTATGCCGGGGTGCTGACGAGCATCGACTCCAACAACGTCGACCAGAATTTCCGCCAGGTCCTCGACGGCGCGACCGGCGAATTCAAGGACATGTACACCCAATCCAGCGTGCAGCTCCGTCAGCTGCTGATCGACAACAAGGCCACCGCGCACGGGGTTGTGGTGGACTCGGCGATCGCGTCCGAATCCATGGGCAAAGTCGTCGTGTTGCTCTTCATCGACCAGACCGTCACCAATGCCCAGGTCCCCGATCCCCGGATCGACCGCAGCAGGATCAAGATCACCATGGAGAAGATCGACGGCCGCTGGAAGGCCAGCAAAGTCCAGTTACTCTAACCTTTCTCGGAGCCGGCACATGTTGATCAGCAGACTCATCGCGACATCCGTCTTGGTAGCGGCGACGGGAATTTCCGGGATCGCCGGCGCGGCCAGCGCGCGGGCGTCGGCCCCGTCGTTCTGCGGGGAACTCGGGGGCGACTGGGACGGGCAGTACTGCCACACCTCGGTGACCTCCGAGCGCAACGCCGTGCGCGACATCAAGATGGCGGTGCCCGGCGAGCTCATCGACAACGCGGCCGCGGGTCCCGTGATCCGCGACTACTTGCGCACCCTGGTCAGCAACTGGCGAGGCGCGAACGAGCACATGGTCGCGGACAGCTACGGCGAGGAGAATTACGAGATCTTCCAGCACGGCAGCTTGTTGAGCGCGGTGTTCCACGAGGACTACCACGCCGACGGCCCCAAGCCCAACAACGCATATCGCACCTTCACGTTCGACATGGCGAGCGGGCGCCGACTACAGCTGTCGGATGTGACAACCTCAAACCCGCTGACCGCGATACCACCGCTGGCCCAGCCGTTCATCGAGACCGCCCTCAATCAGGCTCCGCCACCACATGATCCGGGCACCTACCCGTTCGTCATCGACCGCTGGACTCCGGACAAGGTTTACTCCGGCGCGTACAAGGCGTGGGCGCTGACGCCCGATGAATTGATCCTGTACATGCCCGACTACCCGGTCGGCCACGACGAGCCCATCAACTTCACCACCGCAACCATGCAGTGGTACATGGACGGCGGAACCGTCCAGGCCCACATCCCGCTCTCGGCCCTGGGTCCCGTCCTGCGCATCTCGTAGCGACAGGCGGCTCTAATCAGGTGTTGGCGTTGCCGGCTTTCCACTGCGGCCAGGGGATGTTCCAGTCGCCGAGCCCCTCGGTGCCCGAGAACGGCGGTCCGACGGTGTTGACGACCTCGACAACGTCGCCGCGCTTGATGTGGTCGTAGAACCACTCGGCATTGCTGGGGCTCACATTGAGGCACCCGTGGCTGGTATTGGTGTGACCTTGGGCGCCGACAGACCATGGCGCGGAGTGCACGAAGACGCCGCTGTAAGACATTTGGGTGGCCCAGTCGACATCGGTGCGATATCCATTGGGCGAGTTGACGGGTACCCCGTAGGTGGACGAGTCCATGATGATGTGCTTGAACCGCGCACCGATGATGTAAAAGCCACTTCCCGTCGGAGTGCTGTCCTTACCCATCGACGTCGGCATGCTCTTGACGACTTCACCATTGACGCGGACCGTCAGGATCTTGGTGGTGTCGTCAGCGGTCGCGATGATCTCGTCACCGATCGTGAAGTGCGTCCTGGCATTGTCTTCGCCGAACATCCCGTCGCCCAAGTCGACGCCGTACGTATTGACGGCCACATCAACGGCTGTGCCAGGCTTCCAGAAATGCTCTGGGCGCCAACGCACTTCGCGATTGTTCAGCCAGTAGAACGCACCCTCGACGGGCGGGTCGGCGGTAATGGCGATGGCTTTCTCGGCCGCGGCGCGGTTCGTGATGTTCTCGTCGAACTTGATCGCCACCGGCTGGCCGACGCCCACAACCTCGCCGTCGGCGACATTGAGATAGGGCATCGTCAGGTGCGCGGGGGAACTGGTCCGGAAGGTCATCTGACGGTTCGCCGCGCCGCCCAGCCCGTTCGCCTTGGCGTTGAGCGTGTAGCGCCGGTTGAAACCGAGCGGCTCGTTGGTTGACCAGCGCAGCCCGTCCGGGCTGAGCTGACCGCTTACCGTCCGGCCGCTCTCGTTGACGACGGTGACCGACGCGATCACACCGTCGGCAACGCTCACCGTCACCGGCGCATCGACGGTGACGCCGACGGCGCCGTCGGTCACGGAGGAAGCGAGCTTGGGGACCAGCAGATCGGCAAACGGCGTGCCCTTGTCGACGATTTGCTTCGGCGGCGCGGCGGTGTGGCTGCCACTGCACGCAACACTGAACCCAGCAACCGAGATTATCGCGACAGCCAGCGACAATCGCCGTTTGCGCAAAGGCGTCATCGAGCAACCTCTCACATCGTTTTTGGTTACGCCGGTCAGCACCACCCCCCAGTGGTTCAAGGCATTCTAAAGGTAATTGCCCCTCGGCGAGCCAACGGGGGATGGATTGTTTCGTCATGCGCCGTCGCCTTAGAAGCTATTCTGGGAACGGTCGAGATTTCGTCCTGCGACGGAACGCCTGTTATTGTCGCAACCGCGGTCTCGGCCGACAAAGGCGCCGTTAGCTCAGTTGGTAGAGCAGCTGACTCTTAATCAGCGGGTCCGGGGTTCGAAACCCTGACGGCGCACCTAGACACA
>Ga0224557_1001556_pt1 | contig 21730 bp, 18 predicted proteins | sample 714S31014metaG_FD_180677 | JGI IMG/M metagenome (GOLD analysis project Ga0224557, IMG submission 180677) | Peat soil microbial communities from Stordalen Mire, Sweden - 717 S3 10-14 | ecosystem: Environmental > Terrestrial > Soil > Wetlands > Peat | place: Sweden: Norrbotten County, Stordalen... | reverse complement strand
CGTCATCCGCTCGCCCCGCCTGGCTCGTTGCTCGTTGACTCAGCTCCACGCGTTCCGCCTTAGAAAGACTGATTGTGTTGCTCATGAACACAATCATACTCCCTTTTCCGTTGTTACAGTCCACTAGATGAAGCATTTGCTGAGGTAACTGACCTGCCCCGGTCTTGAGCGTCGAAGGCTACGGTGGCGATCAGGTCAAAACCACGCGTTTCGCCGTGTCGGGCGGCAGCTCTTGCGCGTATGCAGCGGCACTCCCTGGAAAGTCGCGGCCGCGATGCGTCGGTGAGGCTCCCACAGCGTGGGGAGACACGGAGATTTTACGGATCGGTATAAGTAGCTCTTGACGGAAGGTTGCGTTGGATCTAATACTCCCTATCGTCGGAACGACATCATTTCAACCCATCACTTCAATCAAAGGACTAACAAATGACGGAGACCACTACAGAGAGCATTCACGCCTTCACAGCCATGTTGTGCACCGCCTTGGGTAATCGGATCAACCCGGATGCGGAAAGCTTTCTGGACCTGGTCGCTGACGATATCGTCATGGAGTTTCCCTTTTCGTTCCCCGGGGCGCCGGCGCGACTGGACGGCAGAGCAGAGATCGCCCAGCACCTGCAGAGCCTGGCAGGAATGATCACGCTTGATCGCATGGGCGAGCCGTTCGTCCATGCGACCATGGATCCTGAATTGACCATAGTGGAGGTCGCCGGGTCCGGCCGTGGGGTCATGACCGGCGAGCCGTATGAGCAGCGCTACATTTGTGTGATCCGGACGCGTAACGGCCGCATCGTCCACTACAAGGACTACTGGAACCCGCTAGCGTTCCTTCGCGCCCTGCACGGCGCCGCTAAGGTCGACGCGCTTGTAGGAGGAGCGGCCAGTCATGACTGACTGCGCAGGTCCTGCGGTGTCTTGACACACGCTCGATCATATTTGCTCGGAGGTCCTGATGTCCCTGCTCCAGGCAATGCGCCGCCACGCCAGCTTCAGGGCACGTAACGTTGCAATGACGGAGGGCGACACCCGGCACGACTGGCGTCGCTTCGAGGATCGGGTTCAGCGCCTCGCCGAGGGGCTGCGCACTCCGGGCGTCTCGCCTGGCGATCGGGTTGGCATTCTCGCTCTGAACAGCCGCGCCTATCTCGAGGCGGAGTTCGCCATCTGGGCGGCTCATGCGGTCATAGTTCCACTGAACATCCGCTGGTCGACGGCGGAGAACGCCTATGTGATCCAAGATTCCGACATTCGCATCCTGTTTGCCGACCGGCACTTCCATGCTGAGGCCGAAGCTTTGAGGATGGCGCGCGACAATTTGGTCATTGTCGGTATGGACGTCGAGGGGGCGGCGGGAGACGTCACCAGCGAGCAACTGATCGAGACCAATGACCGTGCGCCAGAGTTTGAGCCGAAGCCCACGGCGCTTGCCGGGATCTTCTACACCGGCGGCACTACCGGGCTCCCAAAAGGGGTGATGTTGTCGCACAACGCGCTGTGGATCAACGCGGTCGGCGTCGCCATGGCGCTTGGGATCGGGCAGGACGACCGTTTGCTGCACGCCGCGCCGCTCTTCCATGTGGCGGGCGCCATCATAGAGTTCGCCGGCACGATCAACGGCAGTACGCACCTATTCATGCCGCGCTTCGTTGCTGCTGAGGTGATCAAAAACGTTGAGCAGCACGAGGTCACCAAGATGGTCCTCCTCCCGACCATGGTGCAGATGATGCTGGAGGATGCGACCTACGCACCCGTCAAGCTGCGGTCGCTGAACGTTTTGATGTTTGGCGGCTCGCCGATGCCGGAACCGATCCTGGCAAGACTGAAGCAGGACCTGCCGAAGGTATCCCTCTTCCACACCTATGGTCAGACTGAAATGGGTCCGGCGATCTCGTTCCTGCACCCGCGCTGGCAGTTCGTCGGCAGTCCCAAAGGGCTTTCGGTCGGAACCCCGTTTGCTACGGTAGAGGCGAAGGTGGTCAATGAAAACGGCCAACCGGTCGCTCCAGGCGTTTCGGGGGAGATATGGGCGAGGGGGCCTGGGCAGATGATGGGATACCTCAACAAGCCGGAGGAGACCGCCAAGACCATCACCGAACACGGTTGGGTGCGGACCGGCGACATCGCCTACCAGGATGAGGACGGCTTTCTTTATATCTGCGATCGCGCAAAGGACATGATCATCACCGGCGGTGAGAATGTGTTCTCTGGCGAGGTCGAAAACGCGATCCTCAGTCATCCGTCGGTGCGAGAGGCAGCCGTGGTCGGCATCCCGGATGATGAGTACGGCGAGGCTGTCCACGCGATCCTGGTCCTGCACGGAGAACAGTCGATCAATCTTCAGGCGCTGCGAGACCACTGCAGGACGTTGATCGCCCCTTACAAATGTCCGCGCTCGTTGGAGATCCGCACGGCGCTGCCATTGTCGGCGGCTGGCAAGGTATTGAAACGGGACTTGCGCGCGCCGTTCTGGAAGAACAGGGCGACCACGGTCTAAAGGGGACAAGCAAAGATGACCCGGTTTTTCGCCGGCAACCCGCTCTGACCTTCGAGTCTGGAGCACAATTCAACGGTCGGATGAATCCATCCGACCGCATCATCAAGGTCGTGAGGTGACACGGCGAGAGGAGAGTATGGTGAGACAGGAACGAGATATCGGCGCCGTGGATCTGCTCTCGGTGCTGAAAGGTGGTGTGCTGACGCTGACGCTGAACCGACCCGAGGCGCGCAACGCCTTGACGGACGGGATGCTCGACGCGCTAGAGGGAGAATTGAGCCGTGCCGAGTCGAGCGCCGAGGTGCGGTGCATCGTGCTGCGCGGGTCTGGAAAAGCGTTCTGCGCAGGCGGCGATGTCAAGAGCATGGAGGCCGTACTGCAAGGCGATGTCTGGATCGAGGACCGGATCCGATGGCAACGGGGCGTGCAACGTGCGACGGCCGGCAAGCTGTTCAGAATGCCGAAGCCGACCCTGGCGGTGATTAACGGACCGGCCGCAGGGGCGGGTCTCTCGCTCGCACTGTCGTGCGATCTGCGACTGATGGCCCAGTCGGCCTTTCTGCTCACCGCCTTCACAACTGTCGGGCTGTCCGGCGATTTTGGAGTCACCTATTTTCTTTCGCAGGTCTTGGGCAGCGCAAAAGCGCGCCAAATGATGTTCTTGTCAGATAGAGTTTCTGCAGCTGAAGCGTTAGAACTTGGGTTGGTCAATTGGTGTTGCGAGCCTGACGATCTGATCGATAAGGCGAACGCCATTGCCGCACGCTTGGCTGCCGGACCGTCGACAGCATTCGGCTACATGAAGGAAAATCTGAATCGCGCCATGAATACCGAGGTGGACGATTGCATGGATTTGGAAGCCACCCATCACATCCATTGTATGGCCACAAGCGACCACCGAGAAGGGGTCGCTGCTTTTATCGAGAAGCGAGCGCCCGAGTTCGGAAAGTGCCGATCGCTCAAATGATCAGCGTGCGCATCGGCCATCCCCGTTCAAATGAGAAATGTCCACAAACCGTTTCGAACAGCTCCGCTTCAGTCTTCTGTGGAGCCGATAGTGAATCCCAATACAAAGTCGACGATGATGGCTATCTCGGTGGCTGGCTGCATACGCCCGGCAGAATCTCTTGCGTACCAACCTGCGAATCTCTGCTTTTAGATAATCAGCTCTTGCAGTACGGAGAAGACCATGCTGATAGGGCGTGAAATGCGGTCGAGGATCGACGAGGTTGGGACTCTGACGGTTTCACTCGAGAAGGTCGAGATCCCCGATCCCGGCGACGACGAGGTTGTCGTGCGTGTCGAGGCGAGTCCGATCAATCCGACCGATCTCGGTCTCCTGCTGGGACCCGCAGACGTGTCTTCGCTCGCGGACGTCAGTACCAGCGACGAGCCAGCGCTCTCGTTCACCGTGCCAACTAGACGGCTCGCCGGAATTCGGGGCCGGCTCGGCCAGTCCCTTCCGATCGGCAACGAGGGCGCAGGCACCGTCGTCGCAGCGGGCCGGAACGTGACCGAACTCGAAGGCAAGCGAGTTGGCATGATCGGCGGCGCCATGTACGCCGACTATAGGCGAATTAACAGCTCAGAAGTGATCCCGCTTCCCGACGGAGCGTCCGCGGCTGATGGTGCCTCCATGTTCGTGAATCCGCTCACCGCGCTAGGCTTCGTGGAGACGGCGCGCAGCGAAGGTCACAAGGCCATCGTCCATACGGCGGCCGCCTCGAATCTGGGCCGGATGCTGCAGAAGATTTGTCTCGCCGACGGCATTCCGCTCATCAACATCGTGCGCTCGCAGGAGCAAGTCGACATTCTGCACGGCATCGGCGCGACCCATGTGCTCAACAGCAAGGGCGACGACTTCGCCGCCCGGCTCACCGACCTCATCGAGGAGACTGGCGCCACTATCGCCTTCGACGCCATCGGCGGCGGGGCACTAGGTAGTGAGCTCGTGCAGGCCATGGAGCGAGCCGCGATGCGACACATGACCGGATACAACCGCTACGGTTCGGACACGTTCAAGCAACTCTACATCTACGGCGCTCTGGACACTGCGCCGACCACGCTCAACCGCCTCGCCTTCGGCTTCCAATGGAGCGTTTCGGGCTGGCTTCTCTTTCCGTTCCTACGCAAGGCTGGGCGGGAAGTCCGAGACCGGCTCCGCAAACGGGTCGTGAACGAGCTCACCACTACATTCGCCAGCAGCTACACGAGGACCATCGGTCTCGCCGAGGCGCTCCAGGCCGACGTCTTGCGTGCCTACGAGCGCAAGGCCACCGGCGAGAAGTTCCTGATCGATCCGACCCGCGGTTGACACGGCCCGCCGTTGCGAGCGCGTCGGCGGCGGCGGCGCATTCGTGCGTTGTAGGATGCGTTGCGGGAGAGCGGGGGATCGCCTTTGAGCTGACGCTGCCCAGAGATTTCGGCACTGGGAGGCAGACTATGTCGAAGAGCGCTGGCCGATGAGCTGAAGGCCGGGGCGATTTGCGACACCCGGCGCTCGCAGCGGTGGCAGGCCGACCGGCTAGGAATCGATCAGTCAACCCTTCTCGGTGCGCTGCAACCTTTCCATCGAGCGGTCAATCCACCGTCACCGCTGCCTTGGCGACTTTTTGATTCGTTCTCCGAAGGGCGTTTTGCCTTCTCCGTGTGCGAGCAATGGATCCTGTACCACAACGTTCAAGACGCGTGCAGGCTTGCGTCCTTTCGAAACATAGGCATGCGGAAGAGTGCTGTCGAACAAAGCCGATCCGCCGGTGGGCAGAACCTGGGGCGGCTTGTCGGCGAAATGAAGCTTGAGCGTGCCGGAGATGACGTAGCAGAATTCGATGCCTTGATGCCCGGTTAGCCCTCCCGCTTCGTCTAGTGATCTGGAATCGACATCGAAGATGAGCGGCTGGACGACATGAACAAGGCGGCTCGAACTGTGGGGTAAGATATAGGTATATCCGGCGATTTTCTCGGTCGTCCACTTGTCGGGCGTCATGATACTGATGTCGTCGTCGGGGCTCCGAGCGTCCGGCCGCGCCACCAAGGTCTGCCATGAGAGCTTGAGGCCGCTCATGATTTTCAGCAGGACACTGAAGGTCGGAGCCATCTTGTTGTTTTCTATTCTGGACAAGGTGGCTTCAGGAAGTCCGGTGGCTTCGCTCGCGCGATTTAGTGAGAGGCCAAGCGCCACACGATGTTCCCGAATCCTTTGGCCGAGCTTGTGGGTGACATCCTGAGCCTCGACCTCCCGCCGCCATGGGGCTCGATTGGTCGGAGAAGGCTGTTCCGTGTTGGTCTTTGTACCATCTGTGCGGATGCGGCGGCTAGTTGTAACAGAACGTGACTTCATTCGAGTAAGCCTGTAAATCGTCAAAAATAGACGCCGGACTCTGCCACGCGCCGCCATCTTGCGTCAACGTCATCTTCGCCCTTGTCATGTCCGATCCGCAATGTTAGTGTTTGTTACAGATCGGTAATTTACGGATCGGTAAACCCCTACAATAAAGGAGGGGATGATGGGATTTCGGAAATCGATTTGCTACGGTAGCTTTCCCGCGGCGGCATTACTTGTCTGGGCGAACGGAGCTTGGGCACAGAGCGCAATGGAATCCAACTTAGGGAAGAACTTCACAACCAACGCCACCCTTGAGGAAATTGTGGTCACAGCGCAAAAGCGATCGGAACGCCTAAACGACGTCCCAGTTTCGATCACCGCCGCGACGGGCGAACAGCTTGTAAATGCGGGGGTCGCTTCGCCTGCCGATCTTGCGAAGGTCGTTCCGGGCTTCACGTACCGGCCCAGTGACTACGGCACGCCTGTCTTCTACATTCGTGGTGTGGGGTTCAACGACGTCGCGGTTGCCGCAACCCCTGCCGTCAGCGTTTATGTCGACCAAGTGCCCCTTCCTTATCTTGCGATGACGCAGGGCGCTGCTTTTGATCTCGAGCGGGTGGAAGTATTGAAGGGGCCGCAGGGCACCCTTTTCGGGCAGAATTCCACCGGGGGCGCCGTCAACTTTATTGCCGCCAAGCCGACTCGCGAACTGGAGGCAGGTACCGACTTAACCTACGGTAGCTACAACGAAACCGATATCCAGAGCTTTGTTAGCGGGCCTATTTCCGATACCGTCGGTGCTCGGCTTGCGGTTCGGCACGAAGGACGCGATGGCTGGCAAATCAGCGAGACCCGCCCCGATGATCGGCTGGGCGTGCGGGACTTTACCAATGCCCGAATGATCCTTGATTGGCAAGCATCCGAGAAGCTCAAGCTCGAATTCAATGCCAATGGCTGGCTCGACCGCAGCGACACCCAAGCAGCGCAATTCGTCTCGCTTGCAATCCAGGATCCGGTATCGGCAGGCGGCTATAACGACCTCACAAATCTCATTGCGGCGCGTTACACCAGCCCGGCACCCAACAACCCGAGGATCGCCGACTGGGGCTCGGAGCGCCCTGCCACATTGCCACCCTACATTGGACAATCCGCAATGACCAGTTATCGGAGGAATGACAGCTTCTACCAGTCTTCGCTGCGCGGCGATCTGAAACTCACTGACGACATCGCGCTGACTTCGATCACGGCCTACTCGGGGTTCAAGCAACACGCGCCGATCGATCCCGACGGCACTGAATTTAACGATTTCGGCATCACGCTGAATGGGTCGATCGAGAGCTTTTCGCAAGAGCTGCGCGTTGACGGCAAGTCTGGACCGCTGCGCTGGATGAGCGGCGGGAACTACGCCAGCGACCGATCGGTGGACGATCAGCAGGGCGACTACTACGGGAGCAATACCGGTGTAGGTCCGATCCGGTATTCGACCTTCGTCAATAGCAACGATCAACAGGTGAGAACGGCGGCGATTTTCGGAAGTGTTGATTACGAAATCGTGCCCAGCCTAACGGCGCAAGCATCGGCCCGTTACACTGATTTCCACGACGAATTCAACGGCTGCCTTCGCGACGCAGGTGATGGCCAGTTGGCAAGGGCCTTCGGCCTGGTAACTCCTGCCACAATTGCGCCTGGCGCCTGCGTGACATTAAACGAGACAACATTTCTGCCCGTCTCGATCGTGAATAGGGTCCTCCAGGAGGATAATACGTCGTGGCGCGGTGGCCTGGACTGGAAGCCGAACGAAGATACGTTGCTCTACGCAAACGTGACAAGAGGCTACAAGGCGGGCAGCTTCCCGACGGTGCCGGGTCTGTTCCCCAACCAGTTCAATCCAGTCACGCAAGAGTCTGTGACTGCATATGAGGCGGGCTTCAAGCTCATCACGCTCAACCGCATGATTGAATTGACCGGTGCAGGTTTCTACTATCTCTACAATGACAAGCAGATCATCGGCTACATCTCGACAGTGTTTGGCAACGTACCGGCCCTGGTTCAAATTCCCCATTCCAGCATCAAGGGGTTCGAACTTGGCCTGAACGCACGACCAATAAAGGGGCTGACGCTGACGGCCGGCGCGACATATGTTGATTCGCGCGTAGACACTTCCTTCATGACGAACGACCCCTTTGGCATTGCGGTCGATGTGAAGGGAGAGCAACTCCCGATAACGCCGGAATGGCAACTGAATGGCGACGTCGACTACCACTTCGGGCTCACGTCTTCGCTGGATATGACGCTTGGCGCGAACGTTCGAGACCAGTCGGGCTCACCGGCAACTTTCGGCAACGCGCCAGGATTTCAGATACCCGGCTACGCAATTTTCGATCTGCGCGGGGGCGTACAAGCACCCGACGGCAAATGGAAAGCCCAGATTTGGGGCCGCAATGTCGGCAACAAGTTCTACATCAACAGCATAACCCATGTGACCGACACCGTCGCCCGAACCACTGGTATGGGAGCAACTTACGGCGTGACGGTCAGCTTCCTCTTCTGAGCACGGCCCGCGTCACCTTGGTGGCGCGGGCTTCTCAATGAATTGGAGCCAATCACCACGAAACCGGGAAGTCAGGAATGTCGAAGGTCATCATCGCTTGCGCCGTCACGGGCGGCGCCCACACGCCGTCGGTGACCGAATATCTTCCCGTGACGCCCGACGAGATTGCCACCCAGGCAATCGAAGCGGCGGTCGAGGCTTTGACTGCGAGCGAGGGATCCCATGGCTAGCAGCGTTTTGGTCACAGGCGCAACGGGCAAGACGGGTGCCGCCCTCGTCGAGCGCCTCCGCGCCGGCAAAGCGGAGGTCCGAACGGCGACGCGGAAGCCTACCGCGTCGGACGACATCCGCTTCGAGTGGCGCGACCGGAGCACGCATCGGCCTGCGCTGGAGGACGCGACCGCCGTATATCTCGTCGCACCGACCGACACGACCGATCAGCTTCCCGTAATGCTGCCGTTCCTGGAATGCGCTCTCGCGGTAGGCGTCGAACGCTTTGTCCTCCTCTCCGCGTCCATAGTTGACCAAGGCGGACCTATGATGGGGGCGGTCCATGCGTGGCTCGCCGCCTATGCGCCTCGATGGACTGTTTTGCGACCAAGTTGGTTCATGCAAAACTTCGTCACCCAGCACCTGCCAGCAGTCCTCCAGGACGGCGCGATCTACTCGGCAACCCGGGACGGGCGCGTTCCATTCATCGATGTCGGGGACATCGCAGATGCCGCCGCGAGGGCGCTTACCGATCCGACCTTCACGCACGGCCATGCGCCGATCCTGACGGGACCGGAAGCGCTCTCCTACGACGAGGTGGCCTGGGCTATTTCAAACGTGGCCGGGCGGCTCATCCGCCATGTCAATCAGACCTTCGCCGAAATGTCCGACCGCTACGAAAAGCTTGGCCTTCCTGCCGATTACGCCGCAATCCTCGCCGGCCTAGATGACACCATCGCCCAAGGAGCAGAGAATCGCGTCACGGATGAGGTTGAGCTTCTCTCGGGCCACAAGCCGAAGAATTTTGCGACGTTTCTGGACGAGCATCGGAGCGCTTTTGGAAGGGAGTAACCACAAACCAGTGGCCGATCGGGGTGGCCCTGCGCTCACCTATCAAATCATGATTTGCCCCGCACGTGGAACGCGGGGTCATGCCCTGTCCCTTGATCTCTACTCCGACGGCTATTTTGGCTCTTCCGGTTTAAGTGGATCGCACGCGGGAAATTCGGGATTTGTCGAGCGTATCAGGGGTGTCATCGAGATCGAAGCGTTCGCCGGTGTGGTCGACTCGTCATAGTCGTTATGAGAGCAGTTTCCAATTCGAATCCAGGATTCTCGAACACCTGCTTCCTCATGAGCGAATTTCGTGTGGAGTCGGCCTGTTACTTATCGCTTTCAATGAGTTCGCCGCAGAAGAGTAGCTTGCCCTGGCGACGGAGAGCGGCCATAGCCCGCTCGTCCCTCCCCCGACAGGCGACGAGCAGGTCGCCCCAGAACTCCGGGTGGCTATCCCAGCGGGGTATTGCCGATGGCGATTGTTCTGACCTGCGGCAAGGTGAGCGACGCAATCGCCGTCGCGACCGACGGGATCATGGCGAACATGGCTTTTGCCACGCTGATTTCCTCGCGGGCAGCTTGGCGGGCAAACAGAAGGGTTTCTAGTTCTACTGTGTTAAAAACTCTGATTCTTCATGGTATTGTGCCACGATCCTCAGTCACTGCAAGAGGTCCGTGGTGGGTAAGAGCCTGGAACGTCGGTTCGAGGAGTACGGGGAAGTGATCACTGCGGCGCTGGCGCATGCGGATCGGCGCATGCCGGCGCAGTGGTATCTGCGCGGTTTGATGCTGCCGGGTGGACGCAAGAGCGTTGAGCCGATGGCGGCGCGGGTGCAGCCACAGAACGTGCGCTCGGCGCATCAGTCGATGCATCACCTGGTAGCGGATGCCGACTGGAGCGATCGGGGACTGCTCGCGGCGGTGACGACACAGGTGCTGCCGAGTTTTTTGAAGGAAGAGCTGCCGTGCCACTGGATCATCGATGACACGGGGTTTGCAAAGAAAGGCACGCATTCGGTGGGGGTAGGACGCCAATACTGCGGACGCTTGGGCAAGACGGATAATTGCCAGGTTGCGGTGAGCCTTTCGATCGCCAACGAGCTCGGCAGCCTGCCGGTCGCCTATCAACTGTATTTGCCGCAGGACTGGGCGAGCGACAAGGCTCGACGAAAACGCGCCGGCGTGCCCACCGAGATTAAATTCCAAACCAAGGGCGCAATCGCGCTCGAGCAGATTCAACAGGCCCTGGCTGCGGGCTTGCCGCAAGGTGTGGTGCTGGCCGATGCGGCCTACGGAACCGAGGCCGACTGGCGCGATCAACTCAGTGAATGGGGTCTGACCTACGCGGTGGGTGTACGGGAGAACACGACCGTCTGGTACGGTTCGGCGCAGCCCGCACGTACGCCGCGGCAGATTCCGGGACACGGCCGACCCCGAACGCGTCTGGTAGTCAATGAGCGCCGGCCGCCGGTGTCTGTGTGGGAGGTGGCCAAAGCGCTGCCTGCCCGCAACTTTCGCACCCTGAGGTGGCGAGAAGGGACGAACTCGCCGCTGCGCTCGCGCTTCTGCGCGCTGCGTGTACGGGCCGCGCACGATCGGCGCGACCGCGAGGAGCAGTGGCTGCTCATAGAATGGCCCAAGACCGAACCGAAGCCCGTCCACTATTGGCTGTGCACTCTGCCCGCCGCAACGCCCCTCAAGACCCTGGTGTCCACCGTCATGGGTCGATGGCGCATCGAGCGCGATTATCAGGAGCTGAAATCCGAGCTCGGCCTGCACCACTATGAAGGACGCAACTGGCGTGGCTTCCATCATCACGGCAGTCTTTGCATCGCAGCCTACGGCTTTCTGATGCGCGAGCGGTTGCGCAGTAAAAAAAACTCCGCTCGATTCAAAACGCCTGCCATACCCACCGGCTTCATCCCGCGCGGGTCTCGCACCGATGCAGCGACACGTTCCCAACTCGATCGCGACGATGGCGTTCAGTCTCGGTCGCCTCATCGCCCGAGGACTACCGCAGTGTCCGTGCTGCGGCAAGAACGTGCTCCGTCGTTATGTTTATTAACACAGTAGAACTAGGAGGAGGTCCTCAAAGAGTTTCGGTGGAATACCCCTGTAGTGTGCGGAGTCGATGGGACTCATCAAGTGTCCTTGAAGGGCGCGCTGCCACGATTCCGCATCTTGGAAGCGAAGATCGACGATCACAAAAGGGAACGCCGCGACGCGCTTGCGAGCGTCGGGCTCAAGCAGGCGCCAGAGATCGCGGTTCTGCAAAATGAATCGCGGGAGTTCTTCGATTGAGGAGGAGGCGGCAAGATCGCACGCGAGTCCGACGCATTGCTCGTTGAGGCCATGCGCAAGCGCAATGGAGGGAGCACCCGTCCAGCGCGGCGACGTTGCAGAGCCTTGAGGGATCTCTGCAGCTTCGTCGGTCTTGAACTTGTCCATGCACCCTTCCCTGAAAATTGCAGGAGCGGCATTTGTCGTTTTCCGTTCAATGATGGATTCCACGAAGATGATCCGATGAGCGAAATCAGGGACATCGACCGATGTGCTCGAAGTTCGCATAATCGTGGAATCTGTACAATTGACCGCTTAAATTGTGGACTGACTTTCTGCGCAAGACCGTGGGCGCCCGCGGCATTGGCCATTGCGCTCAGGCGGCTCGCACGCGGCCTAGGCTCTGAATTTAGCCAGTCGCTGCGCTCGGCGCCGTGGAACAGAGCTGCGCCCTCCTAACAACGCCCGCGGCGCGGTCCACGAATTAATGCGTAAGTCCGGGCCTTCGTAACCTCGAGTCCGCTCATCAGCGACAAACGACAATGTCACTGTCGTTTTCCGCTGAAAGCTAGACTCGTCGAACTCCCGATTGCAACGATAATCAGCAGTTATCGGCGCTGACCTGATTAGTAAATCGTAGACACGTTCAATTATTCGAATACTGGCCGGCTATGCGAGTTGCAGGCCCTCCTCCCCTAAGTACGCGCCGTTTAACACATTGCCGAGCAGAGCCACGGCTGCAGTCAACGATTCACCCTTCATTCCACCTTTCACCGATCCGCAGTCTCCCCTTTCGCGGAAAACGACACACGGGAATGGGCCCTAAGAAATGCAGGGTTTCCTGGAAGTTATGGTAGAAACCCGGTCGGACCATCAACGGCAGGCGCTTCGTATGCCCCCCCACAGGAAAAACCCGCGAATTTTGTGTGGACAGCGCCTCACGAATTTTGCAGTGCGACGCCGCCAGAGACTTGAATTCGAATGTTTTTTCGTGTTTCGGGTCCTCGGATGCTGCGGCCCACGGCGCGGATTCGCGGCTCTGAGTGTCTGCCAGGGAGCGGGCGGCCGGGATACTGGTGCTGCTGGCCCCGGGGGAGTTGTTTCGACCCGACGGCAGCGCGACCCGCTACTGGCGATTCAATGTCGCACACTGCGAGGCGCCGCAAGCACATCGTTTTCTGGAAACGTTGTGATTGAACCCATGCCGATTGCACGAGGGTTCGTTCGGAAATGCTGGCGTCAGTCTGAGGGTCGCCAACAAAGAGGATTGATGCGTCGCGTCTGTTGGGGAGCTCAAGAACGAAATCTGACGAATTCAGAGACTTGCGAACGCTTGTATTGAATCATTGCTATCATTATTGTGGTTGAAATAAAGTCCTAAATCAGGCCGCACCCGGTCACAAGAGTTTGATATGAAAAAAACCCGCTCATCATCGGCCTCAGGCTCGGCCGGTCAGGCGTCGTCTAGAGAATCGCGGCAGACACTGAGAACTAGCTTGGTGACTCCGCGGAGCTTTGCGACCGGTGCCAATCAAGGATTCGTCAAGCGCCGCGCGCAGTTCATTGCACAAGAGATTCGCACCGCGGTGGTGAAAGGTAGACTCAAGCCCGGCGCGCAGCTCCCCAAGGAGAGTGCTCTCATCGATAAGTACCGCAGCAGCCGTGCGTCTGTGCGCGAGGCACTTGCGATTCTCGAGGCGCAAGGCCTCATCGAAATCTCACCAGGGCGATACGGCGGCATCGTCGTAGCCGCGGTACCCGCAGCAACCGTACTCGACAGCTTGCAGATGCACCTGTATTTCGAGGACCTGAATTGGCACGATATCTACCAAGCACGGCTTGCTGTAGAGCCTGAGATTACAAGAATTGCCACTCCAGCTCTGGACCGCGATGCAATCACCGGATTGCAAACCTCTATTGAACAGTGCAAAGCCGGACTCGTAGGTGAGCTAATGCCGCGCGAGCATAAGGTCGCTGAAATTGCCTTCCACGAGATTATCTCGCGCGCCTGCCCGAATCCAGTTATGCGGGTCATCGGACTCTTCCTTTGTCGTGCAGAACACGAAATGATTGACGATCTGCTCACATTCGACACGTCCGATGCTTCGCGAAAGATCATCCTAGAACACGAAGAACTGCTTGAATCGATCCGCAATCGAGATAGCGAAAGAGCGGCCGCTCTAATGCGCGAGCACCTTAAAGCAGTTGAAGCGTCTGTTGAGGAGCGCAAGCGCGAGCGCGGCCGGATCGCTTCCGGGAAACGAAAATGATCCCTGTCCCTCGTTACGCTCATGGCGAAGCCCGTCCTAGTCTAACCGTCCGGCACGTTCGAGCAGCGTATGTAGCAACACGTTGCAGCCCGCGGTAATGTGCTCCGGGTCTGCATCCTCGATTTCATTGTGGCTGATCCCCCCTTTGCACGGAATGAAGATCATGCCGGTGGGTGCGCGGCGAGCGAGGTAAACAGCATCGTGCCCTGCGCCCGATACAACCGCCATTCGCGAATAACCGAGATTGTCGGTCGCACGCGCGATTGCTCCGATGCAGTCCTCGTTGAAAATCTGCGCCGGGTAGCTCGACACCAGTTCAAGCCGGACACCGAGCCCCGTCTCACCCGATAACCGCGCCGCTAAAGTCTTGAATTCGGCGGCCATCTGGTCAACCAGCACATCGGTGCTGTTTCGAAAATCCACCGAGAAGGTAACTTGGCCCGGGATCACATTGCGGCTGTTCGGGAATACTCGGACCATGCCGACCGTGCCGCGGCCGTGTGGAGCGCTCCTCACAGCGATTGCGACAACTTCCTGCATTAGCCGCAGTGCCACTTGCAGCGCGTCTTTCCGCAGCGCCATGGGCGTTGGACCCGCGTGTGCTTCCATGCCTGTGACGGTGCAGTCGAACCACCGAATTCCTAGCACACCCCCCACTACACCGATGACTTTGCCGTGGTCCTCCAGCACCGGACCCTGTTCAATGTGTGTCTCGATGTATGTACCGACAGCGTGCACCCCGGGCTCCTCCTCACCGAGATACCCAATGCGTGCAAGCTCATCGCGAACGGTGTGTCCTTCGATGTCTTTCGCGCGATACGCGTCCTCCAGCGGGATCGCCCCAGCGAAAACACCCGAACCCATCATCACCGGCACGAAACGCGATCCTTCCTCGTTCGTCCAGAAGGCCACCTCAATAGGCGCCTGGGTCTCAATTTTGTGGTCGTTGAGCGTACGGATCACTTCGAGCCCAGCGAGGACGCCATAGTTGCCGTCGAACTTTCCCCCAGTCGGTTGCGTATCAATGTGGCTACCCGTCATCACCGGCGGGAGTGTCGGATCCCGCCCATTGCGGCGCATAAAAACATTGCCGATTCGGTCCACTGTCACCGTAAGACCGGCGTCGCGCGCCCAGCGGACGACGAGATCGCGTGCCTGCCGATCCAGTTCGGTCAGCGCAAGCCGACACACGCCGCCGCGTGGCGTTGCTCCGATGCGAGCAAGGTCCATCAGTGAGCGCCACAGGCGGTCGGTATCAATCCTCAGCGTATCTACCTGAGACACCATCGCGGTCTCCAGTAATTGGCGTCTAACTATTATAATCATTACTATCATACAACGCCAGAATTCATTGGATTACCGTCTTCAGGGGTCGCCAAGCATGAAAAATACCCGCCTCGGCCGCCGGTTGCGACGCCGCTCGCGGCGATAAAGATTCAATCAAAGGTCACCGGGCTGCGCAATGGCACCGGGAGCCTCGAATACTCAATGCTTGGCGGACTTTGCCTTCGTTACCGGCTTCTCGTACACGGCCTTGCCCATGAACCAGGTCTCGAGCACCTGCGTTCTCGCCACATCATCGGCCTTGCCGGCATCCGACAGGGCGAAGATATCGCGGTCGAGCACGATGAAGTCAGCAGACTTTCCGGCCTCGATCGACCCGGCCTCGGTGTCACGCCCCAGGTACCGCGCGCCACTGATCGTGTAGGCGTCCACCACATCCCGGATCGGTATGCTCTGCGCGGGTGTCAGCGCCGGCTTTCCCGGCAAATGGCGGGTGACCGCGAGCGACATGTTGACGAAGGGTTGCGGGTCCTGCGTATTCACCGGCGCGTCGGAACCTGCGACCAGGATTGCCCCGGCGTCACGCAGCGAGCGCGTTACGTAAATTCGCTGCTCGTAGTAACCGTTTGCCGGATGCAGTGCCACGTCGTCACCGCCAAGTACTTTGTCGTAGAACGGTACGATTGACAGGTCATACTCCGGATCCGAGTAGGCCCATGAATAGGTCAACGCGAGATAGAGATGATCGCGGCCGATGCGCGCAACGTCAGCGGGGTCGGCAAGCTGCACGTGGGCGAGCGCGTCGTGCGTCGTTGACACGCCGTCCGCCTCCCGGGCGGCTTCAATTGCATCCACCGCCGTGCGGGTTCCTTCCTCGCCCTCGGCGTGGATGTGCAAACCGAATCCTGCCAGGTGGAAGCGCTTCGCAAATTCCATCTCTACCGCGCGCGTGTGCGTGAGCTGACCGCTGGAGATCGCGCACTGGCCTGGGTGATAGCCATTGCGTTGCTGGAACGCCGCGACCGCGTCGCGCGACTCGTACTCCGACTCGTGTGCACGTACGGCGACGCACACCAGCGACGCGGTATCGACATAGCCCACGACAGCCAGATGACCATCCTTGCCGGCCCTGAAGATCGGCTGCAGATACGGTTTAAGTGCCCCCACCTCCGGCAGTGTGGGCGGCACCGCGAACGGGTTTCCTTCCGGCGCGCCGTCTGCGAACAGCTTCACCACGTCCGAGCGTAGCAGCGGATTGGACGCGTATTTAGCCCGCATCGCCTTGGCAGTCTCGACCATCCGGTTCCAGTCCGGCCGGTCATCAGCGGTTTTGATCCGGTCAGGATCGTAGTACTGACCGAGCGTCGCGCGTAGGGTGAGCTTGCCCTTGCGCTGAATGGCGTCGTAAATATCGAAGATCGCCGGAGTGACTAGCGGATCGAGGATACCAGTGATACCCACGCTGTTCAGCCGTGCGGTGATGCGCTCCGGTGCCTTCATCACTTCAGGCAGGTCCACATCGAGGATGAACAGCGCACCGAGTGGCGGACGGCCCTCATCATTGACGGTACCGTTGGGCTCGCCATACTCGTCGACACCGACAAGCTTGCGCAGCTCCTTGAAATCAGCGGCCAGCGTTGCCTTCGAGTAACCGATGACCTTGCCCGCATTGTTCTTCGCGCGCGCCAGTGCGACGCTGTTGAACGCGAGGTGGTGGCCATCGGTGCCGATCAGCTGGATCGGGTGCTTGCGCGAGGCAAGGTCGAGCGCTGCCCTGATGGTCGGGCGGGCGCCATCGGGCTGATTGCCATTGGAGTAATTCCATTGCCGGACGTTCACCCACTCGCCCGCCGGCACGTGATATCGCACGCTGCACCCCTGGACGAACCGGGACAGCTCCTTGAGTGTGACGGCACGGTTCTTCAGATCGCAGGTGTCGAGTTGGACAACACTTGTCGCGTGTATGTGCGAGTCAAACAATCCCGGCAATAACAACCGCCCGCCCGCGTCGCGCACCGCGGTCTTGGGGCCGATCCAGGCTGACAGCTCGGCATCGGAGCCGACGAATGTGAGTTTGCCATCACGAACGGCGAGCGCCGTTGCCATCGAGCGCTTCGCATCAGCCGTGTAGATTTTCGCGTGCTTGATGACAAGGTCGGCCGGCTCGGCAGCGCCGGCACCAGAAGTGTACGCGCCAGATAGGCACGCAAGGGCAGCAAGGCAGTGACGTAGGCGGGGCATCGGGTCGGCTCCTTAGATCTGGGTATTCGGATTGAGACACCATCGCTACTTCCAATAGCTTGCCTTCAATGATTATAATCATTACCCTAATGCAAAACCAGAACTCGTCGGATTGCCGTCGTCAGGGGTCGCCAAGCATGCTGATGGTCAACATTTCCGGTCGCTGCGTCGGCCCGCCCGGCAACCCGACCTTGCTCGCCGCCTTCCCAGAGCCGCGTGCCGTGTTCGGCCCCGCCGGACCTCGCGTGTCCCATGCGACCGACCGCTCCGTTGCGCCGGTCGTGACGCGCGCACCCCGCCAGGTTTCGCGGTGAACGCCCACGCGACGGTGACCGCGCGGGAATGGTATGCGCGCGTGGCATTCGCCGATGCCATCACGCACCTGTTCGAGCCGTTCATCAACCTGTTCTATCGCTGCAACATGTGGCACGTGCGCGGCCGCGAGCGCAGCGTGCTGGTGGACTCTGGGCTGGGCGTGGTCAGCCTGTGCGGCCAGCATCCTTGGCTGCGCGCGACACCGCTGCTCGCGGTGGCGAGTCACACGCATTTCGACCACGTCGGCAATCACCACGAGTTCGCGCAACGAGCCTGTCACCGCAGCGAAGCCGACATACTCGCGCACCCAACTCGCGACAACACCGTCGCGACTCGCTACGCGACGCTGGCGATGTTCGAGCGGCTGCCGCCAGGCGGATTCGACGAGGCGGGTTATCAGGTCCAGGCCGCGCCTGCGACGCAGCTGCTCGAGCACGGGGACGTTATCGATCTGGGCGACCGGCATTTCGAAGTGCTGCACGTGCCGGGTCACTCGCCGGGATCGATCGCACTGTGGGAAGCGGCCACCGGCACCCTGCTGTCGGGCGATGCGGTCTACGACGGCGAGCTGGTCGACGACGCCTACCACTCGTGCCGAGAGGACTACATCGAGTCGATGCGCAGGCTGCGCGAGCTTCCGGTGCGCGTCGTGCACGGCGGCCATTACCCGAGTTTCGGCCGCGAGCGCTTTCATGCATTGATCGACGAGTACCTGAGCGGTCGGCGTGCACCGGGTTGTCCGGCCGATCGCTTGCCGCAGGCGACTTAGCACACGCTCACTTTTCATACTGCTCCTTGGAGGAATTCATCATGTCCGCTTCCAGCCTCGACCGCATCCCCGCCCTCGACCATCGCCAACGTGCGCTCACGCTCGCCGTAGCGGCGGTGCTTTCCGCCGGCGCGCCGGCGGCTCGCGCCGCCGATGGCGCCGCGGATGGCGCTCCCGACGCCGCGCTCGATGAGATCGTGGTGACCGCGAACCACCGCGCGCAGAGCGTGTTGGACGTGCCCTACAATATCTCGGCGATCACCGGTGCGACGCTGGAGACGGCCGGCGTGGGAGACCTGACGTCGATCGCGCGGCTGTTGCCCGGCGTGACCATTCCCGACATCGGCCCGCGCGGCAACAGCAGCAACAGCCTGATCATCATTCGCGGCATGAATGTCAACGATCCGATCACTTCGTTTGAGCTGCCATGGGGCAGCGTGCCGACGGTGTCGACCTACGTCGACGACGTGCCGCTGTACGTCAACTTCAAGCTCGACGATATCGCGCGTATCGAGGTGCTACGTGGTCCGCAGGGCACATTGTACGGCTCCGGTGCCGTTGGCGGCACGGTCAAGATCGTGCACAACGCGCCCGATCCGACCCAATTCGCGGCCGAAGTCGCCACCGAGGCGTCGCATACCGACCACGCCTCGGACCCCTCCTACGGCATACGCGGCATGCTCAATGTGCCGCTCGGCGAATCGCTGGCGTTTCGACTCGCGGCGGGCACCAACACGACGGCCGGCTTCATCGATGCGTCGAATGCCGTCGTCTTCGGCCCCGGCATACAGCCGGTGCTTGCCAATCCGGCCGACCCGCTGCACAGCAACTACGCGACCCAGGCGCTCGGCCCCATCGACGATGCGCGCTCGTTCGGTGTGCGCGCCGCACTGCGCTGGAAAGCCAGCGACGCGCTCGAGGTCAACCTGGCCTACCAGCGCCAAGACGATCATTCCAACGGGTTCTCGAGCCAGACGGTCGGCAGTCCGTACACGACGCAGGCGCTGGTGCCGCAGCAGCCTGAACACCGCACGATCGACCTGGAGGCGCTGACGTTGACGGCGGACGCCGGTTTCGCGACGGTCACCTCGTCGACGTCGTATTCGGTCAACAGTGCCGACAACGTTTTCGACCAGTCGCAATACGTCACCGGCTACAGCGCCATCAGCCCGCTGTACTACGGCAACTACCCGCGGATCACGTCCTTGTTCTATAATACTTCACGCGACACTAGCATCGTCCAGGAACTGCGGCTGGTGTCCAAGCAGAGCGTCGACTGGGATTACACGATCGGCGGCTTCTTCCAACATCAGGGCCAGCAGCTGTTCGAGTACGAGACGGTTCCGGGCTTTGCCGCCTGGTCGCAGTTGCCCGGATCGGCAAACGCCATCAATCAGGCGCTAGGCAGTTCCTATTCGAACTTCGGTGACTTCGTGCAGTTATACAACGGCGGTACGCGACCCAGCACGCTCTCGCCAACCGACACGAACTATACCTACCTGCGCGGTTCGAAGTTCCTCGACCATGCGGTGTACGGGGAGCTGACGCGCCACGTCACGAAGGACTGGCAGATCACCGCCGGCGCGCGACAGTTCTGGCAGGAGTTCTCGCAAAGTCTGTACTCCACGATCCCCTACGGCGGCCCGTTCTTTTCGACGCTCCCGCCGCCCGCCAACCTGACCGACGCGCTGGGCACGACGAGCGTCGATCGCAACCTGTCGTTTCGCAATCACATATTCAAGCTGAATACAAGTTATACGATCTCCCCGCAGACACACGTCTATGCGACTTACTCCGAGGGCTTTCGCCACGGCGGCATTAACGCGCTGCCCATTGGCAACTGCGTTTTCTGCGAGAGCGAGACCATCGTGCCCTACAAGTCTGACACCGTGAAGAACTACGAGGTTGGATTCAAGGGCGAGTGGGCTCACTGGCTGCGCTACAGTGCGGCTGCCTATCGCGTCGACTGGACCGACGTGCAGATCCAGATCTTCGGCCAGGCTGGCGACCCGGCGGTCGTCAACGGCAAGCAGGCGCGCAGTCAGGGTCTGGAGCTCGAGCTCAACGGCGAGCTCGGCGCGGGCTTTAGCGGCACGCTCGGCTACGGACTCACCGATGCGAAGATTACCCAGGATTTCGCGATCTCGGAGGTGGTCAACCGCGTGACCTATGACCTGGTCAGCGGCAAGGCGGGCGATCGGCTGCCGTACGTGCCGCGCCAGACCGTTACGCTCGGGCTGGACTACCTTAAGCCCGTCACGCAGCGCGACGCCTTTGATTTTCACGTCGATGCCGCCTACCACAGCAACGTGACAACCCAGCTCAACGATACGGTGCTCGGGTATCGCGTACTTGGCGGGTTCACGACCGTGAATGCGGCGCTCGGCTACACGCTCGGCAAGGCCTGGCATCTGCGCCTGTTTGGCTCGAACCTGACCAACGGGCTTGGCGTGACCGCAGCCGGTTCGCTGTATCGCGGCAACGACGACCCGCGCTACCGGATCGAGTTCCCGACGCGGCCACGCACGCTCGGCGTCGGGTTCGACTACAAGTTTGAATGACGGGAGTTCAGCGATGTCTCCGAGCGGGCCGGTCGCCAATACCGGGCGCTGGTTGAAGGCCGCGCTCGAGGCCCGCGCCCAGCGCGACTTCGAGCGTGCGCAAGGCTGCCTTGCGCAGGCGACACGAGAGGCGGCGGGCGACGCGCGCGCGCTGGCGCTCGTCGGCGACGTGCAGTCCCAGCTCGCCGACTACCCGGCGGCCTACGCGGCCTACGATGCCGCGCTCGCGCTCGCACCGACGCAGTCCGCGCTTTGGTTCAACCGCGCCGCGGTCGCGCGCTTTCTCGGCCGGCTCGACGCGGCCGAGGCCGACTACGACGAGGCGATCCGCCTGGCTCCATCCGACGCGCAGGCGTACCTGAACCGCTCCGACCTGCGCACGCAAACGCCCGCACGCAACCACGCCGCGGCTCTGGAGCAGCTCTTCGCAGACGGCGTCACGCACTGGTCCGCGCAGGTCGCTGCGGGCTACGCGCTGGCCAAGGAATATGAGGACCTCGGGCGCTATGACGCGTCGTGGGCGACGCTCGTGGCAGCAGCGGCGCTGCGCCGCCGTCATCTGCAGTATGACCCGGCGATCGACCTGGCCACAG
>Ga0224557_1001554_pt1 | contig 21744 bp, 20 predicted proteins | sample 714S31014metaG_FD_180677 | JGI IMG/M metagenome (GOLD analysis project Ga0224557, IMG submission 180677) | Peat soil microbial communities from Stordalen Mire, Sweden - 717 S3 10-14 | ecosystem: Environmental > Terrestrial > Soil > Wetlands > Peat | place: Sweden: Norrbotten County, Stordalen... | reverse complement strand
CCCTCGACCATCGCCGCCAGCTGCGTGCACGACTTCACGGCCATGCCGTCGATCCGCACGATGCAGGCACCGCAGTTGGATGTGTCACACCCCCAGTGAGTTCCGGTCAGGCCCGGCGTGTCGCGGATGAAGTGCACCAGGAGGGTCTGTGGCGGCACAGCACGGGTTACTGTCTCGCCATTGATCTTGATCGAGATCTCCATCGTTCATGCCTCCTGATGCAGCGCACGAGCGGCGGCCCGGCCGAGAGCGCGTTTGGTGAGAACGCCAACCAGGTGGCGCTTGTACTCGGCCGGCCCGCGACTGTCGGAGCCCGGCATCGACTCCTCGGCGGCGATCTGACCGGCCTGCGCGAACAGCTCCTCGGTGACCGGCTTGCCGATCAGCAACTCCTGGGCGCGCTTCGCGTCGATCGTGAACGGCCCGACCGCAGCCGCCGCGACGCCGGCATCGACGATCGTGCCGCCATCGATCCAGATCGCCGCCGAGACCGCGGCGATCGCGAAGTCCCCGGCACGGCGCTCAACCTTCTCATGCGCGGAGCCGGCACCGGGCCGGACCGCAAAGCGCACCTCGGTCAGGATCTCGGCGTCCTTGACGGCCGTCATGTAGGGGCCGACGTGGAACTCGTCCATCGTGACCACACGCTCACCGTCGGCGCCGCGGATCACAACACTGCCCTTCAGCGCCGTGACGACGGCACTGAGATCCTCACCCGGGTCGGCCTGGCAAAGCGAACCGCCGAGTGTGCCGCGGTTGCGGACGACCGGGTCGGCGATCACCTTCTCAGCGTCAGCAAACACCGGGAAGCGCTGCGCCAGCAGATCCGAGAGGAGCAGGTCGACGTGGCGTGTCAGCGCGCCGATTCGGATCTCATCCCCCTCCTCGCGGATGTAGGAGAGTTCGTGCAGGTCGTTGATGTCGATCACGCACTCGGGCTGTGCGAGGCGGAGCTTCATCATCGGAATGAGACTGTGCCCGCCCGCAACGATCCGGGCCGTCGGGCCTATCTTCGTGAGCAGCTCGATCGCACCCTCGACGCTCGTCGCGCGCTCGTACTGGGTTGGTGCAGGTGTCTGCATCAGTAGCTCCACGTCCGATCGGGTCTCATTTTCTGTGCTTCACCCATCGTAGAACCCCCTAGTTCTCGGCCGGGGATCCCGGCGTAGTTGGCGGCTCAGCGACCGCAGTCGATGCCTTGCCGGGCATCGAACGCCTGACGCCGGGCGTGTCGGTCGGCTCGTACTGGACCGGCGAGTTCGTGCCGATCACCGGCGAGCGCGGCAGCTCCCTAACACCCTTGGGCCGGAAGTTCGGATACAGCGAGGCGGTCGCGACCTCACTGCGATCGACGTGCCGCAGCACCGGCCCCTCCGGGCTCGCCGCCGCGATCGGCGCCTCACGCCCGAGACGCGCCAGCGACAGCGTGCCGCGTGTGTAGACCTCGGAGATGCGCGGCGGCGTGATCTCCGGCGACTCCGGGTAGTTGCGCAACCCCGCCGCCGCAGCGCCCAGATAGACGCTCTCGATGAGACCGAGCGAGTCGCTCAGCCCCGCCTTCTTGACGAGCAGGCCTTCGAGCGCATCGACGGCCGCGTCGAGGTTGGCGTTGATGTCGTCGACGACATCGTTCACCGGCTCGCTCTTTGCGATCAGCTCGCTGACGTTCTTGATCGCCTCGTCGAGCCCTTTTGTAACCGCGATCAACGCGACTATCGTCGGGAGTAGGAAGGCGGCGGCGGCGCCAATGATCAGCACCACCCCGATGATTAGTACGACTCCAGCTGCTGGCATCAGTTGCCCTCCGGCTTACGCATCGTCGAGGATGACGTCGAGCGAGCCGCCGAAGTTCGCGACGGTCTCGACAGTTTGCTTGACCTGCGCCTGCGTCGTCAGCAGCAGCGGCACCGCGTCGAGGTCCTTGGACCCCGCGGCAGCCGCATCGCGGATCGCAGTTACATGGGGCACGATCCCGCGCGCCGCCGCGAGCACCGGGCGCAGCAGATAGATGACAACCGGCAGCACAACCAGGATCAGCACCGCGTCGCCGAGCCAGTAAAGGATCACTGCGGCCTCCTTGAGGCGACGATCGCAGCCTTCGACGCGACCCCTGGGAGCACCGAGAGGATTTCGTCGAACTGAGCGTTGATCGCCTGGACAGCCGGCTCGAGCGGACGCAGGTGGGATTCCTCCACCCCCTGTAGCGCTGATGCAAGCGTTGCGAGGCCCGCGGAGGCTGATTCGAGTCCGCGGCGGACCTGGATGAGCGCCACCGCCAACACCGCGATCACGACCGCGGCGAGCACGACGCTCAACAGGACGAGTATGTGCGTGCTGCTCATCTCCCACCGAACCCGTCAGTCAGGGCGTTCATGTAGTCGTCCAGCACGAGCACCTCTTCCTGGATCTGCCCGAGCACAGGCGCGGTCGCCTGCAGCTGCGGGATGTATTCGGTGTTGCCCGCCACCTGCCCGGCAACACCGAGCAGGGCCTTGACCGACCGGTCGATCCGGTCGACTGTGCTGACCAGGATCGTCAGCAGGATCGCCGCGACGACCGCGGCGCCGAACCCGATCCCCAGGCTGATCGCCCAAAGCGTGTGCGCTGATGTAGCGACGACGATCATCTTCCGACCGCCACCTTTCGCAGAGAGCGCGCGGAGTGCAGGATCCGAACGCCCGAGTCGTTGATCCGCGCAACCCCATCCAACTCGTCTGTCTGGGTGCGCACCTTGTCCACTCCCGCGACCGCTGTGGCGGCCTGCGCCGCGATCTTCAGCGCCAGGGCAACGATCACGATCACGATCGCCGCGACGACCACCACGGCGACGATCCCCAGGATCATTCCCACGTGCCAGCCGGTAGATGCCGCTATCGGCGCCATGGCCGCACGCCTTTCGCCGGGGTCTCTCGACCGGGCCGTTCAGCCCTCGATTGCACTGCCATCTCTATCTCCCTCCTGCCGGCGCGGGTGTTCTTCCGCCCAGCGGATCGAACGGACAATCGTCGTATAGCCGGTGCAGCGACAGATCTGGCCCGAGATCGCCTCCCGGATCTCGTCGTCGGTGAGCCGCTCGGTCACCTGGCTGTCAGCCGCGACCAGCGCGAACTGCCGGTCCAAGAGCGCCCGCGCGGTCATCAGCATCCCTGGCGTACAGAAGCCGCACTGGAGTCCATGCTCCTCGACGAACCCCTCCTGCACCGGGTCGAGCACGTCCCCGATCTCAAGCCCTTCGACGGTGCGAATCTGATGACCCTCAGCAGTCGCCGCAAGCACCGTGCACGACTTCACCGGGTCACCGTCCATCAGCACGACGCAGACCCCACAGTTTGACGTGTCGCAGCCCCAGTGCGTACCGGTCAATCCGAGTTCATCGCGCAGGAAGTGCACCAGCAGCATCCGTGGTTCGAGATCGCGCGTGTACTCGCGGTCGTTGACCGACACGGTGACCAACATCAGGTCTGCTCCCCCAGCGCGCGGGCGATCGCCGTACGCAATGCACGCTCGACCAGCACACCGGCCACATGGCGCTTGTACTCGGCCGATCCGCGCTGGTCGGTGACGGGGCGGGTGTACTGGGCGGCCGTGCGCGCGGCGGTCGACAGCAACGCGTCGGAAGGACGTTCGCCGAGCAGCAGTTGCTCGGCCTCTGTCGAGGTGATGTCGGCGCCGACGGCGGCAAGCGCGATCCCCGCCCGCTCGATCCGCCCGCCGCCAAGCTGCATCGAGGCGCCTGCGGCGGCGACCGCCCAGTCGCCGGCTCGACGGTCGACCTTCTCGTAGGCGCTGCCCTGCTGCCCGGTCAGTGGAATTCGGATCTCGACGAGCATCTCAGCGGACCCAACGGCCGTCCGGTAGGGACCGATATGAAACTCAGGCATCTCCAAGACACGCTCGGCGTCGAGCCCGCGGATCACCATCTTGGCGCCGACCGCCGCGCAGACCGCGCTCAGGTCCTCGGAGGGGTCCGCCTGGCAGAGCGCGCCGCCGATCGTTCCCCGATTGCGGACCACCGGGTCCGCAATCACGCGCTCGGCGTCTGTGAAGATCGTCAGCTTCTCCGCCAGCAGCCTGGATTCGAGCAGATCGCGGTGGCGCGTCATCGCTCCGATCCGGAGCTCAGGCGTCCCGCTGCTGGTAGTGAGGGTCACAACGCGTATGTAGCCGAGTTCGCCGGCAAGCGCGTCGATGTCGATCACGTGCGCGGGCGTCGCCAAGCGCAGCTTCATCATCGGCAGCAGCGAGTGACCACCCGCCAGCAGGCGCGCGTCGGGACCGAGCTGTGCAAGCAACTCGAGAGCGTGCTCGATGCTCTTCGCCCGCTCATACTCGAAAGGTGCTGGAACCTGCGTCTTGCGCTCCGATACTCGACTGCATCCGTGGAGGATCTGAGCGTGCCTGCCCTGAACCCTCTCTCCCGAGTAGACACTCTGCGCTGTTATGGTGGACACGTCAATCCGGAGTTAAGGAATCACTTAGCCCAGGGGAAACGTGACCCTCGCACAACTCCGATCGTTCGTCCTCGTCGCCACACTCGGGTCCGTCAAGGCGGCCGCCTTCCAGCTTGAGGTGACTGAGCCTGCGGTGTCGGTTGCCGTCGCCGCGTTGCGCAGGGAGCTGGGCGACGAGCTGTTCGTGCGTGAGGGACGAGGTATCGCGCTGACGGCTGGAGGCAGACGGCTTGCCGCGCTCGCCAGTGAGATCCTGGGCCTGGCTGAGCAGGCCAGGCGCTCCGTGCACGACGGGCCCGGCCAGCCCAGGCGGATCCAGATTGCCGTCACCGACCCCGTGGCCGAGCACATCGGACCACTCGTGGACGCCTTCAGCGCCCGCGATGAAAGCCTCGAGCTTGGGATCGAGACGGTCGCGGGCGCGTCATTCGCGGACTTCCTGGAGCACCGCCGGGTAGACATCGCGTTCGGGCCACATCCAGGTCCGGCGCCATCGATCGCGACCGTTCCGTTCCTGCGTTGTCAGCTGGTGGTCGTCGCCGCCCCCGGCCACCCACTCGCCGAGCAGACCGACATCCTGCCGCAGACACTGGCGTCGCACCGCTGGCTGATCGGACCGCCGCAGCTCGACCCCACGACGATGACCGGACTCTTCTTCGTGCGTCACGGGATCGAGCCGAAGGAGGTCGCGGCGTTCACAAGCCAGGCGGCCGCGATTGCCGCCGCCACCGCCGGAGAGGGGATCGTCCTTTCGCTCACGCACTCGGTGGTCAACGAGGTCAGGCGCCGCGCGCTGATCCGGCTCGACGTCCGTGGCACGCCGCTGCTCGAGATCTGGCACGCATCGACGCTCGGGGTCGGACGCGCACTCCCGGCCACGCTCGCGTTTCAGCGGTTTGCGACCACGCCGGAGGCGACCCAGGCGATCTCAACGGGTCGCGCCGGCACGGTGTCGGCGCGAGCACGACCGAAGGTTCACGTCACACTCTGGCGGTCGGTGGCCGATCAGCTCGACGCTGCACAGACACCCGGCAGCGATAGGTCCTAAGTCTTTCCTTAGCTCCGGTTGGCGACTTCGGCGATCTCCGGTCACCGTGCGACGCGGAGAGTTAGGTGGTCTCCGGGTACAGGCCCGGAGCGAGGCGAGGAGATCGAGATGGACGATTCAAACGCTGCCGGCAACCGCAGCGGCCTATTGCAGTGGGTGGTCGTGCTTGGCGTGGGCGTGCTCGTCGTCGCCGTCGTGTTGGGGCTGAACCTGATCCCGCGGCTGAGTGCCGGCCAAAAGGTGCTCAACCAGGCCAAGCCCGCGTTTCAGACACAGAGTCTCAAGGCGGACGTCGCGGGAATCGGCATCATTTCCACGAACGTTGACATGGCCAACCCGATCGTGCAGCCGTCGGGCGGAGGCGCCGGCGAAGTCCCTGCGCTGGTCGATTACACCGCGAAGCAACTGCACACAACGCCGGCCAAGGCGCTCGCCGCGGTCCAGAAGGACTTCCCCCACACGGCGGCGCTGCTGGGGGCGCTGCCGCTGTCATCGGTCACCGCCGAGCTGCCGAAGCTGGTGTCATTCCTATCGACGACTTTGAAGCTGTCGCAGGCGCAGGTGATCACCGCACTGCAGACGGATTTCCCGGCGTTGGCACAGGCGATCACGAACCTGCCAGCGGTCACCGGCGATTGGAACGACATCCCGGGCATGAACGGCATGACCGATTTCAACGGCAAGCCGGTCAAGACGGTCCCGCAGCTGCGCGACTACTTCAAGAACCAGCTGATCCCGGCTATCGCCGCCCAGCAGAAGAACTTCCAGAGCCTCGACGGCACCTCCTCGGTCAACTGGATCGCGCCACTGCTGCTGATCATCGGCGGAATCGTGATCTTGTTCGCGCTGGCGATGATCGTTCGCAACCTTCGCGGCGACGTGTCGCGCACGGAGGCGCTGGCGACAGCGAGCGTTGTGCCGGTCGTCGGCGTCGTGGTCGTGGTGTTGGTGCTCGCGCTCGGTCTGATCCCGCGGACCAGCAACGGCCAGAAGCTGCTCGACGGGCTCGCCCCGGCGTTCTCGGCGCAGCGAGTCGCCGGTGACCGCGCCGGCATCAATTTCGTCGACACGATCGTCAAGACGGAGAACCCGATCATGACCGCGTCGGGCGGGGCGGCCGCGGAGGTGCCGAAGCTGGTTGCGTTCGTCGCATCGAAGACCGGCCTGTCGCAGGCACAGGTACTCACCGCGCTTCAGACGAACTTCCCCGCGGTTACAAACCTGCTCAAGGCGCTGCCGCTGAGCGCCGTCGGCAACGAGATCCCGACGATCCTGAAGCTGCTCGGCCCCGGTGTCGTTAAGGCGGTGCCACTGCTCGCGCAGACGATCGTCAACACCCCGCCGGTGACCAGCGGGTGGGACAACGTGCCCGGGATGGACGGCGCGACAACGTTCAGCGGCCAGCCGATCAAGACCGTGCCCGATGTCCAGAACTACTTCAGCACGGACGTGATCCCGGTCCTCGAGCGGCAGCGCGCCGACTACGACAAGCTGACCACGACCTCAAAGATCAACTTCATCGGACCCCTTGTGCTGATCATCGGGATCGTCGTGATCCTCTACGGGTTGCTGATGCTCGCGCTGGCGGCGGGGTTGCCGAGCAGGCGGCGCGGGCAGCAGCCGATTCCGGCAACCCCGCCCGCTATCGCTGAGCCGGTGGGCGCCTGAGGTGGGCAGCATGCCGGGAATGGCTGGGATGCCGACGATGGCATCCCAGCACGGCGGGCAGGCGCTCGACGGCGTGAACCTGCTGCCGGGCGCGCTGCGCGCGGCGGCCGTGCTGGTCTACCTCGTGATCTTTGCCACTCACGTCCGCCACGCGCGCGAGACCTCCGGTCAGCGGCGGCTCTGGCATCTGGAGCACGTGGCGATGGCGCTGGGGATGGCTTACATGTTCGTGCCCGCGTCAGCGTTGCCGTTCACGATTCCCGGTGGGCAGTGGCAGGCGCTGTACGGCATCGGGCTCGCGCCGCTGGCTGCGTGGCTGGTGTGGCAGGCGCTCAGCCGTGGCGGCGTCAGCGGGCTCTGGCTGCTACTCGCCGCCGACCTCCTGGCGATGCTCTACATGTGGTCGCCGGGCGCGATGCAGGGATCGCTTAGCTGGCTGCTGGTAGCGTATCTGACGGCCGAAGCGCTCTTCTGGCTGAGCGGCCGCATCGTCGGTGTCGACCGCAACGTCCTGCCCGCCGGCGGTTATTCGGTCAGCAGCGCGGCGGTCGGCGCGGGCGCGAGCGCGCTCGGAATCGTCGAGACCGCGACGCTCGCCTGCGAGCGCGACCTGCGCGTGTCGATGTCGGCAATGACGCTCGGCATGGCGTACATGGTGCTCGCCATGCAGGTCATGCACTGAGTGTCCGATCAGGAGGTCGTAAATGGCAACGGGGGTTGAGTGGCTGTGGCCGACGCCGATCGGCATCCATCTGTACGAGCGCGCGGACGAGGTCAACCCACTGCTCGTCTCCGCGTTCACCGAGGGACGAGCGGTGATCGAGCGCCAGCGCGGCGTCGAGCCAGGAGGGCCTTTCTTCGCTTCAGACGACGACCTGGTGCAGCGCGTGAAGCTGTCTGATTGGCAGGACTTCCTGTCGTTTGTGGTCTCAGGCATCGGCGCGACCGCGCAGGCCGCGAACGCCGAGGAGTGGTCGGGCTTGGCGGCCGACATTCAGGTGGGCTTTCAGGGCATGTGGTTTCAGGTCAGCCGCGACGGCGCCTTCCATGACATTCACACGCACGGGAACTGCTCATGGTCGGGGGTCTACATCGTCCAGATCGACGATGAGGCACGCCGCACCCAGCACCCGGTGTATCGGGCAGCGAACGGCGTCACACGTCTGTATGGGCCGCACTTCGCCACGCTCGGCGGCGCGTTTGTCGACCTCGGCAACGCCTACCTGCAGCCACCCCACTTCGACGTCGCCCCACGCGTCGGCCAGATGCTGCTGTTCCCGGCGTGGCTGGCGCACAAAGCGATGCCGTACGCCGGTGAACTGGACCGCGTGATCATCTCCTTCAACGCCACGGTCCACGGCACCGACGGCGATCAGCTCCGCGGTTACGACGCGGTCTGAACGTCCTCGGTGCTGGAGCTGGGTTGGCAACGTTGCGGGTCAAGAGCTCGATCAGCAGTTCACGGCTGCGCGCACCGCAGCGTCTGCTGCAGCCTGGTCGATACCGTCGACAGCGACCAGCTTGTCTCTGGCACGCTCGCCGCGAACAATTGACAGGCTGGATGCCCGTACGTCAAGTACCCCTGCGAGTAACCGGCATACGGCAGCGTTGGCGCGCCCGTCCAGAGGCGGTGCCGTCACGCGCACGATGAGCACCCCCTCCCGCAGCGCGGCCAACGCGTCGGACCTCGCCCGCGGCTGAACGCGAACAGAGATCGTGGCGCGCGGCATCCCGAACATCATCGCCGACACGAGTGTCACCGTGCGAATGCTCCTCGGCCAGCTCGATCCCGTTAGCGCCACTCTCCCCGACCGCCCACACCCCATTGAGCGGCGCGATCGGCGCACCGGTGACCAACACGTGGACGCCTCCGGACTCACGCGCCCAACCAACACGCAAGGCACCAGCCATGAGCGCCCACGTTCTACCCAACGCCGACGCCACCACATCCCCGCTCGGCAGTCGATCCGATCCAGCCCCAGAAACGGTCATGCCGACAAGCCTCTCACGACACTGTCACGCGTAAAGCAATTCACGGCCTTTCAGCGGACCGGAGTTCAAACTCCGTGAAGACAAGGCCTGCTCTCACACGGCTCTCCCGTCGCCATTGCAGTCGTGAGTCGGTAGGGCGGTTGAAGGGCCAAAGCGCTCGCAGAGTACCCGTATCGGCCGCCACTGCGCGAGACGTGAAGAAACCCGACAGGTACTGATCAAACGCGGACCAGCGCGCGGCAGATAGCTCGTTTGCCGCGAGCCGCTCATCGGCGCCGAGCCTTCCGTTTACCGGCGGCGTTGTTGATCTTCGGACACGACCCGGACCCGAGATTCTCGGCCCCACGTCCCACCGCTAAGACTGCCTCGCTCGTGTGCCCGGAACTATTGGGGCTTCGGATCGGAAGGTGCGCGCAGTTGCCATCGGCTTGGGTGCTGATGAGGGGGTCCAAGAGCGTCGCGCGCATGGGTTTGGCGAAATAGAAGCCCTGGCACAGGTCAGCGCCAAGCTCAGTCAGTTCGTCGTGTTGTTGGAGGGTCTCAACGCCTTCGGCGACGACGCTCATCCCGAGGCCGTGGGCCAGTCCGATGATCGCGTTCACGATCTCACGGCTACTCGGTTGATCCGTGAGCCTGGCGACGAAGCTCTGATCAACCTTGATGGCGTCGATCGGCATTGCGTTGAGGTAACTCAGGGACGAGTATCCGGTCCCGAAATCATCGAGGGCGAGCTTCACCCCGATTCGCTTGAGCTCATCGAGCACGACGAGAGCGCGATCTTGGTCGCGGACGAACACGCTTTCTGTCACTTCGAGCGTGAGCAGAGACGGGTCAGTCGACGTGTCCGCCAAGACTGTCGCGACGGTGCGCGCCAAGTCGGCCGACATGAACTGGTGCACAGACACATTGACCGCAATCTCGAGGGCCGCCGGCGAATGTCGCTGCCAACGCTGGCGGTCGGCGCACGCCTGCTCAAGCACCCAACGACCCAGGTCGACGATCTGCCCCGACTGCTCCGCGAACGGGATGAATACCGCTGGTGAGATCGGTCCGCGTGACGGATGCGTCCAACGCAACAGCGCCTCGACGCCGGTGATACGGCCATCTGAACTCGCGACGATCGGCTGATACTCAAGGTGTAGTTCGTGCCGGCCGATCGCTCCCGACAAGCCACGAGCCAGACCGGCTCGGTGTCCGGCGAGATGCAACTGGCGTAGGTCAAGCACATCCTGATGTCCGATGCGGTCTCGTTTGGACTGATACATCGCGAGATCCGCGTCAAGCAGGAGCTCCTCGGGCGAGTCGGTACCTTTCCCGGTGAACGCGATGCCGATGCTGACACTCGCCGTGATCTCGATGCCAGAGAGGGCAAACGGCCGGGAGAGCTCGGCGTCCAGTCGGACAGCAAGCGAATCGACAGAGGCCGTGTCGCTGATGTCTTCGCACAGGATCACGAACTCATCTCCGGAGAGGCGGGCGACGCTGTCCCCCGGTCGCAGCAGCCCGGTTAGTCGTTCAGCGACCGCAACCAGCAGTGCGTCACCGACTTGATGACCGTTCGTGTCGTTGACCTCTTTAAAGCGGTCCAGATCGAGGAACAGCACCGCGGAGATCTTCCGCGAGCGACGACTGCGCCTAAACGCACGCTGAATCAGCTGCAACATCAGCGCCCGGTTAGGCAGGCCGGTGAGCGAATCGTGCAGTGCCGCCTCGCGAGACTGTTCAGAAGAGTCCACAAGGTCCGCACGCGCCTGCGCATTGATCAAATACGCCGCGGCGACGTCGGCGAGCGTCTGGGCCGTGATCATCGACTCCGGCGATAGCGGACCCACGGTGTCGCGATATAGGTCAAGCGCGCCAAGCTGCAGATCGCCGTGACGCAGAGGGAACGTGAACACAGCTGTCAGGCCTGCCTCGAGCGCTCGCGGCGTGAACTTCGGGAAGCGATTCTCAACGCAGAGATCCGGTACGGAGATCGCTTCACCTGTGCGGTAGGCCGCTAAGCACGGTCCCTCATCGAGCTCTGTCTGCAGCTTCTCATAGCGCAACGCGGAGGGGTTTGACGCAGCAACGTACCGCGGATCCAGCCCCGGAGTGATCAGCGTCACCCCTGCGGCCGTGACCGGCATCACGTCAACGATCCGCTTGACGAGGTGGTCCAAAATTCCCTGAATCGGAAAGTCAGTCACCATCGTCCGAGCGAATTCACTCAGCAGATCCGCCAACTCCTCCTTAGCCACAGTTACCCCCAGCGATCCCAGCGCCTGAGAGAACTTTCGCGTCGAGTAGAACTTGGTTTCTGGGCAAACCGCCGCTCGTTAGAGGCCGGGTCGGTGTAGCGATTGGCGGTATGAGGTCCTCGGGGGTATCGACAAGGACGAGGAGCGCGTCGACGGCGGTTATCGCCATTAGGCGATTGATGGGCGCGTCACCTCGCACGATGGCGAGGTTGTGTTGATTCTGGTGGGCGTCGTTGCTCTGGCGGGCGAGTTCGTGTATGCCCGTGACGTCCATGAAGGTCAGGCCGCGCAGGTCCAATACGACGTGACTGAAACCTTCGGGGTCAAGCGCGAGGCCGTCGAAGGCGTTGGCGACCTGCCGGACCGTCCCTAGGTCCAGTTCGCCGAAGAGTTCAACGAGGGCGTTGCGCCGATGAGTTCGCAGCCTGACCTCAAACTCCGAGCACTCGATGTGAGCGGTGTGGCTGCCGTCTGGCGGCCCACCAGACAGATGCGGCGTCTCCCCGACATGGCGCATAACCTCGGCTCCTGACGCGTTCGAAAGGGCGCTGACCGGTGAGGTCAATGCGCATGAGCCAGCCAAGTAGTGAAGCCGGTTAGAACAGAGCCCGCCGAAGGTTGAAGCGACGCTGATACTGATCTTACACCGTTGCTGAAGCCAATCGCGAAGCCGGAGAATCTGCCCGCCGAAGCTTGAAGCTCTGCCCGTCGGAGGTTGAAGCGAAGCTTCGATCGATCCTACTCCGCGGATGCAGCGCTGTCCGGGCCCTCGCGGACTCGCGATCGTCGCCGTCTCTCGGGGCCACCCGGTATAAGGTTCGCGCCACTACTTACAAGAGGAAGGACAGGTAATGCGCTCCCCACGTAGCATCGTTGCGATTGGAGTCCTTGCGGTCGCTGTGAGCGCGGTCGCGACGGTTCCGCCTGCGATGGCGTCAACTCGTTCGTCGGGTGGCGGCACGCTTCAGCTCGGCCCGCCGACCCTGATCTGGGAGCAGGCACTTGGTAGCGAGCTCGTTACCTATGAGGACGGTTCGCTGGGCTTCTCCGGCACGATTACCGGTACCGGGACGATCGATGTCCTTGCGGTTGTGAACTCCACAGGCACGGAGACATTCGTCGCCCGGTGGTCGGCCCTCGCGACCGTCGACGGCAGGAGCGGCTTGCTCAACATCAGCCTCGACGGCACGGACAACGGGACGTATAGCGGCACCCTGGTCGCGTACGGCACAGGCGACCTCACGGGGATCGTCGGTGAAGGCCGCTTCACAGGTCGGGACGCAACCGGGGCGGGAACTTACACACTCAGCTACGTGGACTGGTAGAAGCAACCCTCGACCCGGCTTCAGGCTGCAGCAAGTGACTCCGCCGCGATGCCGGCGAGGACCTCCTGGCTGTAATGCTCCCCGGATTGCGCGTACGCGCATCGGTGTTCGATGGCGGCGCCGAAGCGATGCTTCTCGAGCGGTGCGCCCATCCCCAGCAGGATGCGATCGGACCGATGCACGCGGGCGCGCAGGAGTGCTTGACGCAGCGCCTGGCGATAGCTGTGGTCAGAGCGCACGTGCTCGTAGTCGAGACCGATGATCATCGGTGCGTAATGGTGCGCCCCAATGAAGTGCGCGCCAAACGCAACCGGCGCGTGGGACGGGTCGCCGTGTAAGCGCATCACCATCAGCTCCCAGCAGTCGTGAGCGAGCATTTCGCGCAGCAGAGTGCTTGGCAGCTCAAACGAGTTGATCTCGAGGCTCTCCTCGCGCACGTTGCAATAAAGGCCGTGGAGCTGGGCCAGTTCATCATCCCCAGGCTCCCGGCCACCCTGACGGAGAATCTCGACGTCGAAGACGTCATCCCAAGGCAGGACCTCACGGCGCTGATGGACGCGTGAGCGGGCCGACAGACCTTCGAGCCATTCGTCGTCGTCGGGCGCGACCGCGTTCAAAACAAGCGAGTCGGGCATCGAGAGCTTGACGTAGCCGCTGTCGCGCAATGCGTCATCGAGCTCACGGTCGCCCTCCGTCAGATCACGCAACACGATCGTGCCTGCTTTGGCTTGCTCTGCATGTTCACCAATCACCTGCAGCAGCATCCCGAGTGCGCCGCGCCAGTCGGCATCCCGGTCGAGGTAGAGGTGGTCGCCCTCACTGAGCAGCGAACCCATCGCGAACGTCTGCGCGGTCAGGTAATAGGGGTCGTCGGCGCGGCGTGCCTCGACGAGTCGTGAGACCGCTGTACTGGAGAGCATGTCCTCCTTCCATAGGCCGGCCGTGAAGAATGTGGCGAGTACCGGCTTGGCGTTCTCATCTCTGACGATGTAGTAGTGAAAGTTCCAGCAATCCTCGGGCCGTCCGCCGGCGAACGCACGCTCGAGGAAGTCCAGGCCGGCGGCCGAGAACGACCCGCGGGCGCCGAGCAGCGAATCCCATTCGCCAGGGTCGAGCGCCGCGATTGAGGCGGAGTGCTCGAGTGACAGCCCGCTGGCCGGCTCGGCCAGCGGAGTTGCAACTGCCACCGCTGGCGCCTGAACGCTGGGAGCTGGCTTTGACGCTCCTGGCAGCGTGTTCGCTGCCAGCACGTCCGGTACATGACGCGCGAGGGCTTCAACCAGCGCTCGGATGTCGGACGGCTGGTGGTGCAGGGTCAGGGTGAAGCGCACCCCTGCCTGTTTCATTGGCACCGCCGGGAAGATTGCAAGGTTGACATAGAAGCCATCGTCGAGCAGCCGTGCGGCGACTTCTGCGGCCACTCGCGGCAGGCCAAGGGTCACGTAGCGAATCGGTGTGAGCTCGGCGCACGCGAGCGGCAGGCAGAACTCGCGCAACAGCTCGGTACAGAGGGAGATCCTGTCCCGCAGCGCCGCCTGGCGCTGCTCGAGCTCCGGCGAGAGGTGAATCCGGGCCGATGCTAGTGCCGCTCCGAGCATCGGCGGCTGGATCGGTCCCGAGAAGATCATCGGGCCCCCGAGCGTCTGCACCCGACGCTTCATCTCAGCGGTCGGAAAAATCAGCGCTGCGCCGGCAGCCGCGAACGACTTGTTCAGCGACGCAGCGACCACCACTCGCTCGTGCTGCCCGATCGCTTGCAGAGTCGGGCCGCGACCGTGGATGCCACTCCACCCCACGCCGTGAGAGTCATCCATATAGAGATGCAGCTGCTCATAGCGGTCAAGCAGGTCGCGGAGCTCCGCGAACGGCGCGTAGTCCGCGAACATGCTGTAAACGCCGTCGGCCAGGTACCAGATCTGGCGGTGGCGAGGAGCGAGTCGCGCAATCGTCTCCTCCAGTTGGCCGAGCTCACTATGCCGGATCAACTCGACCGTCGTGCCCTGGGGTCGCAGCTGATTGACGGCGGACTGCACGCTGTGGTGTACCTGCTGGTCGAGCACGACGGCATCGTCGGATCCGACCAGAACCGGAAGCGCCGCGATGTGTCCCAGGGAGGTAGACGGGACCATGAGAACGTGGCCGCCGAACATCAGCCCGAGGCTCTCCTCAAGCTTGGGGTACAGCGGCGCCGACATGTACGTGCGCGACGAAGAGAACTGCGTTCCGTAGCGCATCACGGCCGCGCAGACGGCTTCTCGCATGCGCGGATCGAGCTCGAGACCGAGGTAACTGCACGATCCGAAGTTCAACGTGCGGCGTCCACCCAGCGACAGCGTTCGCCCATCCAGCGGCTCGTCGTCGGGTGTGCGTAGCAGCAAACCCTGTCCGGCCGCCTCGGTGAGCATCTCATCCAGGACTGTGAGTCGCTCCGCTGCGGTACGCACGATATTCGACTCCTTAGCCTTGGGGGACCTTCGAACTAGATCCATCGGCGCGCACCGTCACTTGCGTGGGCGACACCACTGACGTTACTCCGGCGCGCCGGATCTTCGGCGTGCCTGCCGGCTCGGCCTCAACTCGGACCGCCCGCCCGCCGATAAGGTGTTAACACCCTCTGTGTTTGCAGCTGTTTTTCTTGCCCTATCTGCGCCGGCTAGGCCGGCTTCCGGGATCACCAGCGCCCACCGTGGCGCGCGTTCAGCTGCTCTTCCTAGTTCTCGCTGTCGGCGCGGCGCTGGTCACGATCCCGTCGATCATGGCCGCACATGCGGTGTTCGCCTGGCAGCTCGGCGGCTTGCTGACTGCGATCGCATTGCCAGCCTATTGGATCGTCGGGTATCGCCGCGGGGAGTTCTCGTTGACGCTGGAACCTTTGGAGGTCGCCGCGCTGTTCTTGGTGCTGCGGGCGGCGCCCGGCAATCCGGTTCTACCGCTGTTCGGACTGCTGTTCAGGTCGCTCTACGGCGGATTCCCGCTCGCGGTGGCACGTTACGGACTGTGGATCGCAGCGCTGCTGGGGGCGCACGATGGACGCGGCAACGTCGAGCTGCATGCGGACATCGCACGCGCTTTGGGGACAGCGGTCGCGCCGCCGGTAATGCAGGCATTGCGTACGGCCTGCGAGCGCTCTGAGCACAGCGAGCGACGGCTCGCATCTCTAATTCAGAACTCGACCGACATCGTCACCGTCGTCGCCCCCGACCTGACGATTCGCTGGCAGGCGGACTCGATCCGCAACGTGCTCGGTCACGATCCGCGGCAGCTGCTCGGTACCCCGATTCTCGATCTCGTACACGAGCACGACCGTCCCATCCTCGGGCAATACTTCGCAGAAGCGCACGGTGAGCCCGGGATCTCACGAACACTGACGGCAAGGCTGCGGCACGCAGGCGGCGCCTACCGGCATTTTGACGTCGTCGCTGCGAACCGCCTGCACGACCCGAGCGTCGCAGGATTCGTGCTCAACATGCGTGACGTCAGCGACGCCTGGCAACTGGAGCGGGAGTTGCGCGAGCTCGCCGCGAAGCGCGAGCACGAAGCGATGCACGACCCGTTGACCGGGCTTGCCAACCGGCGGCTGCTGTCCGCGCGGCTAGACCAGGCGCTGGCCGTAGCGCAAGCGCAGGGATGCGAGCTGACTGTGATGCTGATCGATCTGGACCGCTTCAAGGAACTCAACGACACGCTTGGGCACGCCGCCGGCGACCAGCTGCTGCGTGAGATCCGCCCGCGCCTGCTGAATGCCACCTCAGGCGCGGAGCTCGTAGCGCGGTTCGGCGGCGACGAGTTCGCCGTCATCCTGTCGCCCGGCGCTGGCGCTATCCACGCCGAACGGATCGCCGAACGGCTCCGCGTCGCGCTGGAGGAGCCGTTCGATGTCCAGGGCCTGACGCTCCGCGTCGGCGCGAGAGTCGGCATCGCGGTCTACCCCGAGCACGCGGATGGGGCAGACACCCTGCTTCAACGCGCCGACATCGCGATGTACTCAGCCAGGAAGCACGGGGTCGGACATGAGCTCTACGACGCGGCCCACGACGGACACTCGCGCCAACGACTCGCCCTGATCGGAGAGCTCCCGTCGGCTATCGCCTCCGGACAGATGGTGCTTCATTACCAGCCCAAGTACAACCTGCGGGATGGGACGATCGCTGGCGTGGAGGCGCTGGTGCGCTGGCAACACCCGGTGCTTGGGCTGCTCAGCCCGGACAAGTTCGTGGCGCTCGCGGAGCATGCCGGCGTCATGCGCCCACTCACCCACGCCGTACTCGACGCAGCGCTCTCCCAATGCGCGCGCTGGCGAGCCGACGACATAGATCTGTGCGTCGCCGTCAACCTGGGCGCTCCGAACCTGCTCGACGCCGGCTTCCCGCTTGACGTGCGGGGTCTCCTGGACAAGTGGGAGCTTCCGGTCACATCCCTGCAACTGGAGATCACGGAGACGATCGTCTCCAATGACCGTGCGAGCATGATCGATGTCCTGCGGCAACTTCGCGCGCTCGGAGTGACGCTCTCACTCGATGACTTCGGCGTCGGATCCTCCTCGCTCAGCTTCCTCCGTCACCTGCCAATCCAGGAACTGAAAATCGATCGCTCATTCGTCGTGGACCTCATCGCCGATGAACACAACGCCGCCGTGGTCCGGACGATCATCGAACTCGCCCACAACCTCGACATGCGTGTCGTCGCCGAAGGCATCGAAACCGAGGCAATCCGCGACCGTCTCGCAGCGTACGGCTGCGACGAGGGGCAGGGATTCCTCCTCGGCCGACCAATGCCGGCCGCACAGCTGACAGCTCTCGCCCGAACCCTCACCGGCAAGCGCGCGATGACGTTGGCACCAGCGGCGAGCCGACACTGACGGGCGCTTGGCCCGGTCGGAGTAGGTCGGGGCCAGGCATGAGAGAGACTCCACGAGTCGCGGCCGCGGAGAGCGTCATCTCGGTGGCTGTCGACCACGCCAGCTCATCACCTGATGCCACATCCGCCAGCGGGCCGATCGCGAGCGCGATCGCAATCACCGACACGGCCTCCACCAGTCGTCCCCAACGCGTCATCGCGATCGCCCAGACGCTGTTCGTGACCGTCAAGGCAGGTAGACCTCCGTGATGTACTCGTCCACCTTCGACTCGGGCGGTCCGCTCCGCCTTAGAGTTGGGAGCCACCCCGCAAGCGTGAATCGGAGAAAGCCATGGACGTTGGAATCATTGGTGCTGGACGGATCGGTGGTTCGCTGACGCGGATGCTCACGCGGCTGGGGCACACCGTGCGGGTATCGAACTCCCGTGCTCCCGAGACGCTGGCCGAGCTGGCGGCTGAAACCGGCGCGACCGCGGTGTGGGCGAAGGACGCCCCCGTGGCAGCGCCGGGCGCATCGCGTTGCCGGTGGCGGGAGACGACCCGGCCGGGAAGCAGATCGTCCTTGACCTGGTCGACGAGCTCGGCTTCGGTCCCATCGACGCCGGAACGCTGGCGGAATCCTGGCGCCAGCAACCCGGCACCCCCGTCTACGGTGCCGATCTCGACGCCGGGGGAGCGATCCGGGCGCTGGCAGAGGCCTCGCCTGAGCGCGCGGACGACTTCCGGGCGGCGGCCTGACGGCGCAGCCATGGCCCGTACCTACCCACGACGACCAGCGAGTCATGTTGCTGAGAGGAGAGCGTCTTGACCAAATGGGTTTATGACTTTTCGGAGGGTTCGCGTGAGCTGCGTGAGCTCTTGGGCGGTAAGGGCGCGAATGTCGCGGAGATGACGCGGATCCTGGGTCCTGACCTGGTTCCGGCTGGTTTCACGATCACTACCGAGACGTGCGTTGAGTACATGAGTCTTGGCAGGACCGATCCCGATGGGCTCGTCGAAGAGTTGGCTCAGGCGCTTGAGCGGCTTGAGCGGAGCGCCGGGTTGGTGTTGGGTGATGCTTCCGATCCGTTGCTCGTGTCCGTTCGCTCGGGCGCGCGGGAGTCGATGCCCGGGATGTTGGACACGGTCCTGAATCTGGGGTTGAACGATGAGTCGGTGCTCGGTCTGGCAGGCGTGACGGGGAATGATCGGTTTGCGTGGGATTCGTATCGGCGCTTCGTGCAGATGCTCGGCAACGTTGCTCGCGGAATCCCGGGCGAGCGGTTCGAGGCAGCGATCGCTGAGGCTAAGTCTTCGCGGGGTGTCGCTGATGACACAGAGCTTGACGCCGACGCGTTGCGTGAGTTGACCGTGACGTTCAAGCGGATCTTCACCGAACAGACCGGCGAGGACTTTCCGCAGGACCCGCGCGAGCAGTTGAACCAGGCTATCCATGCGGTTTTCGACTCTTGGCTCGGGGAGCGGGCGATCACCTACCGGCGTCTCAATCACATTCCCGATGAGTGGGGTACCGCGGTCAGCGTTCAGCGCATGGTGTTCGGTAACAAGGGATCCACGTCAGGGTCCGGGGTCGCTTTCTCACGCGACGAGATTACGGGCGAGCCGGACCCGAGCGGCGACTTCCTTCCGAACGCTCAAGGTGAAGATGTGGTCTCAGGGCTGAGGACGCCCCGTGACATTTCGCAGATGCGGGAGTGGCTGCCGAATGCCCACGACCAACTGCTTGAAATCGTACGAAAGCTCGAGGCCCACTACGGCGACATGCAGGACACCGAGTTCACTGTTGAAGAGGGCCGGCTGTTCATGTTGCAGACTCGCAGCGCGAAGCGACCGGCTCAAGCGGCTGTGCGGTTCGCAGTCGACGCGGTCCGTGAGGGTCTGTTGACGAAGCGGGAGGCGATATCGACGATCGATACCTCGACCCTTGACGCGTTGCTGCATCCGTCGTTTGATCGCTCCGCACAGTTCGAGGTTCTCGCACGGGGTGTGAGCGCCTCACCGGGCGCGGCGAAGGGTGAGATCGTGTTCAGCGCCCCGGACGCGGTCGCCGCGGCACGCGATGGCCGCGACGTGATTCTCGTGCGGCCGTTCACTGACGCTGAGGACGTCGCCGGGTTCCATGCCGCCCGCGGGATCCTGACCAGCGAAGGCGGCAAGGCCTCCCACGCTGCGCTGGTCGCGCGCGGGATGGGTCGTCCCGCGGTCGTCGGCGCCCAGGGGGTGGTGATCGATCTCAACCACAGAACACTGACCGCGAACGGGACAGTCCTTAGCGAGGGTGACGTGATCGCGATCGACGGCAGCACCGGCACCGTGACGGCCGACGACGTGCCACTGGTACCGCCGGCGGTCAACGATGACTTCCGGGAAGTGCTCGAATGGGCCGACGAGATCCGCGACCTCGGCGTCCGCGCGAACGCTGACACCCCGCAGGATGCACGCAAAGCCCGTGAGCTCGGTGCGGAAGGCATCGGGCTCTGCCGCACCGAGCACATGTTCATGGCGGAGGATCGCCAGCCGAAGATGCGCGCGATGATCATGGCCAACGACCAGTCTTCACGACGCGATGCCCTGGCCGAGCTGCTGCCCTTGCAACAGCAGGACTTCGAGGGACTGTTCGAAGCGATGGCAGGCCTGCCGGTCACTATCCGGCTGCTCGACCCCCCGTTGCACGAGTTCCTGCCAAACCTGGCGGAGCTGTCCGCGCAGGTCGAGCGCGCGAAGATCGAACAGAGCCCTGAGCTCGCCAACCTCGAACGAATACTCGCCCGGGTCGAGGACATCTCCGAGGAGAACCCGATGCTCGGCACCCGCGGCTGCCGCCTCGGGATCCTCTACCCCGAGATCTACGAAATGCAGGTCCAGGCGATCCTCCGAGCGGCCAAGGCTGTAGCTGAGCCCCCGCACCCCGAGATCATGATCCCGCTCGTCGACTACGAAACGGAACTCGAACTGATGCGCGAACTGGTCACTCGTATCGGCGAGCAGGAGGGCCTTCAGATCGGGACTGACTACACCGTGGGGACCATGATCGAGCTGCCGCGCGCGTGTTTCGTCGCTGACCGAATCGCCAAACACGCGGATTTCTTCAGCTTCGGCACTAACGACCTAACCCAAACGGCACTCGGGTTCTCACGCGACGATGTCGAATCAGCGTTCGTCCCGACCTACATTGAACGCAAAATCATCGATCGCAGCCCCTTCGAAACGATCGACGCTCCCGGCGTCGGCTGGCTCGTCAGGCTCGCCGCATGGGTCGGCCGCGAATCCCACCCCGGACTGAAACTCGGAATCTGCGGAGAACACGGAGGCGACCCCACCTCCATCCAGTTCTTCCACGAAGCCTGGCTCGACTACGTCTCCTGCTCCCCCTTTCGAATCCCCATCGCCCGCATCGCCGCCGCGCAAGCAGCGATCAAAACGCCCCGAGACCCCTGGGCCTAAGGGATCGCGCGGGAATTAGTTGACGGAGTCCCTAAGACCCGTCTGGCGGCGACAGCCGGAATGCGGTGCGCGGGATATCGCTGACCAGCGCCTGCGCGATCGCGTGTGCCTCATCCTCGGGCAGCTGATGATTGATGACAAGGCCGGCCAGGTAGGCAGCGTCGAGGCGGCGGCTCATGTCGTGGCGTGCCGGAATCGAGCACAGCGCGCGGGTGTCGTCGATGAAGCCTGAAGTCTTGTAGAAGCCTGCCGTCTCCGTCACCGCAGCTCGGTACCTACCGACGGCCGCCGGAGCGTCCAGGAACCACCACGGCGCCCCGGCATAGACGCTCGGATAGAAGCCTGCGAGTGGCGCTATGTCGCGAGAGAACGCGGTCTCGTCGACGGTGAACAGCACTATCTGGAAGCGCGGGTCCGTGCCCACGTCGTTCAGCAGATCGCGCAGCGGCTCGCTGTAGGAGGTCACGGCCGGCAGGTCGTGCCCGGTGTCCGGGCCGAAGCGGTCAAACGTCGGGGCGTGGTGATTGCGGATCACGCCAGGGTGGAGCTGCATCACCAAGCCATCCTCTGCCGCCATCCGAGCGAACTGGAAGAGCATGTTGCGGCGGTACGCCTGGGAGCCCTCCGCGGTGATCGTGCCCTCCAGCCCCTCGCGGTGCAAGGCCTGCGCCTGCTGGTCGCTGAGCCGTGTCGCCCATGCATCGGCAACACCACAGTCG
>Ga0224557_1001550_pt1 | contig 21773 bp, 21 predicted proteins | sample 714S31014metaG_FD_180677 | JGI IMG/M metagenome (GOLD analysis project Ga0224557, IMG submission 180677) | Peat soil microbial communities from Stordalen Mire, Sweden - 717 S3 10-14 | ecosystem: Environmental > Terrestrial > Soil > Wetlands > Peat | place: Sweden: Norrbotten County, Stordalen... | reverse complement strand
TCTGGCGCCCGCGGCGGAATATAAAACAGAATAGTCGCCGTTAAGCGACTGCGCTGTAAGTCCATTCTCCCATTTTGCGTTGTTGCCCCTCTCTTCGATAATAAGCCAGTCGTTTTTCAGATATACTGCGTACCTGCCGGCGGTTGTTTCAAACTCACCGCTTAATATCAACGATGTTCCCGGTTCATAGGTGAATTTTTTAAGCGTGGCCTGCGCCCCATTTGCTGAGTTAAAACTGTTGAGGCTGTCTATCCTGCTGTTGTAATCCATCATTGCGGCATTATTTCCGCCACCGTAAATTCCGACGTCAAAACTTGTTCCACGCGCCTGGATACAAAAAATAACAGAAACTAAAAATAATAAAAATAGGAAAATTTTCGGCCTGCATACGGACATACTTATCCCCTCCATTAATTTTCAGCTGGTTTAAAACGCGCCCCTATATGTGATAATTATATTATCTATTAAATAAATGTCAAATATTTTTTTTAAGTTTATTATGTTATAATTTTAAAAACATCAGGAGGTTCTTAATGCGTATATATGTGACCGGCGGTACCGGCTTTATAGGTTCATATGTTGTAAAACAGCTGAGCAACGAGGGGCATGAGGTTGTAGTTCTCGCGCGGAAACCGGAAAAAGTCCCGGCGCTTTCAATGCTTCCCGGCGTAAAGATTGTATGCGCACCAATGGAGGATCTCAAAGCGGTTGAAAAAGCCATTGTCAAACCCGATGCGGTTGTGCATATAGCCTTGTGCTGGGGCGATACCGGCCCGGAAATGATAAAAAACGAGACTCTGTCATCTGTTTCATTAATAGAGATAGCGGTAAAAAAAGGGGCGAAAAAATTTATCTTCACTTCTTCCACAGCCGCGCAGGGCAGCCTGCCGCGCACAATTGACGAAACGGAAAAGCCAAAACCAAACGACTTTTACGGCGCCACCAAGGGTTCTGTTGAATTATTTATCTCGGCATATTCGAATTATTTCAAGAAGATAAAGTTCAATACCATAAGGCCCGGGTATACTTTCGGCGACCCGGTGGTGCACGGAGGCTCGATGGAAAACGACAAAAGGTTTTTTAATATCTGTGCGAATGCCCGTGCCGGCTCGCAGATAGACCTCGTTAAAAATGACGGCACGCAGTTTATCTGGGCGGGCGACCTTGCAAAAGTTTATTCGGCGCTTCTTAAAAGCAGTGTGACAAACAATGTTTACTACGGCCTCGCGAAAAATTTTACAACCTGGGAACAGGCCGCGATATGGGCCGTGGAATACGCCGGAAAAAACGGGATATCTCCGAAAAGTTCAAAAATAAGGCTGAAAAACCTCGGCTGGAGCGACAGCCCGTTCATGTTCAACGTAAACAGGATTAAAAAGGATTTCGGCCTTTCTTTTGATTCGACAAGACAGATCAGGGCACATGTTCATTTTCTCATGGAACACCCCGAACTGTACGCCGATAAATAACAGGGGATTAAAATGTAAAACTCAAAACCAAAAAGAACATTTAAAATAAAAAAAGGCGGTGTAAAAACGCCGCCTTTTTTTATTTCTTTTTGGTTTCAGATTTTACCTTTTTAATTTTCCATCAAACCGCCACAACACTCTTAATTTCAGGCAGTTCTTCCTTTATCCTGGCCTCTACCCCCTGTGTAAGGGTTATTTGTGCCATCGGGCATCCTGAGCAGGCCCCTTTGAGTTTTACTTTTACTTCGCCCTTTGTTTCATCGACATCCACCAGATCTATATCCCCGCCGTCAGCCTGGAGATACTGCCTTAAATCATCGATAACTTTCTGCACTTTTTCCTTAAGCATCTTATGCCTCCTGTTAAGTTTGCGAGCCGCCGCCGCGCTTTAAATACTTTAACAAAATTTAAGGCGGTGTAAACACCAAACTTCTTGTATATCACTATCTTGGTGATATTATACCCGGCATTTACCTGTTTGTCAATATTTATTTGTCCGGATTGCCCCGGTTTACCACAGGGTGTTTTTCTGCGTGGATGTTTTGTCGGCTATCATCCTGTAAAGGGTCCAGCCCTTCATGTCCTCATATTTTTCGCCTACATCCAGGGTTCCGTAAACAGTCGTCGGCACGTCCATGACCACCTTGACTTTTTTACCCTTCGGCATTGTCACCATGACCCATTCGTTAAGTTTCGGTATAACACCGAAACAGCATGTCATCTGGCTGCGCACTATAACTATGGAGGTTGCGTACTGCCCCGTATCATCGGTGTCCATTGGAATCAGGAACCCGGTCACCGCGGCTTTTTTCCCATTCAGGTTCTTTATAAAATCAGGCAGCGCAAATTGTTTCTTTTTCATCCTTATTTTTACGGAACGCTGGTCCTCCATGCTGGGCGAATCATACGGATATGCCGCCAGTGTTTCCCATGTTACCAGCGGATATCCGTCAACCATTGGATACGCAGTGACCGGATTGGGCATTGCCTCAATCTTTGCGTAGTCATCCGCCTTTACCTGTGGAGCGGCCGGCGCTTCCTTTACCGGCGTGATGCTTTTTCCATCCACGCGGACTTCCATTGCGGAACCTGCAACCGCCACCATAAAAAATGCCGCAGTCAGGGCAATTCCGCGCCATAAACCGTTTTTCATTTATTTTTCTCCTGTGCAGCCGCCTGTTCGTCTGTGCCCGGGTAATTAAAGGCCAGATTTTTAAATACCACACCGCCGACATTTATCATGGTTACTGCGCCTGAAAATTGCGTAACGCCTTTTAATACGGGCAGAACCGCTGTGAATTCAGAAGTGTCGCCCGCAACCTCGCCCGTCAAAGGGTTAGCCACGGCTTTTAAGGCAAGCATTACTTTTTTCCCGCCTATAAAGAGCCTCAACAGGATGTTTTTTTGTTTCAACCTCACGGGATTTTCAGCCTCGCCGTCAAGCACCCATCCTGTTATCCTTCCGGCCCCCGGCGCCGCCAGAAGTTCCAGGTGCGCGTATTCATCGCCGCACTCAACGAGAAGTCCGTTATGCGGCGCCTTATGCTCGTGCGCGTAAAGCGCGCATGCCGCGGTAAAAAATAAACCGGCGGCCATTAATAATATTATCCTGTTTCTCATTTTTTTCCTCCGTATATTTTTTCCGTGCTTACGACATCGGGTCCAGATTTTTTGACACATCTGTGGAATAAGCCTTTAAAGCCGGTATCAGCCCCGAAGCCGCGCCGAGCAGCGTCATTCCGACAGGCACCGCGAGCATTGAAAAATGCATGCGGAAAATATCAAGGACAACTCCCGTCTGCTGCCTGACGATAAGCGAGGCAAAGGCGAAAACAATAAAATAAACAATATATCCCGCTATTGACCCGGCTCCGGCGATAACCGCCGCCTCAAGTACTATCGAGGAAAATACATTCGAGCGTTTTGCGCCCAGGGCGCGCAATATGGCGAATTCCCTGCGGCGCTCGTTCATCGTATTATACAGGCTGGCGAGTATCGATGCGCCGGCCACAAGCATTACAAGATAGGCAACAAGCGCGAGTATCTTTGAAACCCACCCGAGTTTGTCAAAGAAATCAGCCATGACCCTTCCGATGGGCCAGGCAAGAGTGGCCACACGGCCCTGTTTGTTTATCGTCTGGTCAAGCATGAACCCGGCCTGCGGGCTGTAAAATTTCAGCATTACAGCGCTTACTTCCTTTACGGCATCCGGTATTTCTTTTCCTTCGGTGGCGGTATATTCGGTCCCGCTGCCGCGCAGGACATGCCCCTTCATCCTGTAAACATCGTCTATGGGTATCCAGATTACCCTGTCAGAGGGCGTGTTTGTCGGCTCCATAACTCCTGTAATTGTAAAAATCTCGTCATGCTGCATTTTTGGGTCAAAGTACAGGCCGTGATAGGGTTTGAACTGCGAGCCTTCCTTTAATCCGGTCTTATCCGCCACATAACTTCCTATGACGGCTTCCCTCTTTGAAGGGTCAAAATATTTCCCGCCCGGCCTGACTGTAAAATGTTTGCCTGCCTGGTATTCAAATTTTGTGAAAATATCATCCGTGGTGCCGACTATCCTGTACCCGAAATAATTGTCACCCACCGCGTAAGGTATCGCAAGCTTGACGCGCGGGTCGTTTTTAACCGCCTGATACAGCGACCATGGGATATTTCCCGGCGATGTTTCCAGCTGGTAGACGGCGTTCATCACAAGCTGAAGCTGGCTTCCCCTGGCTCCAAGCACAGCGTCAAATCCAGCCGTCCCTCCGGTAAAAGCCGTACGTGTCTGGTATTGCATGGAAAAAACCGCCATCGTAAGGCCGGTTGCCATTGCGACGGAGAGTATTGTTATGGCCGTAGAAAGGGCGTGCTGTTTCATGCTGTGGCTTATTAGAAAAAAAAGTGTGCTTATTTTTTTAAACATTTTGCACCCCTTCCTTTTCAGCCCTGTTAATTGATGAGAGGTCCTTTACGGATTTAAAACTTGAAAGGACGTCGCGGTCATGGCTGACGAGCAGTAACGCCGCCCCTTTTTCCATGCAGATATCCTTGATTAATTTAAGGGATTCCATGGCCCGCCTGTGGTCGAGGTGCCCCGTGGGTTCATCCGCCAGCACAAGTTTCGGGTGGTTCGCCAGGGCCCTTGCCACGGCAACGCGCTGCTGCTGCCCGACGGACATTTGCCTTGGCAGGTAATTAAAATGTTTTTCAAGCCCCACCCTTTCAAGCAGGGATTCCGCCGCCGCGCGGTCCGCGCCGGGGCCGAACATCATGCCAAGCATTACGTTTTCAATGGCCGTGTATCCCTGGAGAAGGTTAAAAGTTTGAAAAATATAACCGATAGTTGACGCCCTTAAAAGGTCGCGTTCGCCTTCGGTAAGTGTTTCCATATCCCTTCCGGCTATGCTGATACTCCCCTCATCGGCCCGCAATATACCCGCGATAAGGTTTAAAAAAGTTGTCTTTCCCGACCCGCTCTCGCCGGCAATTGCAGCCTGCGCCCCTTCATCAACGCTGAATTCTGCTATGTCGATGACGTCGTTGGTCCCGCCTTCGGGCGAACGGTAGCTTTTCTTTATGTTTTTCATTTCAAGTATTTTCATTTTTATGCAAATCCTCCATGGTAATAAATACCTTTTTTTGAAGCAATAAATAATATAAATATAATTATATAAATACAAAAAAAATGTATTATATATTAATATTGGAATTTAATTGAATATGGGGCTTCAGGCTGTAATAAAAGGAGGGGCACGGGATACGTTAAAACTCTTTTCCGCGGAACATATTGCTTCTCCCGGGACTAAAATCATGCCGCAAAATACCCTGGCGGCAAGGAACAATATTACGGCCGGTATGACGGCCGCGGTAAAAACCATTATAAAAGAGCATATTTTGCAGTTGTCCCCGTCATGGGCACGGACATGGTGATGCAATGCCGTAACCGCAACGGCAAACGTAACAATCAATATTAAAATTAAAGCAGCTGTTTTTATTAGTTTTTTATTCACTTTTTCCTGCCTGTTTGATTAACAAATAAAGTATACAGCCAGAAACGGGTATAATCAACATTTAAATAAATAAAGGCAAAAATTATGGAAGATCCGGGCGGCCGGGAGATTGACCTGTGCTTTAAGACATGCTATATTATAGGAAAGGCTGTTAACCTTACTTGCGCGGAGGTTCTGATGAAAAAACTTTCCTTATTTTTAATCCTTGTTGCCTCTCTCATTTTTACTTCCCTGACACCTGTTTTTGCCGGAATTTCCGGAACCGTTTACGGCGCTTTTGCCGGAAGATATCTCTGGAGGGGCCAGCTTTTATCCGACACGCCCGTCATCCAGCCCGGAGTATCCGTCGGGCTCAATAAATTCACCCTTGACTGGTGGGGATCCTACTCAATTGACACCGGACTTTTCGAGGAATCTGATTACAGGGTCTCTTTCACCGATTCCGTCCCTTTTATACCGCTTCTCTCCGCGTCGTCCGGTTACTGGATTTATACGCACCCCTCGGTGCTTTTCACATCCAATGAACTCTTCGGCACGTTAAGCGTTGATGTACCGTCAAAACCCTACATTTCATATTATTTCGACCCCATATTCGGCAAAGGCGGATACGCCGAACTCGGCGTATCGCAGGAGCTCGAATTTTTTGGAATCGGCATCAACGGCGGGCTTAACGCCGGATACAATTTCGGGGATAACGGCTATACCCCGTCATTTACAGCCGCCGCCGGAACTATCGGCGCAAGCTATACATTCGCGGGCATAAAGATAAACCCGGTTTTTACGGGGCAATATTCGCTTGATAAGCAGTACAAAAGCCTGGGTACATGGATGGTTAATATCAGCTATGGTTTTGCGTTTGAAGAGGATTCCACCGCGCCTGCGGGTGATTCGGCCTCTAAATAGCTTTTCATATTTAAAAAAAACGGAGATGAAGAAAGAGTATTATCTAAAAGGTGAGGGAGCTTTATATAATTACTCTTTTCCATCTCCGTTATATTAGACAATACCTGAAGTAAAAAGTTGCTCTGTTTCACATTGACTTGAGGCGGTTTATCCTGTCATCCAGCGGCGGGTGTGTGGCAAAAATGGCAGTGCCGTCCATTTTAAAGGGATTTGAAATATACAGGTGTTCCATCCCCTGATACAGCCCGGGCGCCGGGGCGAAATCTTTTTTGATTTTTTCCAGGGCGCCAATGAGCCCCTGCGGATACCTTGTTAACAGCACGGACTGAGCGTCCGCAAGATATTCCCTCTGCCTAGAGACCGCATAGCTTATTATCAGCGCGGCATACGGGGCCAGTACGGCCACAATTACCGAACCTATTATAAAAAACAACCCGCGCCTTTCGCCCGCCCTTGCCATTGAGCTCCTGAAAATATTCCTTTTTATTATATCCGCGAGTATCACCGTCATCCCCACCAGCACCGCTGAAACGGCCCCGGTGAGTATGTCATAATTAATTATATGGCTCATCTCGTGGCCCAGAACCCCTTCAAGCTCCGTCTTTGTGAGTTTTTCAAAAGCCCCTGTTGTTATGCAGATTGCCGCGTGGGACAAATCGCGGCCGGTCGCGAAGGCGTTAATGCAGGGGCTGTTTAAAATATAAGTTTTCGGTATTTTTATCCCAGCCGCAAGGGAGAGCCCCTCTGTGGAAAGTATATACTGTGTGTACATGGCCCTGTCCGCTTCAACCGCCCCGCTCACAGCCATTATAAGCGAGTCGCTGAAATAATATGAGGTCCACACTGAAAAAAGCGATATGCAGAAAGCTATTATCAGCCCGGTGTACGGATTTTTATAGAGTTCTCCTATCAGATAACCCAGGCCGGATATAATCAGGATAAAAAAGAATACCAGGAAGAATGTACTGCGTTTGTTTTGCTCTATTGCCTCATATACCATTGAATATTACCGTCAGAACTTTACCTGCGGGGCCTTTCTGTCGGCATCCTCAACCTGAAAAAACACGGCCTGCTTGTGGCCGAACGCGGAAGCAAAAATTACTCCGGGCATGGCCTGCTGGTACTGGTTGTATTTCATGGCGCATTCGTTGTAAAACTGCCTGGCGTATGCTATTTTTTCCTCTATGCCCGCCAGTTCCACCTGCAGTTTTATGAAATTCTCGTTTGCCTTGAGTTCGGGATAATTTTCAGTGACCGCAAAAAGCGATTTTAACGCCCCGCTTAACGCGTTATCGGCCTCTATAACATTCTGCGCTCCGCCCGCCCCGGCTGCCATGGCGCGCGCCTTTATCACATTCTCAAGGACCGATTTTTCGTGGGCCGCGTAGCCTTTGACGGCCTCGACCAGGTTTGGCACAAGGTCGCTTCTTAATTTCAACTGGACGTCTATCTGCGCCCATGCCTCGCCGGCCCTGTTCTTTAAGGCCACGAGCCTGTTGAATATTCCGGTTATGATTACCATGGACACAAATATAACCACCAGAACAGCGGTAAGAACAGGGCTAATTACGGGACTCATAAAACACCTCCTGTATTATAGTTATAGTTCGCCAAAAAAACTATTCGACTATGACTTTGCCGCTGCCTTTTATGACCTGGCCTATTTCAAAAACCTTTTCCCCTTTTTTTGCGATAAATGCCGCTATCTCTTTTGCCATGGTCTTATCAACAATCATTGTGAGGCCGATGCCCATATTAAAGACCCTGTGCATCTCCTGCCACCCCACGCTGCCGGTTTTCTGGATAAGGTTAAATACTGGAAGTACCGGCCATGTACCGCGCAGGCATACCGCGTCGCAGTTGTCCGGCAGCACCCTGTTTATATTGTCGTAAAAGCCGCCGCCCGTCAGGTGTGCCATGCCGTGAATGAAGCCGAAATATTTTTCCACGGCCGGGAACACCGAATTCAGGTATGAGCGGTGCGGTTTTAAAAGCGCCGCTCCGAGAGTCGTGCCGAGTTCCCTTATTTTTTTAGTATATGGAATTTTCGCCGCCTCAAAAACGCTCCTTGCAAGCGAAAATCCGTTTGTGTGCAGCCCGGCCGACGCAAGCCCCAGTATAATATCGCCGTGTTTTACCTTTTCACCGGTTATAATCCGTGAATTGTTTATTTCCCCGATAATCGTCCCCACCAGGTCATAATCCCCTTTTTTATAAAGCCCGGGCATTTCGGCTGTCTCGCCGCCTATCAAAACGCAGCCGTTCTCCCTGCAAGCCTTCGAAAGGCCGTTAATCACGTCAACGAGTATTTTACCCTCAAGTTTTCCCGTTCCAAAATAATCGAGAAAAAATAGCGGTCTGGCTCCCATTACAAGTATATCGTTCGTGCAGTGGTTGACTATATCCTGTCCGACCGTTGTGTGGATGCCCAGCTGCTGCGCAACTTTAAGCTTTGTCCCGACACCGTCCGTCGACGCAACGAGGAACTTGTCCTTTGATATCTTATAAACGCCGCCGAAGCTTCCTATATCGACCGCGACATTCTTATTAAACGTGGATTTGATGAAAGTTTTTGCCCTTTTGAGGGCCCCGGCTGCCGCGTCAATATCAACGCCGGCTTTTTTGTAAAGGTCGGACCTTGCCATGTTTTCTCCTTTATATTTTTGAAATTAAAAACCAACAAATTCTTCAGACGCTCATTCTTTTGTACCGTCTAAAAACGGCACATTGTTACATGGTTCCCGGTATATGACATTTTTATTGGCCTTGCGCCGCTCATATGATGGCCCCGCAGGGGCCGTCTATATTATACCGGGCGGCAATCCAATAAAAATGTCATATACCGGGAACAAACCGGAAACGTATTTTTCTTCCGGCATTCCTTTATCTTGAAAATCTCGGGTATGAACCCAGTACTTTAACCGCGCCGCAGTGTTTTTCAACCTCGGCAAGGGCCTTTTTTACCCTGGCGTCAGCCATATGTCCGCAAAAATCAACAAAGAAAAAATAATCCCATGCTTTCTTTTTTGACGGCCTGGACTCTATGCCGGTCAGGTTGAGGCCGTATTTCGTGAATGGCCTTAACAACAAAAAGAGCGCCCCGACTTTGTCCTTTATCGAAACCATGATCGAAGTTTTGTCGTCCCCGGTCTTTGCAGTGGACTGCCGGCCGAGTATGAAGAACCTGGTCACGTTATCGGAGAGGTCCTGTATCGAGTTTGCCAATATTTTTACGCCGTAAACGGCCGACGCAAGCGACGCGGCAATTCCCGCGGAGCCTTTTTCAGAGGCCGAAAGCATGGCCGATTTTGAATTTGACGAAGCCTCTTTTATGACAACACCCGGAAGGTTTGAATCTATCCATCCCCTGCACTGTCCGAGCGTCTGCGGATGTACGTAAAGAACCTTTATATCTTTCAGGGATTTTTCATTGGACAAAAGGCAGTGATTTATGTCCAGCATGGTCTCTGAAATTATCTTCAGTTCCGAATCGGCGAACATATCAAAGGAATAATTCACCGCGCCTTCGGTGGAGTTTTCAATCGGCACACAGCCGTAATCGGCGTTGCCCTTTTCAACCTCTTCAAATACCTCTTTTATGGAATTTACAGCCAGGTATCCGGTCTGTTTCCCGAAATGCTTCATGGCTGCTTCGTGTGAATATGACGCCACCGGGCCCAGATATGCCACGCTTATTTTTTTCTGGAGTTTTCTCGACTCGGACATGATCTCGTTATAAATAGCCTTGAGCCCTTCGGGGGAAAGGTCCCCCTTTACGGCCAGGACGTTCTTTAACACCTCAACCTCGCGCGCCGGGTCGTATATCTTTTTATCCTGCTGATGTTTTATCCCGGCTACCTTTTTTGAAACAGCCGCGCGTTTTTGCAAAAGCGCGGCTATTTTGAGGTCTATGCCGTCAATTTTCTTCCTTACGCTGCCGAGATTTTTCATCCGTCATTTGCCCCTTTTGAAATATTTAATCTCATCGGGCGTCAGGTACCGCCACTGCCCGGCGGAGAGCCCCCTGTCGCTTATTTTTCCCACATTTTCCCTGCGAAGCCTGACAACCGAGGCTCCGACGGCTTCTATCATTTTTTTTACCTGGTGGTTCATGCCTTCCCTGATGACTATGTAAATTACATCATTGGCATCGTTTCGCTTGTACAACCCTGCGTCAGCAGGCCTTACGAACCTGCGTTCGTCGCCTATTTTAACCCCTTTTTTCAGCCTGTTCAAGGCAAAACTGCTTATCCTGCCCTGAAGTTTTGCGGTATATTTTTTCTCGATTTCAAAACTCGGGTGCATGACGCTGTTGGCGAAATCTCCGTCATTGGTCAGCATCAGCGTCCCGGTGGTGTTAAAATCCAGCCTGCCGACCGGGTAAATCCGTTCCCTGATGGTGGGTTTTAACAGGTCAACCACAGTCGGCCTGCCCTTGTCGTCGGAAACCGTCGTTATGCATCCCTCGGGTTTGTTCATTACAATATATATTTTAGCTTCCTGTCGTATGAGCGAGCCGTCTACTTTCACATGGTCCTTTGATTCGTTCACCCGTGCTGTCACATCTTTCACAACACTGCCGTTGATCGTAACCCTGCCTTCACGGATGAATTCTTCGGCTTTGCGCCTTGACGTTATACCCGCATGCGCTATAAACTGCTGGAGTTTCATCCCGTTGCCGTGCAGTTCGTCCTGCCGGGGCTTTGACTCGCCGCCGCCCGAACCAGGCTTACGCATGCTCATTGCTTTTCATCCTCCTGCTCTTCATCTTCATCTTCATCGTCATCGTCCTCATCTTCGTCTTCGTCGTCATCCTCATCTTCTTTATCGTCATCGTCCTCGTCTTCTTCGTCTTCATCACCGTCTTCGCCTTCGCCTTTCAGTTCATCATCCTCTTTTATTTCATCATCCTTAATTTCCACGTCATCGCCCCCATTCTCTTTTTCTTTTTCCTCATTCTCAACCTTAAACTTTTCCTTTAAATCCGCATCTTCTTTTTCCATTGCCGATAAATCCTCGGCAAGCGATGTAACCTTTACGCCCGGAGTCTGTTTGCCCTGTTCCGGGTCGAACTGGAACTGTGCCTGGTTTTTTGCCACTTCTATCCTGTCTTCCCAGCTTTCGGTGAACTCGTCTTTTTCAAGTATTGATTTTATCTCTTCTATTTTCGGCAGGTCGTCCATTGAATTTATGCCCAGGTACTGCATAAATTCCTTTGTGGTGCCGTAAAGAAGGGGCCTTCCAGGCGCCTCTTTTCTTCCGGCTATCTTCACAAGTTTTCTTTCGAGCAGCGTGTGGTAAACACCGTCGGAGTTAACCCCGCGGATGGATTCCACTTCCTGTTTTGTTATGGGCTGTTTGTACGCTATTATGGCAAGCACTTCAAGCGACGGCCTCGAGAGCCTCGTCATGAACCTGTTCTTGTAAAGCTTTTTGATGTGCGGCGCGTATTCCGGCAGCGTCAAAAATTCATAGCCGCCTGCAATCTCCCTGATGGAAACAGGCGAGCCCGTCTCATGCAGGTGGGAATTTATGCGCTGCACCGCCTCGGCCACTTCCTTTTCCTTTTTTTCCACAACACCCGCTATCACGCCTCCGGATAACGGCTTGTCCGAGGTAAAAAGCAGCGCCTGTATAGTCCTGTCAAGTTCTTCCTGTCTCATTTTTATTCACCCATATTCTGAAGTATTGCTGCGTCAAAATCATCCCGTGTTAAATAAATATTAATGTCGGTAAACAGCTCGTTCTGGTTCACGCTTATTATCTTCAGCCTTAAAAGCTCAAGCATGGCCAGAAAGAGGGCTATTATATATATCCTGTCGTTTTTCGCCGCACACATCTCAAAGAAACTCACCGCCTCGTTCGCAGCGCGCAGCTTTTCTATTATTTCATGCATCCTGTCCTTTACCTTCATGCGCTCGCCGGGTATGACAATTGTCTTTCTTTCCTTTAGCCTGTCGAGCACGGAGTCCATCGCCTTTACAAGGGCGTACACATCAAGCGAAAGCTCCTGGTCCTCCTTGGCCACATTAAGCGGGTAGAGCCTTTCAAAAAGGTCCCTTTTCTTTGATTCGTATATCCTCATCTTTTCGGAAATTTCCTTGAACATGGAGTATTCCACAAGGTGCTGGACCAGTTCCATCCTGGGGTCCTCGTCCTGCGCCTCGAGTATCTCGTCTTTCGGCAGAAGCATTTTTGCCTTTATGTAAATAAGAGTCGCCGCTATGACGATAAATTCACTTGCCACGTCAAGGTTCATTTTTTGCATCATATCAAGATACCCGATGTATTCCTCGGTAATCTTGGCTATGGGTATGTCATAAATGTCTATCTGGTTCTTTTTAATGAGGTAAAGTAAAAGGTCAAAGGGCCCCTCAAAAACAGCCAGCTTTAACTGGTAATCTTCTTCAGCCATGTCGCTCCCGTTTTTTTACGGCTATTATCAAGCCAGTTTCATCAGTTTCCTGACGTTCTTCATTGTCTCGCCTGCCGCGGCTTTTGCCTTCGCATTGCCGGAGGCTATCAGTCCGGTTATCATTCCCGGGTCTTTGTCTATTTCAGCGCGTTTGAGCCTGATAGGGGCAAGCCTCTCGTTTATTTTTACCGCAACCTGTTTTTTGCAGTCCACACACCCGCGCGCGCCGCTTTTGCATTCCGCCTCGACCGTTTCGCATGCGGCGGCGTTATATATCCTGTGGAAGGCGCATACAACGCAGTTTTCCGGATGGCCCGGGTCGTTCTTTCTTATTTTTGCCGGGTCGGTGAACATCTTTGAAGCCTTGTCATTGACGGTTTTCTCGTCATCCGTGAGATATATGGCATTGTTGTAACTCTTTGACATTTTCCTGCCGTCAATTCCGGGCAGTTTGGGGTACTTTGTGAGTATCTCCTGCGGTTCCGGAAAAAAATTGCCGTAAAGGTTGTTAAACCTGCGCACCATTTCCCTGGCAAGCTCAAGATGCGGGCGCTGATCCTCGCCTATGGGCACAACTTCGGCCCTGTAAACCAGTATGTCCGCAGCCATCAGCACGGGATAACCCAAAAATCCGAATGTTGAAAGGTCCTTTCCCGAAAGTTCCTGCCTTTGTTCCTTATATGTCGGGTTTCTCTCAAGCCACGGCACGGGTGTGAGCATGGAAAGCAGAAGAAAAAGTTCCGCGTGTTCCGAAACCGCCGACTGGACGAACATGACGGCTTTATCAGGCGATATGCCGACGGAGAGCCAGTCCTTGAACATTTCAAGGGTGTTATCGCCGGTCATCTCCGGTGATTCATAATTTGTCGTCAGGGCGTGCCAGTCCGCGACCATATAAAAGGCCCTGTATGTATCCTGCATGTCTATATAACTTTTTAGTACTCCCTCAAGGTGCCCCAGGTGCAGTTTTCCCGTGGGCCTCATTCCCGACAGAACTGTCTTCATAAAAAATCCTCCGTTTATTTCATTGAAGCATGCTGAAAAGGTTCATAACAAAATGAAAAATCGGCGGGAATATGTAGTTAAACATCCCCGTAAACATAAGGGCCATGATTATAAATATGCCGAACGGCTCTATACGGTAATAAGCCTCCTCCATGCGCGCGGGCAGGAAAAAAGCCAGCACCTTGCTGCCGTCAAGCGGCGGTATAGGTATAAGATTGAAAACAGCCAGCCCGACATTAATCAAAAGGCCGTATGATAAAAGCATTTCAACAGCCGGCAGTTGCGCCGCCGGAACCACGCTGATTACCTTAAGCAGCAGCGCGCAAACCAGCCCGAGCAGAAGGTTCGAACCCGGCCCGGCAAGGCTTGTAAGCATTATATCGCGCCTGTGATGGCTGAAATAAAGCGGATTAATGGGAACGGGTTTTGCCCCGCCGATTATGAACCCCGCGTGAGTAAATATCAAAAAAACGGGCATAAGTATCGACATAAACGGGTCAATATGGGGCAGCGGATTCAATGTCAGCCTGCCCTCCCTTTTGGCCGTCGGGTCGCCGAGTTTATACGCCGCAAACCCGTGGCTCACCTCATGTACTATGACCGAAAATACAAGCACAACTATCTGAACGGCAATACCGTATATATCCAAATTATCCGCCTTTCAAAAAAAATATTTCAATTATTATAGCATATCGGGTCATATTATCAATTCACAATTACAGCGGAAAATGTAAAAGTTGAAAGGCAAAACCAAAAAGTACAATTTATAATTATTAAAGTAAAGGCAAAGCCGGCCGTTCAGGCGGGACTTTTTTATGCGCCGGCGTCCAACAATAAGAACTGCGTCAATTAAGCAGAGGTAAAACTTTAATAACACCGTCTTTGCCGCAAAATCCGCCTCAACCAAAAACTTGGACGACGGCCGTAAAAAAGTTCCGCCTGGACGGCAAACCCCGCGGCAACAGCCTTGGCCGGAGTTGGTTCGGGCCGCCATCATTCGGCAAGCTCATGATCCTGAGTTTATCGAAGGATATAAGTCGGCCCCTACAACAACAAAAAAGGCCGGCTTTAAAGCCGGCCCCCTGATACCAATCAAATTATCTTTATTTAACGTTTGCTGTTTCGGTGGTTTTTTTGGCGTCTGAAACATCAGCCGCAATTTCGCCCCCGTTGTCCTTTATAAATCCCGCAACCCAGCCGATAAAATCAATGTTGGACTGTATCATTTTTTCAGGTTCTTCCCCGCCGTCCAGGGCCTTGCCCTGCTCGAGAAGTCCGTTCGCGTCGGAAAGCAGGCCGAAGTTTTTTGAATACTTTACGGCAAGCTCCTTTTGAAAATCAATTTTTTCCTTTGACGCTTTCATTGCCGTTAGCTTTTCCAAATTTTCATCGTAAGAAACAAGCGTCTTGAAACTTTTGATGAGCACAAAAGCCGCGCTGTTCAACTGCCAGGACTGGATGTCTTTTGTGGCGGATTTTCCCGCAAGGTCGGCCGCTTTTTTATAGTTTGTAACCGCTGTGGCCGTATCCCCGGACGACTCGGCTGTTGCCGCGGTTTTTTTTGCGTCTTTATAAGCGTTAAAGTCTTCCCAGCTTGCCCATGCCGCGAATGTCGCGGATGAGAAAATCATGGCAAAAACAGATAGCAGAAACATGGCCTTCTTCATAACAATCCTCCTTGATAAATTGTATCCCCATTCCGGTATATAATAATATATAATCCGCCGGATTTCAACCTTTTTAGGACATTTTTTAGAACCATTTTTTAAAACCTCACACCCAGCCCGAAATAATTATCACTTAAAAAATCCGTGAACGCGTCGAATAATTCCATCCTGTAAGTATAATCAATTGAAACCGAATACTGCATAAAATCAAGTATCACACCGCAGCCCGCCGAGACATATGACGCGTTGCGTGTGTCCAGGCTGGTGTTATACCCCGCCCGCAGGAAGAACTTTTTCATTATGCTGTCTTCGGCCCCGAACGCGAATCTTGTATAATCGTAAACATCCTGTATTACATCGGCGGAAACAAGCAGGTCGTTGTTTTTGTCCACCACGAAAGAATCCGCGGCCCCGAGCCTGAATGTCAGAGGCAGAGGCGACGAATCATTTATAACCTTTACGTTAAGGCCGGCGTTCATGACCGACGCGCCAAGCACAATCTTTGTGTCAGGTACAAAATACTGCCCGCCCGCGTCAAACTCTACAGTGGATCCGTTATAAGGCCCTATCTGTTCCATCGCCATACCGATTGAGACGCCCAGATTCAGGTTTTTTACAAAATCCGCGCTTATCCAGTCCATCTTTGCCAGGTTAAAAGCATATGTGGCTTTTATGAATGTCTCGTTGAAAGCCGCGGCCGGAGCCGAATTGCCGCTGTCATCGACCGCGTCGGGATTCATAACCCCGGGTACACCGAGGTATATCCCCTGAATCGCGAAATAACCCTCAAGAAACTGGGTTTCAACCGGCTGTGAATAAATGCCGTTAAACATCTCAAGATCTATCATGCCGGTCATGCCCCTGTCGTAAAAAGCCTGCGCTTCGGCCGACTTCACCCTTGCGAGCCCCGCTGGATTGTAATCAATGGCCTCCGGGTCGTTGCCGGCCGCGGTGTAAGCGCCGCCCATTGCTATTGCCCTGATGCCCGTGTCCGACGTTAAAATATCCATGGCAGTCGTCCCCGCCCCGAATATTGCGGAGGCAAGGATAAACTGAAGGGCGATAACGGCCTTTATTATTTTCCCCATTGCTGAATCTTCCCGTAAAGTTTGAATAGCTCGCCGAAGGCCCTGAGTATCACCTTCAGCTTCGCCCCGGTCTGCGTGCCGGCCGTGCGGGGATAATGGTGCACCCCGACTTCTCCTATTTTATAACCCATTTTTTTTGTCTTTGCCAGAAGTTCCGTAGAGACAAGCGCCCCTTCGGATTCTATCATCGCCCTGTCAAGTATCTCTTTTTTAAATAATTTGAAGGCGCAGTCGACATCCTTCACATGAAAATTGAATAACAGTTTTACCATGGTTCCCCAGGCAAATGCGTTAAGTTTTCTCATGAACCCGTCGGCCCTTTTAATCCTGAATCCGTTTACAAAGTCGTATTTGTCCGTTAGTTTGACAAGCAGGCCTATTTCACTTACATCAAACTGGCCGTCGCCGTCGGTAAAAAATACCCATTCAAATTTTGCAGCGTACATACCGGTTTTCACAGCGGCGCCGTAACCCATGTTTTTTTCATGATTAATGGCCACTATATGTTTGTCGCGCGCGGCAAGCGCCGCGGCAACCTCTCCGGTTTTATCCTTTGAGCCGTCGTTCACTATAATAACCTCGTAATCCTCGCAGAGCCCCGATAGTACCTTTGAGGTTTTTTCCGCGAGCGCCGTTATATTGGCCTCTTCGTTATAAGCCGGGAAAAAAGCTGATATTTTCATCTTTTAATTTCCTCCTGCTGACTGCCCTGTTTTTTTAACTTTTCCGCGATTATCCTGCCGGCTTCGTTGCCGAGCCTTACGCTGTAGCTCATGCCCCTGTCCTCCGGGTATATCATGGACATATTCGCGATATAAAGCCCCTCCACAGGCGTGTTATAATCCGGCATAATCTTTGAATGTTCCCTCAAAACGACAGGCTGTGAATACGGCTCCCTGAATATCCTGGATTCGATCACGTCGTTTTCGTCAAAAGCGGGGAATATTTTTTTCAGGTGGGCAAAGAACCTCGCCTTAACGGAATCATTGTCCGCCCTGTAAAGTTCGGAATCGGTGGAAAGATATTTTCCTATATAAACAATGGTGTCGCCGCCGTAGCACTCCTTCGGCACCAGATTTGTGTGCTCCACCACGCATACGAACGGGCTCGCCGGGTCGGCTATATTCATCCAGTAAACCGGGCTGACAGACTTTTTCATCCTGAGCACCAGATCCATAGCCCCGAAATATTTAAGCTTTTTTAAATTCTCATTGAGCCGGGCATCGCCCAGGTCGGCGATTTTCGAGAGAAGTTCAGGCGCCATGGTCAAAAGAACGGCGTCAAAAGTATGGACGCCCGAGGTCGTCTTAAACCCGCCCGCTTTTTTATCTTTTATTATGACATTCGTTACGGCGTCGTTCTTTCTGATTATCCCGCCCATGGCTGTTATTTTATTTTCAAGCGTATCGATTAATTTCTGGTAAGAACCTTTCATATATCCCAGGTATTCCTTCATTCCTCCGCCGCTGCGCGAAACAACCCTGGAATGAATCCTGCCGTAAAGCCAGGTCATGGATATAGAGTCGGAAAGCTCCGCAAATTTCTGTTTTAAAAGGGGCCCCCACACCACCTCATAAACCTTTTTGCCCGCGAATTTTTCCACCCATTCGCGTACCGTTATTTTCTCGTACTTTTTCCAGTTGTTCACTTTCGTTAGATACACTGTCATGAGCCCGAGCCTTACCCTGTCTATGAAAGAAAGGGCCGTGAATTTAAAAAGGATGTCAAGCGGGGTGGAAAAAGGATAGATAACGCCGTTATAATAAAATCCCATCTTTGATTCGAGCCACATTAAATCGCCCTTGAGGCCGAGCTCGTTTATAAGGGATATGATATCCGTGTCGCTTGAGAAAATATGGCGGTAAAATTTGTCCAGTTTCGATCCGGCGAAATCAAAGGCATTGGCGAGCCCCCCCGATATACCCTCTTTTTCAAAAATCTCAACCTCATGCCCGGCCTGTAAAAGCCTGTAAGCGGCAGTCAAGCCCGCAAATCCGCCCCCTGCAATACCAATTTTCATATGTATCTCCAGTATGTTTTTTACGCAACGGATTTAGTATATCATAAAGAGGTTGTTTTGGAAAGTTAGTATTGCGAATAGGGGTATTTTACTGCTTTATCAGGAATATTTTCCCGGTCAAGATCGATTTGCCGCTGTTGTATTTCAGCACGTAGTAATAGACCCCTGCGGCCGACATCTTTTTGTTTATGTTTTTTCCGTCCCAGTATACATACGCCGACTTTGCGTTAAAGTCCATCACAAGCTCCCCGCTTATGGTATAGATGGATATCTGCGTGCCGCGCGGGAGGTTCGCGAATTTCAGGGCTCCCCCTATGGCCGTGGCAGGGTTAAACGGGTTCGGATAAATTTCTATATCACCCACCTGAATCTGCGCCGGGTTGCTCTGTTTCACATTTCCCGTCGAAAACGGCGGTAGGTCGTCGTATGTTACGGTTGCCGGGTCGATATTGATTGTGGTACCCGACGTCAGTGTGCTGTCGGTGGTAATCGTAAACTCGTATATCAACGACGCGTTGTAATACATTGTCCCGATATTCCTTGTTATTACGCTTCCCGCGGGAAGAACCGGCCCCGTGGTCGTGGAACTCCATCCCGCGTTATCCGTACTGGAAAGGTCAAGGGTTGTGCCGGCCGGCACCGTCGCCGATAGCACGCCGTTTACCGCCTGTGCCCCGGAATTATTCACTATTATCATTATCTGCGCGGTTCCACCAACAGATGTGGCAGGGTCCACCGGCGTCAGGATTACATTTATGATTGCCGGCATTGGCGTGGGCGTCCCCGTGGGTGTCTGTGTTTCGGTATAAGTCGGTGAATCTGTGGGCGTCATTGACTGTGTCGGGGAAGCTGACGGCGTCGGGGTATTTGTGTATGTGGGTGTAAATGTGGGTGAGCCGCATGAGACGCTGACGTCCACCTCATTGGAAAAAACCGAAGCCGCCGACGCGGAACCCATACCCGCCACGTTTGATATTGTATCGCATGATGAGGTTACCTTTCCCCACCATGTGTATGAACCGCTCTGATCCGCTATCGAACCAAGGTTCCACAGAACCACCGGGCCCGTTGTTGAAGGGGCGATGGCCCCTGAATAGTTTGTGTAACTGACCCCGGCAGGCACCGTATCAAACAGTGTGGCGCTTGAGTTTGTGAAGGGGTTTAAAATTACAAAATTATCAAATGAATCCAGGACCGGATTTCCGCCGTCATCCCCGCCCTGTTCGTTAAACCCCGGGCGCCAGTCCGTATAATTGCCAAGTCCGTCGCAGCGCCAAACAGGGCTTATTGCCCCGCCTGTCTGTGTGTATGACGCCATCCATGCGCTTGGTTCCGGATCGCCTTTCGGCCATACCTTTGCCTGGTAGACGTAATCATTTCCTGACTGCGTTACCATTATATCCACGCTGTACCATTTATTTAACTGGACGAGAGGCGACGGATAATTGATCCCCGGATAACCCGCGGATCCGGCGGTTGTAATCTGAAAGCCGACATATGCCGGGCCGGAATCCTGGGAAAGAATAAGCCCTACGGAATAATTGGAAGCGCCGGTCTGCCCGTTATCCCTGACTATTATCTGGGAATCTGCCCCGCTCCATGTCCCTTCTATTTCAGCGTCAACCATTATCTCGCCCGTGCAGAAATTATGGCCCGTCGGGGTGTTTAAAAGCATGCCCGGATACTGGCTGGTGCCGTTCGGGTTCGCCTGGATATAATTGTCGCCCGTCCCGCACGGATTCTTCACGGTCCATATCCCGGTATTTGCCCCGTACGGCCTGAACTCCCAGTTGGGCGGCGGGGTTGCGCCGGAATATGACGCCCCCAGGGGCATTTCGTCAAATGACTCGTAGGCGCCGAGTTTCGACCCGCTTATCTGGTAATCAAGGAAATATGTTATCGTGTCAAACTGGTTAAAGGCGCCTCCCGGAGGGCCGTATGATTTTGTGACCGACATTGACGCCTGTCCCACTGTGCTGATAACTGACGAGACCTGGTCCGGCGGCGTCCCACCCATAGTGCCGGTGGATGTGTTCGTGATGGTTGTGCCGGAGGCAAGCGTGGAATTAAGCTGGCAGAGTATCCAAACCGTTCCGGAAGAAATTCCCGGGAGTCCCGTCTTGTCCGGAAGTATCCATGTAACGATGCCGGATGTGTCCCCTGCCCCGGCTCCGGATGCTATGGCCGCGGGCCCGACTGAAACAATTTTCAGGTTCGCGGGTAACGGGTCTGTTATTTTCAGCTGGCCGTTTCCGTAAGTGTAATCTATGGAATATAATATGTAGTCGCCCGTTGAATTCAGGACGCCTTCCGCGCGTTTATGTATGGTGAATTCTTTTGCAGGCACGCCGATTGACCACGAAAGCGAGTTTAGCTGGCAGCCCGATATTCCCGTCCAGTCGCCGCTTCCTTCGTAATAATCCTTGTTGCCTATATAAAGATGAAGGCTCGTGTTGTTGCAGCCCGGGAACATGTTTGAATTTGGTATGTTGAACTGCCACGTGTAATGCTGGGTCTTGTCGCCGTCGGTTGCCGAGCCGCCGCAGTCTATGCAGGCCGCTCCGGTCGGCATCGCCATTTTATAACCCAGGTCGGTTCCGTTTGATCCGACGGTCGGCACATTGATTCCAGCGTTGGAAACCACAAGCACCTGCCCTACCGTCGGAAACCCCTGGAGTGCGGAAAAAGTGGAAACCGCCGCAATAAGCTCGCCGCTGGCGTTATTGGAACAGTAATCAAAATTAATTGTGACAAGGTCACCGAAGTTCGGGTTGGCAGGGGTCATTGTAAGGTTTGATACCATGGAATTCGCGGCAAAAATCCGCGCCGAACAAAATAAAAATATCATTGCGAGAAAAATTAAAACCGGTTTTATTTTCATTTTAAGTTTCACTTTTCCCTTTTATGTTGTGTTGTAGATATAATAAATTATAACAAAATATCAGCATGGGTTCAATGTTAAATTATAATTTTCCCGGTGATAATAAGTTTCCCGAAATAATTGAAACATCGCTATCTCCTGGTTTTTTCCAGACAAGCCATAATCCCACGTTGTCCCTGGCCGTATTGGACTCGCACGGATTGTATTTGACAACGACGTAATGTCTGCCCTCTGTCATAAAACAACCGGCGCTGGTTTGCGTGGTTTTCCTGGTATCCTCATCGCCGCTGCATTCAACCGCCTTATTGTCAATAAAAAGGC
>Ga0224557_1001547_pt1 | contig 21793 bp, 19 predicted proteins | sample 714S31014metaG_FD_180677 | JGI IMG/M metagenome (GOLD analysis project Ga0224557, IMG submission 180677) | Peat soil microbial communities from Stordalen Mire, Sweden - 717 S3 10-14 | ecosystem: Environmental > Terrestrial > Soil > Wetlands > Peat | place: Sweden: Norrbotten County, Stordalen... | reverse complement strand
AATACCTGCCTTCGACGCGGTTCACCTTATCCTATGTTCTGATGCAGCCGAAGAACGACGCCGCCATCGCCGGGATCAAAAAGCAGGTGGCCAAACTCGGCTATGTCGCCTACACCAAGGATGAATTCGACAATAAGATCAGCAATTTCTACGTTTACCAGACGGGCATTGGCACCAACATCCTCTTGATGACCATCATCGCCTTTGTCGTCGGCTTGTCCATCTCGGGCCAGACTTTCTACACCTTCATCTTGGAAAACCTGGAAAAATTTGGCGCGTTGAAAGCCATCGGGGCCAAGGGACGGGAGCTGATTTACATGATCCTCTTCATGGCATTCTTTACCGCCATGATCGGCTACGGCCTCGGCATCGGCATGGTGACGTTGATGATCGTCCTTGCCAAATCCAGATTACCAAATTACGCCGCGACGATCACGTTCTGGAACCTGGGGCTGGCCTTCGGCATGGTTTTGCTGATTGCCGGAATCTCAAGTTATATCGGAATCCGCAAGGTTCTCAAAATCGAGCCGTTCGACATTTTCCGGGGGTAACCATGAACCATTGGATGAAAACCTTATTCTCACTGCCGAAAACCGAAACCCGAATGGTCATCGTTTCCTTGGCGTGTCTGGCTCTATTCGCCGGCTGCAGCTTCGCGCCAAAATATGCGGAGCCATCCGTTCAAACCCCGGCTGTCTTCAAAGAAATGACGCCGGCGCAAGCATCAGCAACTGACGGCTGGAAAACCGCCGAGCCAATGGACAATGCGCTTCGCGGCCAATGGTGGAAAATGTTTCACGAGCCAGAGCTAAATGCTTTTGAAAGCCAAGTGAATGTTTCCAACCAGACTGTCGCCGTTGCGCTGGCGAATTTTCTCGCCGCGCGGGCCGTGGTGAAACAAGCCCGTTCGCAGTATTTCCCAACCGTCACCGCCAGTCCTTCGGTCTCGGAGTCCCGTCAACAGATAAATTCATCAAGTTCTTCGCCGACTTCTTCCACGTTCACCGAATATGCGCTGCCATTCGACGCCTCCTGGGAGCCGGACTTCTGGGGCCGTATTCGCAACACGGTGAAAGCTAATTCGCTGGAAGCACAAGCCACGCTGGCTGATCTCGAAAACGTCCGGCTGACCATTCAGTCAGAAGTGGCAATGGATTATTTTGAGCTTCGAGTGTTGGATGCGCAGAAGCAGCTTTTGGATGCAACGGTGATCGCATATCAGGAATCACTAAAGCTGACCCAAGCCCAGTATGACGCGGGCTTGGCGTCTGACCAGGACGTTGCGCAAGCTGAAACGCAGCTCAATACAACGCTCGCGCAGGCCACCGACCTCGGCATCCAACGCGCGCAACTCGAACATGCCATCGCAACGCTCCTCGGCAAGCCGGCTTCCTCGTTTTCCATCCCAGATTGTTCGCTGACTGCAAAACCAATCGCCATTCCTTTCGGCGTTCCGTCCGAACTTCTCGAACGCCGTCCCGACGTCGCCGCCGCCGAACGCCGCGTTGCCGAGGCGAATGCGCAAATTGGCGTGGCGCGCGCAGCCTATTATCCGACGATCACCCTGAGCGGCGCGGCGGGATACCAAAATACCTCGATACAAGATTTATTTTCCGGTCCGAGCCTTGTCTGGTCCGTCGGCGCAACGCTGGCGCAAACCCTTTTCGACGGCGGCTTGCGCAAAGCGGTCACCGAACAGTCCCGTGCGATCTACCAGGGCACTGTCGCGAATTACCGTCAGACCGTGCTCACCGCCTTTCAGGAAGTCGAAGACAATCTTTCGACGCTGCGAATTTTGTCGCAGGAACTCCAGCAACAGAACGCCGCCGTGGCGTCGTCACAGCGCTACCTGAACCTCGCCAACGTCCGCTACCAATCAGGCTTGGACATTTACCTCGATGTGATCGCCGCACAAACCGCTCTGCTGAATAATCAGCGGACGGCACTGAACCTCCAGATGGAACAACTGACGGCGAGTGTCCAGTTGATCAAAGCACTGGGCGGCGGCTGGGATGTTTCGCATGAAACGACAGCGGCCATTCCTTGAGCGCCACGCCTGGCCAAAATGGCTGCTCAAGTGCCCGATTATCCAGAAAGGGCGGTGAACATGCTCCACTGGTTGCATTCTCTTCTGCCTCACATCCCTCATTACGGATATGTGCTCGTCTTCATTGTCGCGTTTTTGAACAACCTCGGTTTTCCCCTGCCGGGGGAAACAATTCTTTTGGGAGCCGGATTTGTTTTGGGGAAAACTGCGGATTCACTGTGGCAACCCATGGTGGCCGGAACGGCGGCCTGTTTTCTGGGCGGCATCGGTGCCTTCTGGCTGGGGCGGCGGCTGGGCCGGGGCAGCTTGGAAAAAATCCGCTGGCTCCATCTCACGCCCGAACGGATGAAGTGGCCCGAACGATTTTTTAAACGGCATGGTGATAAGACGGTTTTTATCGCGCGGTTCATCTTTTTGTTCCCTCCGGTCATGGTCAATCTGCTGGCTGGCATGTCACAAATGCCCTGGCGCATTTTTCTGGTTTACGACCTTACGGGGTCGGCGGCCTATGCTACCACCTACACTCTGATTGGATATTTTTTCGGAAAGAAGTGGAAGCTGCTCGAATCTTGGTTGGGGCCTACGGCACTTTATCTGATTTTTGCGGGGCTGGTCATCGTAGTTCTAAGCGTGCTGTTCAGATATTCTCTCTCCGGCTATTGGGCGCGTATTTTCCCGAAAAAGCGGCAGTGACAATGAACATGGCGGCTCATCTTATGGGGTGTTCACCCCATTGTGCGACCAACTGCGCAGGAGCAATGTGATGCTGGCAGGCGTGCCGATCAGATTAAACGTGATTTCTTAAATGCGCCATGAGCCGGACGACACCAAACAATGAAAGGAAATATTATGTTAAGCAAAGTCAAAACCCTGAAGGGTTACAGGTTGGACGCTCTGGACGAACTGGATGGTAAAATCGGGAAAGTCAAAGAATTCTACTTTGATGACCGGTTCTGGACCATTCGTTATCTGGTAGCTGAAACGGGAACCTGGCTTGCGAGCCGAAAGGTGCTGATTTCGCCCTACGCGCTGGTTGCCATATTCAACGAAGAGAAAACAATTGACGTCGCTCTGACCAAAAAACGGATTGAAGACAGCCCCTCCCTGGACACCGACAAGCCCGTTTCCCGCCAATTCGAGGATTCGTTCTATGGGTATTATGATATTCCAGTGTATTGGGCTGGCCCACACCGTTGGGGATATTGTCCTGACATCGAGCGTGACCGTGGACAATGGAAAGTATTTACTCCCGCGCAGAAATCGTGGGATCCCCATTTGCGCAGCACGCACGCGGTAAGCGGCTATTACATCCACGCCACCGACGGCGAGATTGGCCATGTGGAAGATTTTATCATTGATGATGAAACGTGGGAAATCCGTTATCTCATCGTGAACACCAGTAATTGGTGGGCTGGGAAAAAAGTCCTGGTATCACCGCAATGGATTGATCGTGTCAGTTGGGACGATAAAACCGTCTTTATCAATCTTTCCCACGAGGCCATCAAGCAGTCACCGGAATATACGGACGAGTCTCTGCTGACCCGCGATTATGAAATCGGTCTGCATGGCCACTACAATCGGAAAGGATACTGGGTAGATGAACTGGTGAACAGTTAACCTATGCCAGTTGCTTCACTCGTTTCTGCCCCCGCTGCAATTGCTGTTCCGACCAGCAATTCCACGAATGGCCTCACCAGCGATGAGGCTCGCAGCCGACTGGAAAAGTCCGGTCCAAATTCCATGCCTGATACGGCGCTGCATCCTTTGCGCCGGGCGCTGACCAAATTCTGTACCCCAATCCCTTGGATGCTTGAAGCGGCGATTCTGTTGGAACTGGTGCTTGGAAAATTTGTCGAAGCCGGGATCATCGCGGTGCTGCTGGTATTTAATGCCGCGCTGGGATTTTTCCAGGAGGGCCGTGCCCAGGCAACGCTGGCCGCGCTGAAATCGCGGCTGGCACTGACAGCCTCGGTTCGCCGGGATGGCGTGTGGAAAAATCTACCCGCTGCCGATCTGGTGCCGGGTGACATGGTGAAGCTCTCACTCGGTGGCGTCGTCGCTGCAGACGTAAAGCTGACCGAGGGGAATGTTCTCCTCGATCAATCCATGCTCACCGGCGAGTCCATCGGCACTGAAGCCGGTCCGGGCTTCCAAACCTTTGCCGGGGCGCTGGTGCGACGCGGCGAAGCGGTCGCGGAAGTCACGGCGACTGGAACCCGCACCAAGTTTGGCCGCACGGCCGAATTGGTTCGCACGGCGCACGTTGTAAGTTCACAACAAAAGGCGGTTTTGCGCGTGGTGCGCAATCTGGCGGTGTTCAACGGCATTCTCATTATCCTTCTGGTCGCGTATGCCATGGCTCATGCGATGCCGGCGAGTGAGATAATTCCTTTGGTTTTAACGGCAATTCTGGCTTCGATCCCGGTGGCGCTGCCAGCCACGTTCACTCTGGCCAGCGCGCTCGGAGCACGAGCGTTGGCGCGTCAGGGTGTCTTGCCCACACGACTCTCGGCGGTGGACGAAGCGGCCTCGATTGATGTGCTGTGCGCTGACAAAACCGGGACGCTCACGCGCAATCAACTTTCAGTGACGAAGGTCCAACCGATGCCGGGCTTTGACGAGGCGCACGTCTTGACGATGGCAGCTCTCGCCAGTTCGGATGGCGGACAAGACCCGGTGGACGCAGCCATTCGTTCCGCTGCCGCCGAGAAAGTTTCTCCGAACCCGCCCAAACTGTCCCAATTCAAACCGTTCGACCCGGCGACGAAAATGTCCGAGGCGACGGCGACGGATTCAAATCTCGGAACACTGCGCATCGTCAAAGGAGCTTTCACTGTCGTCGTCGCGATTGCGGCGCCGTCACCGACTGCGGCGGCGGCCGCGACGGAACTGGAAGGAAAAGGTTTTCGCGTGCTGGCAGTTGCCGCAGGGTCGGCGGCGGCGATGCAACTCATGGGATTGATTGCGCTAAGCGACCCGGCTCGCGAAGACTCGGCAGAATTGGTCACCCAATTGAAAACCCTCGGCGTCCGCATGGTGATGGTGACGGGCGACGCACCCGCGACGGCGGCTATTGTTGCTCATGCGGTCGGTCTCAATGGGTCGGTGTGTCCGCCCGGGCCAATACCGAACGACGTTCGCCCGGAAAGTTACGCGGTGTTTGCCGGCGTGCTGCCCGAAGACAAATTCAAACTGGTGAAGGCTTTTCAGAAGGACGGGAACATCGTCGGCATGTGCGGCGATGGTGCCAACGATGCGCCCGCGCTGCGGCAGGCGCAGATGGGCATCGCGGTTTCGACCGCAACCGATGTGGCCAAGTCCGCCGCCGGAGTTGTGCTCATAAACCCAGGTCTCGCCGGCATCGTTGCCGCCGTCAAAGAAGGCCGAATTACGTTCCAGCGCATTCTAACCTACACATTAAATTCCGTGACCAAAAAGATCGTGCAGGTATTGTTTCTTGGCGTCGGTCTCATCATGACCGGTCACGCCATTCTCACACCCATGCTGATGATCATCGTCATGATGGCCGGTGATTTGCTCGGCATGTCGTTGACCACCGATCATGTCCGGCCTTCCTTGCTGCCAAATAATTGGCGCATAGGCACGCTGACCATCGCGGGCATCTTCATGGGCGTTTCCGAACTGGTATTCTGCGTCGGCGTGCTCGCCTTCGGACATTTCCACCTGCGACTGGGCATCGCAACCTTGCAGACATTGGCGTTCTTCGTTCTGGTGTGCGGAAACCAGGCCACCATGTATGCCGTGCGCGCCCGTGGGCGAATTTGGTCATCGCCTCATCCCAGCCGCTGGCTCGTCTTATCGTCAGCGATTGATGTGATAATCGCCGCGACGCTGGCCGGATGCGGCTGGCTCATGCTGCCGCTGCCGCTCTGGACATTGGGCAGCGTGCTGGCCGGGGCCATTGCTTTCACCTTCGTCATGGATTTAGCAAAAGGTTTGGTGTTTCGTCACTTAAAAATAGCTTAAATGGCAAAGCACCAAATCCTCGTCCGGCTCAGGCGCGGCCAAGATGACCTTACATCCAAACGAACCATTGTTTGTGGGTTAATCATTTGTTTTGAGCGACGAAAAAAAGGCCTGCGTAAATCTTGGGATCAATCAAAACACCGGTTGTCGCTTTCGCCTCTAACCACTTCACGACCTCTGCCAGCGGAATTTCGTGAACCGTAATGTCTTCGTGCGCGACACCGCCACCTTTTCCAATGCGATGCAAATCGAAAGCGCGAAAGAGCGTCACCCGTTCTGACGTGATTCCGCTGCAAGAGGCTCCGGTCATCACTGGCTCAAGGCACCCGGCGGCATAACCAGTTTCCTCCAACAGTTCGCGAAGGGCGGCAGCGGCAGACGATTCGCTCGGGCAACCCGGTTCATCTCCGATGATACCGGCGGGAAGCTCGATGGTGCGTGTGTGAACCGGAATCCGGTATTGCTCCACCAGCAAAACTTTCTGTTCCGTGGTCACACTGATGATGAGCGCGACACCGGTTCCATGGACCCTGTCAACGTATTCCCAATGACCCTCTTTGATCAGCGTCAGGAATTTACCGGTATGCAGGATTCTTTGGCTGGTTTGATTCATTTGTTTTCAGAAGCCATTCCAAGGCAGTTGTCGCCGAATGAAAGAGTTTTACGTCAAGCCCGCGATTATTAGCCACCATTACGCCAAATTTCCCCGAACGAACCCACTCCGGACTGGCCACATGCGCGATCTTGACCGATGACTTTGCGTTGGAAGCAATGCGTTCGACGAAATTATATCGTTCAGCCATTCCGGGCGGCTGCAATCCCGACACCCCGGTTGAATCAATCAGCAGTTTCTCAATCTTTTTTTGGCGACAGCGAAGCACCGCGCGGCTTATCAAGTCAGCCATCTCGTCAAACGAGGCCTGTCCCACGGGACAAAACACCGCATGTTCCTTTTTCTGCTCGAAGTGCTCCAACTTTTTCACCGGATGTATAGGAAATTAAATTTGGCCCTCTGAATCAATGCGAAAATGCTAAACTTAAAAAGTAAATGGGGTGAACACCCCATGGCACAAGTAGAATGTTCGGCTATTGTGTCATCAATGTCCCCTAAATATATCTCCGATGTTAATAATCCAATATGCGAACCGTTTCATCGCCAGTCGAATTCTCGCCAGCGCATTCTTGTGGTGGAAGATGAGCGTGATCTCCGCCAGATCACCGCTGAAGGGTTGACCGACGCCGGCTACCAAGTGGATGTCGCCGAAGATGGGGCCACTGCTTGGACCGCGCTGCAAATTTGCCGATACGATCTATTGTTCACCGACCAATTTATGCCGAAGGTATCCGGCGTCGAGTTGCTCAAAAAAATCCACGCCGCACGCATGCCCGTGTCAGTCATCATGGCCACCGGATTTTTGCCCACTTGGGAATTCGCCCTGCACCCCTGTCTGCAACCCGTGAAAATGCTCCTCAAACCCTATTCGTTCGGGAAGTTGCTGGGCATGGTAAAAAATGTTCTGTCCAAGACAGCCAGCGTCGGCGATGACATCCCGCTGCCTCCGTTGCCGCCAGAACCACCACTGCCTCCGCTGCCACAATTGCTCGCCTGATGATTCACCACACTTGATCAAATAAATAATACAAATTACACGTTTATGATACCAACCAGTCTCCACACTGCCGCCCCAACCCTGCAAGCCATGCCTCTGGCATTGATTTTTTCATCGCGACTGCTGCTGACCGAAAGAGCATCGGTCAACAACAATGAATTCTCGGAGATTACGAAGACGGAAACTCTCACGATGCGCGCCACCTTTGTAACCCCAGTTCTGCGAGAAATTCCGGGTTACAGTCATGGCGGGATCAACGATTGAATTCGCCGGCATTTTCTTCAGATCGCACATCAAGCACAATTTTGTCACCAAGCTATGAGCAATCCCAATAATTCCACCAAGACCGAATTTTCCTTGAACGTGATGGATGCCATCCAGCATCGCCGGTCCGTGCGTGACTATACCTCCCAAACAATTGAAAAAAACGTCATTCATGCGCTGCTTGATGCCGCTGTCCACGCTCCCACCGCCATGCATGAGGAGCCATGGTCATTTGTTGTCATTCAAGATAAAAAGGTTTTGGATCGTCTGTCAGAAAGCGCCAAAAAACTGGCGCGCAACGAAGCCCAAGGTTCTGATACCGACCGGTCAAAGCATACGCTGCATGTGGTGGACAAGCCGGATTTCCATGTTTTCTATAACGCCGGCACGCTGATCGTTATTTTCAGCAAACTACAAGGGGCGTTCGCCGTGGCGGATTGCTGGCTGGCGGCGGAAAACCTGCTGCTGGCTGCTTGTGCGCAGGGGCTTGGCACCTGCGTCATCGGTTTTGCGGTCTCGGCACTGAACACGCCGGAATGGAAGTCGGAGTTGAAAATCCCGGCTGAAATGACAGCCATCGCGCCGATGATTGTGGGTGTGCCGGCAGGTGTAACGCCGCCGGTGCCCCGCAAGGCACCGGAAATTCTTTCTTGGTTATGACACGATCGGGAGGCAGGTGTAAATAATCCTTACCCTGATGCCAGATTGTATTTCTGATCGAGACTGAGCCGGTGGTGTCGGTCTCCGCCGTCAGCAGCAGTCGGAGGATTGCGCCGCACCGCCCACCATGTGACCAGCCCGGCACCGGCGCAAATGATTGCCCCCACCGCGATGGTCCACGGCACGCCCACGGCATGAGACAGGAATCCAGACTCAATGCCACCCAAAGGCATCATGCCGCCGAACACCAGTGCCCAGATGCCCATCACCCGCCCGCGCATGGCGTTGGACACGCTGCCCTGGATGAGCGTGTTGGTGGTTGAGAAATAGAGGATCATTCCCCAACCGCCAACCGCCAGGCACAGAAGCACCAGCGGATACCAACGCACGATGGCCAACAACGCCAGCATGGCTGAGAACAACCATAGGCCGCCTAGAATCATCAGCCGTGGCCGCACGCGGTTTCCATAGGTCGCCACCGTCAACGCCCCCAAAAGTGCCCCAAATCCGTTGGCACTGAGCAGAACACCATAGCCAGTTTCGCCGACATGAAGAATGTCGCTTGCATAGGCAGGCAGCAGCACTGCATACGACCAGCCAAAGATGCCCACCACGCCAAAGAGCAGCAGCAAAATGCGCACACGACGGTGGCCGGCCACATACTTGAATCCTTCCATGATATGCCGCCCCGTTGAGTGCGGTTTGGGCCGGGGTTCATGCTTGGGCAGACGCATCATCAACAGCCCCACGATGACCGCAATGAAGCTGACGCCGTTCAGGATGAAACACCAAGTGATGCCAACGGATGCCATGAGCAAGCCCGCCACAGCGGGACCGACTACCCGTGCGCCATTCACGATGGAACTGTTCAGCGACACCGCATTCATCAGGTCTTCGTGACTGGTCATTTCGACCATGAAGGCCTGGCGTGCGGGCATGTCGAACGCCATCGCCACACCGCCCATCGCCGACAACACGAGAATATGCCAAGTTTGAATGTGGCCGCTCCCCACCAGCGCGGCAAATACGAAGGCGGTAATCATCATCGCAATCTGGGTGTAAAACAGGACGATGCGCTTGGGATGCCGGTCGGCCACAGAGCCGCCCCATAGCGAAAACACCAGCATGGGCAAAGTTCCGACGGCCGCCACCGTGCCCAACAAAACCTTCGATCCAGTCAACTGATATACGAGCCAGCCTTGAGCGGTGGTCTGCATCCAAGTTCCGATCAGCGATACAAGCTGACCGATGAAGAACAGCCGGAAATTGCGATGTTTCAGGGCGGCAAAGGTGTCACGCCATGACACGCTCCCCATTGGCCGAGGCTGCGCCATGAATTCTGGCGGAGCAGTGATGGCGGGTGTGGTAGTTTCTTCAGATGGCATCGGCGAGCAGATGTTACCCGGTTACTTCGTTTCAATCGAGTCTCAGGATTATTTTCCGTGCGCCTAGCAGAGCATTTATATCTTGATGCGGGTTGCCATGAAAAGTGGCAATATGCCGGCCATGAAAAACTCATTCATTGACCGGGTCAAGACGGCGCTGGTCGTCATTGATCTTCAGAAGGGCGTCGTCGGGCGGCAAACCGCTCCCCATGCAGCAGACGGCGTTGTGAAAAATGCGGCTGCGATTGCCGCCGCTTTCCGAAAAAACGGGATGCCAGTATTTTTGGTGCGGGTGGCATTTTCTACAGACGGTAAAGACGTGCTGCGTCCCGTTGTTGACGCATCTTGGCCGACACAAACTCCGCCGCCAGACTGGACGGAGATTGTTCCCGAAATGGGGCCGAAACCGGGCGACTTCGTGATTACCAAACACCAGTGGGGTGCTTTCCACGGGACAGAACTGGATTTGCAATTGAGGAGGCGTGGCATCACAACCATTGTGCTTTGTGGAATTGCCACAAACATCGGCGTCGAGAGCACCGCCCGGTTTGCTTTTGAATATGGGTTCAATCAGATTTTTGCGGAAGATGCCATGGCGGCCATGTCCGCCGAAGAACATGCGCTCACGGTTGCCAAGATTTTTCCCCGTATCGGTTTGGTCAGAAAAACTGGTGAAATTCTCGAAGATTTACTGCCAAATTGATTTTGATGTCAGCGCATTTAAAACGATTGGGAATGAATCGGCGCTTTGACTGGCCGGCTTGCTTCCAGGTATTCAGCAACCGGCCAGACAAATCGCCTTGGAATGAAACCTATACGGCAGCGCAGTCAGCATCCGTTTCCAAAATCTCCGCGACTCCACAGCCGTTACGTCCGCTCCGATTTCAGAAACGGACGTTCACTGCGCCCATCATCATGGAATTTGATACGTTCAATCAAGCGTGATTTCTGACGGCTTTCTAAAACTTGAAAGCCTTATATTTTGGATGACACCATCCCCGAAGCATTCGCTTCGGAATTCGGCACCAGAAAAAACTGACATTGAATTCCGTTTATGTGCGTTGATGTTGTCAACGCGGCTAAACGCCTTTCAACACCCGTCGTCAACGCGATTCAACACGTCGCGTCAACGGAATTCAACGCCCGAAAACTTCATCGCCGGCGCTATCCGGCCTAATCAGCCACCTTTGCCATTGAATCCGCCGAGTATGCGCTAACCGCTTCGGTGCGAAACGCCCTAAACTTTGCGTTGATGAATCCAGACATCATCAGCGACGGCGGGCCGGCGAAGCGCAAACACTGCGGCGGCGGTCGGGCTTTTCACAGCCGGCTTGAACCATTCGTGGAATTCATTCGTGAACAACGCCAACGGCGCAGGACGTGGCAGGAAATTGCCGCCGTGCTTTCCAATGAAAAGGGTTGTGCCATCACATCACAGGGCGTGCATCAATTTTATCGGCGCTACATTCAACGCCGGGCGCAAGCGCACTGGGAAGAAACGTCATCTGTGTCGAAAGCGACCACCACCCCAACCGGCATCGCACCAGCACCGGCACGAAAACCAATTTTGGCCGCAACTCCGCCACCGCGCGAGGTTCGCCGGCCAAATCCCGACGACATCAAACTCAATGACCCCACAAATATATGAACACCATCCGACGTATTCACCTGAACCCGCAATCCAAAGGCAATCTCGGCAAGAGTTTTGAAGCCGAATTCCGCGCCGCTTGGCTCGACCGGCTCGGCGTGCCGTGGAACGGCTCCGACCTGGACGACCGGCATCACACTTTTGCCAATCGTCACCCGGAAATCGTCCGCTCGTATCAACTCGGCAATGAACAGGAGAGCAACGCCGAATTGTTGAGTCTGTTCCGACGGGTGCTCAAGGATGCCGCACCCGTCCATATTATAGATACGCGCGCCCAGGCCGATGCGCTCATCTTGACGGCACTGGAGGAATTGCAGGTGCTCGACATTTGCGCCGAACAGGGTGTCCGGCTGACATTTATCCTGTTTCCCACCGATGACACCGAGAGCATGAACAACGTGGGAAAGTTATTTCTCTACGGTGGTGACAGCGTGGATTATGTGATCGTCCACAATCCAGCAAAAGCCAGGGGCGATTTGTTCAAAAATTCACAACTGGAAAAGCAGCTGATGGACTACGGAGCCAAAACAGTCACGTTGCCGATGCTCACGCCGACCACGTTACTGGCGGCGGAAAAGGCCGAGGCCATTGCAAAACGAGGATTGAGCTTTGCCGAATTGTCGCGCACAGAAGCCGGTCACATGGAACGGTTGCTGGCTGGTGAAATCCAGTGGGCGATGCAGAAGATGTTCCGGCAGTATGCTGCCATCGCCGATTTGCTGCTCCCGACTGAATTGATTCCGAAAGAAAAATCCACCGGTATAAAAGAGGAGGCGAAAGCCAAAGCGCAGCCGCAACTGAATTTTGGGGAATGACGTATGGAAGACACCGATTTTGATTCGTTGTGTGCAGGGCTGTCAGCCGATGATGCCAGGCGGCTGCGAAAGAATTTTGTAGAATGGTGCGACGGGGATGAAAATGGATTTCCGGTGCAACTGGCCTTGCTAACACGGGCGCAATGGCGGGCGGCGGCACTTGTGCCGCAGGCGGTCAATGAGTCCAGAAAATTGATTGAATTGCATCTGGCCGAATATCGTCGGCAAACCGCCGAGCTGGTAAAAAATCTTTCTGCCGTCGGTGAAGACCAGGCCGATGAATTGAAAAACGTCGTCAAAGCCCACACCGAGGCGTTGAATCAGGCTTCCGGTTCATTTCGCAGCCAGTTGAAATCCATCGGAGCCTTCACCCAAGATATTAGAAAACATTTGGACGACGGGATTTCCTCATACAATCACGTCAGAACCGACTTGAAAGCTGGCGGAGAAATGTTTCGTAGAACCTGCGAGGACCTGGATGGCCGAATCAATGGGGTGCAATTAAGACGGGACTGGCTGGCCTGGCTTGGATTGATTGCCATCGGCATGGTGATTGGCGTTACGATGGGTGTAGTGCTTGAAGCAAAATTTCACTGACCGGCGATTGAAAAATTGTGTTTGATGCCGGGATGTTCGCGAAAGTCAAAAAACATGGAAGTCTGCTCATCCCTTCGCTACACTTCGCGCGCATGACCTCGCAGGAACAAGGCTTCCACGACTTCGCCGCGTTTGCCGCCAAGCTCAGGGGCGACGAAAAAAGCGAGGCGCAGACGTTTCTTTTTCATCTACTCGAAGCGTTCAACCACGATTCCAACACACTGCCCGAAGATTCCACCTTTGAATATCGCGTCCGTTTTCCCAGCGAGCGCACCAAGTTCGCTGATTTCGTCTGGCCGGGCCGCGTGCTGATTGAGATGAAGTCGCGCGGCGAAAAACTTTCCCGGCACTACCAGCAGACGTTCGACTACTGGCTCAATCTCGTGCCGCACCGCCCGCCCTACGTCGTGTTGTGCAACTTCGACGAGTTTTGGATTTACGATTTCAATACGCAACTGCACGAACCGCTGGATCGCTTCAAATTGAGCGAACTTCCCGCACGTCATGCCGCGCTCAATTTTCTTTACCCGCGCAAATCCGTGCCGATTTTCGGCAACAACTGGGTGGAAGTCACCCGCGAAGCCGCCAAGGATGTCGCCAATGTTTTTAATTCGCTCGTCGCGCGCGGCGAATCCCGTGAGAGCGCCCGGCGGTTTGTGTTGCAAAGCGTCGTGGCCATGTTCGCCGAGGACATCGGTTTGCTGCCGGAAAATCTGTTCACCAGCCTGCTTGATGAATGTCGGAAGGCCGAAAACCCCACCGCCACCAGCTACGATTTGATCGGCAATCTGTTCCGCCAGATGAACGACCCCAAGCCGGCGCGCGGCGGACGTTACGCGGGCGTGGATTATTTCAACGGCGGACTTTTTGCCAAAGTCGAACCGCTTGAACTCCAGCCCGCCGCCATCGGCCTGCTCTTTGAAGCCGCCAAGGAAAACTGGTCGAAAGTCCAACCTGTTATCTTTGGAACGATCTTTGAGGGTAGCCTTCACATAAAAGATCGGCATACCTACGGCGCGCATTTCACTTACGAGGCCGACATCCAGAAGATTGTCCGCCCGACCATCGTGCGTCCGTGGGAGGAACGTATCGCCGCCGCCAATAATGTTTCCGAACTGCTCGAATTGCTCCGCCAGTTGCGCGTCTTCCGCGTGCTCGACCCCGCCTGCGGCAGCGGCAACTTTCTGTTCGTGGCCTACCGTGCGTTACGCGAACTGGAGCAGAATCTTTTGGTGAAACTGTTCATGCAGGACAAACGGCAGTTTGAAAAAGTCGGCACGGCCAGCGGCATTTCGCCCAAACAATTCTTCGGCCTCGACGTAAATGACAACGCCGTGGAGACCGCCAAGGTAACGCTCATGCTGGCACGCCGTCTCGCCTCGCATTCGGCGCATGAATTTTGGGATGCGCACGCCGACGTGCTGCCCGGCGGCGACACCCACTCGCTGCAATTCGAGAAAGACCTGCCGTTGGATAATCTCGACGCTAACATTGTTTGCGCCGACGCGCTATTCACGCCGTGGCCGGAAGCGGACGCTATCATTGGCAATCCGCCATATCAATCGAAGAACAAAATGCAGAAAGAATTCGGGCCGGCGTATGCAAGAAAAGTTCGGAAGCAATTCAAAGATGTGCCCGGACGAGCTGACTTCTGCGTCTATTGGTTTCGTAAAGCTCACGACCAACTTAAGCACGGGCAGCGAGTCGGACTCGTCGGCACAAACACAATCCGCCAGAATTATTCGCGCATGGGCGGATTGGACTACATCGTCCAAAATGGAGGCACGATTACGGAAGCAGTTTCGAGTCAGGTGTGGTCGGGAGAAGCTGTCGTCAACGTGTCGTTGGTCAATTGGATTAAGGGAGATCTCTCTGGCGAGAAGATATTATTTGAACAGCTTGGCGATAACCGCGATAGCCCTTGGAATCAGTGGAAGCTTCCAAGGATCAACTCGGCCCTTTCTCCGAAGCTTGATGTAAGCAGCGCAAGGAGACTGGTCACAAACTCTTCAAGCCCCTTGTGTAAGCAAGGCCAGACGCCCGGCCACAAGGGATTCCTGCTCGATGCGAATACGGCAACTCGCATTTTGAAAAAGGATGCCCGGAATCGTCAAGTGCTTTGGCCGTATTTGATCGGTAAGACTGACCTGCTAGGACTTGCGAACCCGCAACCAACCCGCTGGGTGATAGACTTTCATCCTCGCGATGTTCTTGCAGCCGGTGGCTTCGCGGGACTTTTCACGATTCTTCGTGAAAAAGTGCTCAAGAGCCGCCAAGAACACGCTCAGGATGAACAAAACCGAAATAAGGAGCTTGAGAATGACAATACCGACGAGTCTGGAAACAAACACCATGAACAATTCCTTGACCGATGGTGGTTGCTGTCATGGCCTCGACCCGAACTCATCAAGACAATTTTGAAATTGCCTCGATACATTGTGTGCGTCCGAGTCACAAAGCGCCCAATTTTTGAATTCGTCTCTTCAAAGATTCGTCCGAGCGATGCGTTGACAGTATTTCCGACATCTGACGATTATTCGTTTGGTGTTCTTCAATCGGGCATTCATTGGGCATGGTTCAACGCTCGGTGTTCAAGCTTAAAGCGCGACCCTCGTTACACGTCCGACACGGTGTTCGATACTTTTCCGTGGCCGCAATCCTCGACATTGATAAACATTCGCGCCGTAGCCGATGCCGCGTTGGCGCTGCGGAAGCTGCGCCATGAAATCATGCAAGCCAATGATTGGTCGCTACGCGAGCTTTACAAAACGCTCGAAACGCCTGGCGAAAACCGCCTGCGCACCGCCCACGCCGCGCTCGACACCGCCGTCCGCGCCGCCTACGGCATGAAAGCCAGCGAGGACATCCTCGCCTTCCTGCTGAAATTAAACCTGGAACTCGCTGACAAAGAAGCAAAAGGCGAAGCCATCACGCCGCCCGGCCTGCCCGCGTTCGTGCCCAAGCCCTCCGATTTTGTCAGCAAAGATTGCGTGGGCGTCCCGTCCTGACGCCGGAGGAAATCAGATTTGTTGAAAAAACGGCAAACGAGCACTAAAATGTCAACCGGCAACAAAACCATTCTAAAACAAGTTCTGCGCGATGAGTGCCTGCCCGCGCTGACGGCGCGAGCGGCCTATTTCAGCATGACGGATGTCCGGGATTGGCTGCGACACCGCAAAATCGTCTGTCCGCCCGCGTTGCTCCGCGAGTATCTGTCTGAATTCATGCGCAAGGGCGTTATCCACGATGCGGGGCGTGGCTGGTATTCCCGCCTAGCGCAACCCTGTGTGCTCGACGCAAAACCCGTCGCCCGTCTGGTGCGGGAGGTTGAAAAGGCGTTTCCGCTGCTGGATTTCACCTGCTGGTCCACGGAACAGGTTCGCAGTTACGGGCATCATCTGCTCGCCCGGTTCGCCACCTTTGTCCACACCGAACGTGATGCAATGTCGAGCGTGTCCGAATGGTTCCGCGACGCCGGCTACGACGTTCACTTGAACCCGCGCGGGGCGGCGGCCCGGCAGTTTGTCATTCGCGAGCGCACTGTGGTGATCCGTCCCAAACCGACCACGCAGCCGCATGAAAAACATCTGGTAACGATGGAGGGTCTGCTGGTGGAGTTGTTCATGGAGAGCCGGGCATTGAGTTTATTGGACGAGGGCGAGTATTTCCGCCTGTTTGCCAACCTCGCGGGCTATTCCCGGATTCCGCTGGCTGGGTTGCTTGATTACGCCCACGAGCGACGCCCTGCCGGGCTGGAATTGGTTCTACACATCAAAGCGGATTTTTTGAAAAAGTCCGCATTAATTGGTTCAAATGACGCACCATGATTTCGCCCAGATGCTTTGAACGACAGTGGGTTTTGAAAAAAACATCCGAAATCGGCTGCCGCAACCCCGGTCATGTTGGAGAAAAGCATCGTCGCCCTGAGACTGCTCGGCAGTCTTGCCGAAAGCGGGCTGCCGATTCAATTCAAGGGCGGCACCAGCCTGCTTTTGCGGCTGAATCCCATCCGGCGGCTGTCCATTGACGTGGACATTGTCACGCAGGCGAAGCCGGAAGAACTTTTGGCCGTGCTCAAACAGGCGGGCACACACTCACCATTCACCGGATATGAACATGACGCTCAACGTGACCGGGAACTGCCGCCGAAGAAACATTTCCGGTTCTTTTACCCGTCAGCGATGGAGCCGAAAACCGACCATGTGCTGCTCGATGTGCTTTTTGAGCGGCAGGTCGCGCCACATTGTGAACCCGTCGTCATCAACACGCCTTTCATCACGCTGGAACGTGAAGTTCGCGTAAGCGTGCCGACGGTGAACAGTTTGCTCGGCGACAAACTGACGGCGTTTGCCCCGCGCACCATCGGCATTCTCTATCATCCGCTCCGCCGGACGGACATTGTGAAACAGCTTTTCGACGTGGGTGTGCTTTTTGACACCGCCACCGATTTGAGCGTGAACGCTGAAGCCTATGCCGCCCGCCACGCCCGGCAGCTTGTCTATCGCCAGGCCAAGTTCAGCCTCGCCGATACGTTGAACGATTCTATTGAAGCTGGATTTCTTTACTGCCAGCTTGAATTGCGAGGCGGCGCAAAAACCGAACAGGGACTTTTCTTGCAGGACGGCGTGAACGCGCTGCAAAATCATCTGGTGAACCAGCCGTTCCGCCGGGACGAAGCCCGCATCGCCACCGGCAAAGCCGCCTGTCTCGCGGCGTGGATTCAGCGCCGTCCGGCCGGTGTGACCATTGAACAATTGCGTTTTCAGCCTGACCGCGTCGCCGAGTTGCGAGATGTTCAAATCGAAGCACCGTGGACGCCGCTGACCCGGCTCAAAGGCGGTAACGCACCGGCATTTCATTTCTGGCATCAGGCGCAGCGCATTTTGGCGGGTGGGCAAACGCCGGAGAAAATTAAATAAATACGAGCAGAACCGGAGCGTGCCTCGCGCTTTAATTATATGGCTCGCTCGCGCCGTCAATGTAGTGCGCCCTGCCACCCCGCGCCTCCACATTGACTGCGCTCCCTTCGCCAAAACGGATTGCGCTTAGGAAACACGCTCGGAGTCTGCATGTCGGGTTTATGCGAATGTCCGACATAACAATGTTGAGTTGGGTAACGAATATGAAGCGGTATGAAGCCGCGCTCGTTTCGCCTCGCGAGGCGACGGCGGCAACGAAAAGTCCAGTGCGCGTGGGGTTGATCAGGCGGCGGGAGATTTGATTCTGGCAAAGGCTTCCAGCGCCACCTCGCGCGCGGTTGCGTGGCTGATAATGGGTTCGGGATAATCGCGGCCGGGCTGCAGGCCGGCGCGCGTGAAAATTTCCACCGGCGCTTCCCAAGGACGATGCAACCATTCATCCGGCAGCTTCGCGAGTTCGGGACACCAGCGGCGGACGTAATCACCGTTCGGATCGAATTTCTCGCCCTGACTCACGGGATTGAAAATGCGGAAATACGGCGCGGCGTCCGCGCCGCAACCGGCGGTCCACTGCCAGCCGAGTGTGTTCGACGCGAGGTCGGCGTCCACGAGCGTGTCCCAAAACCACCGCGCGCCGTCCTGCCACGGCAGCAGCAAATCCTTCACGAGGAAACTGGCGGCGATCATGCGCACACGGTTGTGCATCCAGCCCGTCGTCCACAACTCGCGCATTCCCGCGTCCACAATCGGATAGCCGGTCCGGCCTTTTTGCCAGGCGCGCAGCGCCGCCGCGTCCTTGCGCCACGGAAAATGTTTGAACTGCGGCCGTAACGGTTCGGCGGGCGTGTGCGGAAAATGAAACAGCAGGTGATGCGCAAACTCGCGCCAGCCAACTTCCGCGAGAAATTGCGAATTGCGCCAGGCGGCCGTCGGCAGTCCGCGTTTGGCCGCCATGGCTTTCAATCCGTGCCAGATTTGGCGCGGACTGATTTCGCCGAAATGCAAATGCGGCGACAGGCGCGACGTGCCGGCGACATCGGGCCGATTGCGTTTTTCAGAATAGTTGTCGAACGCCTGCACAAGAAATTCCCGCAAATTTTTCATTGCGCCGGCCTCGCCGGGTTCCCACGCCACGCGCATTCCCTCGTCCCATTTGATTTTCGGTTCAAGCTCCAGTTCCTCCAACGCGAGCGATTTCGGCCATTTGGCCGGAACGGGAAGATTTTTGGGCGCGGGCAGCGGCTCGGCGGGTTCGGGTTCGTTCAGGCAATGCTTCCAGAATGGCGTGAAGACTTGGAACGGCTTGCCGCTCTGGTTTTGAATCGTCCAAGGTTCGTGCAACAATCCGGCATTGAAGCATTTGGCTTCGAGACCGGCAGCGTTCAGAACCTCTTTCACTTTCGCATCGCGCGCGATGACGGCGGGTTCGTAGCGGCGATTCCAAAACACCGCGTTCGCGCCGGTGTCTTTGGCGAGCGACAGCAATGTCTTCTCCGTCAGTCCGCGCCGAATCACCAGCCGCGAACCGAGGGTGCGCAGCGATGGGTCCAGCGCACCAAGCGATTGGTGCATCCACCAGCGCGTCGCGCCGCCGGGTGACCACGGGGATTCCTCGTCCGGCGCGTAGATGAACACCGGCACAATTGATCCGCCCCGCTGGACGGCACCGTGCAGCGCGGGATTGTCTGCCAGACGAAGATCATTCCGAAACCAAACGATGGACGGTGAGACACTCATGTTTGAAAATTCAAATCACCATCAGAGGTGAGCGGCTTTGATCCAACTGATTTCGAGCCGAAACACACCGGCCTGTTTCTCGGCGATGAGGAAGCCAACCGATGTCACCTTCGCCGGATCGAGCGGTGGCTCGCCCGACAACACCCGGCCCCGGAACGTCGGCACAAATTGTTTCAGCGGCAGCCGATGCTCGGTCCACTCGCCCGGCTTCGTCGTGAAACTCGTTTGATAGATCGCGCTGTCAAAACTTTGATCCATGCGCGCGGTGAACTTGTAGCGATGCCCGTCGCCAAACGCGCGGATGACGAAGGCATCGCATCCGGCCAGCTCGTGACTTGCGGGCAGCGAGCGCACGGAGGCAAAACCGCCATTGTTCGCCAGCGATACTTCGCCTTGAAAAACCGCCGCGCCATTGGTCACGCGAAAGTCACTGGTGGACACGCCGCCCATCACGTCGTCATTGACGACTTGCCAGGCGGCAGAGTTGGTGACGGTTTGAAAATTAAAAATAATTTTATCTGCCGCGTGTGTATTCATAGTGAGTAGGAGCGCGCCGACGATGGGCAACAGCAATCTGCAAGTCTGTTCTCCAACGCGCCGGATAAGTCCGCTGAAAATCAACGCGTGAACCGGATAGAGCGCATACCAGTAAAGCAAACCGAACAAACCTTTTGGCTCAAAGAACGCCGTTTGTGTGAGTAGCGTCTGCCCGCCGGCCTGCGGCGCGGCTTTGAATTCAAGCCAGGCGCGGCCGGGAACTTTCATTTCCGCCCGTAGCCGGATCAGCCGGCCCGGCTCGACCATCTCCACGCGCCAAAAATCTAGCGGGTCGCCGACGCGAAGGTCTTCGGGATCACGCCGGCCACGGCGCATCCCGACGCCACCGCACAGCCGATCCACCAGTCCGCGTATCTGCCAAGCCCAATCCATATACAGCCAGCCGCGCGCGCCGCCCAGCCGCGCAAAACTCTGATAAACCGCGTCGGCTGACGCGGACACCATTCGCTGACGCAGCTCGATGATCATGCCTTCGCTGCTGATCAGCGTCACCGGCGTTTTGTCACCCTGGCTGGAAGTCAACGCATCCGTCCACGCGGTTTCGACATCCCGCGAGTTCATTTTTTCCAGCGCCAGCCGGACGGCGGTTTCATAGTCGAGCGGTTGAATCGCCGGAAAAAGTTTTAATGCCAGATCGTCACGCACAATGACTTCGTTGCCCAGACCTTTGATGAGCGGTTGGGCGATGTTGGCGGGAATGGGTGTGACCAGATGCACCCAATAGGACGACAGCCTCGGCGTCAACACGGGCACGGCGAGCAGCCGCCGGGTGAGTCCCCGCGCCCGCGCGTAACCCGTCATCATCTCGGCGTAAGTTAGCACGTCCCGCCCGCCGATTTCGAGAATGCGTGCCACGCTAGCCGGACATTCCAGCGCGGCCACCAGATAATCCAGCACATTGCGGATGGCAATCGGCTGGATGCGCGTGAAAACCCACTTGGGACAAATCATCACCGGCAACCGTTCTGTCAGATAGCGAATCATTTCAAACGAAAGACTCCCCGAACCGACGATGACCGCCGCGCGAAATTCCGTCACCGGCACACCTGCCTCGCGCAACGCCGCACCCGTTTCGTGACGCGAGCGCAAGTGTGGTGACAGGTCGGCCTGCGGATCGCCGAGTCCGCCCAGATAAATGATTCGCTCCACGCCGGCAGATTTCGCGGCGTTGGCGCAATTGCGCGCCGCAACCAAATCGCGTTCCGAAAAATCGCCGCCGCCGCCCAGGCTGTGAACGAGGTAATACACCACGCCGACATCCCGCATGGCCGCGACCAGCGAAGCCGGCTGCAGCACGTCGCCTCGCGCCAGTTCCACTTGATTCAGCCACGCCCGTCCTTGCAATCGTGCCGGATCGCGCACCAGGCAACGCACGCGATAACCTGCCGCCAACAGACGCGGCACGAGCCGCCCGCCGACATAGCCGGTTGCGCCCGTGACCAGAATGAGTTTGGTTGAGGCCATGGCGACTTGACATGCGGGTGAGAATTGTGGTCTGGATTTAGCAGTTCAGCCACCGTCTTGCGTGGATTTACAATTATTTCAACACGGATAAGAAACTCAGGG
>Ga0224557_1001546_pt1 | contig 21794 bp, 24 predicted proteins | sample 714S31014metaG_FD_180677 | JGI IMG/M metagenome (GOLD analysis project Ga0224557, IMG submission 180677) | Peat soil microbial communities from Stordalen Mire, Sweden - 717 S3 10-14 | ecosystem: Environmental > Terrestrial > Soil > Wetlands > Peat | place: Sweden: Norrbotten County, Stordalen... | reverse complement strand
ACCGCTGGTGGTGGTGGTGGTGGTGGTGGTGGTGGTGGTGCTGGTGCTGGTGGAGGTGGAGGATCCGCCACAGGAACTTGATCCGCTGGGGGTGCTACTGGCTCATCCGCCATTGACCGCCTCCACCGCTTGATACTTGCCCTGGTCGGACTCTAACCACGGCATCAGGGTTCGGCAATGGTCCACGAGGCCGAAGCTTCGTTCGGTCTGGCACCCGATTCGGGATCATGCAAAGCTTTGCAGCGCGTGATCGATCAGGACCGACTGTTCCCCGCTGAGCCCGGCATCAGGAAGACCGCTCGCATGCTGTACCAGCACACGAAAGCCCTTCCGATCGTAAGTCCCCATGGGCACTGCGACCCGACGCAGCTCGCAGACGATGGTCCGTTCGGGGACCCCGCGACCGAGCTGGTGACCCGGGACCACTACATCCTTCGTCTGCTCTACAGCCAGGGTGTTCCTCTGGAAGCTCTCGGTGTCCAGCCGCTCGACGGAGGATGGGCCCAATCGGACGGACGGGAGATATGGCGTGAGCTCGCGAGGTCCTACCACCACTTCCGCGGCACACCGTCAAAACTCTGGCTGGACCACACCCTGGCAGAGGTATTGGACGTCGGCACACCACTTCGAGCGGAGACGGCAGACGAAGTGTATGACGACGTCTGTGCCCGACTTGCCGACGATCGGTTTCGGCCGCGCGCCTTCTACGAGCGTTTTGGCATCGAATTCCTTGCAACGACTGACGGTGCACTGGATACATTGGAGCCTCACGCTCACCTCCGTGCGTCGGGCTGGGGCGGCCGAATGGCGCCGACCTTCCGACCTGATGACGTGGTCGACCCCGAGAGGTCAGACTTCCGATCGAACGTCGCGGCGCTCGGTGAGCTCACAGGTGCGGACACGTCCACATGGCGTGGGTACCTTGAAGCCCTGCGGACCCGACGGGCTTTTTTCGTGGCGGCGGGTTGTACCGCCTCCGACCACGGGCATCCCACCCCTGCCACCGCAGACTTGTCGCCGGGCGATGCCGAGCAGCTGTTCGCCACAGTTCTCAGGGGAGAGCCTGGCCCCGCCGACTCCGAATGCTTCCGGGCACAGATGCTCGTCGAGATGGCGGCCATGAGCATGGAAGACGGCCTCGTGCTGCAGCTCCACGTGGGTGCGTGGCGCAATCACAATCGGGACGTGGCGGCTCGCTTCGGGCCCGACATGGGCGCCGATATGCCACGAGCGGTCGACTTCGTCAGCTCCCTGCAACCCTTGCTGAGTCGGTTCGGCAACGAGTCGCGGCTCACAGTCGTCGTCTACACCCTGGACGAGACGACGTACAGCCGCGAGCTCGCTCCGCTTGCCGGGCACTATCCGGCGCTGCGTCTCGGACCTCCTTGGTGGTTCTACGACAGCCCCGAAGGGATGCGACGGTTCTACGGGCACGTCATAGAAACCGCAGGCTTCGCAAATACGGTCGGGTTCAATGACGATGCCCGATCGCTCCTCAGCATCCCCGCCCGCCATGACGTCGCTCGGCGAGTGAACGCCGGCTACCTCGCCGGATTGGTGGCCGAGCACCGGCTGGAGGAGGGGGACGCCGTCGAGATCGCTGAGAACCTGGCGTATCACCATGCCCGGCATACGTTCCGAGTCTCGTCGTGACACCAGTTCCGCCCGTCACCGGCCGCCCCGACGAGGCCGTCTCCACCGTGACCGGCAGCGGCTCTGACCTGCGCCCGGAGGAGCCGAGCGAGGCCGTGGACAGGGATGCCCGGGGCGGTTGGCGATGGCAGCAATCGTTGGTGAGCATGATCGCCCGCTCCACGGCGGACGAGTCATCCGAGTAAGGAGAGTCGATGCTCAGGCCCCGGGACACGGTCACGCGGGAGACAAAACGGCTCGACGGCATCTGGAGCTTCACCGCGGATCTCACCAGGGACCGGCGCCCGAAGATGGCCGCTCACGAACTCCGCCGACGCTGGCTCGACGGTGACTGACGGGCCCGGTCGAATGCCTCAGGACCAGTTCCCCGCGGAGCTCCGTGCACGTGGGTTGCTCACTCAGCATGGCGACGGCGAGGGCACCCGCCTCGGCCGCCGGCAGTCTGATCGTGGTGAGCGCTGGTGCCACCATGGTGGCCATGGGCACGTCGTCGAAGCCGACGACGCTGACGTCGCCCGGGACGGACATCCCCCGACCGGTCAGCCCGGAGATGACGCCGAATGCCATCTGGTCGTTGAAGGCAATGACCGCAGACGCACCGCAGTCGACGATCCGCGGGACCACGTCCAACGTTGCCTCGAAGGTCGGTTCGGCCACGACGAGCTCCACGACGTGAAGGCCAGCGGCGCGACCGGAGCGGCGGACCGCATTCCGGCGCTCACCGGCGGCCCACGAACCCCGCGGGCCGCCCAGGTAGGCCAGCGAACGATGCCCGAGCGACTCCAGGTGCTGGACCGCGTCGGCCAGCGCCGGAGCCGTCCGCAACAACACCGAGGCATGCCCTCGGACAGGCCGGTTGACGAATACCACAGGCCTCGATCCGAGGCTGCCAAGCTCTCGATGGACCCGGCGGGGCGACACCACGATGAATCCCTCGACGTCATGGGCCATCGTGCGTACGGCGCGAACCTCTTCGTCGGGATGCTCGCCGGTGTCCACCAGGAGCACCTGCAGCTCGGCGTCTCTCGCCGTGCGCTCGACCGCCCTCACCAGCGATGCGAAGTGAGGGTTCGTGATGTCCGGAACGATGACCGCGATGTTGCCGGTTCGCCCGGTGATCAGTCCCCGTGCGGCGCGGTTCGGAACGAAGGCAAGCTCGCGCACCGCCTGCTCCACCCGAGCCCGAGTCTCCGGTGCAACCTTCTCGGGCACGTTGAGGGCCCGGGACACGGTCGCCGCGTGTACTCCGGCACGCTCCGCGACATCGAGAATCGTCACTCGCTGCCTCGTTCGCACAGTGCATGACGCTAGCCCGGGCCCCGCGCGCTCAGGATGGACATATGAGTAGCTCGCACGCACGTCCACTCTCGACGGCGACCCTTGCGCTGGTCGACGCGGCACAGCGGCCGGCCTACGACCGGTCTCAGCAACCTCGGATCGTGCACCTCGGGCTCGGAGCCTTCGCACGGGCCCATCTCGGCGTGTACGCAGACGACCTTCTCCGTCGGGGTCGGCCGGCCATGATCCGGGGTGTGTCGATCAGGAGCGGGCGTGTGGCCGAACAGCTGTCGGCACAAGACGGGCTGTACACGGTCGCCGAACGGGAGCCCGACGCCGAGACGTCGCTTCGGATCATCGGTGCTGTCGCCTCCGTGGAGACGGGTCCGGTGAGGGCGATCGACGCCATGGCAGAGCGCGCCACCAAGCTCGTGACGCTCACCATCACCGAGAAGGGCTATGACTCGACGCCGGAAGACTCGGGGCCATCGCCGGCGCCTGCGTCCGTTCCGGCGCTCATCGCGCGTGCCCTCGCCCGACGTCGCGACTCCGGGTTGGCCCCTCCGATCTTTGTCTCCCTCGACAATCTCTTGGACAACGGTCGGGTCCTGAGGTCGCGTGTCCTCGACGCCGCCGGGCGGATCGATCCGACGCTGGCCGATTGGATCGCCGACGAAGTGGCCTTCCCGAGCTCGGTCGTCGACCGGATGGTTCCTGCGCCCACGGGGCTGGACGTCGAGTATGCCGCCTCCCGGCTGGGCCTGGTGGACCGGGCCGCCGTCAGCACGGAGGCACACCGGTCCTGGATCATCGGAGTCGAGGATCCCCTCGCGCCTCTGGCCGAGGTGGGGGTGGAACTCGTACCGGATGTCTCGCCCTACGAGCGCAGGAAGCTCTGGTTGTTGAACGGCCCTCACTCCGCGGTTGCCTATGGCGGACTGCTGGCAGGATGCGACACGATCAGCGGAGCCGTGGCGAACAAGACGGTTGCACCCTTCGTCCGACGGCTCGTCGACGAGACGCTCGAGGTAGCCGAACTTCCCGTCAGTCTCGGACCTGTGCGGTTCGCCAGCGAGGCGCTCCGTCGATTCGCCAATCCAGCCCTGAGGCACGCCTGCACTCAGGTCGGGGCGGACGGATCGAGCAAGCTCCCCCAGCGCTTGCTGCCGGTGGTCGCTGCCCGGCGGCGGCGAGCGCTCGACACCCACAGGTTCGCCGTGGTGGCCGCGATCTGGATCGCCGCCACCGCAGGACTTCGTGTCCGCGGTGCCGATCTTCCCACCTTGGAGGACCCGCTGGCCGGGGACCTACGGGCGGCGGCCTCACGGGGCGCACCCCTGCTGCACCTGAGCGCCCTTGCCTTCGCGGGCCATTCAGACCCGGCCTTCGTGCCAGAGGTGGCCCATGCCCTGCGTCTGCTCACGGACACCGGACTCTCTGTATTGGAGGTTCCCAATTGACGGTCACGCTGGGGGGACCGGAGCACCTTCTTGGTGACGAGGACGTGCGAGCCTTCGTCCGTGCCAAAGTCTCGGAGCTCGCGCTGGCCGGGAGATCGCTGTGCGTCGTCGTCCCCGACGGCACACGCAACTGTCCCCTCCCGCTGCTCCTGCAGGCCGTTGCAGATGGTGCCGCCGGCCGTGTGAGCGCATGCACCGTGGTGGTCGCCCTCGGGACGCACGCGCCCATGGACGACTCGGCACGGCAGGACCTCGTCGGTCCGATCCCTTTTCCAACGGTCAACCACGCATGGTGGGACGACGACACCTTCGCCGAGGTGGGCGCCCTCGACGCCGGGACGGTCTTCCGGCTGTCGAATGGCCGCCTCGAGGAATCCATCAGGGTGCGCATCAACCGGCTCGTGCTCGAAAGCGACGTCACGCTGATCGTCGGACCCGTCCTCCCACACGAGGTGGTGGGGTTCTCCGGTGGGAACAAGTACCTCTTCCCGGGCCTGTCGGGTCAGGAGCTGATCGATGTCACGCACTGGCTCGGCGCCCTGTTCACGAGCAGGGAGATCATCGGCGTGCCCGGGACCACACCCGTGCGCGCCTTGATCGACGCCGCTGCTGCGTTGGTCCCCGGCGAACGGCATGCGCTCTGTGTCGTCGTCGACCGTGCGACGGGGGGGCTCCGATCGCTCGCGTTCGGCGAGCCTACGGAGGCATGGACGGCCGCAGCCGGCGTTGCGGCGCAGACGCATGTCGAATACTTGGACGCACCGGTCCGGCGCGTCCTCTCACTGGTCCCGACCCGATATCCCGACCTGTGGACGGGGGCCAAGGGCTTCTACAAGGTGGAGCCCGTCGTTGCCGATGGAGGCGAAGTGGTCCTCTACGCTCCGCACATTCGAGAGATCGCGGCCATGCATCCCGCAATGATCGACATCGGGTACCACTGTCGCGATTACATCCTCGCCAATTGGGACCTCTATCGCGGCCTGCCGCGAGGCGAGCTCGCGCATTCCACGCACCTGTTCGGAGCCGGGACGTACGACCCCGAGCGCGGTGAGCGCCAACGGGTGCGCGTCACGCTGGCCACCGGGATTCCCGAGACCGTCGTGAGGCGAGCCAACCTGGAGTACCTCTCACCAGCAGCCGTCGATACCGAGAGCTGGGCATTCGATCCGAACACGCTGGTCGTGCCCGACGCAGGCGAGGTGCTGTACCGGCTCCGCTCACGCTCCTAATGCGTAACTGGGAAGGTCATTCACCCGTGTACACGAGACCGAGCTGGGCGCGGATGTCATCGAGCGTGGTCGCAAGCGCAATCGCCTCGTCCAGGGGCACTTTTGTCGCCCCGGTTCAAGAGGCTCGATATGTCCCCTGAACTGGGTAATTCCTTTTTCCTTTGCAGCCCCAACGGGATTCGAACCCGTGTCGCCACCTTGAGAGAGCGGGCGGCCTTGTCTGCTGGGTCCGCAGGCGTCGCGTTCTCCCAGCTCAGGGGGTAGGACCCGTCCAGGTCGTCTCTCGGGTGACACTAAGGGGATTAGCGGATAGGCCGTGAATCCGAGCTCCACCGGTCGCGCCAGTCGATGAGCTTGGCCGTGATGAGCAGGGCGACGACCAGGCAGAGCTGGGTATGGCGGTGTCGGGTTCGCCGATCGGTGTTGCGACGGAGCTGGCCGTAGTTGCTCAGCCACGAGTTGGTACCTTCGACCACCCAGCGCAGCCCGAGTCGCATCGGTTGTTTCGCTGCGGCAGGGGCGCCGGGCCTCGAGCGGAGCTGGATGTTGAGATCGTCGAGGCCGCGACCGGCCAGCTGGGCGCGGACTTTGGGATAGTCGTAGCCCCGGTCGAGGTGCAGGGTCTCGACCTCCTCGAGCAGCCCCGCCGACGCCAGGTCGTCGAGGGTGGGGTCGAGCAGCTTGATGTCGTTGCGGTTGGCGCCGTCGAGGGCCCAGCCGATCGGGATGCCGTGAGCATCGGTGGCGATCGACCACTTCCAGCCGAGTTTTGCCCGGTCGGTGGGGTTCTTGCCGGTGCCTTCGCCGCCACAGGGTGCCTTGTGCAAGGACCCGTCGAGCGCCACTTCGGAGAGATCGAGACCGATGATGCGGTCATAGGCGTGCAAGGCGTGGCAGCGCAGGGCGTCGAACACGCCGGCGACGATCCACTCATCGCGGCGCGCTCGCAGCGTCGTGTCGGACACCTGGTACTCGAGGATCGCCTCCACACTGACCCACGAACAGCCGGTGACGAGACGGATGAGGATCCCCCAGAAGCACAGCCGGTCCGAGACCCGTGGCCGGTGACAACCCAAAGGGTGGTTCTCAGGAGTCGGTGGGATCAGGGGCTCGATGACCGCCCAGACGGCATCTACCACTTCGGGCTCGAGTGCGCGCATGATGGGGGTGACCTCCACTTGGTCGTTGGTTGGGACGCACCCAGAATCAAATCTGGGCCATCACAACGACCGGTGGATGGTCACCTATCCGCGCGGCCCCTAAGTGTGCCTCGATAGTTGGGCAATTGGATGGGCAAAACTGGTCGCCGACAAGGGGGGATGGTCCCCTGGTCGCTCGGTGCCGGCGTCGGGTGCACGACCTGAATGGTGAGAACACCGGTCCATTTCTCAATGCCCCCGAACATGCCGTTGCCCTGGCTCACCAGACCCAGGGGCCGTCCGTGGCGACCAGCGCCAGCGTTTGAGGCAAAGGACCGGGAGTTCGACCCGGGCAGCGGCACCTCACTTTGCCCTCAGTGGAGTATGTGGGAACGTCGCCTTACGATGACTCACTCCACACGGCCCGCGCTTCAGGTGGAAGAGGTACCCGAAAGACATTGAGTGTGAAGGCAACCGTCGAATAGTACCCACAGAGGACCGTTAGTCCCACCATTCCTGGAATGCCCAGCAGATCGATTCCTGCATCATATGTAGCTCCGTCCAGGAACCCTTGTCTTGTCAATGTATTTGCAATGGAATGGACCAGGGACTCTTCTTTTGTTTGAAACGAGACAGGATCACCTCTACGGATCGCCTCAAGGACATCCGACGGTATTCCGTGTTCAACGGCGCGGCGGGAGTGCGCCCACCATTCGAATTCCGATCTCCATCGCGCCGCAATCGTAACGATAGCCAACTCGATGAGACGAGGATCCAGGTCTGAATCGAAGCGCAAGACACCGCCCAGACGGGTCAGCAGTGACCCAAGCGCGGGATTGTGAAGCCAGACGTTGAATGGTCCAGACAGACCCCCTTGGGCATTGACCACTGCACTGCCTCGACTGGCTATCACCTCCTCCCAGAGCGCTTCCGCCGCTGGGTCCAGGTCTGTTGGATGCAGATACGGGATTCGCCCCTCGTGGGAAGCATGGAACTCGGGATCAGCCGCCTCACGAGCGTTCTCATTGTCAATGGATTCTGCCATCAACGCAGAACCAACCCGCCATCGGGACAGAGAACCTGCCCCGTCATCGCTTGAGCGGCATCACTCGCTAGAAACGCGACGACTCCGGCGACATCAGCAGGTATGAGCGACCGAGACAGCGCCTGCTGGCGCCTTACATCATCGATCCACTCTGGGCTGATGGCGTTGCTGTCGGGAGGCGGAGTCAGGCCCGGTGCAACACAATTGACCGTGATACCGCTAGCTCCCAGAGAACGAGCCAGCGAACGTGAGGCTCCTATTAACGCTCCCTTGCTCGTGATGTAGGGCAACATATCCGGAACTGGCGGTGGATTCCATACGGTGTCCGACACGATGAACACAACTCTGCCCCAGTGTCGTTGCGCCATTGCCGGCGTCAGCTCCTGGCACAACCAAATGGGCGCCTCGACATTGACGGCCATCACCTTTCTCCAAGCCGTCACATCGATCTCCGAGAGGGTGATGCGGTCGAAGGCGACACCGGCGTGAACAAGCACGTCACACCGCCCGAACTTCTCCAGAATCCGGCGTGAGGCAGCGCGAACGCTCCCCTCATCTGCGAGATCAACCGCGAAATCACCCTCCCGGTCCAAGACGGCGACTTGAAAACCGGCATCCGAGAGCCAGCTCGTGATGGCAGCGCCGATATAGCCAGCGCCACCAGTCACGGCTGCGACCCGATCTTCGACAACCACCTATTCGGGAAACTTCTCGGCGAGACCCTGGAGGGCCCCTTCAATGTCGGCTGAGATTCCCGCTCGGGCGGGACCTTCCATTTCGTCCGGGATCTCGACCACGATCGTGTAGTCGACCTTGGAACGGTCAGGTCCGCCGGATACCGAGAAAGTGGCTTCCATACTTGCCAAGGGACCACCTTGTCCGGGCACTATTGAATACGTCAGACTGTGGTTGGCGTCGTCGCTAGCCGTCACGCGGTCGAAGACGCTGTCTCCGCGGGTGAAATTCACCTTGCGGCTACCGTCCGCCTGCATCTCGACCGATGCAATATGTGGCTGCCACGATGCAAAGCCGCCAAAGTCGCTGACAAACTCCCAAGCAGTCTGTGGATCGACGTTGAGTTCTACGTGATCTGACAGTTCGAGTTTCATTTCTCCTACCTTCTTTCTGATTTCACAGCTTCCGGAATTGGATTTACTGCGAGATAGCGTCGCTCAGGCGGGCCTTAGCCTCATCCGGAGTCATCATTTCGAATACGGCCGACAGCGGGCCGCCTGTGCCTTGGAGCCGGCCCCCAGTTACAAGATCACCGGTGTCGACTGCGACTCCATCGATGCTTGCAATGAGCGCCGCGACGACTCCCTTCGCGTCGTCATCGTCGCCGGCGATGTAGACCGCGTTTGCTCCGTTGGCGTTTGCCCCAAGCCCGGATTCCAAGATCGGAATCGGTGTCGTGTTGAAAGCTTTCACGACCCGAGCGCCCGGCACCAACTCCTGGACGATCTCGCTCGAGACGCGGCCGCCAATGTCTATGACCCCGTCCGGGCCCGGTTTGCTCCTGTTGTTTGTCGGGTCGATAACGATGCGACCCGTCCAGTCATCGACGACTGAAGTCGCTGCGGAGATCGCAGTCCACGGGACAGCCAGAATGACGACCTCTGCTCCTTCGACCGCTTGAGGAACGCTACCAACCGACACACTCACCCCTAGAGTCTCGGGCAGCGCCGCCATCGACTCCGGATCGCGCGAACTGGACATGGTCACGTCATGACCGGCGCTTGCAAGCAATCGACCCAACACACTGCCCATCTTTCCTGATCCGACAATTCCAATCTTCATGCGTTTACCTCTCCTCTTCCTTGGATTCTCACTCTTCGTTTCCGTTGGAGGCAGCGAACTCAGACTTGCCTAAGTAGCTCGCCGCTATCAGAACCTTGTCGTCTTGCAACTCCTTGGCCGTCTTCTCCATTTGGATCTCTCCATTCACGAGGAGATAGCCGCGATCAGCCACCTCGAGCGCCAAGTGGATATGTTGTTCAACAAGCAATACCGAACATCCAGACTCCGTTGCATAGGATCGGATCACCGGCAGAAGAACCTCAACCACCAGGGGTGCAAGCCCTAGGCTGAGTTCGTCAAGTAGCAGCACCGATGGTTCCCGAGCTAATGCTCGACCTACGGCAAGCATCTGCTGCTCTCCTCCGGAGAGGACTCCAGCGAGCCGATTGGCAACCCCTGCCAACGGCGGGAAGTAGCTGTACGCCACATCCGCATCCAGATGTTCACCACGGTAACCCAGCCGAAAGTGCTCGGCCACCGTTAAGCCGGCAAAGATGCCACGTCCCTCAGGCACATGTGCGATCCCTTTGCGAGAGCGTTGGGTGGGGGAATACTCCATGAGATCTTCTGCATTGAGCCGTAGTGATCCGGACATAACTTGAACTAGGCCAGATATTGCCTGCAGTGTCGTCGTCTTTCCAGCGCCATTCGGTCCGAGAAGAACAACCACCTCTCCCTTGCCGATGGTAAGGGAGAGGTTCCTGACAACGGCCGCGTCTTCGTAGCCAGCGACCAACCCCTGAACCTCCAACACCGGCATGGTCACGATCGCGCTTCGATTGACGTGTCGGACGAACCAGCGCCCAAATACGCAGCAATGACTCCGGGATCTTGTCGAATGTCCGCTGGCGTACCTTCTGCGATCACAACACCGAACTCCAGAACGACGATGTGGTCACAGATGCCGAACACAAAGCCCATGTCGTGGTCAATCAGGAGCATTGCGGTTCCCTGGTCCACAAGCCTCTTTAGACGAACTCCCAGTTGGGTGCTCTCGTGCGTGTCGAGGCCAGCTGCTGGCTCGTCGAGACATACGACGACCGGTGACCCGGCGAGGGCTCGAGCGACACCGACGAGCTTTCGTTGTCCCTCCGAGAGTGCCTCTGGCATGAGATCAGCCATCGACTCGATTCCGACATCCGCCATCAACTGCTCGACCGCAGGAGCCGTCTTTCGACCGTTGCGGACGAGTTCCCGTAGTGTTCGAGTCCAAGATGGCTCAGTTGCCGCAACCGCCAGATTTTCGGCGACAGAGAGGTCGTTGAACAGATCTACGGACTGCCAAGTTCGGGTCAAGCCGTGCTTCGCACGGATATGGGGACGCGCTGAGGTGACGTCCACACCATCAATCTCGACACGACCTTCGGAGGGGACGAATCCGGTTATCGCGTCCACGAAAGAAGTCTTGCCCGCTCCATTTGGGCCGATGAGGCCTACCAACTGACCCGGCTCCACCTGGAGGCTCACGTCTCTGACCGCATGAACTCCGCCAAAGCGAACCGAAATGCCGCTCGCTACAAGCGGGCAGGCCGTCATATCGGAGCACCATCAACGATCGAACTTGCTTCATGATTGGACCGCCGTAGCGCTCCCTCGGGGATGAGAGCGTCTGTAGAAACATCCGCAGCGGGGAGGCCTCGGTCTCTTTCAAGCTTCTGCGCTTTGTCCTGCTTCCGCTTCCACATGATTGGGAGAACGCCCTCTGGAAAGAGATTGAGCTGAACAATCAATCCGAGGGCCGCGATGAGCTGGACGTACGTCGCTATTTGATTTTGCGGCAGCACCCACTTCTGGAGGACGAGCGGAATGAGCGCTCCAGTAGCGCCAAGCCCTGCCAATACCGCACCCTGCGCCATAGAGATGCCAAGAACGTAAAGACCGGCGATCAGTGCAAATCCGATCATGACGTCGTAGTTGCTCGTAGAGAAGGTGCCGAAGTCGTAGGTATACATCACTCCAGCGATACCAGCTATGGCGGAACCTAGCCCGAATGCAATGATCTTCACCCTCGGTACATGGACTCCAGCGGCGGCCGCTGCCCGCTCATTCGAGCGCACCGCGAGCATTCTGCGCCCGAGATCACCGCGTCTGAGATTCGCCACCAGCAGGTACAGCACCACCACAATTACTAGAGCTAGGAACCCAAAGACAGGACTGGGCAGCTTGCCGTCCAAACCGCGAAATCCCGCATCGGTGCCGAGATTCAATCCAAGCAAATTGGGTTGTTGCAACGAACCTGGAGTCTGACTCGCACCCCAGCTGCCATTGGCGAAGATGAATTGCTGTATTGCTTCGGCCGCGGCCAAGGTTACGACCACAAGGGTGGCGCCCCTCACACGCAACGCCGAGATTGCCACCGCGATTCCAAGTCCGACCGACGCCAGTATCCCAAGGATCGCTGCAGGCAGAAACCCGATTCCCCCGGTATCGCCGATGTGCGATACCAGCAATCCGGCAAACCCTGCGAGCGCGAGCTGCATGACCGACAACTGACCTACATACCCCGTGATGACGACGAAAGAAAGGCAAATCATCATGGCGACCAAGCCGGTAATCAGGGCCTGACGAAAATCAAAAGGAAGAAGGATCAGAGCGATAGCGCATGCAACCGAAGGCAATGCAACGCGCTGCAGCAGTCGGTCTTGGTACGGGACCAGCGGAAGCGACTGTTCTACGATCTCGCCTCTTTGCGGAAGACTTGAGCCTCGCCACCAGAGAGCCGCAACGATGAGCAGGAATTCAAGGACCTGCTGGAGTCCCGGGAGCGCGATGCCTTGCGAAGTCGGGAACCACGATTGCGTGGATGCCAAATAGACGAGCGACTCAGCAATCCCGATCAGCAGGCCAGCCAGATACGTGATCGGGAACGAGGTGAACCTAGCGAAGAGCGCCGCTGCCAGTGCTGGGATGATCAGTAGTGGCAACGTTGTCGAGTCCAGTCCCACCACTGATGCGGCCAGGATTCCCACTAAACCGGCCAACACAGTTCCGACAACTGTGTTGCTGAGAGCGATGAGCGACGGAGAAAGTCCGGCCAGCAGTGCGGACCTCTCGTTCTCCGACGCCGCCCTCGTTGCAAGGCCGAACCGCGTGTATCGATAGAGCCCAACCAGAACCACAACGATGATTCCAACTATTCCAGCCAATATGAACTGCGCGATTGGGACAGTGACGTTGAAGACCGTCACCGAAGAGCTCGGCAGCACCGCAGGACTGTTGAGCGGCGTGCTACCAAAGGCCAGCAGGACGGCCGCCTGTACCAAGAGGAGAACAGCAAGCGAGGCGACCAGCTTTGCTAAGGGAGAGGCCGTACGCAATCGTCGGAAGACCACCAACTCGACGACACAGCCGACTCCAGCCATAGCCACGAGCGTGAGTGGTAGTGCGAAGGCTGTCGCGAACGAAATCCCGAAATACCCGGTTCGGAAGGCCCAAAACAGATAGCCGGCCAACATGACCATCGCTCCCATTGAGAGGTTGATCACGCCTGATCCGCGATAACTGAGGACGACACCCAAACCCACGCTTGCGATGAGGGCGCCAGGTCCAAGCCCGAGAAGCGCAAAGAGAATAATCTGGCTCACTTAGGAGCCCTCTGGAGTCCGATGGCACTCGAGAACCCCGGGAAGCAAGAGCTCTGACAGTGCCCTTCGGTGTTCATTCTGCTGTAGCTCCTTCAACGTCAGGCTGAGACAGCGGGGCGGCTCCTGAAGAACTCGCCGGATGTGCCACCACGTTCCCAACATATTGCAGCACTCCAGCGCAGAATATTTCTGGTCGGACCTTGCCCCAGCCCCGAATCATGCGATACGCGGCGATTCCAGACCGAAATGCACGGCCGCAATCCGAGTCGCAAAAGGCTCGTACTGAAGACCAATGTTGGTGCGAGCCGTTGAATAGTCGCGGTAGTAGCGCTGCATCCGACTCCCATTGCGAGCGCCCTCGCTGGTTCCAGAGGTTCGGAACAACAGCTCGACAGCGTCCCAAGCAAGGTTGAATGCATGATGAGTTCTCGAATGAAGGCGCAGCAAAGATTCGCCCGAAAACCCGCTTCCATCGCGAGTCGCCGCCTGGCAGTACTCCATATAGTTTTGACTGGAACGAATCAAGACATCTTCGGCGGCATCAATTTTGCCAAGAGCTAAGCCGAAGTACCGCTGGTAGTCAGGTGTCGTGTATCGAAGTACGGCATCAGGGCCAGTTGTCTTCTTTTCCTTCACGATTCTTTCGTACTCATCCAGTGCTGCCTGCGCGGTACCGACGAGAACCGCACCGATCTCAAGCTGCAAGAAGCCGGCAGGGTGACCTGCATACATGGGATTTCCATGAAGTCTGTATCCGACCGTGTCGCCACTAAAGTCAGCTGCGAGAATGTTTCCCTCGACGACGTAGTGATCCGGCACCACAGCGTTTTCGATGCGAATGGTGTTGGACCCGCTTCCCCTCATGCCGAACGCGCGCTGCCGCCAGTCGTCGAGCAGCGTCCACTGGCTCCGAGGCACGAGAGCCAACCCGACGATGGGAATGCCATTTGCCCCTCCGTTCTCCATGCGAACGCAGACCATTGCGTGAGAAGAGAAGGGTGCGCCCGAGCAGTAGTCCCAGGACCCGTCGATCTCCCACCCGCCACTGACTCGCTTCGCCGTCCCCATGGGGATCGCTCGCAGCGGCGCTCCGAAATCACAGTTTCCCGAGAGCACCTCGGCTTGCGTCTGCTCAGGAAAGAGGCCTGCAAGCTGGAGCCCATGGCCTGCTGCCAAACTCAGACACCAACCAGTCGAGGGACAACCGCGCGCCACTTCAATGATCATTCTGACAAAGGTCGGCACATCGAACTCTTGGCCACCATATCGCTGTGGTAGCAGGGTTCTATAGAACCCTGCCTCGCGGAACTGATCGTGTGTTTCGGCGGAGTATGAACCTCGCTCCTCCGTTGCGTCTTGTTCCGTCCGTAGCTGCTCTCGCATAGCGCGAGCTCGCTCAATGAAGTCCGATGGTTCCAGATCTGGCTCAGGCTTGCGAAACTCAAGACTCGCTATTGTCATACTCTCGCTTCTCCTTGGGTTACTGAAGACGTTGACTTTTTTGATGACCCACGGTGATCAGCATTTCTGCCTCGGGGCAACCAGGCCTTACTTAATGCCTGTCGGCTCCAGCCATCCGCTGACCGCTCGGAACTGGCCGCCTCCCAGCGACAGGAAGTTCCGGGTTTCCGCTCCACATAGTCCCGGAGCACTCTTGTACTTCCCACACTTGATCACCGGGCCACCCAACAACATTGGACCGGTGAAGGAGCGCGCTTGTGCTGCGATTGTTGACGCTGTCGCCTTGGCTCCCCCGCCCAGGTTCAAAAACCTTGCGGACGTCATAACCAGTCCCCAAGCGAGTGCCGCATTCGAATCAGTTCGCACTGAAGCCGGAAGACCGACCTTTGCCGACGCCAAGAGATAGGCCCTTACGTCCGGCTGAGTCGGATCAGCAACGTTTGACTGTGTCGATGTTTGGGTCCACTTGGGATATTGGCCTCCCAATCCCGCAAGAACCGGAGGAGAGAAGCAGAAGGAGCCTGCGGCAATCACTGGAGATGTGATCTTGAGCGAAGTTATGGCCTGCGCCGCCGACACGCAGGCTGGTGGCAGCGACACGAGAGGAATTACAGCCCCAGTGCTGCCGGCCCCCGCCGCAACCAGCGGCGCGGTGAGGTCCGTCGCAGATGAGTCGAAGCCAACAGACTTCGCGGTGACGCCCACGCTCTTCAGTGCACTTCCCAAGGCCTGAGCGCCCGCCACACTCTGCGCATCTTGCGGGTAGATGACTGAAACACTCTTGACCCGCAGCACCTTCGCGACATAGGTCGCTATTCCGCCAAAAATCGATGAGGGATTACCATTGAACACGTAGACGTTTTTCGCGTTTGAATCGACGGTGCTGATCGAATTCGCGATCAGGATCGGCTTTGTGCCCTGGTCCACGGCTTGAAATGACGTATCACCGAATATCAGTGAACCGTAGAGAATCACCTTCACCGCTGGATTATTGACGAGCTGCTGTCCACAGGCCGTGCCTTCCGATTCGCTCTGTGAGATGAAGCAGGTGGCCAACTGCAGAGGATGCCCGGCAATTCCGCCAAGCCGGGTGTTTATGTACTTAACTGCGGCTTGCGCTCCGAGGGTCGCATTAGGAAATGCGAGACCGCCGCCCTGTTGGTTCACCCAGCCGATCGTGACCGGTGAGAGTCGGGGATTGGCGGCGGTGGCGTTCCCATGGGTGTAGGCCGCATAGTTAGTGATCGACGACGAAGTGACACTGACTGCCGATTCGCTCGCGTTCGCGGCGGACCCAGCGATCGCACACGGAATCAGGCCCACTCCCACTGCGAGAAAAGCGCCTGCGGCCGCTCTCCACCTGTTGATGCGCGGACGGCTGTCTCTGGATTTCACTGTGGCTGAACCCCCCTTGGGTTTATAGAAACCGGCAGGTCTGCCCCCCGAGATGCCCTGTCCGGATCTCGCCAATCTGTCGATTCCGTCTGCCGGAATATTATTTCGGTAGTGTAGGCAGTGCGCTCGTGCCCGTCAAGCGTTCGAGAAGCTCGGCGTCCGGAGATGGGGCTCAACATCGCAAATCATGCTTGGTTTTGCTCTGTCCAGCCTTTTCGATGCCCCTTGCCAGAGGAGGCTGGTCGTGATAGCTGTTTATGAAATAAGATTCCGTTTTGGGAGGGTGTTATGACGAACGGCTGGGTGGACGCGTCAGCTCCAGTCGCCATCGCAGGTGGTGGCCCGGTTGGAATGGCACTTGCAATTGACCTGGCCCTGCGGGGCGTCGAGACCCTGGTCTTCGAAAAGCGAGAGCCGAACGCGCCTATTTATGCGCGAGCCAACATGACCAATGTCAGATCGATGGAGCACTTCAGGCGATGGGGAATCGCCGATGCGCTACGGGAAAATGATCCGGTTAGCCAGGAAATCAATCGGGATGTTGCCTTTGTCACCCGGCTCAGCGGCGACCTGATCTTGAATATGCCGCGTGCGTACGAGTGGTCGGAACCGCTTCCCTTCGCTTCCGAAGTTGCCGAATGGGCGCCCCACGAAGCAATCGAGAAGACACTTTGGGATCGGGTCCAGTCACTTCCTGAGATCACTTACTGCTTTGAGCACGAGGTCACTTCCTTTGTGCAGGACAATGACGGCGTAACTCTCACCATCGAGACACCCCAAGGTTTCAAGACCGCACGGTCCCAGTACCTCGCTGTAGTGGATGGAAGCCGAAGTCGCCTGCGACACGACATGCTCAATGTGCGGATGGAAGGCACTTCGAACCTTGCCCGAAGCTTCCTTTGGCACATCTATGCGCCAGAGTTGTCAACGATGTGGAAAGCATCCCCGATGGTCTCCATGTGCCTCTTCTATAACAACGACCGGGGAGGCGATAGCCTCGTTCCACAATCAGGGATTGACCGCTGGGGGTACTTCTGTTCGCCTGTTCCCGATGGGATCGACGGCGATGATTGGGATGCATGTCGACAGATGTTGTTCCGGGCTGTGGGCGGCGAATTCGAAGTTCAACCGCTCAACGGTGGGACGTTCATTACCCATTCCCTCTTGGCGCCACGTTATGACTTCGGACGGGTAGCTCTCGCCGGCGATGCCGCTCACCTCGTGTCACCGATGGGTGGTTTCGGCATGAACATCGGAATTGGCGATGCGGCGGACCTCGGCTGGAAGCTCGCTGCGCTGGTTCAGGGATGGGGCGGCCCTATGTTGCTGCCGAGTTACAGTATCGAGCGGCGGGAGGCAGCCCGATTCATTATCGACGGTTGTGAGCGGAACCAGGCCGTCGGAGCGCGGGAACTGGTCGTTGAAGGGATAGAAGAGCCCGGCCCACGGGGCGACGCTGCTCGTGAATCAGTCGCAGAACAAATTGTCCTTCAGAAATCGCAGCAGTTCAAGCGAATGGGAGGGCAACTCGGCTACCGCTACTCAACCTCGCCCATCATCGTCCGGGATGGAACCGAAGAGCCTCCACCGGACTTCGCGGACTACGTGCCATCTGCAAGTCCTGGTAACCGCGCTCCGCATGTCTGGATGAAAGACGGCTCCTCACTCTTCGACCACTTCGGCCAGGGCTTCACGCTCATCTCGTTGGACGACGAGATCAACGGTGACACCCTGGCAGCTGCGGCCAAGGAACGTGGAATTCCGTTCCAGGTGGTGACCACGTCTGGAAGTGATCGCGAGGCGCTTGTGGAGCTCTATGAGGCGCGGGCCGCTCTTGTACGTTCGGATCACCACGTGGCCTGGCGAGGTCATCAGTTGCCGAGTGATATCGCGAATTTGCTCGACGTTCTGACTGGGTACACGGCTTGGAAGCCATTACCCGCTGGGGAGACCGAGCTCCGAGCTCCCGACAGTGATGGCTGACTCGATGCCAGACCGATCGTCCAGCAACACAATCAACGCCGTTCTACGACCGACTCAGGAGGCTTCCTAGTAATGCCGAAGGTGCTGGAACTCGGACATGTGGGCTTGTTCATCAAAGATCCCGAGGTGATGACGGACTTTTATTGCCGATTTCTCGGGATGACGATCACAGACCGTGATGGTGATCGGCGAATATTCCTGAGCGCTCGTCCCGAGAGCGAGCATCATGAGCTTCTCCTCGCCAAGGACCCCTCCCGACACTCCGACCTACAACAACTCTCGTTCCGGGTCGCCTCGTTGAGTGACTTGAAGGAGTTTTACGCACAGATCGTCCAGGTTGGTTACACGATTGATCACGTTTCCAACCACGGCAACGCCATTGGTTGCTATTTCCGCGATCCGGAGAACAACCGGGTCGAGGTGTATTGGCAAACGGGTCGAGACTGGCCGCAGCCGTGCAGTGAGAGAATCGACCTTGGTCTTTCAGAAGCGGAGATTCTTTCAGAACTGGACTCGATGAGCCTGCCTGAGGCAGAGAATGCTGACGTGCGATGAAGCAGGGAATGCTGGCGGAGGTCGTCGGCATCGTTGGGCACAAAGGTGTGACCATTGAGGCATATCTCGCTCGGCCGATCAGCGCGTCGCCAATGGGCGGAATGATTGTGTTGCACCACGCTCCAGGGTGGGACGATTGGTCCAAGGAAGTGGTCCGAATGTTCGCACATCGTGGCTACGCGGCGATCTGTCCGCACCTGTACCATCGTCGAGGTCCAGGGCACTGGGAAGATATAGCAGCGGCCGCACGCGCGGACGGTTTGGACAAGGCCATGCCCAATGAGCAGATCATCGGGGACGTCGAAGGTGCCATTGCCTATCTGCGCGCGATGCCTGACAGCAATGGCAAAGTAGGAGTGATCGGCTTTTGTTCGGGCGGCCGCCAAGCGTATCTGGCAGCGTGCGAGATTCCCGAATTGAGCGCGGCGATCGACTGTTGGGGTGGAAGCATTACTCCTCGTGGTGACCCCACGAAACCAGCGTCTCTGTCTCGAGGGGTGCTCCACCGCACACCCGACATGCAAGTCCCCTTGCTGGGGATCTTCGGAAACGACGATACGAATCCAAGTCCTGCTGACATCGATGAGATCGAGGCAACGCTGCAGCAACTCGGCAAGTCATATGAGTTCCACAGGTACGACGGGGCCGGACACGCATTCTTCACAACTGATCGCATCAATTACCGCCCCGAACAGGCGGTAGACGGTTGGAGGCGGGTCTTCGCCTTTTGTGAAACACACTTGAGCTAATTGATTCTGGCGGTTCGGAGCTGGACGTTCAGAAGGAGATCGACGTATGTGCACTTGGGAGACGTACCGCGCCACCATCGCCGGGAGCGCCAAGGGCGTAGAAGATTGGACCAGGCTGACGGCAGTAAACGTCTTCTATGACCATCCAGCGAATGCGCCTTTCGATCATGCTTTGATCCTCGACTTTGTCGAGGACGCATCCCGGCCGGGCAGGCGGGTCAGCATTGAGCTGAGTGCGACTGCTGCCTCAGAACTGCTTCGAGTCATGCATGATGCGCTCAGTTGTGAACAGGCACGCCTGGATCTTGTCGCTCCTGACTCTCTCATTGATGGCTCGTCGGAACGGAGGATTTCGATAGAGACAGCAGCGAGTTAAAGCTCTCTGGTCAGCTCAAGCTGCCCAGGAGCGAGCGCGAGAAAGAGAACGACTCTCGTGTTCTGTCCCAACGTGAGGTGCCCGTGACCCGAGGTGTCCTCGATAAGCGCCAAATCACCGGCTTCAAGCGCGACACGCGTTCCGTCGCAGGTCTCATTGGCGCCATTGCCAGCCAGTGTGACCGCGAGTTGTCGGCGCGGTGAGCAATGGCGATCGCTGAATGCGGTGTTGTCGCCTGGATATGTCTTTAGATAGACAAAACCGCCTTGCAGGCGGGGCCATTGTCGAATTTCAGGAACCTCGAGGAGGGAATGCGGCCACCTGAACGGTTCAGTGCGGCTGTGCCCTCCATCGTCATAGAGCCAACTCATGGCAGGACGTCCGTGACGTGGAACGGTCGACAATGAAGCGCCCGGTTCAACCTCCGAGGGCGTCCACTCGTGGACACTGATGAGCAACCGCCAGGCATCGCCCTCGCAATCCTCTTCGACCGAGTCCGATGCAACATCCAAGTATGCGAAATCTCCCCGGCCCAATGCTTGCGTCGTCGATGCGTAACGATAGAGAACGTCGCCAGACAGCACTATCGACAGATGCGGTCCAACCGATGCCAGATCTCGCGGCGTACGAGATCTTGTCAGCCAAACGGCGCGGGCATCGATGTCGGTAAGGCGGCCCTTTACGCCGTCTGGACGAAACGGCAAGTTCGCAGGCCGAACCTCACATCCCGAACTGCCCTCATGGAACCAGATGCCTCGCACTTGGTGAATCTCGGCGACCGCTCAGCGCTCCGAGGTGGCCATTAGGCCCCAACGTCCGCATACTGGCCGCCGATTTGTGGAGTCGCCCTGCCAGGCAGTCCGGACGTCGAATGTTCCAACCTTGTTTGCCTCGCCCAAGTGCGCTTGAGCTCGTCGCTGACCGTGATTCTCAATCGGCCGAGGTCGCCCACTTCCAATTCGATGGCATCGCCGTCCATGAAAGGGTTTAGTCCCCGATGGTTCGTTCCAGTAGCCAAGATGTCGCCCGGCTCGAGAGTGTGAAGTGACGAGACGAATTCGATGCATTTGGGAATCACATATGCCATGTCGTCGGTGTTGAAGTCTTGCATCAGCTGTCCGTTGTTCCACAGACGCACGGCAAGGTTCTGCGGATCGTTTACCTCGTCTGCCGTCACGAGATATGGACCGATGGCGCAGAAGGTATCCCGAGACTTCATCTGATAGAAGGCGTTCTTCTCCGGTGGAAGCCCTCGGGCCGAACCATCGATCAGATTTGTGTATCCAAAGACATAGTCCATGGCCTCAGACGCCGGTACATTACGCGCTCGTCGGCCGATGACAACGGCGAGTTCGGCTTCTCCTTCGAAAATCGTCGCCGGCACGTCGGGAAGTTCCATGACATCCCCATACCCGATGATTGAGCTCGGGGATTTCTGGAACCCATTGATTGGTGGCCGATCAGAGAGAGTCCCATCCTCGAGGTAATTGACAGCCATGCAATCGATATTCACTGGCCGCGGCAGCGGCGGACGAATCCGGACCGATGCGAGTTCTACGCCCGAAGCGTGGTCCGACGCTTCCGCGAAGCGTGGAGCGAATTCGGACCATCGCTCTATGACGCTGGCGATGATGTCTTGTGGGTGGGCTCGGGGAATGTCACTGACGAGCCCGGACACGTCTATCACCGCCGAGTCTCGAAGGACTCCGAGTCTGTAGTCATCAAAAAAGAGAAGCCTCATGCTGGTTCCTTTGGTTGGTCCGCTGTCGAAGTTGAAACCTTGCGATCATTCATTTGCAGTCATCGAGTCCACCGTGGGAGATACCTCGACATCCATCTCTGTCAGAGCCAACACTTCTTCGACCGAGAATCCCGGCGCAATCGCCTGAAGCCAAAAGGAGCCATCGATCCATCTGAACAGGCCGATGTCGGTGACGACCAAGTCGACGCCGCGCTGCGCAGTCAAGGGGTAGTTGCAATGCTGGACGAGCTTCGGCTTGTTGGAGTGACTCAGGTGCTCCATCATGATGATGATCAGACTTGAATCCGGTCTCGCCACGAGATCCATAACTCCGCCGATCCCTCCTCCT
>Ga0224557_1001545_pt1 | contig 21813 bp, 19 predicted proteins | sample 714S31014metaG_FD_180677 | JGI IMG/M metagenome (GOLD analysis project Ga0224557, IMG submission 180677) | Peat soil microbial communities from Stordalen Mire, Sweden - 717 S3 10-14 | ecosystem: Environmental > Terrestrial > Soil > Wetlands > Peat | place: Sweden: Norrbotten County, Stordalen... | reverse complement strand
AAAGAACTGGTAGCGTAGCGGTAGGATTGAGAGGGAAGGCCCGGCTACGAACCGGGCCTCTCAGAAAGGACTCAGGCGGACACTCAAATTATCGCATGGAGTGTGTCCAAGTGCAAATCGCGGAAAGGATCGTCAAAATGAGTGAGCCAGACAAGGATGCTCTAACCGGGAGCGTCATGCGTGAGTACAAGGAACTAGGCGTAGAACTAAGCACCCGACTTACCAAAGCCAGCAAGCATGCGGATGGTTATGGTACCGCGTTTAACTACCTGACCTCAAGGAAACCTGCGTACGGAGGTTTAAGATATAGCACCTCGGTAGACACTCTCAGCACAACACCCGACCCGGATGAAGTCAAAGATAACTGTGCTGAAGTACTCAAGATTATCCACCGCCGCGCCGAATTGTTTGCACAACTGGTGGGTATGGGCATGGAACCTCGGGACCCGCCCGTGCCGGGGATATGATTCTTAACCACTCTTTTATAAAGCATCCACGGCCTTCTTATTTGCAGGCTGATACGTTAGTTCCAAAAACCCACTTGAGCGCAATACCCGCATGTTCAAGACAATTACCGTGGACGGAAAAACCCAGGATGCTCGATGCACGGTTACGCTCCCGTCCGGTTTGCTATCGTCGCTCGTCGGCGTTCCATACTTCTCAATCAGAAGCAACTTGAGATCCTCATAATTCTGAAGGGGATAATCCGGAACGACACACGACAGTTCAACCTCCGCGATTGATTTGTCCATATCATTGTAGCGGTCCGACTGTGGTACCTCGGCACCAGCGGAAAGCGTAATACCCAAATCCAGTTTTCCAATTTTTATCTTGTCGATTCCCCCAATGGCCTTCTTCGCGTCACCCAGCGTCATACCCCATTTGATTTTGTTCCAGCCGTCGAAGTCGGGCTTAGACTGTTTCGCGGAGTCTTGCGTTGGTTTGGAAGGTGGTTTCTTTGTTTGCCAGAAGCCGACGGGAACGACGGCGACCAGCACGGCGATGCAACCGGCAACGATCCTCATGTGCGGTATCGTACCAGATCGCAAACGCGGGCGCTAGGCACCCCCCGCCTCACCGCGTCAACCCCCCTCCGAAAATCTCCAACGCAACTTTCAGGCACTACCGTGAGATGCTAAGGGAATGGCACGGGCGGCCGCGAAATACGTATTCGCCGCGCTGCTTGCGTTGCTCTCGACGCAGGCAGGCGTGCCGTCGCTTCGTGTTGTCACAGCCATCGAAATTGTCTGCTCGACCGAGGCCGAACAACAGGCCCCGCGGGAAGCCCGGCGCATTCGGGCGGAAGTACAAGTCCGCCAACCCGCCGCTACGTACGTGTCACGGACCCGGCCTGAGCCGGACGCCGCCCTCCTGTTCCAACGGCCACCTCCAGCATCCTCTCTCTGCTCGTAATCACGCTGTTTGAAACGAAAACCGAAAAGGAGAGGACCGTGTCTTTCAGAAACTTACTACGTCATTTGGGGCTCGTAGATCGCGAGTCCGAGGATCAACTGCGGGCCATTGCCCGGCGGCGGCAAGAGTTGTCCGGGTTGCCTGACGATCGGCTCAAATCTGCCGCGAAAGATTTGCACCGGGACGCCGACGTGATTGAAACATTCGCGCTGGCGGCGGTGATAGCGGCTCGTGTGCTCGGGTTGCAGATGTTCGACGTGCAGATCCTGGGCGCGCTGGCAATGCACCGCGGCCAGATCGCGGAGATGCAGACTGGCGAGGGCAAGACACTGGCGGCCGTGCCCGCCGCGATCTGGTACGCGCGTCAGGGCCGCGGCGTCCATGTGTTAACCGCCAACGATTATCTTGCTCGCCGCGACGCCGCATGGATGCGCGGGATTTACGATTGGTTCGGGCTTTCCGTCGGGCATATCTCGCAGGACATGCCGGCCGCCGATCGCCGCGCCGCATACCGGTGCGATCTCACCTACGCGACGGCCAACGAAGTCGGCTTCGACTACCTGCGGGACGGCCTCGCGCGCCGCACGGACGAACTGGTCCAGCGGGAGTTTGCATTCGCGGTCATCGATGAGGCCGACTCCATCCTGCTCGACGAGGCGCGCATCCCGCTGGTCATCGCGGGCGGAGTGGCCGAGGACTCCGCGCTGGCATACCGCATCGATTCCGTAGTGGCGGGGATGCAGCCGCACCTGCACTACTCGCTCGATGAGTTCGCGCGGAACGTGCAGTTGACCGATGCCGGCATTGAGCGCGTGGAAGCGTCCCTCGGCTGCGGAAGCCTGTTCGACGAGCCAAACCTGCGCATTCTGACGGCGGCGCAGGACGCGCTGCATGCGCACGCGTTGCTGCGGCGCGACGTGGACTACGTGGTGAAGAAAGGCTCCATCGAATTGGTGGACGAGTTCAAGGGCCGCATCGCCCAGAACCGGCGGTGGCCGGCCGGGTTGCATTCCGCCGTGGAAGCCAAGGAAGGTGTGCGGCTGAAGACCCAGGGGCGCATCCTCGGTTCGATTACGGTGCAGGGCTTGGCCGGAATGTACGACCGAATCTGCGGCATGACGGGCACCGCGGCGACGCAAGCCGAAGAGTTCTGGAAGGTATACAAACTGCCGGTAAAGACGATCCCGACGAATCGGCCGGTAATTCGGCAAGATCTCCCCGACGTCGTGTATGCGGACAAGGAAGCGCGGAACGAAGCGCTCGCGGAGGAAATTCGACGGGTCCACGAGACAGGGCGCCCGATTCTCGTGGGAACGGCCAGCGTCGAGGAATCGGAGGCATTGAGCCGCCGCCTGCAAATGGCCGGCATCGCGCACGCGGTCCTGAACGCCAGGAACGATGAGACGGAAGCCGCGATTATCGCGCAGGCCGGCGCACTTGGAGCCGTCACCGTTTCCACCAACATGGCGGGACGCGGCACCGACATTCTGCTGGGTGGGAATCCGCCAAAAGACCGCGACAAGGTGGTGGACCTCGGCGGTTTGTACGTCATTGGCACAACGCGTCACGAGGCCAGGCGGATTGACAACCAACTGCGCGGCCGTGCCGGACGGCAGGGCGATCCGGGCACATCCCGCTTCTTCATCAGCCTGGACGACGATCTGCTGGTGCGTTTCGGGATTCGAGAGAACCCGGATATCGACAGCGTGCAGCGCACCGCGGAAGGCCAGAATCTTGAGATTCGGCAGACGCTCTGGAAATACGACTGCACCGTTGAAGATCACCGCCGCGAAGTGTACAACTTGCGCCGGGAGATTCTGCTGTCGCCCGGCTGGAGCCTCCGTTCGATGCTGCCCGAAGAGCAATACTGCGAACTGATCCAAGCTGCCGGTGAGCATGCGCTCGAAACGGCCGGGCGGCAACTGGCCCTGGCGATCGTCGACGATCTATGGGCCGATTACTTGGCGAATGTCGCCGAATTGAGGGGCGGCATCCATTGGGTTTCGTGGACGGGTGGCGACCCGCTCCATAGATTCCTGACTGGCGAACAGGCGATTTATGCGGATTTCCACGATTGTCTGAAAGAAGAGATTGCAGACGCGTTTCGGACGGCGGAGGTCGACAAAGGCGAGATCCATTTCCGCAATGCCGAGCGCATGGAACGCGGAGCGACCTGGACCTACGTCACCACCGACCAGCCGTTCGGAACACTGGCCGAACGGATCAAAAAAGGAATCCAGCGGAGGCTCTCGAAAACCTATTGAGTCTCGCGTAATACGGTGACAGCTTTCGCGACAAATGTGCCCTCTGCATTGGGGCTGATGTGGGGCCGGCTGAAAGTCGGCTGCGGGCAAAATTGCCCGCCACAAGGTCCAAAGTTGCCTGTCACTGTATGCGAGCGTCAATATGTGGAGGAAGGCATGCCGATCCATTTGCCGCATGTTCGCTTGAGCGTGCCGATGCTTCTCTCCCTTGCGGAGTGGTCGGTATTCTCGCTCTATTGGAATGCTGCCGCGAAGAATTCTTCGCCGGCGAAATCCGAGGAGTCGCGGCCATCGCGGCGCGTACATGAGCTATTGGTAAACCTCGCGCTCTTGCTGGTTGTTTTCCCGTTCCCGGGCCTGCCAGGCCGGCGATTCCTGCCAGGCGGGCCTTACACCGCTTGGGCCGGTCTTTGCATCCAGACGGCGTCCGGCACTGGGCGTATGGGCGCGGCGGCATCTCGGCCGCTATTGGAGCGGGGAGATCGCCATCAAGGTCGATCACCGCCTGATCCGGTCCGGCCCCTACCGCTTCGTGCGGCATCCTATCTACACCGCGATGCTGGGGATGTTTGCCGGCACGGCGGTTGTGTCGGGCCAACTGCACGCGGCTCTGGGATTGGCGATGGCGGGTTTCGCATACTGGCGCAAGATCCGATTGGAGGAGGCCAACCTGAGGAAGGCGTTCGGTCCGGAGTACGATGCTTATCGGCGCGCTACCGGGTCGCTGGTTCCGAAGCTGCTGTAAGGGCTGACGGCGCTATCTCTTCTTTGGGCTGCGGGCCACAAAGCCGATAGCGCGGGTGATTGGCGGATTCTTGAGTTTCTGGATGTCTTCGACTACCGAGACCAGGATAGATGTATGGTGCTGCAGGGTGCGGGTCTGTTGCTCCTGTGTCTGCGCGTGCCGATTTTGGCCGGCTTCGATCTGTTCGATTCTGCGGGCCAGGTCTTTGTTGCCTGCCAACAACTCGCGGAGCTTAACGAAAGCTCGCACGATCAGGATGCTCATGCGTATGGCGTGGTCGCTGTTGAGCACAGCGGAGAGCATGGCCACGCCGTGTTCGGTGAAGGCATAGGGCGGCCGGCGTATCCCCATCTTCGCCCCTGGATTGGAGGTCGCAATTTGCGACCTCCAATTCTCCAGCTCCTCGTTGTTGAGTTGAAACATGAAGTCTTCCGGAAAGCGGGCAAGGTTGCGCTTCACGGCCTCGTTGAGGCGTTTGGTAGGTACCTGGTAGATCTCCGCCAAGTCGCTGTCGAGCATCACTTTCTGGCCGCGAATGACATAGATTCGGTGCTCGATCAAGGGCATGGCGGCCGGGATCCGGCCGGCAGGCAAGGCTTTCGGCATTTGAGAAGATCGTGGCTTCAGGCCCGAAACTTCTCACCGGAATAGTTCAATTCCCCGCCAGCGCGGCGGCCAGCACGAACACCAGCGGCGCGTTCCAGTTGATGGCCACCTCGTTGCTGGCGTACGAAGCCAGCTCATCCAGGTACATCTTTGCGGGAGGCCCATTGGGCAGCTTGCGCATCGCAGCGTCCTGCCGGCCGCGGTTGGGACCGCCCGAAAGCAGTCCCGGCCACGGTTCCGGAAGGCCGGCGCTGGGACGGTGGTGCGGGTGATGGTACGGGTTGGCCCCTACCTGCGTCACCCAGGATAGCGAAAAGGTATTGCGGCCCAGCAGGTAATGCAGGTTATCCAGCGCCGTCTCCACGAAGCGCCGATCGGGCCGCAGCGCGTTGGCCACCAGGAGCTGCAGGCTGTAATTGGCGGCCACGCCGTTCGATCCCCAGATGTAATCCGCGGAAGTCAGGCTGATGCGGTAGGGGTGGCGGCTGGCGCGCTCCACGATCTGCTGGGCGGCGCTCGCCGAATCCTGCGCGATGGCGGCGACTGCCTCGGCGTTCTTCCCGTGCCCGAGCGCGTAGGTCCATAGCGCCAGCGGCGCTACATTGCCCCAATCCGGAGGCGCGTTTGGCTTCAGCGTCTTGCGGAAGGCCCCGAAATGATCGAGGAAATAGCGCTCGAAGGCCTGGTCGCCGGTCGAGCGCCACAACTCGGCGGCGGCCCACAAATGCTCGTCCGCGCAATCGCCGTCTCCATAATCTCCGGTCTGTATGCCGGGAGGGTTGTGGAACAACACGTCGGGATACTTCTCCAGCCAGGTCCACGCCTGGCGGGCGGCGCGCAGACACTTCTCCGCATAGGCTGCATCGAAGGGCCGGTAGGCGCGGGCTGCGATCGCCATCACGGCCGCGAAATCGCCGGTGGCGCAAGAGCTCTTATACGGCTCCTTCCCCGTACCGATGACGTAGCTGATCAGCGTATCTTTCTCCGGCGGGATGAAATCGCAGAAGCGCTCGCTCGATTGTTTGTGCCAGACGCCGCCATCGCCGTCCTGCATGGAGAGCATCCAGTCCAGGTTCCAGCGGATTTCGTTCAGGATGTCGGGCGTGCCGTTGCCGGATTCCGGAATGTTGAGCGTCACCTGCTTGAGGCGGCCGCCGAAGATCTCCCAGGTCCACAACAGCGTGCCGGTGGAGATGCCGGAGTTGACCACGTAACGGCCGTAGTCGCCGGCATCGTGCCACCCTTTGGCCGAGATGTGCGGGCCGGTCTTGCCTGAAGAAACATGATAGGCGCCCTCCAGGTGACAGGCGGCGTGCTTGTAGGCGGGGAACTCGGGCCCCAGGTCCACGGCGGTCCCGCAACGCTGCCCGTAGTACGACCGCATGGACAAATAAAACGCGCGCGCGAACACATCCGGGCCAATGCCAAACTCCCAGCTTCGGCCCACGCCCGGCACTTCCAGATAATACTTGCCGGGTTTGTCGAGTTTGGTGAAATCGGCTTCCTGGACGATATCGCCGGAATCCGGATCGCTGGCAGGCTCCGCCAACCTGCCGCGTAACACCACGGAGTCGTTGCCGGCGCGGCGCACGGAGAACTCCTTTGCCAGAGTGTGGGACACCACCATCGCCAGCTTGGGAGAGTGGGGCAGGTAGCCTGCCTGGTCCACCTTGATGTCGGTGGTGGGCGCAGCGGCAAAGGCGCACAGCGAGATTAAGAATATAGCGGCCAGTTTCATCGACACTGAGTATAACTCCCGGTGCGCGGTGTGCGATAATCGCCAGACGGGACGGGTACGGTAGGGGAGATGCTTCACCGCCCCTTGCATGCGAAGCACCGGGTCTGGTATAAGAGCTTACTGACTTCAGTCGCCGGCTTTTGGGCCCCGTTATGCCCGTGAAGAAAAAGACACCCATGCCGAAAAGTGCCGAAACGCGCAATGTCCCGGGAGCTTCTCCGCCCCCGGAAGGCAAGAACGGCCAGGGTGTGCCGCCGCGCGAAACGGGACCCACCCAGATGCAGTCGTTCCAGGAGGGCATGCGCCTGTTTCATGCGCGCCAATTCCAGCCGGCTAGGGAGTCTTTTCTGCGGGCTACCGGTGGGCCGGATCGCGCCGTGGCCCATCGCGCCGGCCTGCACGCGCGCATCTGCGAGCAGCGCCTGGAATCTCCCGGCCCGGCGTTGAACACGCCGGAAGAGCACTACAACTACGCCATCACGCTGATCAACTCCCGCGACCTTGCCACGGCTCAAATGCACCTGCGGGCCGCTTTGCAGGCGGACGCCACCGCCGACCATGTGCTCTACGCGCTGGCCGCCTGCCAAAGCCTGGGTGGAGATTTGCAGGCCGCTTGTGAGAACCTGAAATGTGCGATCGATTTGCAACCTCGTAACCGGCTGGCCGCCCGCCAGGATCCCGATTTCGCGGCCATCGCCGGCCAGCCGGCCTTTCACCGGCTGCTCTATCCGGACAAGAAGACGCAGTTCTAGCTTACCCACTTCAGCAGGGACGGCGGGGGCCGTCATCAGAGGCAGAAACCCAAGGTTCTGGGGGGCGGGATTTATCCCGCGCGGGGCTTCAGCCCCGCACTTCGCAGAATCGATAAGTTGGCGGGTGGGTTTCTGGAGAGTCCTGCGGCCGGCGTCCACGCCGGCCCGAGCGGGTCCTGGAGGACCCGGCCCAGAGGGCACCCCGACCTGGAGGTCCGCCCCACCGGTAACTTGCCTTGCGCACGAGTGCGCGCGCCGCCGAGCCCGCCATGTCTAACGCCGAACCTTTACGCGTGGTCGCCATTGGCGGCGGCACCGGCCTTTCCGCCCTCCTGCAAGGGTTGAAACACTATGCCAGCCCGCGCCGCGCTCCGCTGATCGATATCACGGCGGTGGTCACAGTCACCGACGATGGCGGCAGCTCCGGCCGCCTGCGGCGCGAGTTCGACGTGCTGCCGCCAGGGGACATCCGCAACTGCCTGGTGGCGCTTTCCGAAGACGAGGCCCTGCTTTCGCGCCTATTCCAACACCGCTTCCAAGCCGGCCTGGGACTCAAGGGACACAGCTTCGGCAACCTCTTCCTGACGGCCTTGACGCAGCTCATGGGCGACTTTCCCGAGGCCGTCAAAGCGTGTTCCGAAGTGCTCAAGATCACCGGCCGGATCTACCCCGCCACGGCAGCCAATGTGTCGCTCGAGGCCATTCTGGAGGACGGCACGCGCGTCACCGGAGAAACCAACATCAGCAAGAGCCGCCGGATCATCCGCACCGTACGGCTGCGCCCCCGCAAGGTGAAGCCCATGGCCGATACCCTGTCCGCTATCGCTCAGGCCGACCTGATCACGCTGGGCCCCGGTTCGCTATTCACCAGCGTGATTCCAAACCTGCTGGTGGAGGGAATCTCCGCGGCCATCCGGCGCTCGCCCGCCCTCAAGGCGTATTTTGTAAACCTGATGTGGCAGCCCGGAGAAACCATGAACTTCACCGCCTCCGACCATATCCGCGCCATTCACAAGCATGCCGGCGGCAAGATCGTCGATTGCGCGATTGTCAACGTCGCACCCATGCAGATGGCCGCACGGAAGCGCTACGAGAGGCAGCAGGCGTTACCCGTGGAAAACGACCTCGACCGAATCTTCAAAATGGGGATCAAGGTGGTGAGCGGCAAGCTGCTGCAGGAATCCAAGAAGGTGCGCCACGATCCGGCCGAGACCGCCGCAGTGGCCGTGCGGCTGGCGCACGAGGGCCGGCGGCAAAGGCTCAAAGCCGGCGGGAGGAAATAGTGGAAACACCGTTGACGGTAGTGGTTCTGGCAGCCGGGCTGGGCACCCGCATGAAGTCGCGCAAAGCCAAGGTGCTGCACCGCGCCGGCGGCAGATACCTGGTCGAGCACGTATTGCGCACCGCGCGCGCACTGGCGCCGCCCGAGCGGATTTTCGTGGTGGTGGGCCATCAGTCCGCCGAGGTGCGCGCGGCGCTCCAGACGCCCGGCATCGGCTTTGGCATCGGCTTCATCGAGCAGACCGAACAAAAAGGCACCGGCCATGCGTTGATGGTCGCCGCGGACACGCTCGCGGGCCTGGACGGCCGGCTCGTGATTCTTTACGGCGACTGCCCGCTGGTGCGTCCGCAAACGCTCGAAGGCCTGGTCGCGGCCCAGCAATCCTCCGATGCCGCAGGCGCTATCCTAACCGCCGTGATGGACGATCCCACCGGCTACGGACGCGTGCTGCGCGACGGCGACGGCCAGGTCACAGGCGTGGTGGAGCAACGCGCCGGCACGCCGGAACAGCTCGCCATCCGGGAGGCCAACATGGGCCTGTACTGCTATCAAGCGGCGCCGTTTTGGCGGCACATTCAAGAACTCCGGCCGGATAATCCCGCGCGCGAATACTACCTGACCGACATGGTCGAGATCCTGCACCGGGCCGGGCACGCCATCGCCGCTTATCGCATCAACGATTCGCGCGAGGTGCTGGGCATCAACGACCGCGAAGAACTGGCCGGTGTGGACCGTCTGTTGCGCCAGCGCAAGGTGCGCGAACTCATGCTGGCCGGCGTGACCGTCGAGAAACCGGAGACGGTCACTGTGGACCCGGATGTCACCATCGGCATGGACACCATTGTGGAGCCGTTTGCGCAGATCCTTGGCCACACCACCATTGGGGAGAACTGCCGCATCGGCGCGTGCTCCATCGTCCAGGATTCGGAACTGGCTGACGAAGTAGAAGTCGGGCAGTTCACCATCGTCGGGACCTCGCGGCTGGAGCGCGGGGCGCACGCCGGCCCGTACGCCCGCCTGCGCATGGAGAATCACGTCGCCGCCGGGGCGCATGTCGGCAATTTCGTGGAACTCAAGAAGACCCGCCTAGGCGCCGGATCGAAAGCCATGCACCTTGCCTACCTGGGCGATTCCGAAATCGGCGCGCGAGTGAACGTCGGGGCGGGCACCATCACCTGCAACTACGATGGAACCCGCAAGCACGCCACTAAGATAGGCGCGGGGGCTTTCATCGGCAGCAATTCCACGCTGGTCGCGCCGGTCGAAATCGGCGGCGGCGCTTATGTCGCGGCCGGGTCCGTGATCACCAACGAGGTCCCCGCGGACGCGTTGGGGGTAGGCCGCGCCCGCCAGGTGAATAAGGAAGACTGGGCCAGAAAGCGCAGAGAACTGGGCAAGAATCGATAAAGCAGGAAATTTCGATCTCTTGGTAGCGGTCTACAATAATAGAGGATCTCCGGAGGACTTTATGGAACGGCGTGATTTCCTGGCAGCCACGGCGTGGACGGCTCTTTCCGCAAGCAGGGTTTTTGGCGCAAACGACCGTGTCGTCGTGGGACTGATCGGTTGTGGAGGGCGCGGCCGGCAGGTCATGCGCGGCTTGTTGCAGGCGCCTAACACGGAGCTGTTGGCGGCCTGCGACGTGTACGATCCCAACGCGGAGCGCGCTTCGAAAGATCTGGCCGGCGGCCGCGCGAAAACGCTGCGCGACTTTCGCCGGGTGCTCGAGATCCAGGAAGTGGATGCCGTGATGGTGTCCACTCCCGATCACTGGCACTCCATTGCCACGGTGCTGGGCCTCGAAGCAGGCAAGCACGTTTACGTGGAGAAGCCTTTCGCGCTCACCATTCGCGAAGGGCGCGCCATGGTGGAGGCCGCCCGGCGCACGAAGCGGATTCTCTACCCGGGCACCCAACACAGGTCGGCGCCGCACATCGCCGAGGCGGCGCGCATGGTCCAGTCGGGCGAGATCGGCGATGTCTCCCTCGTGCGTGTGTGGAACAGCGGGAACATCGCTCCCAACGTCCAGCAAAAAGTTCCGGACTCCGATCCGCCGGCCGGGCTCGACTGGGATTTCTACCTCGGGCCATCGCCCCGGGCGCCCTTCAACCGGATGCGCTTCCTCACCAATTACCGGGTCTTCTCGGATTACGCGGGCGGCTACATTACGGATTTCGGCAATCACCGCGTCGACAGCGTCCACCAGATCATGGGCGTTTCCAGCCCGCACACCATCTCGGCGGTGGGCCGCCGCCTGTGTCCCCAGAATGCCGGCGACATCTACGATCTGCACGTGGCCACGTATCAGTATCCGGGCTTCATCATGGAGTATGTGGCTTCGTGGGTAAACAGCAACGGCATCGGCGGCCGTTCGCCGGGCATGCGGTACTACGGCATGCGCGGACTGTACAACCGTCCGCACGGATTCGCCTTCTATGGCACGAAGGCCGCGTTGTACGTGGACCGCATCGGCTACGAAGTCTTTCCCGAACCGGAGCCTGGAGCGCCTTACGCCGCCGCGCCGGCCGACGAAAGCGGGATCAAGTATCGCGCGGAACGGAAGACCTTTCAGGGTGCGGACGCCACTGCCGAGCACGCGCAGAACTTCGTAAAGCAGTTGCGCACCGGTACGAAGGGCGCCGTCGACGAGATGGTGGGCCACACTGCAACGGCCGCCTGCCACCTGGGCACCATCGCCGCCAAAGTGGGCAGAACGCTGCACTGGAACGCGGAGAAGGAAGATTTCGAAAACGACGCGGAAGCTTCCAGGCTGCTGACGCGGGATCTGCGGAAGCCTTACGATCTGATCCGGATTTAGCCGCTACTGTTCTCGAACCCGGCAGGCCACGAAAAACGATGGCCTGCCCCACGGCCATAGCTACCGAATCCTTCGAAAAATCCGGAAGCCCCAGGCATCCAGCGCCAGTGACGGCAGCGCCGATGGCCGCGGCGTCTCCACGCCGGGCGTGACTTCCGCGAGACCGGCTGCGGCGGTGTCCACCAAGCCCAGGAACGGCTGGTTCGAGAAGTTGACGGCCACCAGGAATTCCTCGCCTCCGCCCTTGCGCAGGTAGGTGACGATGCGCGCATCGTCGGAATTGCGCAGCCACTCCGTCTCGCCCTGCTGGAGAGCGGGATGCGCGGCGCGCAACGCGATCATGCCGGCATAGAAGCGCGGAAACTCGGGGCGGCGTTCGGCGATCTTCCAGAACACCGGCAGCTTCTCGAATAGCGGGGGCCCGCCGGATTCGGTCGTATCGCCCGCTTCCATGCCCTCATAGAGCAGTGGCACGCCATCCAGCGTGAACATGAATGCGGAAGCCGCCAGCGCGCCGCCCTTGCCGAAGCGCACGATGGCGCGTTCTTCGTCGTGATCGTCGGAGATGCGCATGTGCAGCGCGCCTTTGGGATATTGCGCGCGCTCCTGCTCCCAGACCGCGCGCAGATCGCGGGCCGGTTCGCCCTTGCTGAAGATCGCAGCCAGCGTGCTATGCAGCGGCCAGGCATAATCCAGGTCGAAAGCCTTGGCCATCAGCGGCGGCTCGTGCGCTTCCGCCAGCCAGAGGACGCCGGGCTTGAGCTTGTCCACCTCGGCGCGAGCGCTCTCCCAGAAACTCACCGGCACCATGCCGGCAGCATCGCAACGGAAGCCGTCGAGATCGAAGTCGCGGATCCAGTAGCGCAGCATGTCGATCATGTATGCGCGCAGCTTTGGATTGGAGTAGTCGAGCCCGGCCACGTCGTCCCAGTCGGGAACGGGCGAAATGATCTGGCCCGCGGCGTTGTGCTTGTAGAATTCGGGCGTCTGCATCATGACGCTATCCCAGGCGGTGTGGTTGGCCACGATGTCGATGATCACCCGCATCCGGCGGCGGTGCGCTTCGGCGACCAGCCGCTTCAAATCGTCCTTGGTGCCGTAGTCCGGATTGATGGCGTAGTAGTCGCGCACGGAGTACGGGCTGCCGAGCGGGCCTTTGCGCTTCACCTGTCCGATGGGATGGATGGGCATGAGCCAGACCACGTCTACCCCAAGTCGATGCAGGCGATCCAGGCCTGCGGTCACTCCGTTGAGGTCGCCGGCCGGCGAGAAGTCGCGCGGGAAGACTTCGTAGATCACTGCGCCCGGCAGCCACCCGGGAGGAGCCGGGGGCGCCGCGAAGGCAGGGAGAGATAGGGCGGCGAGCAGCGCCCAGGATGCTTTGGTCATCGCCACTATAGTAGCGCCGGGCGCAGCCGAAGCCCTGCCCGCAGCCGCGCTCAAGGCACCGGATCCGGCGTGCCAGGCGGAACCGCGGACGTGCAGGACAGGAGCCTCCTGGTGGTCAACACCAAACCGCGGCGAATGCCCCATTTCCGCACGGCTTCGATCGAGTACTCCGAGCAGGTTGGCCGGTAGCGGCAGCGGATGTATGGCTGCACTAGCAGCCGCCCGTAGTGCCGATAGCCGTGGACCGCCGCGAGGTAGGTTTCGGGCCGCTTTCTAAGTGGCGTCCTTAGTATTTGGAAAGCGGATTCGGCAATGCGCGGCGGCTCTCACAACACGGATACGCGATTCAACTTCATTGTGCCCCAGGAAGTAATACGTGCCAAGACTGAGGAGTTTGGACACAACACTGACCAAAGGTAGTATTTACCACGGCCAAACGATATGCGACATTAAGGTCGCCTAAGGTCGCCAGCCACAGTTGCCAATTATTTGAGGAGTCCGACGTCGAGCGGAGGTCCTGCAAACGACTTTAGATCCGCGTGGGCATGTCCGCAGTCAACGAAAGGATAACTCTAATGAATTCACAACGTCTTGCACCTACGTCCCGGCTCCGGCTGGCTTTGATGGTCCTCGCAGGCGCCGCGGGTCTGCTCGGCCAAACGCCGCCCCCCCCGACCGCCTACGTCTCAAGCAAGGCCGGCGACGTGTTCCTTGTAAACGTGGCGAACGGGTCTATCGCGGCTACGATACCGGTGACTGGAAGCCCGAGCGGGATGGCGCTGGCCCCTGGAGGCGAGCTACTCTACGTCGCGCAGTCCAGCGGCAACAGTGTAGCGGTCATCAATACTGGGTCCAACACCGTGGTCGCCACCATTCCCGTCGGTACGATGCCGCTGGCGTTGGCCATCACCCCGAACGGACAGACCGCATACGTTGTGAACGCGGGATCCAGCAGCGTATCCGCCATCAGCACCGCAACGGATGCCGTGCTAGCCACAGTGCAGATTGCCGGGTATCCGACAGCCATAGCAGTTACACCCGATAGCAGCCGCGCGTTCGTCATGAGCCCCACCTCGGGCAACATCTCAGTCATCGGCACCGCGTCCAACACGGTAATCGCCACTTGGTTAACAACCCCCGGCGCGCATGCTCTTGCGCTTAGTCCCGATGGCGCCACACTATATGTCGCGAGCCCCGTGACCAACCAGATAACCGCATACGACACCACAACCGGGAATCTTCTGAATACGATCGGGGGGCTTAGCTACCCGGACTCGATTGCGGTCGCTCCCAGTGGGGGCGCCCTTTACGTATCGAACTTAACCGGCTCGGCTGTCTCGGTGATTAGCACGACGTCGTTTGAAGCCGTAGCGACGGTGAAAGTAACAGCTTACCCGACGTCCGTCGCGATCTCTGAGGATGGCTCGGAGGTTTACGTGGTCAACGAGTATTCGAATTCATTGTCCGTAATCGGCACTGCGCAGAACTCTGTCGTGACCACCGTGACACACCTGGCCAGCCCATTTTCAGTGGCCGCGCCGCCTGCTGCTAATCCGGCGCCGGACCTATGTACCGCGGCGCCCACGGGCCTGCCCCCGCTTGCCGGCGTTCCGGGAAGCTCGCTGCCGCTATTGCCGCAGACTTGTTACCAGCCCCCATTCCCTACGACCACGAGCACTGTGACCGTGGCGGCCAACAGCGGGCCCGACCTGCAATCCAAGCTTTCCGCGGCGGTCTGTGGAGAACAAATCGTCGTTCCGGCCAATGCTACATACGTAGGGAATTTCGTCTACGGGCCGACTAACGCTCTCCCGTGGGGGTGGCAAGCAAGCACTGCCTGCAGTGCTGGACAACAGTTTGTAGACCCGGCGTACCATCTCCAGTTAATTACGATCGCCGGCACGTCCGGATCTGCCGAGCCGGTATGGAATGACTCTCAGGGAACCACCATGGACGGGGGAATTGTTTGGGCAGACCAGGGGGTGTTGCCGCAATACTGCCCCGCGAATCCGGTGCTGGTCGTAAGCTCCAACATCGCCAATCTGCCGCAGTATCAGACCATTTCACAAAGTGCCACGCCCACAAACGTCCCTACGTTGGAATGCAACACAAATGGTTGTAGCACGCTTTCTCTCTCCGATGGTGTGGCAGGGTTATATGTTGCGGGTGTGGAGCTCACTCTCGGCACAAGCGCGGCTAACACCTACCCGATCATTGGGATGGCAGGATACACACCAGAGGCGTATGCAGTTCCTTCCTACATCACATTCGATAGGGTGTTGGTGCATCCCGCTCCCTGTTCTGCCGCTCTGGGCGGATGTGCCTTCGTCCAGGCGGGCCTAGACCTCAACGCTAACTACGGTACATTGATGTACTCCCAAATCTGGGGTATCATCAATACCGGAAATGATACTAATGCGGTCAGTACGGACAACAACGCTGGTCCGGTGTTGATCGCCGCCAACTACCTTGAAGCCAGTGGAGAGAACGTCTTTCTTCCCGCACAATGCCAAACCCCTGTCACCGTAAGCGGCACGGTCACCACAAGCGGCCCGACTGTCACGTTGGTGTCTGGGCAGCAATTCAACACTTCCTCGGTTAACCCGTGGCCCGGCATCCCCTTCACTATCGACAATGCTAACTACTTCGTGCAAAGTGTGCAAAGCGCGACCTCTCTCACACTCACTACCAGCGCGGGAACACAGTCTAGTGCGGTTCCCTACTCCACTGTGTTCTACGGTTACGAGTGGCCTTACGGGCAACCGAGTTGTCCTGCCGAAGCAGACGTCACTGTCAGGTTGAATCACATTAAGAAGCAAGCCAATTGGCGCAACAACCCGGTCGGTTATACGGGTGTAGTGTCTACGAATGGCACGGTTGCTAGCCTGGTGTCGGGCACTCCGTTTAATTCCGCCTGGGGCAACGGCGGCATCTACGTGGTCATCAACGGCCAGAACTACATTGCAGCATCTCCTACCACGGGAACCAGCATGACGTTGACTACCAGTGCTGGCATACAAACCAACGTCCCATACTACGAGGGTTGCATCCCTTCTATTCCTTGGGGATGCTGGGATGTGAAGAACGAGTTTGAGATCAAAAGCGGACAGCGCGTTCTGGTGGACTCCAATTTGTTCGATACCACGTTTTCGGAAGGTCAGGCGGGGTTCTTTATCTGGAACTGTGGGATTGTGAATGACCCTAATATCATGTGCAACGATATCACCATCCAAAACAATTTGTTCATGCACGGACCATCTGTAGGCACCCCGTTCGGGTATGGCGGGTTTGGACCGCAGAACACCAACACTTCCCGTGGATCGATCCGTAACAATCTTGCCATTGACATCTCCGGCCCTACGTGGGGCGCGAATGGGTATGTGGGATCTGTCCAGAACACCAAGTTCCAAACGATTGACCACAACACGTGGATCAACACTCCTACATTCAATACCAACCCATTCTCTGTGATGTTTGCCGGTGCGCCTCCCCACACCAACACCGGATTCGTATGGACGAACAACTTCATGTACGGGCAACCCTTCGCGGACAGTGAGAACGCGGGAATGACGATGGCCGATTGGGCGAACAACGGCGTGCCAGTAACAGTGGCAGGGATGGTCAACGTGGGCGACTACTTTGGCTACGGCTCAGGACTTCCAGTCTACCCTCCGGGAATGACATCTCTCAGCAGTTCGACAAACAGTTGTCAGACGAGTGGAAAGAACTACACCACATGCTGGCCGCTCGATTGGGCTTTGGTGGGTATGCTTGACTTTACTGGATGCAACGCCGGGACGAACCTAGCAGGCTGCGCGCTGAGTTCCGGGTCTCCGTACAAAGACGCTGGGACCGACGGCATGGACATCGGCGCGAATGTAGCCGCTGTAGTCGCGGCGCTTGCGCCGATTGTATGGTGACGGCAGGAGGGAGGAAAGGACAGGTCGATACGCGGTGCGAATGCGAGCTTTTTGGGACGGGGGAACAGCCAAAGAGCCAAAAGTTACTCTCGGCTATTGTGAAACGAAGAAGAGGTGAAAATCCTCCTGCTCGCCTGCTGCTGCCAGGCCAGATCCATGAGTGCCGGTAACTCCACCATTGCCGCTCACGGATTTGAGCGGGCCGCGTAAGGCCCATACGGTCCCGGAATGGCACTTCCGAAGATAACTACGCCAGTTTGGGCGAGCACATAGGCGTTAGCAGCGGCCTGGCCGTTCCTAGAGGCGTTGCCGCAATGCGGACATTTCGCGCTGGCCTGGAGCCGCTGGTTGCCGCAGCTCGGGCACCGGATCAGATTGCACTGGGGCCGCGAGAAGATGTAGATCACCAGCCCGAGCACGCTGGTAAACATGACCAGGATCATCCAGACCACGGCACTGTCCATCCCCCGGGCTTTGGCGTCACGCGCCACCCAAACCAGCAGAGCGACGTTGAGGACGATGAAGGCGATGGGGATGAACACTGAGCCCATAGAGCGGGGGTGGCGAAGAGGAGGCTCGACAACATCCACGTGAACCTTGGACTTCTCTACATCCGGCGTATTCTCCTTTGATCGGGCGTCCCGAGATACAGCGGACAGCCCCGCGTACCGCTTTGGCCCCGAAGCTGTACCGTAGAGACTGTGTCGTAACTCACAACGGCTGGCAAGCGGCGATGCGATCCGATCTACCATACTCTGGGAGGCACACAAGTGATCCGCACTGCATTTTCGCGGCGGCGCGGGTGGCGTTGACGCAACTGCGGCGCATTCCGAAGGGGGACACCATCGAAGAGGACCATCAGCGCGACCGCCAGTTGATCGTACGCTACATCATGGACAAGACCGGCGCCACTTACAGGATGGTGCGCAGTTACGAGAAAATGCGCGCGGGCGTGGGCATGCTGCTGGCCGAGTTGATGCGCATCAAGGGCCGACGATCGTTTTATGTCGGCTGCCAAGCGCTCCCCGAAGACGGCAGACCACAAAGTGCGATGGTCTGCCCCACCAAAGTGAACAGCATTGGTGCTAGCTTGGGCATGTCGCGCCCCCCCGGCGCCTGCTATACTTGCCTCTCTTGACCTCTGCCATGCCAGCCTTCGAACATGCGGGCGCTCCGCGAGCGGACATGGACCCGCTAACCTTCCTCTGTCTGGCCAGCTACGAAAAGGGCCACGACTTCATGCGCGAAGCCAAGCGGCAGGGGGCGCGCGTCTTCCTCATCACCTCGCTCAGCCTGCGCGACAAAGCCCAGTGGCCGCGCGAAAGCATCGACGATATCTTTTACATGCCGGACCAGGACAAAACCTGGAACCGCAACGATACGCTGCTGGCCATCAGCCACCTGGCCCGCACCCAGGCTATCGACCGCGTAGTGGCGCTCGACGATTTCGATCTGGAAATGGCCGCCTCCCTGCGCGAGCATCTGAGGATTCCGGGCATGGGCGAAACCACCACGCGTTACTTTCGCGACAAGTTGGCCATGCGCATGAAAGCCATGGAGGCGGGCCTGCACGTGCCCGAGTTCGTACACCTGCTCAACGACGCGAAGGTCGCAGAGTTTACCCGGCGCGTGCCCCCGCCCTGGGTGCTGAAGCCGCGTGGAATGGCGGGCGCCATTGGCATCCAGGTGGTACACTCGCTAGACGATCTGCGGGCGGCCGACCGGGCGCTCGGCGATCGCCGGTCGTTCTTCCTGGTGGAGCGCTTCGTTCCAGGCGACGTCTGCCACGTGGACTCCATCGTTTACGGAAATCGGATTCTCTTCGCCGTGGCCAGCCAGTATGGCTATCCGCCGCTGGATGTTTCGCAGCGCGGCGGCATCTTCACCACACGGCTGCTGGAGCGCGGCTCCGCCCCTTCGGAGGCGCTACTGGCCGCCAACCAAGGCGTGCTGGCGGCCATGGGCCTGGTGCGCGGCGTTTCGCACACCGAGTTCATCAAGGGCGACGACGGCGAGTTGTATTTCCTGGAAACCTCGGCGCGCGTGGGCGGAGCGCACATCGCCGAACTGGTGGAGGCGGCCACCGGCCTGAATTTGTGGGGCGAGTGGGCCAAGGTGGAGATCGCCGGCGGCAACCTGCCCTATGCGCCTCCGCCGCCCGCCAACGATTACGCCGCGCTGCTCGTGTCGCTCGCCAGACAGGAGCATCCGGACACCTCGGCCTACAACGATCCGGAGATCGTGTGGCGCATGCAAATGCCGCACCACGTCGGGATGATCGTGAAGTCGCCGCACCGGGAGCGCGTCGCCGGGTTGCTCGACCAGTATGTCGAGCGGGTAAAGAAAGACTTCGCCACGGTTGCGCCGCCGCGCGACAAACCCACCAACTAACCCTATGTCCACCCTCCCCGCCGTCCGCACTAAGTTGTCACGGGCGCAAACGACTGTGCTCGCACTGCTGGTCGTCTCCATCTTCATCAACTATATCGATCGCAGCAATCTCTCGATTGCGGGACCGCTGCTAATCGCCTCGCCCGAGAAAGGCGGCTTGGGTCTGGACCCTGCCCGGCTGGGGCAACTGCTGTCCGCCTTCTTCTGGGCCTATGCGCTGTGCCAGTTGCTCGGGCTCGTGGGATTTGTGCTGGACCGCTTCGATGTGGCTTGGGTCTATGCCGCCGCTTACCTGATGTGGTCCGCGGCCACCGCGGTTACCGGTCTGGCCGGGACTTTCGGCGTGCTATTCGGATTGCGCCTGCTGCTGGGGATGGCGGAGTCGGCGGCCTATCCTTCGTATTCCAGGATTTTCGCGACGCATTTTCCGGAGCACCACCGCGGCCTCGCCAACGGGCTGATTGACGCCGGATCGAAATTCGGGCCGGCTCTGGGAACGCTCGTCGGCGGCATGCTCATGGCGCGTTTCGGGTGGCGGCCCTTCTTCTTCGTGCTGGGCGCCGTCAGCCTCGCCTGGCTGGTTCCGTGGATGAAATGGATGCCGCGCGGCAAGGGCATCGTCACCGAACCCGCCGCGTACCCTCCGCCCGGCGTTTTGCACATCCTCCGGCAACGCTCCGCCTGGGGCTCCTTCGGCGGCTTGTTCTGCGGCAACTACTTCTGGTATTTCCTGCTCACCTGGCTGCCTTCCTACATGGTGATGGAGCGGCATTTCTCCATGGATCGCATGGCAACCATGGGCGCGCTGGCGTTTCTTGCAATCGGGCTTTCCTCGACGCTGTGCGGCTGGCTCTCCGACCATTGGATCGCCGCGGGCGCCACCCCCACGCGTGTACGCAAGACTTTCACGGTCGGCGGCCTGACGTTGTCCACCATCATCCTGCCGGTGGCGATGGTCGAGAGCAAGAGCCTCTCCATGGCCCTGCTGTTTATCGCCTGCATCTTCTTCGGGATGTGGAGTTCCAATCACTGGGCCCTCATCCAGACGCTGGCCGGGCCGCCCGCCGCGGGCAAATGGACCGCGGTGCAGAACGGAGTCGGCAATCTGGCAGGAGTGGCTGCGCCGGCCCTCACAGGCTTAGTGGTTCAACGCACCGGCCAGTTCTTCTGGGCCTTCGCGGTGGCTACTGGCATAGTGCTGGCGGGAGCCTTTTTCTATATGTTCGTAATCGGGCCCATCGAGCAGGTGGATTGGAGCAGGCCGACCAACGGCAGTGCTGCGAATGTCGGGATTTAGCGTCATGGGAGCCGTCCGCGCGGCGGCCTTGCAGGGTTCTGCTTCGCCCTTCGGCGATGCTGGTTGGCGCGCTTCCATTCGAGACTGTGCCTTTTCGAGGATCGAACCTCCGGGGCGTCGAAAGGCTCTTGGTGCCCGTGGCCCAAAGGTCATTCAACCTGATGGTTGCCGGCGCCATCATTGGCGCGCTCGTGGCATCAGCGACTCATTACTTGGCGTCCCGGCGGAATCTCCCTTAATTAAAGCCGGCCAATCCGGGTGCCGTCAGCCTGGGCTCATGAGCGGTGGGAACTCAACCCCGAGGCCGAAGTCGTGCGGGTCGCTGCCGACACGAGAGGTTGACGGCCGCTTCGGTCGATTTGAAACTCCACTCGGCGACTGGTCCAAAGCCGCAAACCAATCGCAAATCACCCTTGGGCTGGTGAACCACAGCCTACTCCATGAATCACGCGGCGTCCTCGAACGTCACCACGATGCGTTTGCCCAGCGCAGCCAACGCGGCCTGAATCTTTTCCGGCTTAGTATTGTGCTTCGGGCTCAACATACGGCGGACCACTGTTTCGCTGACACCCAGGCGCTTGGCAAGCTCGGTGTTTGGCATGCGGCGTTCACGCATAGCAAGGTATAACGCGAGTTTCGGCGCGAGGTAGAGCGGAACGCCGATGAGATGCTGGACTCGTTTAGCCCTGGACGGTGGGGGAATCTCGTCTCCGCGGGCGATGCGGCCGGCAATGGCCTCAGCCAGGCAGTCCGCCGCCTGCAACAGCGTGTCCTCAAGGTCGTCGCCACTGGTGAGCGCTTCGGGCAGATCGGGGAAGCGCACGTGGAATCCCCTGCCGTTGCCCTCGGGTAAGAAACTTGCGGGATAACTTGCGTTGAACATCAGAGGTCCGCCTTTCGAATCCCTAGCTGCTGGCACATGTCTGCCAGCAGGCCGGGGCCGAGTTCTTTTTTGAGATCCTTTACAATCGTGTGTCGCTCACCGAGATAGAGGGTCCCGTGGCTCCCGACGCCCCGCTCGGGAGCCCAGCGGTAAGTGAGCTTCTTCCGGGCTGCGATGGCCTTCACCTTGCGGAGGAACTCGCTACCCTTCACTTCTCGATTGTCGAACAGTTCTGTTCGATTCTCAAGTGGGATGCTGCGAGACGCTGGCCGGGCCGCCCGCCGCGGGCAAATGGACCGCGGTGCAGAACGGAGT
>Ga0224557_1001540_pt1 | contig 21876 bp, 21 predicted proteins | sample 714S31014metaG_FD_180677 | JGI IMG/M metagenome (GOLD analysis project Ga0224557, IMG submission 180677) | Peat soil microbial communities from Stordalen Mire, Sweden - 717 S3 10-14 | ecosystem: Environmental > Terrestrial > Soil > Wetlands > Peat | place: Sweden: Norrbotten County, Stordalen... | reverse complement strand
ATCCAGGCTTCTGGATGTGGAAAGGTCCCTGGAAACTACTCCGGAAGAAAACTTGCTGATGGCTTACGAGACCATCGAGTGCCTGCATCAGAACGGCCTGGAGGTTCTCGTTGACCTGGAACACGCGATGGACGCCTGCTGCGGGCGGCGCGAAAACGGGAACCAGTGCGACGCCGACTTCAGTAAGCGCAGCTTGGATTACTTTCACCAGATGACTGCGCAATGCGTGAGTCAGAAAGTGAGCCGCATTATTGTTTGCGATACCACGGGCGGCGCAAGCCCGGAAGAAGTGACCCGCGTGATTGGTGGCCTGAAACAGTGCTATCCCAATGCCGGGTTCGGATTTCACGGGCATACGGATCGCGGTCTTGGAGTTGCCAATACGCGCGCTGCAATCCTGGCCGGCGCGGATCAGATTCAAGGTACGCTGCTGGGCACCGGCGAGCGCTGCGGCAATGTGAACCTGACTACCGTGGTGGGCAGCATGCAACTGCGGGGTGAAGCTGAATTTGTGACACCCGAATCACTTCCGGGGCTCACCATCCTGGCGCATTCGGCGTATGCGGCTTTCGGGCTTGAGGCGCCGCACGGGACTCCTATTGTAGGCGCCGGGGCGTTTGGTACATGGGCCGGGATGCACGGCAGCAGCGAACGTAAGAACCCGGGTGCGTACATGTGGTGCGATCCCGCCAGAGTCGGCGCCAACCCGACGATCGGGGTCAATGCGCAATCGGGAAAAGCCAACATCCTTCTGCTTTCGGAGTCGCTTGGCGTGCCGCTCGACTCCGCACAGGCACAGGTTTTCATCGATAACAACCAGGCGATGATTGAAGGCGGAGGTTTCACGGTGAGTGAAATCTCGTTCAAGCTGGCCTGCATGAAGGTGCTCGGGACCTTGCCAGATCGCTTCAGCGTGCGCAGTTGGAGGGTTTTCGACGAATCGGACGAAATCGGGAACCGGTTCGTGCAGGCCTTCATGACCTTGTCCATTGGCGACGACACGGTAACTACCAGCAGAGCCGAGGGCGCCGGTCCCGTGGATGCGCTGACCAAGGCCATGCGCCGCGAACTGGAGAAATGGTATCCGGCGATTGCACGGATGCGCCTGGGAACCTTCAGCGTGGCCGCCATCGACGTTTCGGCCCACGACTCGGCAGCGCACGTGCGGGTTACTGTAAGCTTCCACGCCGACGGGTACGAACCGTGGATCAACGCCGGGGTGAGCAGCGATATGAACCAGGCAGCGCTGATGGCCATCGTGGATGGATTTCACTATTGGCTGCTGAAGAACCCGTCATAGGCAGCTCTCTCACCAGCAGGTTTCTCGCGAAATAACAAATTAGTTGCGCAGCCGCTCAGGCCAGGCCGGTCGCCCGGAGGATCGCATCGGCGACTTCGTCCGGGGTGAGCGCGTCCACGCGGATGGAGACGTGGGCGGTGCGATAGAGCGGCAGGCGGCGGTGATAGCGGTTGGCGAGGTTGGCCTGGTCGGCGAGAACGGGCCGGGTGTGCTCGGTGCCTTGGCAGCGGGCGAGGGTAGTGGCCAGTTCCACTTCAAGGTGGACGAGAATCGTTCCCGGCGCGGTGAGCAGCAGGTCGCGGGTTTCAGCGCGCTCGATGGCTCCGCCGCCGAGGGCCAGCACGAGGGCGTCACTTGCGGCCAGGCGCGCAATGGTCGCATGCTCGCGGTCGCGGAAAGCGGCTTCGCCGTGGCGGGCGAAGAACACGGATATGGGAAAGCCGGCCTCCGCTTCGATTACATCGTCGACGTCCACAAAGCTCCAACCCAGGCGGCGGGCAACCAGCGGGCCGACGGTGGTTTTGCCCGAGCCCATGAAGCCGGTGAGAACGATACGGCGAGGCGGGGTGGCGAGACGGGGATCGGATTGGATGGGAGAGGTCAGTGTCGTCTTTCTGTAATCTGCGCAAATGGAATCTACTTGTTCAGTATAGGGAAGCAAGGAGCCGGACCAAGCTCAGCCCAGTACCATCACCACGGCTCCGGCAGTGATGAGCAGGCCGCCGGCGAGAACCGGAACGGTGATCTTCTCACCCAGCAGCAGCCACGCAAAGACCATCACCAGGGGAACGCTGAGCTTGTCGAGCGGCGCTACGCGCGAGGCTGATCCCAATTGCAGAGCGCGGAAATAGCACAGCCACGAGAGGCCGGTGGCCAGGCCGGAGAGCGCGAGAAACAGCACCGTGCGGCGGTCGAGCGAGCGAATCTCGCCGTGTTTGCCCAGCGCCAGCGTGATGCCCCAGGCAAAGACCACCACCACGCTGGTGCGGAGGGCGGTGGCCAGGTTGGAATTGACGTGTGCCACGCCCACCTTGGCCAGCAGGGCAGTGGCGGCGGCAAATACGGCAGAGAGCAAAGCCCATCCAATCCAGGTCATGAGAACAATGCTACGCGGCGGGCGTTGAAACCGGAGCGGCTAAACTCTGATCTATGGAGACTGGCAAAGCCAGCAAGACAGCTCTTCGGGTAGCGATTCGCCGCGCTGCGCACCAACTGATGGAGCATCCCCGCGTTCTGGACGATCCGATTGCGGTTCCGTTGCTAGGCCCCGGATTCGCGCGGGACATGGAACGCGCGATGCACAAGGTGGCGCGGGACTTTCGCGCCTTCATGGCCGCGCGCAGCCGATATGTAGAGGACAAACTCGCATGCGCGGTTGCGAAAGGGGTCACTCAGTACGTGGTGCTGGGCGCGGGGCTGGATACCTTTTCCTATCGCAACCCGTTTGCTGAACTGCGCGTCTTTGAGGTGGACTTTCCCGCCACCCAGGAATGGAAGCGCGCGATGCTGCGCGAGGCCGGTATCGACGCGCCTGAGAGCCTGACCTTTGTTCCGCTCGACTTTGAACGCAAGACACTGGCCGAAGGGCTGGAGGAAGCTGGGTTTTACAACCGAAGGGCTGCGTTTTTTGGCTGGCTGGGGGTAGTGCCCTATCTCACGCGCGATGCATTCCGCGCCACCCTGGCTACGGTGGCACAACTGCCGCCCGAGACCGGCGTGAGCTTCGATTACGTGTTCTCCCCGGACACTCTCAGTCCCAAGCGGCGGATGGTTTTCGACGCGCTGTCAGAGCGCGTAGCCGCTGCCGGAGAGCCCTTCCGGCTTTTCTTCACGCCCGAGGAGATGGAGTCGGAATTGCGCACTGCTGGATTTCAACGCATTGAACAAGTGGATTCGAAGCAGCTTAACGAAATCTATTTCAAGGACCGGGCAGATGGTCTGAAGCTTTCTGATTCGAGGTCGGGCATGCTAGCCACGGCATGGGTGTAGCAGCCTCGACGGGCAACGCGGTGCACTAAGATTGATTCATGCGTGTGCTTGCCAATGTACTGTTGACTGCCGGCCTGGCGGCGCTGGCCGGATGCGGCTATCACACTCTCGGCGCAGCCTCCCATCTGCCACAGGATGCGCACACGCTCTCAGTGCCTGTCTTCGCCACGCACACGGAGGCTTATCACACTGAAGCGGTGATGACCAGCGCGGTGATTCGGGAGTTCGCCACCCGCTCGCGGCTCAGGGTGACGCCGGATGAAGGCGGAGAACCAGACGCTGTGCTGCACGGAACGATTCTGAAACAGACGGTGGCGCCGCTTACCTACAACACCTCGACGCAGCAGTCTTCAAGCTACCTGATTACGATAGTGGTTTCAGTCACGCTTACGGGGCGGGACGGTAAAGTTCTTTACGAGAATAAGAACTACGTCTTCCGCCAGCAGTATCAGTCCACCACCGATCTGGCATCATACCTGGATGAGAGCCCGTCGGCCGTGGAGAGGCTTTCGCGCGACTTTGCGCGGGCGTTGGTGGCCGAGGTCCTGGAAGGGCTGTGAGAGGCGAACGGCACGAAGGGTCGAATCTTCGCGCCGTCCGGTGGGGGAGGGTAACTGCTATTCGAATCCGGCTGATCGAGAGTAGCCGGTATGCCCAGTGGGGTAGGTGGGCATGTCCAGCTCATTCCACATCGGAGGCAGAGAATGAGCAACCTGACCTTCAGGCTGCGCACAGAATAGCCACGGCCCTCGTGCCCGGCAATGAGATTTCGCCTCTAAGTGGCTCCACACTGGCCGCAGGACGTTACGAGAGTACAGTATTAAGTCTGAGTAACCGGCATTACTTACTCATCAGTTAATAGATTGCGGACGAGGTCCTGAGTCTTCGCAGGGGTTGGCGGGAGGGTGCGGGTTTGCCGGCAGCCGTTGTATCTTGCGGCAATATTGCACATGCAGGGCTGGCGAGGCGAGCCCGGGAAGGGTATTCTGGAGCCGGATGATCGCTGCATTCATTGCCCTTAAGGTGATCTGGCGGGAGTTGGTCCTTTGACCGGCCCGGTGGGGACTCGCGGCTCAAACCCTATCAAGCCAAGTGCGGGCTCGGCGGGGACCCGGGGTTTCGGCGCGGTGGGCCGCTTTGTGGCGGAAATCGAGGCGGCTGGGGCGGGGAAGGGACCATTGCGGCCCGGTTATGTGCTGGCCGGCGACGAAATTTTCATGCTGGACCGCTGCCGCGCCGCGGTGCTGAATGCTTTTGTTCCGCCGGAACTCAAGGACTTTTGCCTTTCCGACCTGGACCTGAGTGGAACCTCAATCTTTGAGGTGCTGGACCGTGCGCAAACGCCGTCGCTGATGGCGCCGTTTCAAGTGATTTTTGTGCGCAATGTGCGGATGCTTTATACGCGCGGGGCCAAGAAGGACGAGTTTGCGGCACTGGAACGCTATTTTCGTTCGCCCAATCCCAAGGCACTGCTGATTTTTGTGGCCGACTTCATCCGCATTCCCTCCGACGCACGGCGCATGGAGATGGACGACAAGAACCGCTTCGAGCGCCTGAGCGAGACGCTGGGCGAGCATTGCGGCATGGTGGAGCTGGCGCGGGTGAACGATGAAGAAGCGATGCGCTGGACCGTGGCCACCGCGCAGGAGTCGGGGGTACGCATGGACCCCGATGCGGCGCGCGAGTTGGTGGATGCGCTGGGCGCCGACATGATGATGATCGCGTCGGAGATGGAGAAGCTGCTGCTCTACACCCTGGGCCGCGGACGCATAACACTGGGCGACGTGGAGACCATGGTGCTGGGGGCCAAGCAGCGCTCGCTCTACGAACTGACTGAAGCCATCAGCGCCCGCGACCGTGCCCGCGCGCTGGCACTGCTGCAGGGCCTGCTGAACAGCTCCGACGCCGGCGAAGATGCCGCCATCGGCCACCTCTATATGCTGGCCCGGACATTCCGGCAGATGCTTGTGATTCTGGAGAAGAACGTACGCGATTCTCGCGCCATCTGGCAGGCGCTATGGCAGGGGTTTCGCATGCCGCCCTTTGCCGCCGACGACCTGATTCGCCAGGCGCGCCGCTACAAGAGCCGCCGCGAACTGACGCGGGCGCTGAGGCTGATTGCCCGGGCGGACCTGGAACTGCGTTCCTCTCCGCCGGACAAACGGCTGGTGCTGGAACGTCTAGTGTATGAGTTGGCGTCGGAGCCCAAGCCGGCGGCACCGATGTGGGCTTCGGCGCAGCTGTCGTTTGAAGCCTGAATGGATTCCAGTGGACCGAAGAGCAATCCCTAATAGACGCCGCGGGCGTTGAGCCAAGGGCCGTATTGCCGGTCGTGCTCTTCGATATGTTCAAAATACCAGCCGCCCAGGAAATAGAGCAGAGAATGAATTTCTTTGTCTTCGTGGCGTTCCGCGCGGTCCGCGGTTTCGCGCATCTGCAGCAGCAGTTGCTGATGGGCGGCGCGATGGCTTAGCAAGCCGGGGAAGCCCTGCTGTTCGAGTAGCTGCTCCTCGCTTTGGAAGTGCATGCGAGTGTACTCGATCAACCGCTTCAGATTCTCGTTGATCTGCTCGTGTCCGCTGCCGCGCAGCAGTGCCAGGCGCAGTTCGTTCATGGTGTCCATCAGGATGCCATGCTGGTCGTCCATGGCCTGCACGCCGACATTGCGAGAATCGTTCCACGTGAGAAGGGTCACAGCAGTCTCCACTCAAGACTCATGATTGATCCGCAGGGCGCATCCAACAATCCCCATATTGTGGGTGGCAGATCACCCTGACGTCACATGACGAAGGAGCGGCTACTCCAGAATCACGTCGGGCTGCGGCTCATGTCCGCGGGTGGTGAGGACGATGGCTGCGCCCAGAATCAGCGCTCCACCAACCCATGCATGAGGCCCCAGGTGTTCGCCCAGCATTTTGACTCCGAGCCAGGAGCCGAGCGCCGGCTCAATGTTGAGAAAAACCCCGGCACGCGAAGCTGGAACGCGGTGGATGCCCCAGTTCCACAAGAATGTGGTGGTAGCCGTGCAGGCCAGCCCGCTAATGGCCAGCGCAACCCAGGCCGTTGCGCTGACGTGGGCGAGGGGCGGTGGCTGGCTGTGGTTTGGCAGCCAGGGATTCAGGAGCCAGGGACCGAGGATCCAAACCGCCAGCATCATGGTACCGACAAGGATGGTATAGGCCGTGACCAACAGAGGGCTGTGGGTGAGCATGAGCTTTTTGCTGAGCAGAATCCAGGCCAGGGAGGTGCAGAGCGAGACCACCACCATCAGGTCTCCCACCAGAGAGGCCTCGCCGTGCACGGCAGGGCCATGGTGGCCGCCCAGAACGATCAACGCCGCTCCTACAGTGGAGCCGACCAGGGCCAGCCAGCCAATACGATCCAGGCGCTCGCCGGCAAAGAGCGCAGCCGCCACACCGAGCAGAACCGGCATGGAGCCGACCATCAGCGAGGCGTGGCTGACCGTGGTGCGAGCCAGGCCATGGAACTGGATGAGGAACTGAATGGGAATTCCGAAGAGCGCGGAGATGAGCAGCAGGCGAGTCTCGCTCCAGGTCAGGCGCACCCTGTTGGCCAGCGCCACCGGCAGCATGCCAAGGCATGCGAACAGAAAGCGGTAGAGCACCATGTACTCCACGCTCATCTCGTTCAATGCCAGCCTGCCGAAGTAGAAACCCGTGCCCCACAAGCATCCGGCCAGGGCACACGCGCTATAACCCAGAAAGGCGCTATAGCCCCGCACTGTGAGACGTGGGCCGCCCATCGCGGCGACCAAGACCTGTTGCCGCGGATCTCGACTAGTGGTTGCGATCTTAGCCATCCCTCTTTTACTGTCGCACAAGCATGAGGGAGGGGTATCACAGCGCAAAACCAGCGCCATCGGCGAGAATAGCTAACGATGCTGAAGTGGCTTCTACAGGCCGGTGAGAGACAGGCTGGTTATTGCATCCGCGCGAGCCTCGGGCTGGCGGTAGTGGCGGCTGCGCTGGTTCAACCGGTGGCGCATGCGCAAAGTCTGGGGTGGTTTTCACTACGGCACCACAAGGCCGCCAGTAATGTGCCTCCGGAAGGCGAACCAGCCGTTCAGCCCTCCCAGCCGCCAGCATTCGCCATCCCCGTGGAGCCGCTTGGATTTACCGCTCCAGGCGCCTATTACGAGGGCCTGCGCGAGAGCCTTGTTTCATTGGATTTTTTGGATGAAAACAGGCTGTTGTTCACCTTTCACGTTCCTGGGCTCATGCACAGATCGGGAGAAGACGGTGACGAGCGGCAGATTCGGGCGGTGGTTCTCGGATTACCGCAAGGGACGGTGGAAGCCGAGGCCTTGTGGACCCTCCATGACCATGCGCGCTATGTTTGGATGCTCAACGACGGGCACTTTTTGCTGCGGGACCAGGAAGATCTGGAGCAGGGCGACTCCACGTTGCAGTTGAAGCCGCTGTTGCGCTTTCCGGGGCCGGTTCTGTGGATGGAGATGGACCCCACGCAGCAGTACCTGGTCACCGACTCTCGCGAGCCGACGGGGACGGAACCCAAGGCCGGAGAAGTTCCCCGTCCTGGCACGGCGGTTGCCAGCGTGACTACCGACAGCCGGGAAGCCGGCGGGCAACCGGAAATCGTGCTGCGCATCCTGCGCCGCGCCTCCTGGCAGGTGATGCTGGTGAGCCATGTGCGCGCCACGGCTCATCTGCCCATCAACTCCGAGGGCTACCTTGAAAGCCTGCGCTCCACGGGTCTCCAGTGGCTGCTGAACCTGAACTACTTTACAGGTGGCAGCGCGGTTGTGGGCAAGGTGGATTCCTCCTGCGCTCCGGCGCTTGAATTCCTCGGACAGCGAGAGGCACTGGTGGCGTCCTGTAACCCTCAGGGAGGACGCTGGCTGGCGGCGATCACCACCGACGGCCGCCATTTGTGGAATGCCTCCTCTTTGCCTACGCAGGTTTGGCCTATGGTGGCGAAGGCGCCCGGCGGATCGCGTCTGGCGTGGGAGACCTTGACGGTTTCCCATCCGGTAGGTACTTTTTCTCCCCTGAGCTTTGACGACGTGAAAGGCCAGCTGGTGGAAGTGTACGACGGGGCGGACGGTAAGCGAATGCTGACTGCTCCGGCAAGCCCGGTGCTCGACGGCGGAGGGAATGTGGCTATTTCGCCTTCAGGCCAGCGCGTAGCCGTGCTGAATGGAGGGTCCATCCAGGTGTACGAACTGCCCGCTCCGCCCCCGCTGCCGGAGGGGGGCGCCGGCCCAACTTCGCCCTGAGGAGGCCTTTGGCGGGTTTTCAGCCATTGCGACCACGTGTAAACTGGGCTGCGGAGGTTAATCTTGGCCACGGCGATCGTGCACTACACAGCTGCAGCGATTACCGACCGCGGACGTAAACGCTCTTCCAACGAAGATGCATTTGCGTTCTCAGTTGAAGATGGAGTCTATGTCGTCTGCGACGGCATGGGAGGCGCCGCGGCTGGGGAGATCGCCAGTTCGCTGGCCGTGGACGAAGTGATGCGCCTGCTGACGGACCAAGGCCAAAACGACAATGGCCGCCGCAGCGAGCTGCCTGAAGCTGCCGAAAAAGCCATTCTGGCGGCCAATGACCTGATCTACTCACGCGCCCAGCGGAACAACCGGCTGAGCGGCATGGGAACAACGCTGGTAGCCCTGACCGTGGAGGACCGCCGTGCTTGGGTGCTCAACATCGGCGATAGCCGCTGCTACCGGTTACGCAAGGGTCTGCTGGAACAGATCACGATTGACCACTCGCTGGTGGAGGAACAGGTGCGCATGGGGCGGATGTCTCGAGCGGAGGCTCTGCGCTCGCCGCTGAAGAATGTGATCACGCGTGCGCTGGGGACACAATCCCAGATTACGCCGGATGTTTTTGAACTGGAGGCCGAGCCTGGCGACCTGTTCCTGCTCTGCTCCGACGGTCTGACCCGCGAGCTCTCGGACCCGTTCATCCATACCCTATTGACCCCTGCCCTATCACTCGAAGACCTGTGCAGCTCCCTGGTAAACGCCGCCAAGAAGGCCGGTGGCCATGACAACATCACCTGCTTGCTGGTGCGCGCGGAGGCTTGAGTAGCGCGGGGCCGGTCCCCGGCACAGTGACACTGCTCCACGGAGCTGCATCCTAGCGAAAGACTCATACTCCATTGCGCGAATTTAGGGCATTTCGCGCGAGAGTTACTGAAGTTGGTCTGCTTCGGTTGGATAGCGACGAATCGGTCATTCCAGCATGCTATGCTGCGCAGTGATTCCCGTTCGCTGAAGCGGCAGCTAAAAGTAGTCCATCGCCTTTTCTTCGGTACGATTTAGTAATTGTCATCGTTGGTGCAGCGAAGTTTTCTGACCGTTACACTCAATGACCGGGCAAAACCTGGCGAGCATGGCAAGCGTGCACATGACGGCAACACGGTCGCCATCTACTCCCATTGCGGTATTGACTGTTCACAGTGACGCTGGGTATCAATACGTTTAGAGAGACGCCGAAGGTTGACGCGAATCGCGGTCCGGAAAGCCGGGCGACCTTTGGCCAGTCAAGGGGGTTTTCGTGACACTCAAAACATCCTCGGAGTCGGCTCAGACAGCGCCAGCGTCGGCGCAGCGATCCTCTATGTGGCGTTTACTGCTGATCAGTTCGGCGGCCCTTTACCTGGAGATTGTTCTGATTCGCTGGCTCGGCACGGAGGTGAAGATCTTCGCCTTCTTCCAGAACTTGTCACTTATTGTGTGTTTTCTGGGCTTTGGCGTGGGTTGTTTCACTTCGAACAAGCGCGGCAGCTTATTGCCCTCTCTGTTTGCCATCACCACGTTGGCGGTTGTGGTGAATCTGCCGTTCGGGCTGTGGCACTCCTTCCTACGACTCCTTTCGACGGTTCTTTCTTACACGCCGGATGCTGCACTCTGGGGTCAGGTCTATGGCAAACTCTCTCTATCCCAATACATTTTCATTCTTGCCGCTTCGCTATTGGCTGTGGCTCTGTTCCTGACGTTGCTTATTATGGCCATGATCCCGCTAGGCCGTTGGGTGGGATATTACCTGGAAGCCTCACCCAACACAGTGGCAGCGTATTCAGTCAATTTGCTGGGCAGCCTGGCGGGTATCTGGCTTCTCGCCATCCTCGCATTCTGGTGGCTTTCTCCGTCGTATTGGTTTGTTGTCGCCTTCGCTCTCGTCCTACTTGCGCAACCTCTTTCGTGGCGCTCCGCGCTCGTTGCTTGTGCCCTGTTGGGGATTACACTGCTGGCTTTGAGACCTACAGCCGGGAAATCAGTTTACTGGTCTCCGTACCAGAAGCTCTCAGTCACGGATGTCGGTAACCAGCAATACGATATCGACGTGAACAATGAGGGCTACATGTCGATTGCCAATGCGAGCCCCGAGTTTCTGGCCAAGAATCCACAACTGGCGAGCAAAATCCAAGACAGTTCTTATGACAGCCCATTTCACTTTGCCGAAGGTGCAAATCGTGTTCTGGTGATCGGATCTGGAGCTGGGAATGATGTAGCTGCCGCGCTGCGACATGGAGCTTCGCACGTCGACGCAGTGGAGATTGATCCGCTCATCTCCACAATAGGCACGCGTCTCCATCCCGAGCGCCCTTATAGTTCTCCAAAGGTCCATCTAATCACCAACGACGCCAGGAACTATCTTCGTAAATGCCAGGACAAATACGACGTCATCATCTTTGGGCTGCTGGACTCACACACTGAGTTCTCTGGGTACAGCAACATGCGGGTTGATAACTACGTGTATACAGAAGAGTCATTCAGTGATGCCAGGCGGCTGCTGAATAAGGACGGGATACTGGTTCTTAAATTTGAAGTGAGAAAGCCCTGGACCTGGATCGGACAGCGGTTCTACGCGATGCTAAGCCACATTTTCCCACGGCCCCCTATAACTTATTACGCCGCTTCGCTCGGCTCCCTGGCTCCGGCCACCGTTTTCATCGAATCGGATTCTCCCCAGCTTTGGCAACGAGCTGGTGAGGCACAGGAGTCAGCTTTCGTGGGCGCACGTCCGCCTCAGTTCCCCCTTACGGTGGACAATGCCCCACCGCCGACGACGGATGACTGGCCCTACGTTTATCACAATCGGCATTCCATCCCCCGGGCTTACTTTGCGGTGTCTGCAATCATTCTGGTGATGGCGTTCTTCCTGGTCAGGCCAGTCTTGAAACCGAAGCAAACCGGCACATGGCAATTCTTTCTGCTCGGAGCAGGATTTCTGTTAATGGAGACCCAACTGGTGAGCCGCCTCGCCTTGTATTTCGGTACAACCTGGCTTTTGAACTGTATCGCATTATCAGGTATTCTTACGGTTCTGCTTTTGGCGAACATGTTCGTAAGGCGTCAGCGCCCAGGTAATTTGAGCATCTACTACGCATGTCTCTGTGCGACGCTTTTGGTTGACTATGCGATTCCCTGGTACAAGGTGCCGGGCTCGGGAACGCAGGTAGGTCTCCTGATCTGTTTTGCATACTGCGTGCCCATCTTCTTTGCGGGAATCATATTCACCGAGAGTTTTCGCCGCGTGGCCGGCCGAACCGATGCCTTGGCGCGAACATGCTCGGTGCAGTCGCGGGAGGCTTGGCACAGAACCTGTCCTTTGTCATAGGGATGAAGGCCCTTTTGCTTATTGCCGCTATTGCCTATGGCTGTGCGGCTCTTCTTCAAATGGTGAAACCATTTCGTAGTCTGGCGGGCGAACCGTTGACGTGACGTGCGGCTTCTCGCTCTGCTGCTTTAGCAGAGCTCTGCGCAAAATGGCTCCTGGCAGCCGATTCGACTCCCGATTTTTAGCGGGTCATTCTTGTGGAAGGCGCTTGAGACCTATAGCGATACGGGGCGAGGGAAGCGAGGCGAGCTGGGGCTTAAATTCCGGATCTTGGGCGGGGAGAGGAGACTCGACAGGGGCCCTAATGTCGAACAGTGGGGCACCAGAAGCTACTATTTAGCAAATTGGCCTTAACTGGTCGGGGCGCTCGGATTTGAACCGAGGACCCTCTGCTCCCAAAGCAGATGCGCTACCAGGCTGCGCTACGCCCCGACTGGCTCATTTGATTGTAACGCGGATCGGTATTTCTCTCCGGATGGTGATCGTGGCCGTGCACGTTGAGGGTCTGACCTCATACATGCCTAGACCCTAACGTCCATCGAGCACGAACAGCAGCCATATTACCAGGGCAACAGGAATAGCGAAGACCAGCCCCAGTGCCGCGACCAGCAGAAGAAGGAATGCCCAGTCTCGCCAGTTGTGGCGACACGACTCGCCCAGGTGGTGCTGCAGCAATTGGTAGTTGCGGCGGTTGGCCTTCCATGCAATGTCGAAAGCGTCGCCCAAAAATGGGATGGAACCCACCAACACGCCAATGCCGAGATTTGCCGCCATGCGCACAAGTGTTACATAGGGGACACCGCGCACCCAGGCAGCGAGAGGGATAATCAACGACAGCAACCCCGCCAGCACGTCTCCCAGGCCAGGGACCAACCCGATAATCCCGCCCAGCCCGAAGCTGATGCCCGTTCCGGGAATCTTGAAGGCCTCGTCGAGTAGGACTTCCAACCCTTGGAGAGTGCGGTCACTAAAGAGCCCCGCGCCACCGGCCCATCGTACCGGGTGTTGTGCCGAAAACCTTGGCGGCGAATCCTGGCCTGTTATGGGCAGGTCACCGGGGGGCGGGTTGAAGGCATTTCGGGGCATGAGCGGAGGGGTTCAAGCCGGGTCGTAACCCCTGAATCGATGCTACAATCAAAGGGTCACATGGCGGCTATAGTTCAGCGGCAGAACGCCTGACTGTGGCTCAGGATGTCGTGGGTTCGATCCCCACTAGCCGCCCCAATATAGAATCGTATTATTCCGTATAGTTTACAGATTCGTCTCGCTCTGACCTTGCTCTCAGAATGTGTATCCCATAACGGTCAGGCGGCCTGCGTGCCTGGGTTCTCCCAGCGGCTTTCGAATTCAGCCGGGCTGAGATAGTTCAGGGTTGAGTGCATGCGTTGGCGGTTATACCAGAGCAGCCAGGCCAGCACCGTGTCCTTGGCCTGTCGGATGGTTTCAAAGCGCTCACCGTGTAGCCGCTCCACTTTCAGCGATCCGAACAGCGTCTCGGTCACGGCGTTGTCCCAGCAGTTGCCCTTGCGGCTCATCGAAGCCAGGATGCCGTGCTTTTCCAGTACCTGGCGGAAATCCTCGCTGGCGTACTGACTGCCATGATCACTATGGAAAATCAGTTCTCCTTTCCGCGGATGGCGTTGAAACAGGCCCATCTCCAAGGCGTCGATAACCAAGCGGCGACGCAGGTCCGGTCGCATTGACCAGCCCACCACCTTACGGCAGAACAGATCGATCGCGACGGCCAGAAACGACCAGCCTTCCTCGGTGGCGATATACGTGATGTCACCCGACCACGCCTGGTTGGGCGCGGCCGGGGTGAAGTTGCAGTTCACAAGTTGGGCGCGATAGGCAGATCATGCCCGCTGTCAGTGGTCGCAACACGGAACCGCCGCTTGCCACGGGCGCGAATGCCGTGCTGCTGCATCAGCCGCTGCACCCACTGCTTGCCCACGCGGATGCCGCGCTTCACCAACTCTCGCCAGATGCGCGGCCAACCATAGGCCCCGCGATGTTCTGCATACACCGCGCTGATGTGCGCCAGCAGCGCCGCATCCGTCAAATGCCTCCGATGCGTGAGCCGCCGCCGCCGAGTCCGGTGTTGATGAAAGCCGGATGCCCTCACCTTGAGCACTCGGCACTGCACACAAATCGGCCAGAGATGCCGATGGCGTTCGATGAAGGCATACTTCACTTCTGGCCCTTTGCAAAGTATGCCGTCGCTTTTCCCAGTATGTCGCGCTCCATCTTCACCCGCGCCAGTTCCGCGCGTAGACGACTGATCTCCATCTGCTCGGCCATCACCCCCGCCTTGCCGCTGACTTCCTTCAGCCTTCCCTCGCGCTGCGCCTTGACCCAATTCGACAGCGTCTGCTAGACCACGCCCAGACTGCGCGCTGCCTCCCCAATGCTCTGGCCCGACTCCACCAGCCACACCGCCTCCTGCTTGAATTCCAGCGTGTACCTGCCTCGCTTCCCGTTCCTCATCTGCGTCTCCCTTCGCTATTACAGCAACTCGCTAAGGGATACGTTTTGCGCGGGCAAGGTCAGTTTCCATAAGGCCAGCAGCGCGGACACCTAGGCATCCACTCCATGATCGGAATTTCTTGCGGACACAGGCCTTCGCATGTGCCGGATTCGATACAAGATCCGGAGCGCTGTTCTTCTGGGAGACACACCCGGTACTTAAAGCAGGCGCAGTCGATGTCATCGAATAGATACGCGTAGTTGAAGAATCCAAGGTTACTCGGAATGTCGACACAGTTCGAGCACGTTCTACCGCAGCTGCACCTGGTGCAGGGAATGACGGCTCGCGCGGAGTACTTTTCCTTATCTCGACAATCAGTTTCTGATTCGCTTTGCTGAAGCTGTGCGCGCGTGACACGTCGGCGGAATGGGGATTCTCTTCTGCCGGTTTATGTCGCCCAAGCCACTGAGAACGACAGAGACCTCCGGCCGGTCCCAGAGACAGCCCAATGACCACTCGGCACTGGCCGAACCATGCAGGCCGAAATCTCCAGGTCGTTTTGGCTCAGTTTTGTTGAGCGGGTCAGTTTCTAAAAAGCTTTGAGTCGCATGGGCCCGTGGCTTGTAAATCATCACTTTACAGACCGGTCGAGTCGAGTAATCTGGTTCCATGAGTGCACTTTTCGTTCTGCCGGCTCTGGTCTCCCTTATTCTCGTGATCCGGGGCCGAGTCGAGATTGCGTTCCTGTGGGTTTACCTGCCAGCTCTATTGCTTCTCCCGAACGGATACGTATTCAACGTGCCTCACATGCCTGCAATCTCGGCTGCGCAGGGCGCGCTGATCCCGATCGGCGCCATAGCCCTGTATCGATTGGTGCGAAGTGGCGTTCCTTCGTTCTTAGACATCCTAATGGTCCTGTTCATGATCTGCCTGGGTGTAAGTGAAATCACCCGTGAGCATGTCACGAATGACGGTGTCTTCCTGACTTTTACAGCGTTTTTGTCCATCTTCCTGGCATATGTTACGGGACGAAAGATCATTGAGCCCGGTCTACGACATGCGACCGTGAAACGGATTATCATTCTGATTCTTTTGATGGGACCTCTGGGCTTCTACGAGTGGCGGATGGGACAAAGCCTCTATGGTGTCGTAGGTCAAGAGTTTTTTCAAACGACTGCTGTACAGTCGAACGTTCAATTGCGGGCCGGACGCGGACGAATGGCGGTCTCATTCAATGATGCTGAATTGGCGGGGATTGTCTTTGGAATGACCCTGGCGTTGAATTCATGGCTGTTCTATAGAACCAAGGCGCAATCGAGCGATTCGCCGAAGGAACTTCCCGGCAGGTTAGAGAAGGTCCATCTTCCGGGCGTGCTGTTGTTCGGGTACCTATTGCTGACACAATCCCGCGGCCCACTCATCGGCATGGCCGCTGCAGCAGTGATTCTTCAGATTCCAAGATTCAAGAGTCGAAAGCTGGCTACTTGCGGTGTTGTATTACTGCTGGCGACGGCGGCATATGGATCGTATCTTTACTTTCTTCGCTACACGAATGTTGCTGATCGACTGGCACTGGCCGACGAGCGACGTGGCAGTGCAGTTTACAGACGCCAAATGAATGAACTCTACCAGCCAATTGCGCAGGAAGGTGGCTGGCTGGGTTGGGGATACTTAAGCCATCCCCGCATCGGGGGAATGCCCTCCATCGACAACGAGTATCTATTGATCCAGCTCTCCTACGGAAAGCTTGGGCTCATCCTGTTTCTACTTATCGGGGCTGAGACATTCCGGCGTCTGATTGTTAACGTATGGAGATTGAAGGCCCGTGAGGATACAGCCTTTGCTGTGAGCCTGCTGGGAGCGATGGCAGTGTTTTGGATCACGATTTACACCGTCTATATGGGAGAACAACTGCCGCAGGTTGCATTTCTATTGATCGGCTGGAGTCAGTCCATCGTGCCTGCATCCGCCGAGGCGAGTGCGATAGTAGAGGTTCCGGCACGTCCCAAGTTCGCGTTCAAACGCGTATTCGGTTGAGGGTCCTAGAAGGAAGGCGTCTCCCGAAGATAAGTCCATTCCATAATGATGTATCCTCTGTGTTTCATGTGAACTCCATCGGATGAGTATCCGGGGTGGCCCAAGAGAGGATCGTAGTAATCAACGAGCTTCCACTTGTGCGCGGCGGCAAGCTGGATAATTTGTTGATTGAGCGTGTGAACCTGATTTGAATAATCAGTCTTATCGTTGGGATCGAAGCTGTGAAAGATGGGAGGGATTTCACAGAGCACAGGCTGTGCGCCCGCTTGTACCGTGTAGGTTCCGATCTCCTGAAGATTATGTATTGTGACAGTGGGATCAATGCGCAGCAAGACATCGTTCGTACCGCCGAGGATCACGACCCGCCTATAGTGGTGTCCTTGGATCTGGGCGGGGAAACGTGCGAACATCTGTGCTGTTGTATTCCCGTAGATGCCCAGGTTAACCCGTGGATATACCCACTCCTCAGTGAGGGAATCCCCTAGAAACGCGGTGTTCGCGGAAGCCTTGATCAAGTGATAAGCGATGGGAAGGCACAGCAGAAACAAGACGAGCAGTAAGAATAAAGCACGCCTTTCTGCTGAAGGCCACTTTTTCACGCATCCCTCCTGGATAGAGATTTGACTGAATTGACATAATATTCGACGCAACTGCCAGCCGGAATGGCTGAGAACCAAGCTGAATTTGCCTACTTTCTTTATGCGGCATCGGCAGGGAGCAGTTTACAAACGGATGCGATTTTGCCCGTTCGAGAGCCCTGATGTCGAGGCCGCTGATTCTATTGTTGGGATACTTACCTTGTCGCCACATTTGATGTGGCGGAGAGTTGAAGTGAGCCACGATTCGCGCCCACAGCCGCCTGGCCTCCCACAGCATAATCGAGTGCGATGACAGAAAAGGGAGGCAGGGTTATGGAGCGTGGGTTCGAAAGAGCGGTCGTCCTGACCGAGACGGTAGCGGGAGTCCGGTTTGTCGCGGTCCCAGTCGGCGCCTCGTTCATTTCGTTCAGTGATCCCGGCGCAAGCTCACGCTGCGAAACCACACCCTGAGGGGGATTTGTTCCAGCGAAGCTTATGGTGTGACTACTGGAAAGATCCGTGTTGATCAATACCAGGGATCGCCGCGTCCCCTTCTCAAAGCAGAATGCATATAGATAGGGAACGTTGTTAAGTTCCGGCATGGGCTTCACACCGTTCGGCGAACCCGCGAAGTTATAGGTGGGATTGGCGGTAATCGGGCAAGAGTACATGGGGCCGATGATCGATTGGTTGACCAAGGACACGCCCAGGAACGAAGGACGCACATTATTGGTTGCGCCCCCCATGTCGACGACGTTTCCCCAAAGCTTCGCGGTCTTGTTGTTGGGAGCCGGATTCTTGTATTCAGTGAGCGCGAACAACGACTGCGGACCGATGCCGAAGTGTTGCAAATTCAGTAGAGGCTGCAGGGCCATCACTACGCCCTCGCCAGCTCCGGCGTTGATGAAGTCCAGATGTGTCTGATCGATACCACCGCCCGTGGTGTCCTGCCCCCACTCATAAATATTCACATTGCACCGCGCCGTCCCCGATGCTCCGCAAGACGAGAGCGATTGATAGTCATGAACGGATTGGTAGAAGTTCTTGACATCGGATGGGTTAGTTACCGTTTCGTAGGGTTCCACCAGTGCTGGCTGCCACAATGCAACTTCGGTGTTGAAGCTGCTTACCGTGGGGTAAGTGTAGTCCTCGATCTCGATCGAATCGGGATGGGCCCTCTGAATTGCCAAGTCCATCGACCAGGAGACCGCGGTCTGAGCATTCATCACCAGATCAAACGAAGATGCGGAATAGTAGCTGACTGCACGCATGGCAGCAAATATATCGCGGGCGCGCACGCTGTAGTCATAGTAGTACTCGGAGTTTGGCGTGTTGGGCCGGTAGGGAAGCGACTGTCCTCGAAAGGATCCCCAGTTCCAGCATTCGTTGCAGAAGGAAAGATGAATCTTGTTGAAGACGGTGGTCCAAGGTTTCGATTGGCCCAGGCCTACGCGCCGATCGCCGTAGGTGGTTGTGGCAGGCGGGCTGGCGAGAAACTCAATTAGACTCTCCGCATCGGGGGTCGAGAAGGTCACTGGGACTTCAAGATAGGGCTCAGCATTGAGTAACTTGCAGATGACCAGGTAATCTTCGAGTGAAAGACTCACAGCCCCTGCTCCGTTCGGACCGACGAAGTACCCCGCGCCCCCGCTGGTAGGCGCGTGCGCGTAGTCCGGCAGGGTCCAGTTGTTCATGTTTTCGGCGTTCTGATTTACCCAGTATCGGAACATGCCAGGGTAACCTGTCGATAGACCATAGTAATTCTGCAGAGTTTCAATGACTTCATCGCGAAGGACGGTAGTGTTATTGGGATTAGTGCCGATCTTTTCAAAGCTGAGGTTGTCAAGATAGAGCGATCCGCCTGTGACGCGAATTGCTACTTCGACGGGACCCGGTGCCGTGGCTGTAGCCGATTCCGTCGCTGTACATGTCCATTTATATTGCGCCCAGTGTGCAGCAAGCTCTGGCGTGTAGGTACCGCAGTTGAATCCACCCTGCGAAATACGGCGGACCGCCGCAGTCAGGAGTGGAGTGCCCGAAGCCGGCTTGGCCCAAAAAGAGAATTGGTAAGTGCCGCTCATCAAGACAAAGATATCTTCGGTACTCGCGCTGTCGAAGTAGGAGTCTACGGTAGCCGATGATCCTTGAGCCGTAGCATTCATGTTGAGAGCCTGGCTGCCGCAGGTGTCGCAAAGGTCGGTGGTATCGGAAAGAAGCTGAGCACCACCCTTCACGGTCCCTGCGACGCCACCGCGGCTCCCTGACTCCCACCATGACTCTGGGGTCGGATATACGGACTTACTCATGATGATGACGTCGCCGACGTTGAACCGCGCATTGCATGGCGATGAAACGCTGATCGCCGGTGGGACCCAGTTCGTTACTCCCTCTTCAGGATAGTTAGGCCCGGTATTGGACGCGATTGTCCCTTTGCATCCCAGCTCAGCCCCGCCCGATTGAGATTCCACCACGCTAAAAGCTCCACCTGCCCAGTAGTTTGGTGGCACCGTGTCGTATTTATCCGGAATGGTAAAGGCGCTCGTGCTCCCAGCGGACGTCAGGGCCCAGATTTGCTGATCCAGCAAGGGCTCAAATCCAGGGTTGGTGGAGCCTATCAGGTTCTTCAGAATCTGACCGTTATCCCAATAGTCGATCGCTCCGATGTTTAAACCAATCCGACTCGGACTTTTGCGCAGGATGGACCCGTCGTTCAGCGTCAATGTCTGCGCCGATACGGAAACCGAAAGGAAGGATAAAAGGACCGCTGCAAGCACAGCCGAAAGTTGTGCGGTAGAACCCTTGATGTAAGACATCCTGCGAACCCTCTGCTGGAATGCGATGAACAGCGGTGCGGCTCCCCGGCCAGAGGGGCGACCTGCTAAAGGCTGCCCACCGGCATCGCAAGCTGATTGGCAGTCTAGCTGGAGGCCTCGAAAATAGTGGGCAGGCCAGCACGTTGGTTGCTGCCCGGCAGGAACTGTTAGTGCGCACCGCGCATGAGATGAACTGCAATCAAGCCGCTGTCACTGACGGGATTCATCTGAGCAACCGTTACACCCAGAGGTGACTGCTCACAGCCTCTATCTGATCTTGCAGTTCATAGTCTAAGGCCTCGAAAACACCATCGATATACCGAACGTATCAGTGGCATGTATTTCAGGTCAACCGGATTGGCGCGATGCACAGGGCGCCAGTTCTGTGCTCTCGAATCTGTGCAGGCGAGCGTTGCACTCTCAATTCAGTTATCGACATGAGCCCGACAACGGATGAATATTGGCGGACACAAGGTGGTTTCGGAGAACTCACAAGCTTTCAATATGATACGGAAGCGCCGGTCATTGTTGAGCTGCGAAATTTGGTGAATTTTCGATTACGTGTGCGCCGCGCCATTGCAATTAGCGGTCGTCTGTGTTTTATTCAAACCATAGCACTGGTCATTTAGAACCGGTTCCCCCTCAGGGGATAACTAGAAGTTGGACGGTACTGTCCCTTCGGTTGCAGCATGGTCTGTGGGCTTGCGACTTCAGTGAAGGGCTCAGTTCGGATCCAAGGTCCAGTTTTCTTACTGGATATTGCTGTGGGCATTAAGCCTCCTCATGCTGTTCTTCCTGCCTTGCCAATAGAGAGAGTTTAAGTGTTGGGCTCAGTCATCCACCCTAGCTGTGGAATCTGGCTTGTTGTCGTGTCTCGTCTGGCGGCGTACGAGATAGCCCGACGCTTCGATAACTCTCTCTAAATCGCGGCAATTGACGCCAACGTGCACAGTTGCACGAGGAGAGGATGGGTGTGTCTTGAGAACAAAGCGACCATTGAGCCTGCTTAGCATGAGCGATTGTCAGGTGCAGAAGCGCAACCGGGAAATTTATGGCGTGGTTGGGACTCCGCCACTCGCGAAAGCCAAGTTTCAAGTACATAACTGCCCGAGAAACTGCGCGGATGCATATGTGGGTCCGACGCGCGTTCCGATAGCGCGGACCCGGGCCGCCAATTACAGAGCACCGTGGGAGGATATCTGCAAAGTGGCGCCGGGATTCACGGTGGCAGCCCAATTGATGACCCTGCTCGGTCCCTGTAACTTTGCCACGCCGGTGTACAGATTCGGCTCTTCTCGCGCCAAGGCTTTAAATCGCCGAGACGACGGTTTCTCAATTGGTGCAAATGCCATCCTGGAGATAAGTACAAGTTATTGTACTGTTTTACTTTAGTAATCTTCAACATGAAACTTTGGTTGTATCAAGTCACCAAAACGGGTTACTCTTGCATTGTTACTATCAATTCAGACTTTGCATAAGAAGTGGGGTTCTGACGGGGCTTTTTCTTCGAAAAGGCCTCTTGCGGGTCGACCACTTCACGGGAGCTCTGAATACGTAACTGGAACACTACCGCAAACATGCGGATTTCTTATGAAGGGCTTCCTGATCGTGCCGATAGGTCCTTCAAAGGCTGCCAATGGTTAGGAGGGTTATGGACTACTCCCACATCTTTGGTTGTGCAAGCGAACCTTGGAATTGCGTTTCTACCCGTAGGGACGTTACCTCTTCCCCGGCGGTAGTTACTAAGATCCGCCTAAAGGCAGGACTCTCGGAAGTCATCTCGCTCATGTGGAATTGCTCGATTCCCGGCGAGTACGCCAGCCAGATTCTACGAGAGATTCGAAAGTCAATTGGCTCGCACCGGTTAGTGCGAGGGCACTTTCTGCCTAGATGGGCCGCGAAATCCCTGAGCGCGGCACCAGGCAACACGCATACGGATCCCCGTATTCAACCGATATTCGCAGCGCGAAAGCCGCGGCTGGACATTGAGGAGTTTTTACGATGAAGCACATAACGGGGTCAATTTTCGCAATATTTTCGTTGGCTTTTATGGCATTGATGTCGGTAACGGTTTCTGGAC
>Ga0224557_1001537_pt1 | contig 21909 bp, 19 predicted proteins | sample 714S31014metaG_FD_180677 | JGI IMG/M metagenome (GOLD analysis project Ga0224557, IMG submission 180677) | Peat soil microbial communities from Stordalen Mire, Sweden - 717 S3 10-14 | ecosystem: Environmental > Terrestrial > Soil > Wetlands > Peat | place: Sweden: Norrbotten County, Stordalen... | reverse complement strand
CCACGGCCAGACCGTAGACGAACCCGCCGTGGAGATTGGCCCAGACAACCGTCACCAGGGGCAGGAGGAAGAGGTGGCGGTTGCGATCCCGCAGGTAGGACTCGACCCAGTAGAGGGTCAGGCAGGTCAGGGCGAAGCTGATCATCTGCGACCGGGGGCCCCAGACCTCCACGCCGGCAGCAGCGGCCACCGCGATGCAACCGCCCGCGATCAGGGCGGGGACGCGCTCCAGCGCGATGCGTCGCCAGATGAACCAGAAGCCCACCCAGGTGACGGCGACGTACGCGAGGCTGAAGGCCAGGAACCCCCCGGCCCGGAAGATCAGGTCGCCGATCACCTCGCTGCCCCATTCCTGATCCGCCCAGGTCCGGTTGGAGGCCGTGTAGGTGAACAACTCGTGGCTCGGGAACGCGCCGTGGTCGATGATCCACCTGCCCGTCTCCATATGCCACCAGAAGTCCGGGTCGCCCACCCGGCGGCAGATGACGACGAGCGTCGCGATCAGGGTGGCACCGACGATCAGCCCCCCGAGGCCGGGACGGGGCAGGCGGGTGCGGGCCCGAGGGGTAGCGGGGGGCGGAGAATGCTCCGGCGCGACGGCCACGGGGTGGCACGATGACACATCGACCGCCCGTTATCGCGCGCGAAAGGTTGGCGGGGGACGATAGATTGGGGGGGTCCCCAGATGCGGGGACGGAGCAGGGTGGCCGCGACGGCCGCTGAGACGGAGGACGGCAGTGGCGGCGTCGGCGGGGGGACGTTTTGGTGCGGCGGCGAGCCGCCCCTCCACCGACCGGCTCCTCCGCCGCATCTGGCTGATCGGGCCCCTCGCCCTCTACGGCCTGCTCCGCATCCCCTCCTTCCTCGAGCCCCACTGGTACACCGACGAGGCCGGCTACGTCACCACCGCCCGCGCCCTCCTCCAGGGCAAGGTCCTCTATTCCCAGATCTGGACCAACAAGCCACCTCTGGAGATCTGGACGGTCGCGGCCGTGATCCACTTCCTGGGCACGAGCGAGGTGACCCTCCACGTCGTCACCTTCCTGACTGGTCTGCTCACCCTGCTCGCCGTCGCCTACGCGGCCAATCGCCTTCTCGGCCGCCGCCGTGCCGTGGTGGCCCTGGTCCTCGCCGCCATCATGCTGGGCACCCCCCTCCTCGACGCCGAGCTGATCCTCCCCGAGAGCCTCCTCATCGCCCCGATGGCCTGGGCCGGGGCGCTCCTCCTCACCCGGGTCGCAGCTCCCGACACCCGTCGCTGGCCGCTGTGGCCGGTGGCGGTGGGCGCGCTGGCCGCGGCCGGCATCGCCTACCAGCAGACGGCACTGGCCGACACGTGCGTCTTCGGCCTGATCCTCGCCACGGCCGGCCAGGCGAGCTGGCGCAGGGTGGCCACCTTCGCGGCGACGGTCACCGGCCTGACCGCGGCGTGGCTCATCCCCGCCCTGCTGACCGCGGGACCGGGGAAGGTCGCATACGCCCTGGTCGGCTATTGGGTCCAGTTCACCCGGGGCCAGGTGGAGGCTGCCGTTCCGGGGAGCCTGCAGCTCCCAATGGTGATCCGGGCGATCGTGGTGCTGGTCGTGCTGACCCTGGTCGTGTCCGGCGTCTGGCTGCGCCGCCGGGACCGCGACATCTCCTGGGCACTCTGGGTCTGGGCCGCGGTGGCCCTCCTCGTCCCAACGGTGGCCGGACAGCCGTACCCCCACTACCTGCTGCCCTCCCTGGTCCCGACCGCACTGGCCCTCAGCAGCCTGAGGCTGCGCCTCCCGGCCGGGGCGCCGAGCCCGCGGCGCCTGGCCGGTGCCGGGCTCATGCTGGCCACCGGCCTCGGTCTGGTGGGTGCGTCGCCGACCGGGCTGGACTGGCCCCCGGCTCTGGCAACCGGCAATCACAGCTTTGCCACCTACTACTTCGGAGCCATCTCGACACTCACCCGAGGTCAGTCGCTGACGACCTACCAGGATCAGTTCGACGCGCGGGTTGCCGAGGACAGCGAGGTGGCGGCGTGGATCCGCGCCCACGGGCTCGAGGGCGGCTCCGCCGTGGTCTGGTCGGCGGACGTCTGGCTCTACGACATGGCCGACCTCCAGCTGCTCCTGCCGACGCCGCCCATCTACAACGACGAGCAACTCCTCGGCAACGACGGGCCGGTGGCCCAGCGGGTCGCCGCGCTCGAGCCCGCGCTCGTGATCACGGATGGGGACAGCGTGAGCTACTGGCCGGAGATCAGCTCCCTGCTGGCCTCCGGATACAAGCAGGTCAACGAGTCGGGCTCGGAGATCGTCTGGCTGCGCGATGATCTGGTCGCCTCGGTGATGGGCCCCACCGGGCTCGGCTGACAGCCGGCCCGCACCGCGCCGCCCGGGCCCTGCCCGCAACCGACGCCGGCGGCGTATCCGGGGGCCGATGGGTCCCCCGCCTGCCCGGCGTGCCATCATCGCGCCGGTGAGCACCAGAGGTGGGCGGCTGTCGCAGCAGCCCGGCGGCACCGAGCCGGACACGGGACCGCCCCGCACCCCCTTCGACGCGGCTGTCTTCGACCGCCGGCTGCCCGGCATCGTGGCCTGGCTGCGTCCGTGGGCGGTGCCGATCAGCGTCCTGGTCATCGCGGCGGCCGCCCTCTACGTGATGCGCTACGGCGCGGCACGGTTCAGCTGGGCGGACTTCCGCACCTTCTACCAGTCAGGCCTCGACGTCCGGTCCGGCACCAATCCCTACCTCGGGGTGATGAGCTTCATCCACGCCTACACCCCGGCCGGCAATGGCGCCTACTGGACCACGCAGGTCTACGTCTACGCGCCCTTCTTCGCCTACCTCATGGTGCCTCTCACCCTCCTTCCTCACTGGGGCGCTCTGACCACCTGGGACCTGCTCAACGTCGCCTTCGTGGTGTTCTCCGTCTACGCCGCTCTCCGCGCCGCCGGGCTCCGCCCGAGCGCGGCCCTGCTGCTGGTCCTGGCCGCGGCATCCGCGGTCACCCTTCCGGTCCATCGGGAGTGGGATCTCGGCCAGAGCGACCTCCTGGTGATGGCCCTGATCTGCGCCGCGCTCTGGGCGCGTTCGGCGGGCCGGGCGGGGCTTGCCGGCGTGCTTCTCGGCGCCGGCAGCGCGGTCAAGCCGGAGCTGCTCCTGCTCGCGCTCTTCCTCCTCTGGAGGCGCGACTTCCGCTTCGCGATCGTGGCCGCCGTGTCGACCGCGATCCTCGGGCTCGCGCCCTTCCTCCTCCTCGGCCAGCGGGCGTGGTCGGACTTCTGGACTGCCTGGGGGTTCTGGGCCAATCAGTACCTGCCCTTCCTCCACAACGAGTCTCCCAAGGGAGTGCTGGCCCGTCTCTTCACGATCAACCCGGCGGCCCATCCGCTCACCGTCGCCCCCGGGGCCGTGACCGTCCTCTGGCTCGTGCTCGCGGTGGTCGTCATCGTCCTGACCGTCGCGGTCACTTCGACCCGGCCGCTCCGCCGCGACGCACTCTCCCTTCTCGAGGTGGGCCTGGCGATCGAGGCCATCATGCTGGTCAGCCCGCTCACCGAGCGCCCCTACTTCCTCTTCCTGCTCATCCCGCTGATCGGCCTCTTCTGCTGGGTGCGCGAGGTCGGTGTCGCGGGCCTCTTCGAGCGCAGGGCGACTGTGGTGGCGGTGCTCTTCTGGCTGCTCCTGGCGGGGCCGGCCGAGGTGGCTGAATACGTCTTCGACACCGGGGTCACCGTCCAATCGCACGCGGCTCCCCTCTTCACGCTGCTCGCCCCGGTGTACATGTGGGTGACGGCGGCGGCCTTCGTCTTTCAGCTCCTGGTGGTCGCCCACATCCGCGGTCTGCGCGTCGTCCCCGCGGTCGGCAGTGCTGTGCGCGGCGCCCCGGGGCTCCTGCTGGCATGGCTCAGGGATGTGGGATCGGCGCTCGGCGTCGTGCGGGAGAGCGGCGCACCCTCGGCGTAGGGGGGAGTGGTTGAGGGCCCTACGCCAGCCCCGCCATCAGCGCGTCCCACTGCTCCCGCGATGGCCGCAGCTCCTCGATCGGGAGCTGGGCCAGGGGTCGTGATGGAAGCGCCTCGCGGGTGCAGAGGTCGTCCGCCTCGGGGTTGACGTAGAGCAGCCCGGTCGCGATCTCGCCGCTCTGGCGGGCCTCGAAGAGGAGGCGCATCGCCACCATCCGGTCGCGGGCGTCGTGGTCGTCGCCGACCTTGCGCAGGAGGATGTGGGAGCCGTTGTGCAGCTCGACGTCCTGCACTGTCCCCGGCTCATAGTCGACGAGGATCTCCTCCTGGGGGGCGATGTAGTCGGGGGTGTTGACCGGGGCGTCGTGGTCCTTGACGTAGGCATAGCTCTTGGTGCTGCCGTCATGATCGTTGAAGGTGACGCAGGGGCTGATCACGTCGAGGATCGCCGTGCCCCGGTGGGCCAGGGCGGCCTGGAGCAGGGGGACCAGCTGCTTGCCGTCGCCGCTGAAGCTGCGGGCGACGAAGCTCGCCCCCAGCTCGATGGCCAGAGCGCAGATGTCGATCTGCTCGTACCGGTTGGCCGGTCCCCGCTTGGGCCGGGATCCGAGGTCGGCCGTGGCCGAGGACTGGCCCTTGGTGAGGCCGTAGACGCCGTTGTCCTCGACGACGTAGGTCATGTCGAGGTTGCGCCGGATCATGTGGCAGAACTGCCCCAGCCCGATCGAGGCGGTGTCGCCATCCCCGCTGATCCCAAACACGGCCAGGTCGCGGTTGGCGAGCTTGGCCCCGGTCGCGAGCGACGGCATCCGGCCGTGGGCACCGTTGAAGCCGTGGGCATGTTCGACGAAGTACGCGGCAGCCTTGGAGGAGCAGCCGATCCCGCTCATCTTGGCCAGCAGATGGGGCTCGATGCCGCTGTCGTAGAGCGCCTTGACGATGTGGTTGGTGATCGAGTTGTGCCCGCAGCCTGCGCAGAGGGTGGTGTGCGCACCCTTGTAGTCGTCACGGTTGAGACCCAGGCGATTCAGCTTCTCGATGGCGATGGCCACGGCTCTCTCCTCAGGCGACCGGCACGTGGTGGGCAGCGGCGGCCCGGTCATCCGCGGGCTCCCGCTGGGCCAGCTCACCGGCCAGCAACGGGTCGCTGATGGCCTCGGCGTCGATGGGGACGCCATTGAAATGGCGGATGCTCCGCAGCCGGTCCGCCAGCTCCCCGGGGAGCTCCTGGCGGAGCAGGGCCTCCATCTGGCCGTCGCGGTTCTGCTCGGCCACGTAGACGCGGTCGTGGCGGGCGATGAACTCGGCCACCGCCGGATGCAGGGGCAGCCCGCGGATCCTCAGGTAGTCCGTCTCCACCCCATGATCGGCCAGCTGGTGCCGGGCCTCGACCACCGCGTGGTGGGTGGAGCCGTAGGCGCAGATCGCCACCCGGTTGCCCGACTCCTCGACGAGCGGAGCCGGCAGCAGCGTCCGTGCCCCGTCGATCTTGCGGCGGAGCCGATCCATGTTGGCCTCGTAGACATCGGGGTCCTCGGTGTAGAGCGCGTGCTCGTCGTGGCCCGATCCGCGGGTGAAGTAGGCCGCCCGCGGATCGGCGGTGCCGGGGAGGGTCCGGTAGGGGATGCCGTCGCCGTCGACGTCCCGGTAGCGGGCCCACTCGGTGACCCGCGCCAGGGCCTCCGCATCGAGCACCTTGCCCCGGTCGATGGCACGCTCCGTGTAGGGGAGCGGCGCCGTCATCCAGAGGTTCATGCCGAGGTCCAGGTCGCTCAGGACGAAGACGGGGGTCTGCAGCCGGTCGGCCACATCGAAGGCCCGCTGCGCGTCCTCGTACACCTCGATGACCGTCCCGGGCAGGAGCACCGGGTGCCGGGTGTCACCGTGGGAGAGGGTGTGGACGAAGCCCACGTCCCCCTGCATGGTCCGGGTCGGCAGGCCGGTGGAGGGCCCCACCCGCTGGATGTCGAAGATCACGGCCGGGATCTCGGCGTAGTAGCCGAGTCCGGTGAGCTCGGCCATCAGCGAGATCCCCGGCCCCGAGGTCGCGGTCATGGCCCGAGCGCCCGCCCACTCCGCGCCCAGCACGATTCCGATGGCGGCCAGCTCGTCCTCCGCCTGGATGGCGGCGAACCGCCGCTCTCCCGTCGCGGCGTCCACCCGGTAGCGCTCTGCGTAGTCGATGAACGCCTCGCAGAGGGACGAGGACGGGGTGATCGGGTACCAGGCGAGCACCGTGCAGCCGGCCATGAGGCTGCCCAGCGCACCGGCGCGGTTGCCGTCCAGGAGCACGGTTCCGCGGGTGCCGTCCATCGGCGTCACCCGGTAGGGATCGCTCTTGACCAGGTTCTCCCGGGTGTAGTCCACGCCGACCCTGACGGCGGCGAGATTGAGGTCGGCGGCCTTCGGCTTGGTCCGGAACTGGTCCCGGACCCCCTGCTCGACGGCGGCCGGGTCGAGGCCGATCAGCTCGGCCAGCACCCCGACGTAGATCATGTTCTGCAGGTACTTGCGGAGGTCGGGCTTGGCGTCCAGCTGTTCGCGCGCGAGGCGGGCGAACGGCACCGGGTACCAGGAGACGTCGTCGCGGTCCGCTTCGCCGAAACGGGGGAGGGCAGCCTCGTGGATCACCGCCCCGCCGGACCGGACGTTGGCCGCGTCGCGCTCCCATGTCGCAGGATTCATGGCGATCAGGATGTCGACGGTCCGCTTTCGCGCCTGGTACCCCTGCGGGGTGACCCGGATGTCGTACCAGGTCGGCTGCCCTTCGATGTTGGAGGGGAAGACGTTCTTGGCCGCCACCGGGATGCCCATGTGGTGCAGGGCCTTGGTGATGACGAGGTTGGAGGACTGCGATCCCGACCCGTTGACGGTCGCCGCCTGGATGCAGAAGTCGTTGAAGACGTCCCCGGTCATGGGCTCTCCGGATCTCCGTGCCGATCAGCGCAGAGGCGTCCGCCGAACATGCGAACGCATGTGCACGCCTCTATCATAGCCATCGAAGATTCAGCGGCAACACAAACATCCGTGCCCGGCCCCCGCGGGACCCGCGCCCGGTGTCACTTCCGTCGCATGGAGGGCCCCCGGTGACCTACGTCCCTGCTCCCGCCCGCTACCAATCGATGTCCTACCGCCGCTCGGGCCGGAGCGGCCTCCGGCTTCCGCTGATCTCCCTCGGCCTCTGGCAGAACTTCGGCGCCGAGCGGCCGCTGAGTGAGAGCCGCAGCGTCCTGCTGCGCGCCTTTGACCTCGGGATCACCCACTTCGACCTCGCCAACAACTACGGACCGCCCTACGGCTCCGCGGAGGAGACCCTCGGACGCATCCTCGCCACCGATCTCCGCCCTCATCGCGACGAGCTGGTGATCTCCACCAAAGCCGGCTACGACATGTGGCCGGGCCCCTACGGAGAATGGGGTTCGCGCAAGCAACTTCTGGCCAGCCTTGACCAGAGCCTGAAGCGGATGGGGGTCGACTACGTCGACATCTTCTACTCCCACCGCTTCGACCCCGAGACCCCGTTGGAGGAGACGCTCGGCGCCCTCGACACCGCGGTGCGCCAGGGCAAGGCACTCTACGCGGGCATCTCCTCGTACTCGGCCAAGACCACCGAGGCGGCCGCCGGGATCATGGCCGGGCTGGGTACGCCGATCCTCATCCACCAGCCCTCCTATTCCATGCTCAACCGCTGGATCGAGGGCGGACTCCTCGATGTCCTGGGCGGGAGGGGCATCGGCTGCATCGTCTTCTCTCCGCTCGCCCAGGGGTTGCTGAGCGACAGGTACCTGGAGGGCATCCCCGAGGGATCGCGCGCCCGCCGCCAAGGTTCGCTCACCCCGGAGATGCTGACCGAGGCGACGCTCGCCAAGATCCGCGGGCTCCATCTGCTGGCCGCGCAGCGTGGGCAGTCGCTCGCTCAGATGGCCCTTGCCTGGGTGCTCCGCGACCCGCGGGTGACCTCGGCGCTGATCGGGGTGAGCAGCGTCGCCCAGCTCGAGGAGAACCTTGCCGCCCTGGATCGGCTCGACTTCGCCCCCGAGGAGCTGGAGGCGATCGACCGGCTGGCGACCGAGAGCGGGATCAATCTCTGGGCCGCCTCCAGCCAGACCTGACACCCGGCCCCTGACACTCAAACCTCCGGGCCGGGCCCGGATTCACGCGTACGCGTAACCCTCGGGCAGCGGTCGGGGTGCGGGAGGACCGACGTAGATGGCCGAGGGGCGGATCAGCCGGTTGTTGCTCGCCTGCTCCGCGACGGCGGAGGTCCACCCCACCGTGCGGCTGCACGCGAACGTGGGAGTGAACATGTCCCGCGAGAGCCCCACGGTGTTCATCACCACGCCGGAGTAGAACTCGACGTTGGTGTAGAGGCGCCGGCCCGGCTTGAGCTCGCTGAGCACCCGGAGCGCGGTCGCCTCGACATGCTCCGCGAACTCCACCTGCGGACCGCCCAGACCGCGCGCCACCTCGTGGAGGAGGACCGAGCGGGGGTCATCGGTCTTGTAGACGCGGTGCCCGAAGCCCATCAGGCGCTGGCCGCCCTTGACCTCGTCGCGGAGATGCTCCTCGGCGCGGTCCGGGGTGCCGATGGCGTCGAGCATGTCCAGGGCCCGCGACGGTGCCCCGCCGTGGAGGGGGCCGGCGAGGGCGCCGATGGCCCCCGTGAGCGCCGAGCCCATGTCGCTCCCGGTGGAAGTGATCACCCGGGCGGTGAAGGTGCTCGAGTTGAACCCATGGTCCATGGTCAGGATCATGTACTGCTCCAGAGCGCGTGCCGCCTCGGGATCCGGCCGCTTGCCGGTCAGCATCTGGAGGTAGGCGGCGGCGTAGCCCAGGTCGGGATCGGGATCGACCGGCGCCAGCCCCTGGTGCACGCGGTGGAGCCTCATGAGCAGGACGGGGGTGAGCGCGACCATCCGCAGCGCGTCGGCGCGGACCTGGTCGGGGGTGAGGTCGAGCGTCGGCTGGAGATTCAGGGCCGCTGCGCTCAGCGAGACCGCGGTGCGGAGTGCCCCCAGGGCCGTGTAGCCGGGGAGGCGCGCTATCTCGTCGAGGGCGGTGGACACCCCGCCGGGCAGCGCACGTCCGGCGACTTCCTGGTCCTGGAGCCAGCGGAGCTCGCGCGGGTTGGGCAGCTCGCCGATCAGCAGGAGGTGCCAGACCTGCTCGAACGAACAGTGGCGGGCCAGCTCGGTCGCGTCGTACCCGCGATAGTGATAGAAGCCCTCCTCACCCCGGACGTCTCCGATCCGGGTCTCAGCGACTGCGACCCCCTCGAGGCCCCGCGGGGCGAGTGTGGGTGTCGTCGACTCGGCGGGCTTGGCCTCCGGCACTTCGCTCACGTTGACCGATCCTCCATCTGCTGTTCGCGCCCAACTCTACACAGTCGCCTGCTTCTCTCTGAGTGGAGAACTCCGGGCCTCCATCCGCGACCACGTGAGCAGAGCCCGGGTGTCCGGTCATAACGCGTCAAGCACCGCGAACAGCTAGGACAACCCAACAGCCGTGACGGCAGCGTCACGACTCGATGAAAAGGCGTCGAAGTCGTCTCCGGGGGCTCGGCGAGCCGCTGATAAGCTCCGCGTCCCACGTCGAACTCGGGATACGGATCTTTGCGCCGCACCACACGCCTCACCTGCAAGCTCGCCGCCTCCGTTCTCCTGATCGGAGCACTGGCGGCTGCCGTGCCCCCGCCCTCCGGGGTGGCCCTCCGCGGCATCCGGCTGACCGATGCCTACGATCAGCAGATCGGCCAGCTCCAGAGCCAGTACAACAGTCTCGGCACTCAGCTGCAGAGCCTGCAGGGGAGTGAGGCGGCGGCGAACACCAAGGCCGCCGCCGTGCAGCAGCAGATCGCCGTGACCGAAGCCCAGATAGCGTCGGACCAGACCCAGATCGACCAGCTCAACCTGGCCCTGGCCCAGACCGCCGAGGCGATCCAGGTCGACACCACCCACCTGGCGGCGCAGAAGGTGCAGCTCACCCAGCTCACCGTGGAGATCTACACCAAGGGCGGGTCCGGCGTCGTGGACGGGCTGGTCGACAGTCAGAGCATCGCGGACTTCATGGAGCAGCTGGACTCGGCCACCTCGGTGAGCCGGAAGGTCCAGGAGCTGATGGCCCAGGTGGAGGCGGACCAGCAGGCGCTCGACGCCCTGCAGCAGACGCAGCAGTCCAGCCTCGCCAAGGTCGCTCAAGCTGAGAGCCAGCTCGAGGCCGATCAGGCCGCGCTGCAGGGCCAGGAGTCGGAGCTCAAGCAGCAGGCGGCCTCCCTCGGCGGCCAGGCCGCCGGCCTGGTGAGCCAGCGCAACTCGCTGCTCGGCCAGATCGCCTCCGTGCGAGCACAGCAGCAGGCCGCCGAGGAGGCCGCGGCTGCTGCGGCTGCTGCTGCCGCTGCTGCCGCCGCAGCTGCCGCCAAGGGCGGCGAGGGCTCCGGCATGTGCGGCGGCGTGCTCTGCCCCTTTGCCTTCGGGAGCATTCCCAATTCCTTTCCCTGGGGCCAGTGCACCTGGTATGTCGCCTCGCTGCGTGAGGTCCCGTGGAGCGGCAACGCGGACCAGTGGCTCGGCAACGCCGCGGCCATGGGCTACTCGACCGGTCGGACTCCCAAGCCCGGGGCCATCGTGGTGTGGGGCCCGGGCAACGGCTACAGCTACTACGGACACGTCGCCTATGTGGTGGCGGTCGTGAGTCCGACTGACTTCTACGTCGACGAGGCCAACTTCGATGAGATTCCCGGGAATATCGACTCCCGCGAGGTGACCACGCTCAACGACGTCGAGGGCTTCATCTACTGAGGGGCGACGTAGCGAGGAGAGCGAGCCAATGGCTCACTCTCTGAGCGGAGGACTCCCTCAGTACGCGCAGCGAATACTGAGCGTCCTCCGCTCAGAGCACGTCAGGCGGAAAGGCGGGACCGGGAATCGAGCTCGGCCGTGCGCCTCTGCAGGTCGCTCAGGGCCGCCGCCGCATGGAGCGAGAACGGTTCGTCATCGTCGGCCTCCATCCAGCGCTCCACGGCGATGGTGAAGGCGAGCATCCCCACCTCCGCCCCCAGCCGGGCGGTCAGCTCGTCCGCGCCCCGCGCGCGCAGGGCGGCGCCGATCGACCCGGCGATCCGGGCGTGCTTGAGAAGGCCCCGCTCCTGCACCTCGGTGTTCGCCGCGACCACCAGCACGCGCTGGGCGGCCTTGGCCCGCTGCTGCGGGGTCATCGCGGCCTCGGCGGCCGCGAAGGCGGCCAGCAGGCACTCGGTGAGCGTCGCATCCGGGGAGGCGGCCCGGATGGCGTCGGCCAACAGCCCGGCCAGCCTGTCTTCACCGCCGAACAGGACCTCCCGCTTATCGGCGAAGTGCCGGAAGAACGTGGCGCGGTTCAAACCGGCGCGATCCGCGATCTGCGCGACGGTCGTCTCCGCGTACCCGTTCTCCACGAACAGGTCCAGCGCGGCGGTCTCCAGGCGCTCACGCGCGTCGGGTGCCCATCTGCTCACCGTCACAGTCTAAGCGAGGCGATCGGATCGCATCACCTGGCTGGTGATGCGACTTAGTCACATGGTTATGCTAGGCTTGATGCGACCGGATCGCATGGATGTTCCGGCGGCGGCGTCTGTGCCACATGATCAAGGAGACCTCTCATGCGCATCTTCGTCACCGGCGCCTCCGGCTGGATCGGCTCGGCCGTCGTCCCCGAACTCATCAGCGTCGGCCACCGCGTCCTCGGGCTAGCCCGCTCGGACGCCTCCGCCAAAGCCGTCGCCGGCATGGGCGCCGAGGTGCTGCGTGGCGACCTGAACGACCTCGACGTGCTGCGCGCCGGTGCCCTCGACAGCGACGGCGTCATCCACCTGGCCTTCGTCGTGCCCAGCGTGAGCGAGGCTGCGACACAGACCGACGCCAAGGCCATCGAGACGTTTGCCACCAGCCTCGCCGGCTCCGGCAAGCCCCTGGTGGTCTCTGGCGGAACGCTCGTCAGGCCCGGACGACTCGCGACCGAAAGCGACGAGCTCGTCGCCGCCGGGCCGATCGCGGCCCGCATCACCAACATGCAGGCCGCGCTGGCTGCGGCAGACCGGGGCGTTCGCTCCTGCCTGGTCATGCTGCCCCGCTCGGTGCATGGCGAGGGGGACCGTCACGGATTCGTCCCCCAGCTCATCGCCATGGCCCGGACCAAGGGCGTCTCCGGTTACGTCGGCGACGGGGCCGGCCGTTGGCCCGCCGTCCACGTGAAGGACGCCGCTGGTCTTTACCGGCTGGCTGTCGAGCAGGCTCCCGCCGGCGCGGTGCTCAACGCTGTTGGCGACGAAGGCGTGCCCGTCCGCGAGATCGCCGAGGCCATCGGCCGCCACTTGGACCTGCCGGCCAGGTCTCTGGCCGCCGGGGAGTACGAGGGCATGCTCGTGCACCTGCTCAGCACCGACATGCCCGCCTCCAGCACCATCACCCAGGAGCTCCTGGGCTGGAAGCCCACCCACCCCGGCCTCATCGAGGACATCGAACAGGGCCACTACTTCATGGCTCTGAGCGGAGGACCATTCAGTACCACGCACTGAGCGCAACATAGGCTCGAGATGACGGGCTACCCCATCGGACGATGACCTTCGGCTCTGGATGTTAGCTCGCTCTAAGGCGACGCTTTGAGTGGACGCCGGATCGATGCCGCCACCTCTCCGAGGCGGTGCGCGGCGCAGGGAGACCTCCGACCCGTGATCGCATGCGACCGCGAGACCAGCTTCGGGGCGCCCGCCTCACGGCGCTGCGCCCGCGCGCGAGAGCGATGAACGTGCGGGCCCTCGGGATGCGGGCCGGCGTGGTCGCGAGGGATCCCGTGGCGGCCGGCCTCGACACCGAGGAGGGATCCCCGGAGCTGCCCTCCGGCCGCCTCCGCAGGCGCTGGATGTGGCTCGCCGTGGCGGTCGGCCCCGGCCTGATGGTGATGCTCGCCGACACCGACGCCGGCAGCGTGGTCACGGCCGCCCAGTCCGGGGCCCGTTTCGGCTACCGGCTCCTTCCCCTCGAGGTCCTGCTCATCCCGGTCCTCTACCTCGTCATGGAGCTGACCGTTCGGCTCGGGCTCACCACCGGCAAGGGTCACGCCGAGCTCATCAAGGCGCGCTTCGGACGTGGATGGGCGGTGTTCTCGGTGAGCATCCTGCTGGTCACCAGCGTGGGTGCCCTGGTCACCGAGTTTGCGGGCATCGCGGGTGTCGGCAGCATCGTCGGCCTGCCGCCGCAGCTGACCGTCCCCGGCGCCGCCGTCGTGCTTCTCCTGGTGGTCGTCTCGGGCAGCTACCGGCGGGTGGAGCTCATCGGCATCGGCTTCGGGCTCTTCGAGCTGGCCTTCCTGGTTGCCGCCGTCCGGGCCCACCCGGATCCGGGGGCACTGGTCGGCAGCCTGGGGATGGGGCAACCACTCGGGAACTCGGCCTACCTCGCTCTGGTGGCGGCCAACGTGGGGGCGGTCGTCATGCCCTGGATGATCTTCTACCAGCAGGCCGCGATCCTGGACAAGGGGATCACCGTCCGGGATCTCCGCTTCGCGCGGATCAACACCGCCATCGGAGCGGTGGTCACCCAGGTGATCATGATCGCGGTCCTGGTGGCGACCGGGGCGAGCCTCTTCCACCGGCACTCCGGATCCCTCAACACCGTCGCCCAGATCTCCACGGCGCTGACCTCATCGCTCGGAGCCGCGGGCGGCCGTCTCGCCTTCTCGATGGGGGTGGCCGGGGCTGCCCTGGTCGCGGCCCTGGTGGTCTCCCTGGGGGCGGCGTGGGCCTTCGCGGAGGTCGCCGGAAAGCCCCGCAGCCTCAACCGGAAGTTCCGCCAGGAGCCCCTCTTCTACGGCGTCTTCACGGGGGCGGTCGGACTCTCCGCCGTGCTGGTGCTGACCAGCGGTTCGCTGGTGGGCCTCGCCATCGCCGTCGAGGTCCTCAACGCGCTGCTGCTCCCCATCGTGCTGGTCTTCCTGATCGTCCTGGCGTGGACCACCCTGCCCGCCCCCTACCGGCTGCGCCTCTGGGAGAAGGGCGTCCTGCTGGTCGTGACCACTGCCGTGGTCGTCATGGGCGCGATGCTCGCCGTGACCTCGATCTGAGGGGCACCGGACCGGGCGGGCCCACGGCCTCACCGACGATCAGCCCGCACCAGCATAGTCGCCTGCGAATACACTGGTTTGGCTGGGGAGGTAGGATTCGAACCTACGATTTGCTGATCCAGAGTCAGCTGCCTTACCACTTGGCCACTCCCCAGTGGCGCAGGCGAGTCTACCCGTACCGGAGGCCAACGCTGCCGCGGGGGGCTGCGGAGCGGCTCGTGCCGGAGGGTGCCCAGGTCTGGTAGGGGGACCCCCGAATCTCAGGCGCGGGGGACGATGGGTGCCTTGGTGATTCGGCGCGGCTGCCTATACTGAGGCTGTGGATCTCGTCAAGCTGCTCCGCTCTCAGGCCCGCCGGTACCGCTGCGTCCAGTGCGGCGAGAGCATGGCCGAGTGCGGTATCAACGTCCTCGCTCAGCAGGACAACCGGGCGCTGGTGCGGGTCACCTGCCGCTCCTGCAACGACGAGAACCTGCTCCAGATCATCTTTCAGACCGAGGGTGAGGCCTCGGAGGCGGCTCTGCCCACTCCGGACGTGGACGAGGGCGGAGAGCGGGTGGACGCGCCCATCTCGGGCGACGAGATCCTCGAGCTCCACGAGCTCCTCGCAGGCCATGCGGGACCGTTGACGGAGCTGCTCGTCCGCCGCTGACGCCCCTCGAGGGATTCGGCACCCGGGGCGCCGTGTGGGACTGTCAGCAGGCCGTCACGCAAACCTCACCCCACCTTTACTCCGGCGGGTGCTACATCTGAGAGCCGAACCGGAATGCCACGCCGGCTGGGCGTGGGCGGGCTGGAGACTGCCATGGCCAACCTCGGAGCGGCGATCCGGCGGATGCTGGACCGGTTCATCGTCCGCGTGGTCGCTGGAGTCGTCACCGCCAGCATCGTCGTGATGGCTCTCCTCGTGGTGGTCCTCGGCGCCGTCACCTCCGGCCGCGGCTGGACCTCCGCCATGGCGGGCCAGGTGCATTCGGCGGCGATTGTGGTCGGCCTCGTCGGCGCGGTCCTGCTCGGGGCGACCTCCTTCCTGGTGGCGTACCGAGAGACCAGCCACCTCCGTGCCCTCGGCCGGCTCGCCCGGCAGGTCGCCGCCGGTGACGTCGCCGCCAGGGTCGACCCCGGCGGGGCGGGGGAGGTCAGGGAGCTCGGGCTGGCCTTCAACCTCATGGTCGACCGGTTGGGCGGCATGGTCGAGCGGGTCAGGGAGGTGAGCGGCGAGCTCGCCGCCTCCGCCGCCCGTCTCTCCGAGGCATCGACTCAGCTGGTGTCGACCACGGCGCAGCAGACCTCGGCGGCCGTCGAGACCTCGGCGAGCATGGAGGAGCTGGCCCGGACATCCGCGCACATCGCCGAGACGGTGGAGCGGGTAGCCACCCAGGCTGCCGAGACCCGGGACAACCTCGATCGTGCCCACGAGCGCATCCTGACCTCGGGTCAGCGCACCGTCGCCCTCACCGACCGGGTCCGCGACATCAGCAGGATCCTCGGTCTCATCAACGACATCGCAGACCAGACCAACCTCCTCGCCCTCAACGCCGCCATCGAGGCGGCCCGCGCCGGCGAGGCCGGCCGCGGATTCGCGGTGGTGGCAGACGAGGTGAGGCGGCTCGCAGACCGCTCCAAGGCGCTCGCCGCGGACATCTCCACGATCACCGAGAGCGCCGAGTCGGAGACCAGCGCCACCGTCCTCGCCATGGAGGAGGGCGCCGCCCAGCTCCAGATCGGGCTCGGGCTGATGGAGCAGGTCGCCGAGGCCAGCTCAAACGTCCGGCTCGCCACCCAGCAGCAGCTCTCGGCCACGGAGCAGGTGGTGGAGGCGATGGAGCAGGTCAGCGTGGCCAGCCGCGAGGTGTCCGCCACCGCCCAGCAGATCGCCGTGGCCGCGGGAGGGCAGGCGGAGATGGCGGGGGAACTCCAGGTCGTCGCCTCCTCGGGCGCAGACCAGGCGGCCCCACATCAGCCGCCCACCGCGCCCCTGCCCGGCGACGTCGACGGGTCGGCCGGCGCCATCGACCCGCGATTCGCAGGTATCGCCGCCGACTGATCGCGGCCGGGAGCTGGATCCGGCCGGTGGGATCGCCGGCCGTCGGTCGTGCCTCAGCCCTGGTCGGCCGGCTCGCCGACCGGGATGGCGGCCGCATGCCGGAGCGGGAGCGACCGCCGGATGCGCAGGCGGAAGAGGAACAGCTCCTTGATGGCCCGGGCGATGGCGCGGGGTCGGGCACCTGAGCGCCGGCCCGCCACCCGGGGGTGGTGGGGAACCGCCACCTGGGCGATCCGCCAGCCGGCGTACCGGGCCTTGTAGTACAGCTCCGCGTTGATCAAGGCACTTCGGGCATCCAGGGTGAGCGAATCCAGGACCTCACGCCGCATCAGCTTCAGCGCGCAGTCGACGTCGCGGTAGGGGAGGCGGTAGAGAACCGCCACCAGGGTGTTGAAGACCCAGCTCACGACCTCCCGGGCTCGGGCGTCGCGCCGCTCCTCCCGCCAGCCGGCAGCCAGGTCGGCATGGGCGAGGAGGGGTACGAGCAGGGCCAGGTCGGCGATCTCGAACTGGCCATCGGCATCCGTGAAGGCGACGAAGTCCCCCCGGGCGGCTCGGAGGCCATCGCCGACCGTGATCCCGTAGCCGCTCTTCTGCTCGTGGCGGAGCACGCGCAGCGAGACGCCCAGCTTCGCGGCGAGGGACGTGGCCAGCTCGCCACTCCCGTCGGTGCTCCCGTCATCGACGATCACCAGGTCAAAGCGGTCCGCGATCCTGGGCAGGACGTCGGCCGCGTGGGGCAGCAGCCAGCCGATGTTCTCGGCCTCGTTGTGGACCGGGAGCACCAGGCTGAGGCTGCTGAGACGCGGGCCCTCCGTCTCCGGGTCCTGGGACGGGCCGCCGGCTTCCCGGCTAGCCACCGATGCCGGCGAGGGCGGTCAGTGCCGGCGCCTGGGCCCCGGCGTAGACGGGGCCACCCTTGCGCCAGTCGATGGTCGCCTCGATGGTGTTGCGACGGACGCGGGAGACGTTGGACTCGACCGTCTGGACGACGTGGTCGATGAGGGTGTCGCTCAGCCCGTGAGGCTCGAGGCCGAGGTCGAGGAGGCGCTGATGCTTGGCGTTGTAGTAGTGCTCCTCCTTCTCCCGGCGCGGGTTGGGGACGTGGGAGATGGTGGTGGGGAGGCCGTGAGCTGCCCGGGCGTGCTCCACCTTCTCGGCCAGCCCGAGGACCGAGAACTGCTCGGTGAACTGGTTGTAGACGCGGTACTCGCCGGCGTCCGGCGCGTTGAGGGCGGCCAGCTCGATGCAGCGCACGGTGTCGCGGATGTCCAGGAAGCCGCGGGTCTGACCGCCCTTGCCATAGACCGTGAGCGGCTCGCCGACCGCGGCCTGGACGCAGTAGCGGTTGAGCACCGTTCCCCAGATCCCGTCGTAGTCGAACCGGGTGATGAGCTGAGGGTGCAGCGCGGTCTCGTCGGTGGTGGTCCCGTAGACCACACCCTGGTTGAGGTCGGTGGCCCGCAGGTCCCAGATCCGGCAGGCGAAGTCGAGGTTGTGGCTGTCGTGAACCTTGGAGAGGTGGTAGAGCGACCCCGGCTGCTTGGGGTAGAGCATCCGGTCGTGACGACCGTTGTGCTCGATCTCGATGAACCCCTCCTCGATGTCGATGTTCGGGGTCCCGTACTCGCCCATGGTCCCGAGCTTGATCACGTGACAGTCGGGGGCGTGATCGCGCACCGAGAGGAGCACGTTGAGGGTGCCCACCACGTTGTTGACCTGTGTCTCCACCCCATGGCGGGGGCTGATCATCGAGTACGGGGCGGAGCGCTGCTCGGCGAAGTGGACGATGGCGTCGGGCTGGGTGGTGCGGATCAGCTCGTCGACCGCGGCCGCGTCACAGAGGTCGATCTGGTGCCAGTCGAGCTCGTGCCCGCTCTCCGCCTGCCAGCGCGCCAGCCGGTCGGCAATCGACGCGATCGGGGTCAGGCTGTCCGTGCCGCACTCCAGGTCCCAGCGCCGCCGCACCAGGCTGTCGACTGCGACGACGTCATGGCCGCGTGCTGAGAGGTGAAGGGCGGTCGGCCACCCGAGGTAGCCGTCGGCCCCCAGGACCGCGATGCGCATTGTTGTCTCCCCTAGGTGGCCGGGCGAAGGCCGGCCGGCTATGTCCGTGCTTGCTGGGTGGCGAAGAACCGATGGGTCAGGGCGAGACCCTCGGGGAGGGAAGTTTGAGCTTTCCAGCCGAGCGAGCGCTCGGCGCGCCCCGGGTCGATGCAGGCGCGGGCCACCTCGCCGGGCTTGGCGGTCTGGAAGTCGGGGGCGATCTCTGCCCCGGACGCCCGGATCAACCCGGCGACCACCTCGCGGACGCTCGTCTCCCTCCCGGTCCCCACGTTCAGCGGTCCGCCGATCGAGCTGAGCAGGGCGGCTCGGGTGGCCGCGGCCACGTCTCCCACGTAGACGAAGTCGCGGGTCTGGGAGCCGTCCCCGTAGATCACCGGGCGCAATCCCTGGACCAGCCGGGTCGAGGAGATGGCGACCACCCCGGCCTCCCCCGTGCCGTCCTGACGCGGCCCGTAGACGTTGCCGAACCGCAGCGCGACGGTGCGCAGCCCGCGCTGCCGGTAGGTCCAGAGGTAGGTCTCCTCGCAGAGCTTCTCCGCGCCGTAGGCGGATCGGGGGGCGGGGATGAGCTCCTCGGAGGCCGGGAGCCGCTCGGCGTCGCCGTACACGGCCCCTCCCGACGAGGCGATGAGGAGCGCCTCACAGCCCGCCCGGGCGGCGGCCTCGAAGCAGGCCACCGAGTTGGCGAGGACCCGCCGGACATGGTCTCCAGGGTCCCGCAGAGCGCGGTTCACACCCCCTTTGGCGGCGAGGTGGACGAGCGCTTGGGGCCGGAAGCGAGCCAGGGCATCCGCGGCCTCGGGGCTGCCGGCGTCCGCCTCCAGGAGCTCGACCGCGTCGGGGAGGGCGACCCCGCAGGGGTGGGTGAGATCGTCGATCACCAGCACCGAGAGCCGGTCGGCCGCGAGCAGCTCGACCAGGTGGCTGCCGATGAAGCCGGCCCCTCCGACCACCGCAACCCGGGTGGGAAGCGAGGCGGGCTCCCCGCCGGCCGAGGTGGCCTCGATCGCGGACTCTCCGGGGGTCATGGGCTCACCGGGGCCGGGGCGGCCTCCTCCTCGGGGATGCGCGGGCGCCCGAGGAGCATGATTCCGAGCGCGCCGGCGATGCCGAGGGGGAGGGTCATGGCCACCCGCACCAGGACGGTGACCGCCACCGCGTCCACCTTGGTCAGCCCTCCGGCGACCAGCAGGGCGGCGGTCGTGACGTCGGCGGCGCCGATGCCGAAGGGCAGAGTCGACAGGCTGCCGATCACCTGGGAGACGCAGTAGGCGGCGATGGCCACGCCGAGGGTGACGCCTGCCCCGAGCCCCCAGACGAGCAGCAGGATCTGGAAGCCGCTGACCGCATACACGGCGAGGCTGTAGAAGGCGAAGACGGCGCCGAGCCGGGGCGCCAGGCCGAGCTCCTCGAGCTGCACCAGCGACCGGAGCACCCCGCCGACCAGCCCGTGGCGCTCGGGCGGGATGCCGGTCGTGAAGAAGTGCCGGGTGATCACGCTGGCCCACCAGGGGAACGCGAGGAGGACCAGACCGGCCAGCGCCAGCCCCGCCGTCTCGAGCGCGGGCAGGTAGATGGCGGCGGCGAGCACACCGCCGACGATCCCGAGCTGGACGATGGTGACCAGCCGCTCGTACATCACGGTCGCGACCCCCGCGCTCACGGGGACGCGGTCGTGATTGCGCCAAAGGTAGGGTCGCGAGAGGTCGCCGCTCGCGGCCGGGGTCAGCCAGCTGAGGGTCTGGCCCGCCAGATCCACCCAGGTCATGCGGCCGAAGGGGACGTGCTGGCCGAGGCGCCTGAGGAGGATCTGGGAGCGCCGGGCCCGGAGCAGGGTGGTCACCAGGTTGAGGGCTATCGCCACCCCCACCAGCCGCCACGAGACGTGCCCGGCCTTGCTCACCACCTGACCCGGGTTCACCTTGCGGACGAGGGCGTAGATGACCGCCGCGCTGATCAGGAGGACGATCAGCTGCAGCCCGGCGAGGAGCAGCCGGCGCCGGGTCGTCAGTCTTCTCGCGCGGACCCCCGGGCCGGCCTGGGCGGGCACGGCGGGGGCGGGCTCGTGGACCGGGCGGTCATCGGCGGGCACGCTCTCGCGCCCACGCCAGACCGCGTCCGCCGCGGACTTCGCGGACAAGGAATCTCCCCATTCGTCCGTAACGTGATCGGCAGGATGCTGATCATCTGAACCTTACAAGAGCGTTACCACTCTCGGCCTTAGTACCGGCTGAGCAGCTCCCGACCCCCTCCCCGGTCACCTCGCCGCAAGGTTCGGCGGCCTAGCCTCGGCCCATGCCGCTGGTCCCGTTCGTCATCCTCCTGGTTGCGGCCGCGCTGGCCGCCGCCCAGCTGGCCCTCCAGACCGACCAGCTCCTCCTCACCGTGCTCCTGCTCGGACCCGTCCTCCCCGCGCTCGCGCTCGCGCGCCTCCGGTCGGCTCCGGCCCGGCTGGCCACGGTCCGGGTGCGGGCCCCGACCCGCCGGGGCCTCCGTTGATCTCCGGACGATGCCTGTCCGGCGGTGTATAAGGGCGGTGATGCGTCTCTTGCGCCGGCCCGCCAAGCGGCCCAAGCCTCGATCCGAGGTCCCACTCCGGCCCGTGTGCCCCATTTGCGAGCGGCCGATGGAGCGGCGCGGGTCCACGGTGTGGATGTGCCCGGACTTTCCCCGTTGCCGGGGAGCCATCGCCGCCGACTGAGCCCCCGGGCAGAGTCCTGAAGGCCGCCTCAGGCGCGGTGGCCGGGATCGGTGCCGGTTGCCGGCTCGTCGGACCCGGCCATCCGCTCCAGCGCCCGGCGTGCCACCTCCGCCCCGCCGGCGGCAGCCGCGGTGGTGGCGGCACGCACTGCCAGCTTCTGCCAGAGGGGCCCACCCTCCTTGCGGCGCCGGGCCAGCTCCTGCCGGATCTCATCCAACTGGGCGGCGACGTCGTCGAGCGATGTCACCGTCGCCGTGGATCTCTCCTGCCTCCGACCCCGCGACCGGAGCACCACGACCGAAACCGTGAGGACCACGGCGACCGTCCCGATGACGGCGTACCGAAAGCCATCCCGGCGGAGCCTCGACCGCCAGTCGAGCTCGTCCCGGACCCGGGTGTCCAGCGCCGCGACGTGAGCGGCAAGCGCCTGCTTGCTCAGCTCCCGTTCTCTCTCTGCCTCGGCAACCTCGTCACCCACTCCAGGTCCTCCTTGACGGTGGCGCCGACCCTGCGCCCTTCGACGATCGTCTTCTTCAGCATGCGGTAGCCGAGCCAGCCCAGGAGCGCTCCGACCACCAGGATCAGGCCCGCCATGATCAGCCATCCCAGCCAGGCGTGGTGGAAGAGCCCGCCCAGCCCTTCGGCCCCGGCGCCGAGGAGAAAGATGACGACCAGGAGGGCGGCGACGGCGGCGGCGGCCAGCAGCGCGAGCGCGAACGCTGCGCGCTTGGCAGTTGCGATGCCTCCCGCCCGCACCACCCCGAACTCGGCGCGGACCAAGCGCACGCCATCGGCCAGGATCTCCCGCAGTGCGTCGATCACCGACGGGGCGGGTGCGGGCGCGGGTTCCTGGGCGGCCATCAGCAGAGCTTCTCAGACCGGGGCCGGCGGGCGTCGCGGTCCGGGCCGCTCATATCTTCAGCGCCGAGACGTCGATGTCCTTGAGGCTGTCGGGTGGGGGTATCCCGTGATCGTTGAGAGCCTTGAGCAGCGCCAGCACGTAGCGGACGCCGGTCAGGTTGACCCCGTGCTGCCGGGTCAGGCTCTGGATGGTCTGGAGC
>Ga0224557_1001536_pt1 | contig 21909 bp, 18 predicted proteins | sample 714S31014metaG_FD_180677 | JGI IMG/M metagenome (GOLD analysis project Ga0224557, IMG submission 180677) | Peat soil microbial communities from Stordalen Mire, Sweden - 717 S3 10-14 | ecosystem: Environmental > Terrestrial > Soil > Wetlands > Peat | place: Sweden: Norrbotten County, Stordalen... | reverse complement strand
CCGCCGTCCACCCTGCCTACGATTGTGGTGCGGTGGACGGAGACCAATGAGGACGAGAGCGATGAGCGACACGCCGGGCCCGACGCGCATCCTCGTTGCCGAGGATGACCCGGCGCTGCGCCGCCTCGTCGACATGCTCCTGAGCAATCAGGGGTACGACGTCCTGACCGTCAACGACGGCGCCGATGCCCTGGCTGCCGTGGAGAACTGGCCGCCCGACGCGCTGGTGGTCGACGTCATGATGCCCCGCATCTCCGGCCTCACCGTCTGCCGGGAGCTCCGCGCCGACCGGCGCTTTGCCTCGGTGCCGATCATCCTCCTGACCGCGCGGGTCTTCGACGAGGACATCCAGGCGGTGATGGAGCTCGGCGGCATCGAGTTCATGAACAAACCCTTCAACCCGCGCCAGCTGGTGGCGGTGCTGGAAAGCCTGGTCACCGACCCGCTGCCCCCCGCTCCCTCGACGGCGATGGTCGCCGCTCATCCCGTCGCCTCGGCCCCGGCCGGGGACGGACCGGCTCGGCGCTGAGCCGGGACGAGCGGGGGTTAGGGCCGATGGGCTCCGGCCTCACCACGGCTGTGCCGGACACCCCCGGCAGCGGCGCCGCCCCCCCTCCGCGGCGCGTGGCGCGACGGCTGCACGACATCCTGGACGAGTGGAGCACCCCGGGGGGACTGCTGGTCGTCGGCGCCCTCCTGATCACCGCCATCGCCGTGACCTCGGCGATCACCGACCCTGACTTCTGGTGGCACCTCCAAACCGGCCAGCTGCTGATCGCCAACCACCTCCAGCTACTCGGCCACGATCCGTACACCTATGCGGTTGCCAGCCATCACTGGACCATGCACGAGTGGCTCTTCGAAGCCGGCGTCGCCGCCCTCTACAACATCGGCGGCATGGGCGCGATCGTCCCCGTGCTCAGCTTGCTCACCTGGTTCGGCGTCGTATTCATCCTGCTGCGGGCCCGCCTCCACACCGGGAACCGCCTGAGCCTGGGTCTCGGACTGATCGTGGCCGCGCTGGCGGCCAACCCGATCTGGGGACCGCGCGACCAGATGGTCGACTTCACCTTCAGCTGCCTGGTGCTGCTGCTGATCGAGCGGTACCTCCTGCGCGGCGGCCGTGTGCTCTGGTTCCTGCCCCCCCTCTTCCTGCTCTGGAGCAACCTGCACGGCGGCTTCGTCATCGGCCTGGTCTTCGCCGGGCTGATCGTGGCGGCCGAGGCGGCGGGCCTCCGTCTCGGCCTCCCCGACCCGGTACCACCGCGAAGGATCGCGACCCTGGCCGGGGTGACCGTCCTCTCCACCCTGGTATCGATGATCAACCCCAATGGGCCGGGGATCCTCATCTACGCCGCCGAGACGCTCGTCTCACCGGCCCAGCAGGCCCTCATCCTCGAGTGGCAGTCGCCCGATTTCCATCAGCTCGAGGTGCGCGGATTCGCGGTGATGCTGGTGAGCCTGCTGGGATTCCTGATCGTCAACCGCAGGATCCGGGCTCGTGACGCGGTGCTGGTGGCGGCGACCAGCGTGCTCGCCCTCGAATCGGTACGCAACGTCGCCCTCTTCGTGGCCGCCTCCAGCCCCACATGGATCGAGCAGTTGAGCCGGCTACTGGACCGTCTCCGGTCGGACGGAGCGCTCGCGGCACTGCGCCGGGCAAGCGCCCGCGCAGGAGGCCCGGTCCCCGTCGCGGCGGGCGCGCCAGCCCCAGCCGGCGCCGGCGGGAACGCGACGCCCCCGGCCGTCCGGCCGGCCGCCCGCCCGCTGCCCCCTTTTCGCGTCCGGGTCACCGCCCTGGCGGCGATGACCGCCGCGCTCCTCGGCGGCTGGGTCGGGCTCCGCCTCGTCCCGGCGATGACCACCACCCCCACGGCCCTCAGCTACGCGGATACCTACCCCGTCTGCGCCAGCGCCTGGCTGCGCTCCGCGCCGGGTCACCTGCGGATCTTCAACCAGTACGGGGAGGGGGGGTATCTGGCCTGGAGCCTGGCCGGCACGGGCGACAAGATCTTCATCTTCGGCGACGCCGCCCTGATGGGCGACAGCCTCCTCTACACCTACTCCGACGTGGCCGACGTGACGCCGCAGTGGCAGACCATCCTGCTTCACTACGGCACCCAGATGGTGCTCTTCGACACCGGCAGCGCCCTTGACCATGTGCTCGAGACGAGCCCGAACTGGGTGATGGTGTACAGCGACCCGCACAACCAGGCCTTTGTCCTGAAGAGCGAACTGGCCTCTCTCCACCTCCCACCCCAGCCGGCGCCCACCGGGACCTGTGCCCAGCTGGCCGCCCAGGACAGGGCGACCTCCTCGTGACCGAGCCGCCCACCGTAGCCGCCCACGACGGTGCCGGCGCCGGGACGGGCGACCCGCATCCCGGGTCGCGCGCGGTCAACGCGGCCTGGCTCCTCGGTGGCTTCTGCCTCACCCTCATCTTCACGGTCCAGCTCTTCCGCTACGGCGACGAGTGGTGGCACATCGCCCTGGGGCGGCTGATCCTGAGCCACGGCATCCCCGCGGTCGAACCCTTCAGCTTCGTGGCGACCCAGCACCCCTGGGTGGAGCAGCAGTGGCTCTTCGAGGTGGTCCTCGCCACCCTGGTCCGGCTCGGAGGCGACGGCCTCGCCTCCCTGGCCATGGGGCTGGTCGGAAGCCTCGCCCTCCTCGTCGCCGCCCTCGCCGTCCCCCGGCGGGCTCACGTCCCGCGGGGCTGGAGCGCGGCCGCGATGGTCCTCTGCGGCCTCATGGCGGGCATGGCCCTCGGCGTCCGTGCCGAGACGGTGAGCGCCCTCGGCGTGGCACTGACCCTGCTGATCGTCCAGCGCTGGCGGGACGGCAACCGATGGGTGGTCTGGCTGCTTCCGCCGATGTACCTGCTCTGGGCCAACCTTCATGCCGGCTTCATCGCCGGGCTGGGGGTGCTGGCCTTCACCCTCGTCATCCACCGCGCCTCGCGAAGCCGGACGGCGCCGGTCCCGGGTGGGCTCTCGCTGGCCGTGATCTGCGTGGGCGCCGCCGCCACCGCGGTGCTCCTCGGCCTGGTCGCCGGCGCGGCGATCCTGGTCCTTCTCTGGGCGGTCTTCCGACCCGTCCCCGTGGACCCTGGCGTCCGTCGCCGGCCCCTGATCATCGCCTCGGTGGCCGCCACCGCCCTGACCCTGGTCAACCCGGCGGGACCGGGCCTCTACGGGTACATCGCAGAGACGGTCAGCAACCCGATCCTCTCCCAACTGGTCTCCGAGTGGCAGTCGCCGAACTTTCACGACATGCTGACCCGGCTAATCGAGGTGGTCGCGGCCCTCCTCGTCCTGGTCTGGCTGCTCGGCCGGCGGCCGCGGGTGACCGACATCCTGCTGGCCACCGGCGCCTTCCTCTTCACCCTCCAGGCCGTCCGCAACGTCAGCCTCTTCGCGGTCGTGGCGATCCCCATCCTCTCCGAGTACGGCGCGGCAGCCTGGGCGGCGCGCGCCCCGGTCAACCTGCGCCTCCGGTTCGGCAACCGGCTGCCCGGAGCGGTGGCCGTGATCGCTGCGATCGCGGTGAGCGCCGCCTCCATCGCGGTCATGGCGCCCCAGGCATCGGCCTCGTCGGCTGCCCAATTCGAGCAGACCCATGAACCCGAGACCGCCGCCGACTACGTCGCCACCAACTTCCCCGGGCAGCGGCTCCTCAGCTCGGACGGCGACGCCGGCTACCTCGCCTACCGCTTCCCCACCGAGCGCGTGGTCTTCGTCTACGACGAGATCGGAATCTTCGGCACCGGTCCGCTCACCAACTACGTCGACATCGCCACCATCTCCAGCACCTGGAAGGCGCTGCTCGCCAAGTACGACCTCCGCCACGCCATCCTCGGGTCCGGCAACGCCGACGTCTCCGCCCTGCTGGAGCTCGGCTGGACGGTCAACTGCTACGAGGCGCCAAGCGCCCGGGTGGTCATGTCGGCGGGCGGCTCGCCCCCCGCCTCGCCTCCTACCCCACCGTCAGAGGCCCCGGCCTGTTAGTCAGCCGCCGCGGGCCAGGATCCGGGCCGCGGTCCGGAATGCCTCGCCGCCCAGCGAAGCGGACCCCTGGCGCCGAGCCTCGTCGCCGATCTGCCGGAGGACGGCCGCCGCCATCTGCCGCTCCTCGGCGGTCCGGGCGGCCAGAGCAGCCTCCTGCGCATAGGCGAGGGCGACCACCAGACGACCGCCCTCCAGGGCGACGGCGGCGAGAGCGCGGAGCGCCGCGCCCCGCAGGGCGTCGTCGTCCAGGTCATCGGCGCAGGCTCGGCAGTCCTCGAGGCAACGCGTGGCCTGGTGCGCCTGGCCGCGCCGCCAGTGGCTGATGCCGAGGTCATGAAGGATCTCCGCCACGCCGCGCGCGTCGAGGCCGGCTTCGCGGAGCGGCATCGCCTGACGAAGGCGAGCCTCCACGTCGTCCCAGCGCTCCTCCGCGGCCGCCTGCGACGCCAGGGTGACCAGTCCGTCGGCGACCACCTGGACGTGGGGGCCCTCCGGCACCTCCATCGCGCGCTGGAACATCCTCTCCGCTCCGGCAGCGTCCCCGCGGGCCGCGGCCAGACGCCCGAGGTTGGCGGCGGCGGCGGCCTGGGTGTGAGGGTCGCCCCGCTCGAATGCCTCCTTCCAGCGAGCCGCCGCCGTCGTGGCCTCGCCGTTCTCCGCCGCCGCGGAGCCGAGCTCGAGAAGGACCGCACCCAGCACCTCGGGGGGGCTGCCCCCGGAGAGGCGCTCGGCCGAGGCCAGATAGGCGGCGCCGAGGTCGCCGTCGGAACCGGCGACGAGGGCGCGGCCGAGCGCGGCCAGAGCCACCGCGCAGGCGCCCGGGTCGGCGATCGCCCACTGCTCCAGTGCCGACCTGACGCTCGCCTGCGCCTCGGCCCTCGCACCGTGCAGCTCCTCGCAGAGACCGCGCCCCAGGAGTGCGAGACCGCGCCACGCGGGTGATGCCTCGGCCGCCACGAGCCGATCAAAAGCCGCGGCGGCGCCAGCTCCCTCCACCCGGAGACGGTTCAGCGCAGCCAGCAGCGGAGCCGGGGGCGGGACCGCCTCGGACGGTGTAACGGGGGGTGATGCCGCATCGTTACCAGAAGCGCTGGTGCCCCCGCCGGAAGCGGACAGTAGGCTCATCGACGTGAACCGGAGGATCGGTGCGCCTTGATGAGCGTGACCCCGCAGGTCGCGATCGGCAACGCGGCCGCGCGCCCGCCGGCCGAATCGGCGCAGGGGAAGCCGCACCGGGCGATCCCTGACCTTCCGACGGTCCTCGATCGCGACCGCCGCGCCGGCGTGGAGCGGGTGATCGAGCTGGCACGCTGGATCGTGCTGGTCTTCGCCGCCGTCAGCGTGAACTTCCCCGGCGAGACCAGCCCCAACCGCCCCGAGGTCGACCTGCTGCTCGGCATTTGGGCCATCTTCACCCTGGCAACGACCATCGCTCTCCTGACCAACCACCTGCCCACCCGACGGCTACAGTACGCCATGCTCGCGCTCGACATCGCGATCGCGAGCGGCCTCGTCGACCTGACCGGGGGATTCAGCTCACAGCTGGGCCTCGTCTTCTACCTGGTCATCATCGCCAGCAGCCTCCGCTTCGGCCTGGGCGGAAGCCTCTTCTGCGCGGCGACCATCGCGGCGATCTACCTGGGCATCGGCTTCGCGACCGGCGGCCAGCTCAACGGCTCGACCATCAACCTCTTCGCCGAGCGCCTCTTCCTCTTCATGGTCATCTCACTGATCAGCGGGCTGATCTCCCGGGAGATGGTCCAGAACCGGGCTCGCCAGCTCACCCACACCTACGAGCTGGAGGCGGTCGCCTTCAACGAGCTGCGCGAGGTCGACCGGATCAAGAGCGACTTCATGATGTTGGCGTCGCACGAGCTGAGGACCCCGCTGACCAAGATCAAGGCGTGGGTGAGCCTGATGCAGGACGCCGGCGACCGGCTCCCGGCAAGCGCCCGTGACGAGGGCATCCGGGAGCTGCGTTCGGAGTCCGAGCACCTGGCCCGGCTAACCGACAACCTGCTGGCGATCGCCCAGCTCGAGTCCGGCGAGATCCGCCTCAAGACGACCACCTGCGAGCTGGACACCGTGATCGGCGACACCATCTCGCGCTTCATCGAGTCCGCCGACCGCAGCCGTTTCGCGGTCGACATCCTCCCCGACGCCTCCCGAGCTTTGGCCGACGCCGAACGCCTCTCTCTCACCCTCGCCTGCCTCATCGACAACGCCCTGAAGTTCTCCCCGGAGTCGGAAGAGGTGACCATCTCCACCCGGCGCGACGGGCCCTACGTCCTGATCCGGGTGCGCGACCAGGGCCGGCGCATCCCCGAGGCCGAGGTCGACCGGGTCTTCGCCTCCTTCTACCAGGTGGAGTCCCCGCTGCTCCGGCAGCGCGGAGGCTTCGGGGTGGGCCTCTACCTGGCGCGACAGCTGGTGGAGCGGATGGGCGGCAGGATCTGGATCGACAACACCCGGGTCCGCGGCAACACCTTCGTCATCGCCCTGCCGGGGCAGCTGTAGGGGCGTACCCGAGGGGCGGGAGGCCACCGCCATCTCAGCCTGGTAAAAGCTCGCAACACTCGGGTAACCGAATCAGAGCCTTCGCGATCTTTCTGGTAGCGTCGTGGCGAGCACCAAGCCGTTCTATCGCGGAGGCCATTCCAGGAAACGACAGGATGAGCCCCTTCACGGATTACAGCATTCTCAACCCGGCAGCCTCACTGGGCGGCCGCACCGGGATCGCCGAGGCCACCGTGCTCGTCGTCGACGACGACCCCGCGATGCACGACATCCTCACCGTCCTCGGGCAGCAGCACGGCTTCAGCATCCAGTTTGCCGAGGATGGCCTGGACGGCGTTCGTCTCGCCGAGTCCAGTGACATAGACCTGATCATCCTCGACCTGACCCTGCCGGGCCTCACCGGGTTCGACGTCTGCCGGCGCCTCCGGGCCGCCGGTGTCGAGGTCCCGATCGTGATGGTCTCCGCCAGCTCCGACCCCGTGGACGTCGTGGTCGGGTTGGAGATCGGCGCCGATGACTACATCATCAAACCCTTCGAGGTCAGGGAGCTCGCCGCGCGGATCAACGCCAAGCTCCGCCGTCAGCGGACGACCCAGTCCCAGGTCCGGCCGGGACGCCTCAAGTTCCCCGGACTGATCGTGGACGTCGGCCGCCACGAGGTGCTGCGCGACGGCAAGCCGGTCACCCTCACCCCCACCGAGTTCGACCTCCTGGCGCTCCTCTCGGCCTCGCCGGGTCGGGTGATCTCGCGCTCCGAGATGATCCAGAAGGTCTGGGGCCAGGGCGCCGATCTCGACCTCCGCTCGGTGGACGCACACGTGTACCGGCTGCGCCGCAAGATCGAGCCAGAGGGGCCACGTCCCACCTACATCCACGCCGTCCCCGGGATCGGCTACCGCTTCGAGCGGCGCGGCCTCAACGAGCGCCTCGCCAAGGCTCAGGAGGTCACTCCCGAGTCCAACGGCCTCCAGCCGGTCGCGGGCCAGAGCTGATCCCCTCCTGCGGCGGCCATGGCAGGGTGGTGAGGGAAGGCCCGGACGGCTCCGCCCGCAGCACGGTGAGCAGGCCGGCCATCGGCAGAGGTGTGACGAGGTCTGCAGGGCGGCCTGCACCGCTCCCACCCGCCGGCCGCAACCTGCGCCAGGTTCAGCCCAGACCGCTGCGGCGGCGACGCGGAGCGCGACGGTGGTGGCCGTCCGGCTGCTGAAGCACCCACTGACCCCGCTCGTTGAGCTCAGCCGGCCGAGCGTCCACGAGCTGACTGGTGAGGAGCGACAGCGTCCTGCCCTGGGGCAGCGCAAAGTCGAGGCAGGACATGACGTCACCGCTCCAGACACGACGCTCGGTCTGGCCGCCGTAGATCGCCACGCTGCGGGTGACCCTGCGCTGGCTGGATCCGCCCACAGAGTACGAGATCCGATACATCTCTCCCGATCGCAGCGCGAAGTGGTCCACGGGGTTGGTTTCGTTCTCGCGGAAGCCATCCCGGACCAGGCGACGACGCGGGGTCGTATCGGAGCTACTGAAGAGAGAGGGGTGTACGGTCATCTTGATGCGATTATCCGGGGAGGCTCCAACCATCCGGCAGACGCCGGGTCGCGGGCGCGTAACGGTCGGGTCGCCATTCGCCGGCCCCGAGCCACCAGGGGCGCCGCCACACCACTTTCGCAGGCAAGATACGACGGGGCGAATTGGACGCCCACCGCGACCGGATCCGACCAAGGTACGGTGACGTGACATCTGCGACCCCGGAGGCAAGCATGGGCATCGGGATCGCCTGCGTGTCCGGGAAGGGTGGCGTGGGCAAGACGACCACCGCCATCAACCTGGCGGCGGCTCTCGCCGAACGCGGCCGGCGGGTGCTGACCGTGGACTGCGACCCCCAGTCCAACCTCACGAGCGGCCTGGGGCTGAACCCCTACGAGCTCCGGCCCAGCCTGGGCGACGTGCTCATCGGTCGGGCGACGGCGGGCCAGGCCATCGTCGCCACCGAGTGGGCAAACCTGTACCTCCTCCCCGCAACGCCCGACCTCACCGCGACCGAGGCCGAGCTCCCCTCAGGGCTGCACCGGGAAACCCTGCTGCGCGACGCCCTGGACCGGGACGGGACCTCCGCCGCCTACGACTTCATCCTCTACGACACCCCGCCCAACTTCGGTTTCCACACCGTCAACGCCCTGGCAGCGACCGACTACGTGATCATCCCGCTCCAGATGTCGGGCTTCGCCGTCCGCGGGCTCAAGGAGGTGCTGCGGGCGGTCAACCTCGCGCGCAGCCGGCTCAACCCGGAGCTGCAGCTGCTCGGCATGGTGCCCACCTTCGTCAACCTCCGCACCAACTTCAGCCAGCAGCTCCTGAGCGGGCTCGCCGACCTGGCCGGCCTGCGCATCTTCCAGACCCTCATCCCTCCGACCGTGAAGCTCCAGGAGACGTCTCTGGCCGGTGTCCCGATCGTGGCGTACGCCCCCGCCTCGAAAGCCGCCGCAGCATACCGGCAGCTGGCCGAGGAGGTCCTCCAGGTTGTCTGAGCCTTCCGAGGCCGCGGGCCCCCCGAGCGACCCCACCAGGCTGGCGCTCCACGCCGGTCCCCTGGCCCGCTGGCTGGCCCCGACGTCGCAGTCACGACTGGAGCGCATCGCCTGCAGTGATGTCGACACCCGTCCGTGGCCCGACCCTCCGGGCGGCGATCTGCTGGCTCTCACCCGCAGCATCCGGCACCGCGGCATCGTGGAACCGCTGCTGCTCCGCCCGGTCGAGGGTTCGCGCTTCCAGGTGGTGCTGGGTGCCCGCCGGCTGGAGGTGGCTCGCCGGTTGGGCCTGACCGAGGTCCCCGCCATCGTTCGCGAGCTCGACGAGGCGGAGGCCACCCTGGTCGCGGTCTGGAACGCCCTGCCCCGCCTGCAGCCCGGACAGATGATCGAGGTGGCGGGGCGCCTGATCGCGGCCGGCGTGACCGAGGCGGAGATCGCCCTCCTCCTCGCCAGCGGGGATCCGGAGACCCTCCCCGGGCCGCCACACGACTGGCCTCTCCGCGCCGACTCCGTGCCGCTCCGCTTCTCCGGTTCGATGACGCCGGTACACCATCTGCTGGACGCCCTCGGGCTCGAGCGGAGGGCGGCACTCTCGGCGCTGCACGGGGTCGACCCCGCGCGGCTCGCCGGCTCCGTCTGAGAGGATCGTCGCAACCCGAACCGTCACCTGGGATGAATGCCGCGTGACCACCCGCAAGCCCAAGCCGGCGCACTCCGAGGAGGAGCTCCTCGAGCAGTGGGACTTCCTGGACCGGCTGGTGGAGAGGCAGGCGGCGCAGCTTCGAGCCGGGATCCAGGACGCCGAGGAGGCCGATGAACCCGCCGCAGGGCTCGTCGAGGTGGACGGCCTGCGCCGGGACCTCGACCGCCTGCGCGCAGAGCTGCAGTCGGCGGAGGCGGCGCGCGCGGCGGCCGCCGAGGAGGCCCGACGGTCCCGCGACGCGCTCATGGCCCTCACCGCGACGCAGCAGCAGCGTCTGGCCGAGGAGCAGGCCATGCGCCAGCGTCACCGGGCCCTGGAGCACCAGGCGTCAGGGTGGAGGGAGCGCGCGGCGGCGGCCGAGCGAGAACTGACGACCCGGGACGAGCACGCCCGCGCGACGGTGGCCGACCTCACCAGGCGGATCGAAGCGGCAGAGGCGTCTCGGCAGCAGGCGGAGCGAAGGCTCGCCGACACGGCGGCCGCGCTGAACGCTGCCCAGGTCGAGATCGAGAGCCTGCGCGAGCGACTCGCCTCGGAGCAGCACGGCTTCTGGCGCTTCGGGCGCCGCTGAGGGCCGCCCCGGTTCTCTACGCTGAGGCGGTGGCGGCGGGATGCCGGCCCTGGGCCATGGCGATGAACTGCCGCAGGGCGGCCGCCGGCACCGGCCGGGTGGCGACCTCGTGGAGCAGGCTCTTGGCCTGGTCGAGCAGCTGCGGATCGGGGAGCTCACCCTTGCCGGATGTGGCCACCACCCATCCCGACGAGAACCAGAGCACGGTCTCGAAGGCCAGCCCGCTCACAATCAGACCATTGAGCAGCGAGTCGGTGATGTGGGAAAGCGGCCGCTTCGCGTTACTGACAACAATGCCCCGAATTCGTTCCAACACGCCCAGTTGCTCGGCGAGCCCGACTGTCAACGCCGCAGCCCGCAGCGAGAGCAGGTCGAGCGCGGTCGGGATGACAATCCGGTCGGCCACCGACATGGGGCCCAGCAGCGACGGTTCATGAGGGTGGGTGTCGATCAAGACGACGTCGGCATCTTCAAGCACAGGCTCGATAATTCCACGAAGCTGCTGCTCGTGCAGGGGCTCGTGGTTGAGGCTGCGGTGGCCGGGAACGGTCTTGATGCCGAGCGGGTGATCGACGAGCGCCTCCCTGAGTGTGACTCGTCCGTGGAGAACGTCAGCGATGCTGGTGGCACGCTTGGCCTTCTCCAGAGCGTTGCTCAGACCCCCGGTGGGATCGAGGTCGATGGCGATGACGCGCAGGCCGCTGGCTGCCGCGGCTGCCGCCAGTGCGTAGCTGGTGGTCGTCTTGCCAACGCCACCTTTCAGTGACGCGATTGTGATTATTTCTGCAGCCACGCACGTAGAATATCTCGGGATGGCAACAGCCGCACCCTTTGTTAAGCTCCTGCGACAACTCGCATCAGCCAAAGACGACTATCGGACTGGTGCGCTCGACATCACCTGGGTCGGCGGCAGGGCGAGCCTGTTTCTGGTATTCGGACAGCCAAACCACGCGGTCGCGGAGGTGGGCGGCCGCCACCTGGAGGGGGTGGAGGCCCTGGCGGCGCTTGTGACGCAGCTGCCACCGCGTTTCGAGCTGTCTCCCTGGCGTAAGGAGGTGGTGCGGACCGAGACGCTCAGCTGCACCCTCGACGAGCTGATGGAGCCGTTTGCCCAGCTGGCCGGCGCCGCACCGGCGGGCGACGTCCCCACGGCTGGCTCGGCCGGATCGAGAGCCGACGACGGCGGCCCGGCGCCCGAGCCCGACTTCGGCCTCGCGGATTTCCCGCTGCTCCCCCTCGGGCCATCCCTCTGGTCTGACGCTTCAGCGAGCGTCGTCCATCTCGACGTCCTGATCCCCAGCCTGCCGGACGCGCTGATCGTCCTCACCGGGCCCAAGCTGCGTGCTGCCGCGATCGTCGTCCGTCAGCAGCTCATCGACGCGGTCTGGGTCGACGAGGAGGACCGCATGGTGGGCGAGGCCGCCGCCGTGGCCCTGATGGGGGCACGCGACGGCAGCGTCTCCGGCTATCGGCTGGAGACGCCCAGGCTCGCCGAGGCCCTCACCATGCTCTGGCGCTGCCGGGCGGTCTACCGCGAGATGCCCGCCTCCTGGGTCAACGCCGCCAACCTCCTCGAGGATCTCGAGGGGCGCCGCCGCGACAGCGCGATCGTCGTGACCGGCGGCGTCCGCGGGGTGGCCCTGGTGGCCGGCGGGAATCTGCTCGGCGTCTACACCGAGATCGACCGGCAACCGGTGGCGTCGCCCGAGAGGCTGACCGAGCTGCTGCGGCACCCGCGCGCGAGGGTCACCCTCCGCCAGAGCCCGGAGGAGCGGCAGATCAATCACTTCCCCGAGACCGCCTACCACGCCTTTGTCGCGGACGCCACCGAGGCACCGGCACCGCTCTCCGAGGTGCTCGCCGCCATCACAACATCCAGCCGCTACGCGGCCTCCGCGCCACCGGCGACCGACCCGAGCGGGTCCGTCGCCGCCACCCCCGAGCTGGAGCTCACCGCCGAGGAGCCGGACGAGGCCGCCGCGGAGGAGCCGGGGCCAGACGTGGAAGCGGGCGGGTTCGGCGCCGAAGCGCCCGAGCTCGCCGCTGAGGAGTCCGAGCTCGCCGCTGAGGAGTCCGAGTTGGCCGCCGAAGCGCCCGAGCTCGCCGCCGTTGAGCCCCCGTTCGCCGTTGAAGAGCCCCAGTTCGCCACCGAGCCCGCGGACCTGATGGTCTCCGCCCAGGTCGGGGCTCCGGCCGACCCGATGGCGGCACAGCTGACGGCCCACGCCAACCCGATGACCTCTTCCGAGCCCCCATCCCCCATCGAGCAGGCGGGGCCCCCCGACCTCATGACCTCCTCCGAGCGAACGGCTCCTGCGGAGGAGCGGGCCGCTCCGCCCACGGAGCGCGGCACACCCTCCTCTGAGCCGGCTCCCATGACGTGGTTCGCGCCCCCGGTCGAGCCGGTCCCCACCGTCCCGGTGGATCTCGGCGGCGCCTCGGGAGACCCGGCGTGGCCGCCCATCCCCCTCACCGCCGTCGACGAGGAGGCGGGCACACTGTCTGCGTGGGGTCAGACGTACAGCCAGGCACCCGCACCCAGTGCCTCGGCCAGCGCGGCCCCACAGGGTCCCCCGCAGTTCCCGCAGTTCGACTTCTCGCCTGCCCTGGAGGCCCTGGAGGCAGCCGACGCGAGTGCCGATTTCGAAGGGATGAAGGCGGATCTGATCCAGATCGGCGCCCTCTGGCTGGGAACGGACGGTGTGGCGCCGGTGGCGGAGATGCTCCGCCGGACGCGGCCGTCCATTCAGGATGTGATGGCCACGATCGAGGCTATCAAGCACGTCGCCCTGCCCGGTTTCGAAACGTCGGTGGTCCAGGCGATGGCTCGCGAGATGCACTACCACGCCGCCGAGTACCTGAGCGGCCTCTGACCGGCCGACCTGGAGGCTCAACCGTGAACTCGGTGCTCAATGCCGTCACCGGACACGCCGCGATCGTGCTGGCTGTGGTGGCGATCCTCGAGGGGGTGCTCGCCGCGTGGCTCTTCCGCCGCAACGACGAGATGCGGATGCAGCTGCGCCGAGCCCGCGATGCCGCCGACGAGGCGGCGCGAACCGCAGCGCTCGCCGCGCCAGGTGGCATCGACCCGGAGATCGTGATCCAGCTCATTCGCTCCGGTCAGTCTCCGACGCTCGACGTGGTCCACACCCTCATGGAGCAGCGAGAGGGTGCCGATGCTGCCGCCGACCCCGGGGGGGTCTAGGTGTCGATCTCGCGGTAGGCGAGCGCGGCAAGCTGCCAGGTGAGCTGGGCAGCCTCCTCCCGCAGCCGGTACAGCGCGTCCTCGGTCATCCGGAGCATCTGAACGCTCTGCCGGATGGACCAGCCGGAGCGTTCCGGCGCCGCCCCTGCGCCGATCCGGCGCGGACGGCTGATGGACCTGGGAGCATGCAGGGCCCATCCGGTGGGTGGCCCCCCGCGCGAGCTGGGCATGGTCGCGACCTGGAACTCGTCCGGCGGCTGGGGCGGCGCGACCGGTCCGGCAGCCGGCCACTCGACCGGCTGGTGCGTGGCGGGGCGCCCTGCCGGCCCCGGAGAGGGGACGGAGACCCCGGAGAGGTCGAGCGTATCGACCGACCAGACCATCTCGCCGCTCGCCAGCGCGGCCAGAGCGGTGGCCAGGTCCTCGCCCGTGTCGAAGGCGCTCCCCTCGCCGAACCAATCCTCTCCGAGGAGCTCGTCGGCGGCCGGCGCAGGGAATTCGAAAGGCGGCCGCGTCACAGCACCCGCCTCTCCTCGCAGGCTGGGCCGCCTGGGCTCATTCAGTATTCCCGTGAACGGTGCTGAGGAGCACATGGTAGACGGGACCGGCCCGGCGGCTAGGAAAAGATCGTGTATCGAATGTGTTGCCTTGCCCCACCATCGGTGGGGACGGGCGAGAATCGCCCTTGGCAGCCCTTCAGCCGGATGGCCGCCCGTGGTGCCCAAGAGGAGTCCCATCTGTGAGCGTCGCCGCCAACTCCCGCCTCGACAACCGCTACATGGAGGCCCTGGGGCCGATTCGGCCGCTGGTCGAGGACGACAGCCTGACCGAGATCATGGTCAATGGTCCGGAGATGGTGTACGTCGAGCGCAAGGGCAAGATCCTGCTCACCGACATCCGCTTCGACGACGAGGCCCACCTCATGCGGGTCATCGACACCATCGTCTCGTCGGTCGGCCGGCGGGTCGACGCGCGGACACCCCTCTGCGATGCCCGGCTCCTGGACGGATCGCGCGTCAACGCCGCCATCCCGCCCGTGGCCCTCGACGGCCCCCTGCTGACCATCCGGAAGTTCTCGAAGGACCCCTATCAGGTTTCCGACCTGATCGGTTTCGGGACCATCACCCAGGAGGGCGCCTCGTTCATCCAGGCGTGCGTCCTGGCCCGGGCCAACATCATCGTCTCCGGCGGCACCGGCACCGGGAAGACGACCCTCCTCAACGTCTGCTCCGGGTTCATCCCGATCGACGAGCGGATCATCACCATCGAGGACGCCGCCGAGCTCCAGCTCCACCAGGAGCACGTGTGCCGGCTTGAGTCGCGCCCGCCGGACGTCAACGGCGAAGGCCGCGTCAACATCCGCGATCTGGTCGTCAACTCCCTGCGGATGCGCCCCGACCGCATCATCGTCGGCGAGTGCCGCTCCGGTGAGGCCCTCGACATGCTCCAGGCCATGAACACCGGCCACGATGGGTCGATGACGACCATCCACGCCAACTCTCCCCGTGAGACCCTCTCGCGGCTCGAGACCCTGGTCCTCATGGCCGGCATGGACCTGCCCCTGAAGGCCATCCGCCAGCAGGTTGCCAGCGCCATCAACCTGATCATCCAGCTGGCGCGCCTCAAGGACGGCTCGCGCAAGATCACCTCGGTCACCGAGGTCGTGGGGATGGAAGGCGACACCATCACCATGCAGGAGATCTTCAAATTCGAGTCCAGGGGCGCCGATCCGGCGACCGGGAAGATCGTGGGCGACTTCAGCTCCACGGGCATCCGCCCGAAGATCATCGACCGCCTCTTCGACATGGGCGTTCCGCTGCCGCCGCGTCTGGCCCAGCTCTTCCCCGATCGACGCCAGCTTCAGCAGGAAGCGCTGATGGCGGCGGCGGGCAGGAAGATGGGCAACGGCGCTGCACAGCCGGCGCAGCCGCCTCCGGGCTTCGGTGGTCCTCCCGGCCTGGGACTGCCGCCGAGCATGCCGCCCGGGATGGGGATACCGCCGGTCGGTCCCGGAGGACCGCGCGGCCGCTGAGCGGCGCTCTTCCAACGGGGCTGAGCGCGGAGTGGAGGTCTCCCCCACCCGGACGCCCGCAGCCGGATCCGGCGCCTCAGACCCCCAGGATCTCGAGAATGCGGCGCTCGTCGATCGGCGGGACCATCGGCCGAGCGATCAAGAACCCCTGACCCTCGGTCACGCCGATCTCCTTCAGGGTGCGCAGCTCCGCGTTCGTCTCGATGCCCTCGGCGACGATCGTCGTCGCCGTCTCGCGGGCAAACGCCACCAGGGCGCAGGAGAGAGCGCGGCGTGGCCGGTCCACGTCGATCCCCCGGGTCAGAGAGATGTCGAGCTTGATGATGTCCGGGACCAGCAGCAGGATGTGGCGAAGGCTGGCGAAGCCCGCTCCCGCGTCATCGACGGCCACCCGGACGCCCGCCTGACGGAGCGGTTGGAGCGCCCGGTTCAGCGCATCGTAGTCGCCGACCGGGGAGTGCTCGGTCATCTCGATGACGATGCGCTCGAGGGGCACGGCCCCGAGCAGCCGGGCGACGTCCCGCCGGAGCAGGGTGGACGGTGAGAGGTTGAGGGAGAGGTAGGAGTCCGTGGGCAGCGCTGGGAGCCCGGCCAGGGCGACGGCCAGCGCCGATGCCTCCAGGTCCTCGCGGAGGCCCACGTCGGACGCCTCCTCGAACCACTGCAGCGGCATCCCCGTGTCGAAGCGGGAGAGCGCCTCCACACCCGTGACCCTGCCCCTGGCCAGGTCGACGATCGGCTGATAGACGGGATGGATGCCCCCGTGCTCGATCACCCCCTGGACCCGGGAGAGGATCCGGGTCCGCTTGGCCTCGGCCTCCTCCTTTCCCGCCAGCTGCTCGCTCAGCTCGCGAACGACCGTGCTGGCCACCTCCGGCGAGAAGGCGGATTCACCGCGAAGGACGCGCTGGATGGTCTGAGTGACCTCGTCCGGCATCGAACCCTTGACCAGGTATGCGGTTGCGCCGGCACTCAGCATCTCCAGGATGCTCGCCCGGTCGCCGTAGGCGGAGAGCGCGACGATCCGGGTCAGCGGGCTCTCCGCGAGGATACCGCGGGCCGCGTGGGGCCCACCACCCCCCGGCATCTTGACGTCGAGGATGGCCACGTCGGGACGCTCGCGGGCGGCCACCTCGACGGCCTGGATGGCGTCCTCCGCCACCCCGACAACTTCGAGGCCGTCCTCGCACTCGAGCAGCTCTCGGAGCGCCTCCCGGATATTGGCATCGTCGTCCGCGATCAGAATCCGGGCGAGGACTGGGAAGGTCACGGCACGAACCCGAGGTCGGACCGCGCCCCGACGAGAAGCGGTACCCAGGCGGCCACCACGGTGCCGCGGAGGGCGCCCGCCTCGACCCGCAGCCAGCCTCCGGCGACTTCGGTCCGCTCGCGCATGCTGGGCAGGCCGAGGTGGCCGGGTGGGCTCGCGGCTGCGGCTCCGAACCCGGCGCCGTCGTCGGTGATCTGCATCAGACAGCCATTGTCCCGCTCCTCCACGGAGACGCTGACATGGCTCGCCGAGGCGTGCTTGACCACGTTGGCGATGGCCTCCTGGGCGACCCGATAGAGCGTCACTCTCGCCGCGGTCGTGAGCGCTACCGGCTCCGAACCGGCGAGGCTGAACTCGATGCCCTCATCCTGCTGCACCTGAGTCAGACGGTCACGGATCGTGCCGAGCAGGTCACCGTGGTCAAGCCCGGTGGGGCGCAGGTTGAACATCAGACCCCGAAGACGCGAGATCGCAGTCCCCACCATCTGCTCCACCGCACCGAGGGTGCTCCGTGCCGCCTCGTCGTTGACCCGCCGCCGGAGTGTGTGCAACCGGAGCCCGACGGCGGCGAGGATCTGCAGGGAGTCGTCGTGGATGTCGGCGGCGATCCTCCGGCGCTCGTCCTCATGCGCCTCGACAAGGAGGCGCATCAGCCGGAGGCGCTCCCCACTCACGCGATTCAGCTCCTCCAGGCTGCGTGCGAAATCTGCGGCGCTCCGCCGCTGCGCACAGTAGATGCCGAGGTAGTTGCCAAGTCCCGTGAGGTGGGCGGCCTGGGCGTCATCGAAGCCGGCGAAGTCCGGCGCGCCGATCTCGATGGCGCCGAGAGCGTGTTCGCCGTTCAACACCGGAACGGCCAGGGACTCCCCCACCGGGCGGGCGGGGCTCGCCTCCGAGAAGGACAATCCCCGGCTGCTGATGGCCCGCGTCACCAGGGCGGATGGGACAGCCTGCGTTGAGGGCTCTGTGGTTGGGTCGTAGCCTGCACGACTCCAGACCGCGCGCAGCCGCACCACCCCCCGGGCGTCAGCCTCCCAGAGCCTGACGTCGGTGCCGTTGACGCTCAGCCCGATCTGCTCCAGCGCTCCGAGGAGCGCGGCGTGCTCGTCGGGCGAACCGAGGGCGCGGAGGAACCCCAGCTGACAGTTCTTCAGGAACTCCGTCCGCCAGCGCTCGGTGACGTCAGTGAAGGAGACGAGGGCTCCGGCGAGGTCGTCCTGGCGGCGCGCCGCTCTGACCTCGAAATGCAACGGCTGGCCGTCGCGCCGGCGCAGCTTCACCGGAACGATCTGCCGGCCCGGAGTGTGTTCTTCGGATGCCGCGGCGATCATCCGGGTGAGCCGCGTCCCGCGGTCGTCGCCTCCCACGAGTTCGGTCAGACGCTGACCGCGTGCCTCCGCCTCCGTCCATCCAAGCAGCCTCTCCGCGGCCGCATTCCAGGCGGCCACGCAGCCGGCGGAGTCGATCGTGATGGTGGCGGCACGAGCCTGTTGGAAGGCTGCCTGCAGCATCTGGTCGTTATCCGGGGCGGCGGCCTCGGCGCGCATCAGCTTCCGGCTGAGCGCCTCCCTTTCGACCGCGGCACGCACGGCCACGGGAAGGCGTGCCAACCGGTCCGAGGCGAGGCAGTCGGCCGCGCCGCGTTCCACGAGCGCGATCCCGGTCGCCTCGTCCGAGGGAGCGCAAACGACCACCACCGGGATACTCCCGCCGCGAGCGCGGATGTGGTCGAGCAGCGCCTCCGCCGACCAACTGGGCCGGTCGTCCTCAACGACGACGGCGTCCCAACGGGTGCCGAGATCCTCCGGCAACGACGCCAGGGTCGGCACCGCGAAGGTCTCGATCCCGGAGGCGGCGCCCGGGCCCCTCAGGGCGCCGGTGATCGCGGACCCATCCGCCGCGCACACGAGCACCCGGACGGGCGGGACCGCACGGCGGCTCCGGGCATGGGGAGAGCGGGCTGCACCCGCCGTCGGAGACGAGGACACTTCGTCCCGAGTGTATGGACGGCGAATCGAGGGTGGAACCCGGCACCCCGACCGAAACCGATCGGTCAGGAGCCCGTCACCCGGTCGGCATATCCTTCACACCCGATCCGGGGACAACGCGTGGGGCCAGAGGTCAGGCGGCGGCGAACATCTCCTCCGGGACCCCCTCGCCCTCGGAGCTCAGACGGTCGAGCGCCTGGGGCAGCACGCCCGTGGGGGCCAGCTCCCCGATCACCCTGCCGGTCTCGGGATCGACCCCCGTCTGCTTGAACCCGAAGATCTCCTGCATCACGACGCCGTCGGGGCCGGTGCCCAGAACCTCGGTGATGCTCACGATCCTCCGGGTGCCGTCACGCAGACGCGACTGCTGGACGATCATGTTCACCGCCGATGCGATCTGCTCACGGATCGCGCGCGACGGCAGCTCCGCACCGGACATCAGCACCATGGTCTCCAGACGGCTCACGGCATCATGCGGGTTGTTGGCGTGGAGCGTGGTGAGCGAGCCGTCGTGCCCGGTGTTCATGGCCTGGAGCATGTCCAGTGCCTCGCCGCCGCGGCACTCACCGACGACGATCCGGTCCGGCCGCATCCGGAGGGCGTTGATGACCAGGTCGCGGATGGTGACCTGGCCTCTGCCCTCGACGTTGGCCGGCCTCGCCTCCAGGGTGACCACGTGCTCCTGCGCGAGCTGGAGCTCGGCGGCGTCCTCGATGGTGACGATCCGCTGATCCTCGGGGATGAAGCTCGAGAGCACGTTCAGCGTCGTGGTCTTGCCCGATCCGGTGCCGCCGGAGACGACGACGTTCAGGCGGCCTCTAACGCAGGCCCGCACGAATTTCGCCATCTCGTCGGTGAGGGTGCCGAAGCGGATCAGGTCGTCGATGGTGAAGGCCTCCTTGGAGAACTTCCGAATCGTCACCGTCGGTCCGCGAAGGGCGAGGGGAGGGATGATGACGTTCACTCGCGAGCCGTCCTTGAGCCGGGCATCGACCATCGGCGACGACTCATCCACGCGCCGGCCGATCGAGGAGACGATGCGGTCGATGACCTGCATGAGTTGCTCGGTGCTCTCGAAGGTGACCGGGCTCCGCAGCAGCTTGCCCTTCTCCTCGACGTAGATCTGGTTGGGTCCGTTGACCATGATCTCGGCGATGTCGGGGTTCGCCAGCAGGTCCTCGAGCGGTCCGAGTCCGAGGACGTCGTGGATGAGCGTCTCGACCACCCGGAGGCGGTCCTGGCGGCTCATGGTCACGCCCTGCTCGGTGATGACCTCGCCGACCAGCTCGGCGATGCGCTGGCGGATGACATCCGCAGGCGCCGAGTCCGTATTGCCGGCAAGCTCCTCGACGAGGCGCTGGTGGACCCGGGTTCGTAGCTGGGCGTACATCGCGCCGGCGACTCCCCGAACCTGCCCGGGACGGGGGATCCCGGTGCGGCTGAGCAGGGAGTTGGGACGGCTGCCATCACCCGTGCCACCCGCCTCACCGGTGCGGTTCAGCAGCGAGGAGGTACGGGCGCCGTCGCCCGAACCGGCGGAGTCACCGGTGCGGCTGAGCAGGGATGTGGGCCGGTTGGCGTCGCCCAGCCCGGAGGTGTCGGAGGGTCGAACCCGCAGCAGAGGTGGCGGGGCCTGCGCGGGCGCGGGGCGCCCGAATTGCGCCGGCTCCAGCGCCCGCGGTGGGGGAGCGACCGGGGGGGCTGAGTTGGCCGGCGAGGTGCGCACCGACCAGCTCGGCGTCGGTGCGAGCGACTCGGAGGGCGGCGGGGCAAGCGAGGCGAGGGTCGGGACGCCGGCGGACGGCAGCGCAAATGGGGGGGGGGGCGCGGGCTGTCCGGCCACCCCACCAGATGGCGACGCGTCCTCAGCCTTCCTCTGGACGCGGTCGAGAAGCGACATCCTCTGTCCCAGCCTACCTGTCTATGGTGTCTCGTTCGTGAGGTTTGCTCTGCCTGACGTTCTTGCGCAGGCTACACCCCAATCCATTGCATCGAATCCACAGATTGCAACGATCGTGTCAAGAGGCGGCAGCTTGCATCGCTCCCTGCATCGTCCCCCGCCCCCCTGCCGGCACTCGGCTGCCCTGCAACGTGGTTGCAACGGAGGCGTGACGGGCACGCGTGGCACGCCTCCGGCGCGGTGTGATCCTCCCGTGAGCCAGGGCAGCGCGCGCGTATCCACCCCCCAGGCAGGGTGGGAGGCGCTGTGCCGAACGGCTGCGGCCGTCCGGGTCGACCGCGACGGGGCGTCCGACCCACCTGCTCGGCGGCGACGCCGGGCTCCCGGCCGCGTGCTCCTCGCCGGTGCGATGCTCGGCGCCGCCCTCTTCGCCGGGAGCCATCTCCAAGGACAGCCGGCCGCCGCCGACGCCACCGCGGACTCCGACCTCTTCTCCCTCACCAACCAGGACCGCGCCAGCAACGGCGTGGCGGCGCTGGCGGAAAACTCGACACTGGCCTCGATCGGCGAGGCCGCCCCCTACAGCGGTTGCGCCGGTGCCGGCACCATCGACGGCAGAGCCCAGGACATGATCAACCGCGACTACTTCGCCCACGCGATCCCCCCCTGCAACCAGTACGTCTTCTCGATGATGAGCGCCTTCGGTGTCAACCACCAGTCGGCTGGGGAGAACGTCGGATGGGTGGACAACGAGGGGTCGGCGGACGCTGCGGCGCAATGGATCAATCAAAGTTTCATGCAGAGCGCCGATCACGAGAAGAACATCCTCGACCCCAGCTACACCGACCTGGGGATCGGCAGTGCCACCAGCCAGTCGTGGACCCCCCCGGGCGCATCGTCTCCCGCCCAGGGCGTGTGGATGTTCGCTGAGGAGTTTGCCCAGCTGCCCTCGGCCGCCACGGCCCCACCTGCCACCGCCCCACCGGCCACCGCCCCACCAGCGACCGCCCCGCCAGCGACCGCCCCGCCGGCCACCGCCCCGCCGGCGACCGCTCGACCCGTCGCCACACCCCCCCCCCCCCCCACACCCCCACCCACCACCCCCCCCCCCCCCCCCCCCCCACCCGGGCCCCCCCCCCCACCCCCCCGCCCACCCCCCCGCCCCCCCCGCCCGCCCCCCGCCCC
>Ga0224557_1001535_pt1 | contig 21922 bp, 24 predicted proteins | sample 714S31014metaG_FD_180677 | JGI IMG/M metagenome (GOLD analysis project Ga0224557, IMG submission 180677) | Peat soil microbial communities from Stordalen Mire, Sweden - 717 S3 10-14 | ecosystem: Environmental > Terrestrial > Soil > Wetlands > Peat | place: Sweden: Norrbotten County, Stordalen... | reverse complement strand
CGAGGACTATATGGCCGCCGGCAACGAGCCGCTTCTTGATGCAATGTACACAAAATTCAGCCAGTTTTGTACGGGGAATTCCCCGACATTTACGCCGACTTTGACGTATACTTCAACATTGAACCCGACATTGTCATTCTCGCAAACGCCAAGTTTAACAAATTCACCGACATATTCTGTCACTAAAACAATTACTGTTTTTCCGACAGCGACCATTACATTCACTGCCACACAGACTCCTGCGAGCTCGGCGACCTGCACGGCCACTTTGCCTGTTGCGACTTCAACGGTAACATCAACGGCAACAGAAACAAAAACAGCGACAAGCACTGTAACGGTTACAAATACAATGACACAAACGGCAGTAAATACGCAAACCTGTTCTCCTACAACGACAAATACCGCTCAAAATTCAGCTACCCGGACTCCGACAGCCGTCGGTTCTCCGACCGCGTTACTTACAAGCATGCCGACTGCGACAGCATCCATGACTGCAACCCTGACATGGACAAATACACTGGTAAATACTTTTACATTTACTGCCACGCCTTCAAATACTGTCCAGTTTGCTTCAACGAGTACCTTTACGCCGGATAGCACATGGACTATTACGGCCACAAATACCGCTACGACAATTCCAGCAGATACGCCCACTCCGACGGAAACAAAAACACAGGGCGGCAAGCTTGAGATACTGGAGCCATTGGCGTATCCGAACCCGGTCAGCGGGATTGATAATATGGGAATGTATATCAGCTTTAATCTTGCGGTAAGCGCAGCAAATATAAAGTTCAGGCTCTTTACCGTCGCCTGCAGGTTCGTACGGGAAGCCTCGTTTACGCCGGACCGGGTAAAAGGGAACCTGGCGGCCGGAACCAACATAATTACAATATCCCCGGAATATTTTAAAGGATTGGCAAACGGCGCCTACTATTATATCCTGACTGCCGAGGCAGTCGGCGGGAGTACTGCTTCTTCCGTGTGCAAAGCGATTATAATAATAGTAAGATAATCAAATTCACCGTCCTTACCTGCCTTACATTTATGGTAATAAAAAACTTTTATCATATTTTTGTCATGTACGCAGAAAATGTGTTATAATTTTCCCGAAAAACAATACATCAACTGCCGGACTTGATGCCCTGTGCATTATAAAAATACCGGACCGGAAGGTGCGCGAATGGATACGCTTCATTTTACTTTTTTTATCTGGCTTGTCGGCATTGCCGGGGGATTGCTGGGGGCTATGACCGGGCTCGGCGGCGGTGTGATTATAATACCGGTTTTGACTCTTTTGTTCGGGGTGGACATCAGGTATGCGATGGGCGCATCACTTATTTCGGTAATAGCCACATCATCGGGAGCCGCTTCCGTGTTCGTCAGGGAAGGTTTTAGCAATATAAGGGCCGGGATGTTTCTTGAAATGGCCACGACTGCAGGGGCGATAATAGGGGCTTTATTGACGGCAATGTTTGCGCCGGCGTTGATAGCGGTAATATTTGGGCTGATACTTTTGTTTTCCGCATATTTGTCCCTTAATCCGCCTGCCGACAGGGTCGACCGCCTGCCTGACAGTTTTACCGCGCGGTTTCGCATGAATGGAAGCTATCCTACGGCTGAAGGAAAAAAAGAATATTCTGTACATAATGTGACAGGCGGTTTCAGCCTGATGTTCGCGGCAGGCGCGTTGTCAGGGCTTCTCGGGATAGGTTCCGGCGCCATGAAGGTGCTGGCCATGGACAGGGTAATGCGCATGCCTTTTAAGGTTTCCACCACCACAAGCAATTTCATGATAGGCGTTACCGCGGCGGCAAGCGCCGGGATATACATAGCCAGGGGATATATAGAGCCGCCCCTTGTGATGCCGGTCATACTCGGAGTGTTGCCCGGCTCCATGCTCGGCGCGTTTATACTCCGGAAGGCGCCGTCAAAAAAACTTCGGATGGTATTCGCCTTCGCCATACTGGCCCTGGGGCTTGAAATGTTATACAAGGGCTTTACCGGGAGGTTTTGATGGAAGAAAAAAAGCTTGCAATTTCTGATGAAAAGCTTGAGGTCTTCATAAGCAATATACTGCGCGCCGGAGTGGCTCTTTCGGCGGTTTTTATGCTGTCGGGCGGAGTCTTTTATCTTGTACAAAACGCTTTTGCTCCGGCGCTTTACCACACATTCGCTGCGCGGCCGGGTGAACTTTTGAACCTGCGCGGAATGGCCGCCAATATACGCGCGTTCAACAACCTTGGAATAATGCAGCTCGGACTGCTTATTTTGATAGCGACGCCTGTCATAAGGGTAGTGATGTCGCTGGCGGTATTCGTGATACAGCGTGACAGGCTCTATACCGCGGTAACGTTTATCGTGCTGGGCATATTGATGTATTCCATATTCAGGGGCTGAGTCCGGAAAAACTCCATAAGCCTCATACATATTGTGATTTCCGGATAAGTATTTCATATTGCAATATGTTTCACCATGTGGTAAATTATTTGTCACTACTCTTGAAAGGAGAAGTCATGAAAAAATTCTTGGTTTTAACAGCAGTTCTGGTTTTTGTAGTAGCAATTGGTTGCGCAAAGAAAGGCGGAGCCACAGCCGCGACGGTTAACGGAAAGGTCATCACAACACAGGACCTTGACGATGAAATCGAATCGCTGCCTTCGCAGTACAAGATGTTTGCCCAGTCGCCGGATATGAAGAAAAAAATACTAGACAACCTCGTCATCAGCGAACTCTTGATACAGGAAGCACAGAAAGAGGGGATACTTGACAAACCCGACGTCCAGAAAAAGATTGCGGATTATGAGGCTTCAATAAAGCAGGAAGTGGACACACAGATAGCCGGCCTCCAGAGACAGAAAGACAAGGCGGCTGACATCGCAAAGAGGGAAACGGTCATCAAAGAGCTCCTCTCCACGAAGGATTTCAAGGACCAGCCCGTAACAGACGCGGAAATTAAACTGTCATATACGCAGTATGTGGCTTCGATGAAGAAACAGGACCCGAAGGCAAAAGTTGACCCGCTCGACAAGATAAAAGATGACATCAGGACGTCGCTTGCAAGGCAGAAGTGGCTTGATTCGCTCAAGGCCAAGGCGACAATTTCGGTAAATGATTCGGCTTTTGCATCCGCGGCGCCCGCGGGAATGCCGGCAATGCAGCAGCAGGCGGCGGGCTCGCAGCCTGAAACCGTACAGGTTTCGGCTCCGAAACCGGCAGCGGCGGCACCGGCGGTTAAAAAGTAATTAATGCGTTCATTTTTATATGTTATTATTGCCGCACTGGCCGTGATCACGGCCGGTTGCGGCAATAATACATTAAACGCGCCCGTCGCGGTGGTCGACAAGCACAGCATAACCGTCGGGGAGTTTGAGTTAAAGGCAAAACTTTACGGCCTTTCGATATCCACGAAAAAAGAGGCGGGGCAGTTTGTCAACCTTCTTATAAACGACTTCCTTGTGCTGGAAGAGGCTAAAAAGCAGAAAGTCTCTTTTACCGGGGAAGAGATGAAAAAGGAAATAGAAAATTTCGCCCCGGATTACGCCTCACCCGAGACAAAAAAAGAGCTCAGGGCCGTCGGCATAAAATACGGCCAGTGGCTCAATGATATCAGGGAAAAGATAACCAGAAAAAAGATAATAAACATGGTGATGAAAGACAAGATTAAGGCCGACCCGGAGGACATAAAGGATTATTACTGGAGCCACATACCGGATTTCCGGACCGGGAAAAAAGTCGAGGCCAGCCAGATAGTCCTTGACAGCGAGGAAAAGGCCAAAATGGTCCAGCAGTTTTTGATGCGCGGGGAGGCTTTTGACAGGCTGGCAAAGAAATATTCGATAACATCCGAGTCCAAAAACGGAGGCAGCTTGGGATATTTCGGCGCGGGCGAAATGCCTTCATTTATAAATGACGCGGTTTTTTCGATGAAGAAAGGCGAAATAAGCGGTATAATAAAATCACCATACGGCTGGCATATATTCAGGGTCGATGATATACAGGAAGATAAAACGCCAAAATTTGAGGAAATTAAGGACCGGGTTTACGAAAAGTATTACGATATAAAAAAGGACGAATATTTCAACGCGTGGATGCAGGAACTGCGTAAAAACGCGGAAATAAAGATATACGAGGATACGCTTGATAAGCTTGTTGAACCCAAGGAGGTTTTAAAATGAAAAAGACAATAATCACGGTTTTCTGCGTCCTTTTTGCGGCCGCTCTTTTTGCGGCAGAGGGGCAGACGGATAAAATTTTAGTAAAGGTAAATGATGAAATCATACTGCAGAGCGAGCTTGACGAGGCCGTGGAAATGGCCGAAGCGCAGGCAAAGCTTGCCGGAAAGCCTTTTGACGAAGCCGAGTTCCGCAAGACGGCGCTGGAAAATATGGTTGACCAGAAGCTCATTATCACCATGGCAAAGGACGAGAGCGTGGCTGTCAGCGATGAGGCCGTGGCGGACAAGGTAAATGAATTCATCGACGGCCTGAGGGCGAAATTCCAGACCGAGGATGCCTTTGAGGACGCACTGCAGAAAGAAGGGCTTTCCTACACTGATTTCCGCATAAAGATCGAGGCGCAGGTACACGACAGCCTTATATTTTCCAAGGTAAAACAGAAAAAACAGCAGGATTTTATAGCAAAAGCCGCCGTAAGCGACGCGGAATTAAAGGATTATTTTGACAAGAACAGGGATGCTTTCAAGGTTAACGACCAGATGAAACTGACCCAGATTTATATGGCATCCGGCGAGGTTGAAACAAAGGACCTTGCGAAATACGCCGATGACGTTCTGGCAAAGATCAAGGCCGGAGGTTTTGAAAGCGTTGAGGCGGAACTCAAGGGAAAAAAGGGTGTCTCAATAAACGATCTCGGATGGGTGCAGACGGACACGCTGTCAAAAATAATCAGGGACGCGTTAAAGGACCCGAAAAAGGGAAAGGTTTCGGATGTGATAGAAACACCGCCATCTTCGGCCTCGGATGAAGGCGGCTACCAGATAATAAAGATAAATGATTATAAAAGCGGCCAGGTGCCGGATTTTGCGGATGTTAAGGAAAAGGTAAGGGTTAAGATTATCGAGGAAAAGGTTGACGAAATGTGGAACGACTGGGTCGATAACGCGAAGAAAAAGGCTTACATCAGTTATATGGAGTAAGCCGTCGCGGGTTTTATACCGGGTTCAAATGAAGGAGTGAATATCATGTTAAATGTGGGTATAATAGGCGGCTCCGGGCTCACGGGCCGGGAAATAATAAAGATACTTTTAAAGCACAACGGCGCGCGTATAACCGCGGTTACTTCGCGCTCCTCGGCCGGGAAAAAAGTCAGCGATATTTTTCCGGAATTCAATACGCTGACGGATCTTGTATTTACCGATCCCGGAGAAAAAACCCTTTTTGGCGCGGCCGACTTTTTCTTTGTATGCCTGCCGCACACCGACGCCATGGAATTCGTAAAAAAGGCGCATGACGCGGGAAAGAAAACCGTGGACCTCTCGGCAGACTACCGGATGCAGAACACAAAAACCTACGAGAAATTCTATAAGACTACGCACAAATACCCGGAACTGCTGAAAAAAGCGGTTTACGGCCTTCCGGAACTTTTCAGGGAGAAAATAAAAAAAGCGGACATTACGGCGAACGCCGGGTGCCACGCCTCCTGCACCATACTCGGGGCCGCTCCCGCGCTTAAAAACCTGCAGGTGGAATCCGTTATATCGGATTCAAAGACCGGGGTTTCCGGAGCCGGGATAAAGCCGATGGCCAGTTCGCTTTATATTAACATCAACGAGAATGACGTGCCTTATAACGTCGGCTTCAAGCACCGCCACGCCCCTGAAATAACAGAGGTGTTAAAGCGCTCGACCGGAAAAAACGTGAAACTCATCCTCACGCCGCAGTTGATACCGGTTGACCGCGGCATGCTGGCCACCATTTACATAAAGTTAAAAAAAGCGGCGCCGCTTGAGCGGGTGAAAAAAATATACCGGGATTTTTACTCAAAAGAGCCGTTTGTCCGTTTTACGGAAAATATAAGCATGCACAACGTTCAGAATACAAATTTCATCGATATAAAAGTCGAGGATTCGGGGCAGAAGGACATACTGCTGGTTATAACGGCCTTTGACAATCTATTAAAAGGAGCCTCGGGAAACGCCGTCCAGAACATGAACCTGATGATGGGTTTTGACGAGACAGAGGGGTTATTGTGAAAAAAGAATACATTCTTCCGGCGGGGTTTGCCAGCGCCGGTATACACGCGGGCATAAAAAAGAGCGGTAAACCCGACGCGGGGCTCATATATTCAAGTACGCCGTGCAGGGCGGTTGGATTTTTTACCAAAAACAGCCTAAAAAGCGTCCATATACGCCATGCCATGAAGGCGGTCAACGGGCCGATTCAGGCTGTGTTTGCCAACAGCGGCAGCGCGAATGTGCTCACCGGGAAAACAGGAGTAACGGACCTTGAAGCCATATTAAAAAAGGCAGCTGAAATATTGCTGATAAAACCATCGGCGATGCTCGGGGCCGCGACCGGAAAGATATCAAAGCCGCTTCCGTTAAAAAACATTCTTGCAAATATGGAAAAACTGGCCGGCGCGATATCGGCGCGCGACAAATCATTTCCGGGCGCGATTATGACCACGGATACCGTGGAAAAATACGCCTCCGATGTCATTACAATAGGCGGAAAAAAGGTTGTAATATGCGCGGCTGGTAAAGGGGCGGGGATGATATCTCCGGATATGGCGACCATGCTTGTATTCTGCATGACTGACGCAGCCATTGACAGGAAGCTTTTGAGGCGCGCCGCGCTCGAAGCCGTTCAGTCGTCATTTAACAGGGTTACGGTGGACGGCGATATGAGCCCGAACGACACGGTGTATGTGCTGGCCAACGGCGAGGCGGGAAATAAGGAAATAAAAACGCAGGGAACGGATTACATTAAATTAAAGAACGCGCTTAAGGGAATATTTTACTCCATAGCCGAAGACATGGTCATGGACGGCGAAGGAGCCACTAAATTCATAAAGATAAGCATATCCGGGGCAAAGACACAGGCACAGGCCGAACTCGTGGCGCGCAGGGTGGCGAATTCACAGCTTGTAAAAACAGCTTTCTTCGGCATGTCGCTCAATCCCGGGCGCATCATCAGCGCGGCTGGGCAGACATTCGCGGATTTTAACCCTGAAAAGGCGGTGCTGAAATTCAACGGCAGGACGGCTCTTTCAGGGGGCAGGCTGGACGAAAAAAACCGTGTAGCCGCGGAAAAGGAACTGAAAAAAAGGCGCATTGAGCTGGAACTTAACCTTGCGAACGGGAAATACGGCTGTTATCTGCTTACATCCGACCTTTCATATGATTACGTGAAGATAAACGCGGATTACAACTGATACCTGTTATAAAAGTTTGTCAGGGGAAAACATGGCAAATGTAAAACCGTTTTTTTCTTATAAGAAATTATTTAATTGCACGGGCGGTAAATGGCGCCCGGCGCCGATTTTTTTAATAACCCTCATGCTGGTTTCGCCGCGTATTTTTGCGGTATCATCATCTTATATCGACTGCCGCATTGCCACAATAACCGCGGCATCAACGGACCCGCTTGTAAAACAGATTAAAGGAAGGTTTACGGCAGGGGACGGTTCCGGCAGGAAACTATTATACGGTTACCCGGGCGCGCCGTGGTCCTCTTTTACAACGGTAAATATCGAGGCGCCCGGATCGACGCTGACCGTATACGGCGGCCCGGCCGGTTCATGGCTGGTGAGCCCTTATGATACATTCGATGAGGACGGCAATTCAATGAATACCTCAACCTGGGCCTATTCGGGCATCAGGATAACGCAGGACCTTTCAATAGTTAAAAATCCGTTTACGCTTTCAAGATATGACACCATACGCATAAGGTATGCTGTGGAAAACCGCAACACCTTTACAGCGCGGGTCGGTTTGAGGATAATGCTTGATACACAGCCCGACGGGAACGACGGCTCCCCGGTGTACACTTCGACAGGCGGGCTGGTGACGCAGGAGGAGGAGTTTACCGGCGCGGCCGTGCCCGCATACTGGTATACGCAGGACGACCCGGTGAGCCCGGTTGTTTCGGCGCAGGGGGAATTGAACGCTGCCGGCGCTGACATGCCGGATATGCTTATAATCGGCCAGTGGGATTATATGAACGAAGACGCCAATAAATGGGATTACGCGGTGCATGCGCAGCCCATAACGGACAGCGCGGTGGCTGCTTTTTATAACCCCAGGGACATTACAAAACAGGCCACGGACACTATCACCGCTTACTTCGGGCTTGTTGACAATTCAGGGGCCCAGATTGCCATGAATAAAAGCGCCGATGTCACGTCGGCGAATTACGGGGACACAATCAGCTATAATATTGTTTATTCCGACAATACATCATTCGGCTTAAGCTCTCTTTCAATATGGGACACACTTCCGTGGAATTCGGTATTTATTGACGCTTCAGGCGGATATTCCCGGGCGGCCGGCATGATAAGCTGGAACCTGCCGGACCTCGGCGCAAATTCGGGCAATAACAGCCTCTGGGTCAGGGTAAGGGCGGCTTCGCAGGGTGACTCGCTGACCAATACCGCATACGCCTCTTTTATTGATTCACAGTCGGGCACGGCCAGGCAGGGCCACTCAAACAATACAATTGTCGCGCTCCCAAGTTTTACTCCGACAATGACATTTACCGTGAGCCCTACTTTTACGGTCACGCTGACTCCGACCATAACGCCGACCGCTACAATATCGCCGACTTTTACCCCGACGCCTCCGGCGTTTGTCTTCAGGATGGAGGGAAATTTTCCCAATCCCGGGGTTTTATATTCAAACTTTATTTTCACGCTTACCCGCAGCGCGCAGGCCGCAGTCAGGATATATACCATTTCCGGCGAGTTTATAATACAGCTGTCGGGGAATTTTAACACGGGAAGAAATTTCATAAAATGGAACCTGAAAAACCTCAACGGCAGGGACGTCGCGGCGGGGACATACATTTTTAAAATGTCGGTTTGGGACCAGAGCGGGGAAAAAGCCGGCGCATACGGAAGATTCGCGGTAGTGAGATAAAAAAAGAGCGGAACAAAAAAATTGTTGAAAATTGACAAAAAATCGACGGGATAGTATAATCATTATAAATATATTGTTTTTAAAGCGAAAATATTGAAAACAAATGCGTGTTGTCTCTGCGGTAATTGACAAAAAAGCTCCGGCGGAAAAGATATTTTCAGGGGCTGTTTATACACGGGCCGATAATAAACAGGGAAAATAAATACGGCAGTTAAAAAAGATGCGAGGTAAAAATGGCGGATATTTCCAGCCTTGTGAACGGCAATAAAGAAATTTTTTTCATAGACAACAACCAGATAGCCGTCTGGATAACGGACTCCGAGGGCAACGTAAAAAAAGATGGGGCGAAAATAGACGGTGAAATCAGGCGCATAATTGTCGACGGCCTCGGCAGGGAGAAAAACGAAAAGGCCGAGATACGCGGCAATGAGATGAAAAAAGGGACAGCGAGGATATATTCCGGGGACGGGAAGGTCCTTCAGGAAATGCAGTACGACAATTTCAATGTGAACGGATTCATAAAAATGTATTATCCGGGCGGAGGACTGAGGCTCGAGGGCGCGTATATAAACGGCATCGGCCAGTGGCCCATGAAGACATATTTCGAAAATGGAAAACTGAAGACTGAAAAAATTTATGCGGATAATGTTAAGGTGCAGAAGACATATTTTGAAACCGGGGAACTTGAGGCCGAGGAGACTTTTGACAACGGCGTCGAGAACGGCCCTTTCAGGCTTTTTCACAAAAATGGAAAAGTAAGGGCCGAAGGCTCCTACAGGGACGGAAAACGCCACGGCATATACCGTGTGTTTTACGAGTCGTCCGCGGTCAAGCTTGAGGGTGAATACAAAGACGGCGTTGAAGATGGGACGTTCAGGCTTTATTACAAAACCGGAAGCGTGGAAACCGAGGAAGTTTACGTCAACGGCAGGCAGCAGGGGCCCTACATCCAGTATTTTGAAAGCGGCGGTGTGAAACTTACAGGGCTCTATGAAAACGGCAAAAAAAACGGCGAGTACAAAATGTTCTACGAGTCGGGAAAAATAAAGATAGAAGGCTCCTTTAAGGACGGCAGGGAAGACGGGCCGTATAAGCTTTATTATGAAACGGGCGGGATAAAAATTGAGGGGTGTTACAGCGAGGGCATCGAAGACGGGCCGTATAAATTATATTACCAGGACGGCGTGGTAAAAGTCGAAGGGCAGTATAAAAACGGCTCCGAACACGGCATTTACAGGCTTTATTACCCGTCGGGAAAGTTAAAGGTCGAGGAGACTTATATGGACGGAAAGGTCGAGGGGCTCTACAGGGGCTATTTTGAATCGGGAAAAATACAGGCCGAGAAAATGTTCATGGGCGGTACAGCCAACGGTCCGTGCAACCTTTACCACGAGAACGGCAAGATAAAAATAGAATCGGTATTTGAATCGGACAATCAGGTTTCCATAATTGAATATGATGAGAAGGGAAACAAAAAAGGGTAGTTTTACCGCGGAGGGGTGAATGGACAAACCGGGCAGACAGTTGTTCAGGCTTAAAAGCCTCGCGTCGATGATGCTTGAAACGCACGAAGAGGGCCACAGGCTGAAAAAAGCCCTCGGCCCGCTGGAGCTTGTTTTGTTCGGCATAGGCGTGATAATAGGCGCAGGAATATTCGCGACTGTCGGAACCGCCGCCGCGGGCGACGCCGCAAGGCCGGGCGCGGGGCCCGCACTGATTGTTTCCTTTGCCATCACCGCGGTGGCATGCGGCTTCGCGGCTCTGTGTTACGCGGAGCTCGCCTCGCTGGTACCGATTTCCGGCAGCGCATACACTTATTCATACGCCACTTTCGGCGAACTCATCGCATGGATAATCGGATGGGACCTTATGCTTGAATACTGCGTCGGCGCCATAGCGGTATCCATATCATGGTCGGGATATTTTAACGGCTTTCTCCATTCAGTGGGTATAAACCTGCCGGTATGGGCCACCGTGGATTACAGGACTGCCATGCAGGGCTTCACTAAAGCGGCGGCGATGATTGCCGCGGGGACGCCGGTGGCGGCGCTTGCCCCGAACCTGCGCCACGCCTTTGACGCCTATAACGCCGCACCCCACTTTTTCGGCATAGCCTTTATCTGCAACCTTCCCGCGAGCATAGTTGTTTTACTGCTGACAACTCTTCTTGTAAGGGGCATCAAGGAATCATCGGCATTTAATATTATAATAGTTGTCATAAAGCTTCTTGTCATAGCGTTTTTTATATTTGTCGGCGGCCATTATATAAAACCCGGGAACTGGGTGCCGTTTGCGCCGAATGGTTTTGCCGGGATAAAGGCTGGCGCGGCCATAGTGTTTTTTGCCTACATAGGTTTTGACGTGGTATCAACCATGGCCGAGGAAACACGGAACCCGAAGCGGGACATGCCCATAGGCATAATCGGCTCGCTGGTGGTCAGTACGATACTTTATATGCTTGTCGCCGCGGTATTTACCGGCATCATACCTTTTCCGGCCCTGAAGGAAGCGATGGCCACGCAGAAGGCGGAGCCGCTCGCGTATGCTCTTGAAAGCATTCATCTGGGTTGGGCGGCCATGATAGTGGCGGTCGGCGCAGTCGCGGCCCAGCTGGCGGTACTGCTCGCGCTGCTTCTCGGACAGTCCAGGATATTCTTTTCAATGTCAAGGGACGGACTTCTGCCGAAGGTGTTTTCGAAGGTACATAAAAAATTCAGAACTCCCTATGTGACGACAATTGCCGTAGGCGCCCTTGTTGCTTTTGTCGCGGCATTTACAAATATAGATGAAATGGTCGACCTTACCAATATCGGGACGCTTTTTGCCTTTATTCTTGTATGTTTCGGCGTGATAATCCTAAGGGTGAAAGAGCCGGAAAGGCACAGGACCTTCAGGGTGCCCTTCGGCCCGGTTCTGCCGCTTATGGGTGTGGCTTCATGCATTTTTCTCATGACAGGATTGCCGGCCATTACGTGGATAAGGTTCGTGGCATGGCTGTTTATAGGGCTGATAATATATTTCACCTACGGCTACACACACTCGCTGCTCCACCCGAAAAACATAAAGAAATAAAAGGATATACTGATATTTCATTTTTTCATAACAGGAGTATAATAAACCTGTGATAACTAATGGGGCTTACAACAAATAATAGGTGGATTAATGAAGGAAATAAGCTATTTATTAAAAGAGGGCGAAGGCCTTTTTACGGAATTCAAGGAACAATACACGGACAAAATAGACCGTGATATTGCCGCATTTTCAAATACGCGGGGCGGTAAAATACTGCTTGGAGTTTCTGACAGAGGCAAAATAACAGGCCATGAATTAAGCAACAGCCTGAAGGCGAAAATAGTAAATCTGGCATCAAACTGCTCGCCGGCCATAGAAATAAGCGTACGTAAAGCCGGTGGTGTGGTTGTAATAGACGTGCCCGAAGGTCAGGCCAAGCCGTATTCGTGTTCCGGCAGGTTCTTTAAAAGATATGATGCCATGACAAGACAGCTTAACCCGGAAGAAGTCAGAACCCTGTTTGAAGAGAACGCCAGGCTGTCATTTGAGGAGCGTGAAATAAAAGGGTTTAAATCATCCGATATAGCGATGGAAAAAGTAAAACGTTTCATAGACGAAAGCAGGCTTGATATTAAAATAGCCAGGGAAAACCTTCCTGATTTCATGACAACCCTTAATCTGGCATCAGGGAAACATTACAAGGCCGCATGTGTGCTGTTTTTTGCCAAAAACACACACAGATTCCTTATGCAGTCCAGGCTTGACTGCATACGTTTCCGAGGCACGGAAAGGCTTGATATATTTGACCGCAAGGAAGTAAATGACGACCTGATAACCCAGCTGTCGGAAGCCATGTTTTTTCTTGAAAAACATCTCTTTAAAAGAAGCGAGATAAAAGGGATGGACAGGGAAGACAAGTACGATATTCCAATAGAGGCTTTAAGGGAAGCTGTGGTAAACGCGATTATTCACAGGGATTACAGCATGACCGGCACGAGTGTGTCCGTGGAAATATTTGACGACAGGGTGCAGATAGTAAACCCGGGCGGTCTGGTCAAAGGCGTGACACCGGAAAACCTGGGGCAGGTTTCCATAAGGCGCAACGAGATCATAGCGGACATGTTCAACAGAATACATAAATCAGAAAGGGCGGGCCGCGGCATAAAAAAGATACGTGATTTGATGACGGCGGAAAAGATGGCTATGCCTGATTTCAAATCCGACGCTCTGTTTTGGGCGGTGTTTAAAAGAGACACGTCCTTTGCGGGAGCAGGGGAAGAAGCGACAAAGAAGACCAGCAAGGGGGTAGAAAAGGTCGGAGAAAAGGTCGGAGAAAAGGTCGGAGAAAAGGTCGGAGAAAAGGTCGGAGAAAAGGTCGGAGAAAGATTGACCGCAAATCAAAGAATAATTCTAAGTGAAATTGATAAAAATGTTTATACAACGGCGAATGAATTATCGTTACTTGTTGGTATTTCACAAAGGAAAATTGAAAAAAATCTTTCTGTTTTAAAAAATAAAGGCTTGATAAAACGAATCGGGCCGGATAAGGGCGGGCACTGGGAAATTGCAAAACCGCGGGAAACACGCAAAGGCGGGAAATCATGAGTTTAAAAAGTGAGAAACTTTCTCACCGGTTGCCGTGACCGAAATACAAGCTGTACATGCCGGAGAAGAAAGAGTCGGAGTATAAGGTGTGGGAGATAATGGGGACGGAAAGATGGAGGCGTATCTGAAATATAAGGACAGCGGGGTAGAGTGGATAGGGAAGATAATACTTAACGTCAAAAGAAAGGCTGGCAATGATGGAAGACATAAAGACTGAAACAAATGAAAAATGTTTTGTATCAGATAAGCCATTGATAAACCCTGTTGATGACAGATTAGGCTTTTCAAAATTCGCAGAACAATTTGCAAATGCGATTAAAATGGTTGATAAAAATGAATGTTTAGTTTATGCTTTATGTGGTTCGTGGGGAAGCGGAAAATCAACATGTCTAAATTTTGTTAAATCATTTCTCGAAAACAATACAACTGAACAAGACAAAATATCCATAATTGATTTCAACCCATGGTGGTATTCTGGAAAACAGGATTTATTGACTCAGTTTTTCAGAGAGTTTGGATTGGCGGTTGGGCAAAATAAGGATAATTCTGAAATTCTTAAAACAATAATAAAATATGCTGAAGTGATTGCGGAGATTCCAGAACCGACTGGCATTGCAAAATTTCTCGGTAAAATCTTAAATAAGTCGGGTGAAGAGCTAAAGAAAAAGGAAATAACCGAAATTAGAAAAGAATTGATTTGCAAATTGAAAGAGAGTCGTAATAAATTTGTGGTTTTTATAGATGATATTGACAGGCTTGATGGCGAAGAAATACGGGATATTTTTAAAATCATTAAGGCTGTCGGAGATTTTCCAAATGTAGTTTATGTCCTTTCATTTGATAGAACCGTTGTTTTTGAATCGTTAAAAAATGTCCAACCCGGACTGCCGGGCGAAGAATATATTGAAAAAATCGTTCAAGTTATTTTTGATTTGCCAAAACCCAATAAGTCAATATTGGCGAGTTTTTTTGAAAAAGATATTGAACCGCTTTTAGAAAACACACCTTCTGAATTGTATGAACAGAAGCACTGGCAGGAAACATTTCTATTTGGAATAAGAAATTATTTGAACACTCCTAGAAATGCAAGGAGATTAGCAAATATCATTAAACTCATTTATCCAAATTTAATTGGTAAGGTTAATTTTCCAGATTTTGTAGCTATTCAAGTTTTAAGATTATTTGAACCGGACATATACGAATTTATTCAAACTCGTGGTGATATGTTTTACGGTCACGGTGAGGATCCATATAAAAAGTTACAACCATTTCATGACGCGTGGATTGTATCTATTCCAGAAAACAGAAGGGAATTTATTAAAGGCTTTTTAGAACATCTATTTCCTAAATTGAAATCTGCTTGGTCAAAAACAACAGTAGGGCATAGTTGGCTGGAAGAATGGAGAAAGAAAAAACGTGTTTGCAGCCCAGATAATTTTTTAACATATTTCAATTTAACATTGGCCGGCTCACAAATGACGGATAAAGAAATCGATGATTTAATAAGCATATCAAACAATGAAAAATTGTTTTCTCAACAACTGGAATCTCTCGGCAATTCCGACAGGGGGCTTGGTGACGGAACTACACGATTAAAAACGCTTTTGCAATTGTTGCCGGATCATCTGGCAAATATTCCGGTTGAGAATTTTGAGAATATCATTAAGGTTTTTTTGCATATTGGAGATGACTTAATTCTACCACAGGATGAGACTAAGGGATTGTTATCCTGGGGAAATGACAGAGATATTTACAGAATTATACATTTAATTTTGGAAAAAGTTGGAACGAACCAAGAACGATTTGAATTGTTAAGTAGATGCCTTCTTGGCGGAAGCGCTATATATACTGCAAGTGCTTTGGTATCACAGCTAATTTCAGAAATTGGCATTAAAGAAAAGCTACCAGAATATAATGTTATTTTAGAAATATTGGAATTAAATGAATTAAAAAAAATAGTGATACAAAATATAAGCAAAAACTCGAGCAATATTTATTCCGGTAAAACGCATAACCCTTCATTTGTCTTAGCCGTTTGGTTTCAATGGGGGAAGCCAGAAGATGTTTTGTCGGATTCTAAAAGATATCTTGATAACGTGGATTATCAAGGTTTTACAAAAACGATGTATAATTTTTTGAATTTTCAAAAATCCACTCAATACATGGATGATGCCATAGTGGAAATCAAACCAACAATTGATACTACTTTTATTCCGAAATACTTTGATATTAATCAAGTCTTTGGAAAAGCAAAAAAAGTTATAAATGATTATCCCGAATATAAAAAAATGAATGAATCTGCTGCAATAGATTTATTAATAAAATGGAAAGAAAAGATAGAAAAGGGCGAATCTGTCAAACAATTTTTGGGTTTAAGCGATAATGATTACTAAGTCAAATGTTGAATAAAGAGGCATAATTAAACCATACCAAAAACACAAATACAGTGGAAAGTAATCAAAAAAACGCAGTGAAAAATAAAACGTATACTGGTGTCAGCACCTGAATTGAGACTTGATTCTTCATTTACCGGGCTAATTATAATACCCGCATTTAAGAAAATATAATATTTTAAAAATGTGAATTTTCCTGTTTTTCCTGAGGAATATTTTTCATTTTTTTAACCGGCCAGTTGTACACATAAATCCAACAAAGGTTAGTGCTTCCGTCTTCAAGCTGCACTGCTTTGCGCACCCTTATGAATTCCGTTGGTTTTTCATTTTCCGGACTGCAACCCTCATATTTATCAAGACGCTCAAGTATTTTTGTGGGATGTTTTAAACTGTAAACCTCCCCATATATACGTTCGGGATTATTTTTTAATAATATTGCGCCGGGATAGTCATCATTAACTTTATAAATCCGGCCCGGGATCGATCCGTGGCCCATTTTACGCGAATGTTTCAGCAAAAACTCCTGCTCGCTGTTCGGCTTGCTGTTGCTTTTCAGGGTCCCGTAGACAAAAATGTTGGATTTAAAATAACCTGTTTTTTCCATTTTGTTCAGAAGATATAACAATTTTTCAAAGCCTTGTTCCTTTAAATATAAAACAATATCGGGATTGAACAGAAGATTGTCAAGGTAGTAGCCGAACATCATGCTGATCTCTTCAATATTCAAGCCGCCTTCTTTTTCAAGAATTGCGATAAATTCGAAGAAGTTAAGGTAATCGACAAGATGGGATTCTATAATGGATTTTCCGGTTTTGATAGCTCTGGAAATATGTTCCGGATGCCAGTCGAGTTCGTCCCTTATTTTTTTAAAATGTTCCATGATATAGAATTTTTCGTGAAGAGAATTCAGCCATTTTGTTTTGTTCTGCCGGACACTTTGTTTATAAGTTGAAATTGTTGCCCGGAGGCCTATCACACCGGTAATCAGCACAATAAAACCGCCAAAAATTTCAGCCGCGTCCAGCGCGTCGTTCCAGCTTTTAATATTAAGGAAATCCAATATTGAATGAATCTGCATTAATTTAATCCTTTCAACAAAATACTTTAAACATGTGCAAATCATAGCAAATTAAAATAAGTGAGTCAAGCACATCAAAAGCCGGGGTCACCTTGAACTTGAAGTCACAAATTGTGACTTCAAGCAGGGGCGGTAAAAGAAAGTTGCCTTATGCTTTTACCGGGCACGGGAAAATGTGCCTTGCAGACCAAAAACTGCCACCATTGGCGGCAGAAATAAGACAGGCTAAAAACATCGGCATAATGGAATCATGTAAACTTAACAACTGTTAAATAATATTATAGAATATAATTGAATACATTTGAATGATTTATGAGGAGGCTGCTGAATGAAGACACTCACGGTCAGGATGTCGGATGAGGATTATCAGACAATATTAAAGGGGGCCAAAAAAGACAGAAGGACCCTTTCAAATTTTATGTTATCTGCCACACTGCATGCCATGGAGCGGTCATACTACACTCCACAAACTGAAACAAACGAAATAATGAAAGACAAACTGCTTATGGAAGGCATAGAAAAGGGCCATAAGGACGCTGTAAAAAAACGCGGAAGATATCTCTGAATTGTTAGGGCTGACGCATATTGATGTTAAAAAAGACAAATATAATATAAGTACCAACCGCATATCCGTCCTGACGGAAACCGCTGAAGAAAATTTTGTAATGAAAAAAAGTCAAAAAAAAGCATAACCTCGTCATATTAAAAAACCATAAATCTGTTAAATTAGCGTTTGTTTACATATCATTTTAACGGGAAAAAATGGATCGGGAAAGACTTATTAAAAAACATTGACAAAAAGGCAACGCCGGTGTAATATTCCAATATGGAATATTGGCTGACGTGAGGATTGTGGAACATGGCAGAATGGACTATTGAAACAACAGGCCAGTATGACAGGGATTCTAAATATTATTCAAAAAAACATCCGGAAGAGCTGACAGCCGTATTGGATAATCTTGATACTTATTTATTGCTTTTAAACGCGTGTGCCGGCCCTTTTCAGGCAACAGCCGGTTTTATACATAATGAACCGGACGGGATGAAGGCCATAGACCAAAAAGGCTCGAAATCAAGGAATAAATTGCAGCAAACCAGGCTTTACATTTATGCGCATCATGAAAAGCAAATTCTTTACCTCCTTGGTATTGGCGGAAAGTCCGGCCAGGGAGAAGACATTCAGAGATGCAGGGAGTTTGTGCGTTTGATTAGAACGGGAGGATAATATGGGAAAACAGTATAACAGCGTCAGGGCGATGATAAAAGAAATGGACACGGACGCCGGATTTAAAGAAAAAGCTGAACTCGAAATAGAAAACCGGCAGATTTCAAAGTTTCTTGTGGTGCTGCGGTGCACGCACGGTTTGACGCAAAAACAGCTTGCCGGGAAAGCCGGATGCACGCAGAGCAGGGTTTCCAAAATAGAAGCGTCTTATGATACCGAGATTTCAGTAAAGGACATGATTGATTACGGTAAAGTGTTGAATTTAAAACTTGAAATTGGATACAGAAAACCAACTGTAAAAATTGTTGATTTGATAAAATACCACGCAGGCAAGATAAGTTTTTATTTAAATCAGCTTGTTGAAATTGCCAGAGACAAAGACGACGAATCAATAAATGAAGGCGTTTTTAATTTCTTTAAAGAAGCCATTGTGAATATAAACGCCCTTATATTGAAACCATATTCAAAGCTGACTTTTCCGGGAAAATCCGATAAAAATATCATTCATATATCAGCCCCGCTGGATGCCATGGAAAGCATATCAAACGGGGCCGATAATACCAACAAAGCGTCAAAATAAACAGCTCCATCCATTAACTTAAAATAAATTGCCGGGATCATGGCCGGCGGCCGGGTGAAAACGGCGGCAAAACCTCTGGGCGAAACGCGGTAAAAAAAGATTAAAAAAAGATTAAAATAATCCTTGAAAGAATAGCTGCAATTATCTATAATATTATTAACATACCCGCCGCGCCTCTGCTGCAAAGCATGCGAAATCCGGCGGGTTTTCTTTTTTGGGGGGGATAATATGCAGTATACCAAACCTGCGCTCACTTTTGAAGAACAAGCTGATTTGATTATTTCACGGGGTTTAGTGGTTGATAGAGCCATTCTTATTGATGTCCTTAAAAATGTCAACTATTACCGATTGAGCGGATATCTATACCCGTATAGAACTTTGCCGGGAGATGAATTCAAACCCGGAACAACTTTTGACCAAGTTTGGCGGCATTATACTTTTGACAGGCAGTTAAGGGTTATAACAATGGACGCGCTGGAAAGATTTGAAGTGTCCATAAAAAACCAAATAATAAACTTTATTTCAAAATCTTTCGGGCCTTTTGGCTATATAGAACATACAAACTTTCCCTATTTATCTGCAGATGATCACGCGACATTGCTTAAGACTATAGCCGTTGAATCGGAAAGAAGCAAGGAAGAGTTTGTCAGACATTTTCGCTTAAAATATGGCGATACCCATCCAAATCTACCCCTGTGGATGTCGGGCGAGATAATTTCATTCGGCTGTTCTATTACAATGTTCAGGGGAATTAAAGATAAAAGCATAATAGTTGACCACTATGGAGTGCCGAAAGATGTTTTGATTTCCTGGCTTAAAACATTAAACGTCATCAGGAATATTTGCGCTCATCATGGACGTCTTTGGAACAGAGAGCTTGGAGTAAAACCCTATATACCAAGAAAAAAAGATTTTCCCCAATGGCATGAACCTGTAACGATAAATAATAACAGGGTGTTTGGAATTCTGACAATACTGAATTACCTGCTAAAAATAGCAGCTCCAAAAAGCAATTGGAAATTACGTCTTTTTACTCTTTTGGATGAATACTCTGAAATATCAAAACGAAGCATGGGATTTACTGATAATTGGAAAGATTCTATCCTTTGGAAATGAGGAAAAATGAGCAAAATCAACGAAGGGCTTTTGAATAATCCATATAAGAATCCTTAACCTCCGGCGGCCGGGTGAAATCAGCGGCAAAACCTCTGGGCGAAACGCGGTATCAAATTTTCCTTGAAAAAATAAATAAACTGTTGTAATATCCTTTTTGACTTTTTGAGATTGTAAATCGGGCGTTTTTAAGGAGTTTTATTATATGATAGAAATGAAGGTCAACGGGCTCGCTATTGACAGCGCTTCGAAAATGCCGGTCGTTATTCTTACCGACAAGGATGAAAAACGGTTTCTACCCATCTGGATAGGCGTTTATGAAGCCGACGCCATACTTGTGGCCCTTGAAAATATTGACGTTCCCAGGCCCATGACCCATGACCTTATCAGAACCATGCTGGATACGCTGGAAATTACCATTGACAGGGTTGTTATTCATGATATAAAGAATAATACTTTTTTCGCGAAGATACATCTCATAAAGGACGGCAAGGAATACGAGATTGATTCCAGGCCATCCGACGCCATCGCGATGGCATTAAGGATGGAAGCTTCAATATTTGTTTCCGAACATGTCATCATGGAAGCGACCATCATGGACAAGGATAAGTACGAAAAGGAAATGAAGGAATTCAAGGAGTTCTTAAAAGACATCAAACCCTCGGATTTCATTAACTATAAGGAATAGTTCCTTATAATCCCGGGGAAGGTGATAAATGAAGCAGGATAGCAGGGATACGATGCGTTCCTTTGGCATGCTGGGTTCGCTGGGTTTTACCCTTGTGATGTGCACTTTTGCCGGGCTTGCCGCGGGTTACTTTCTTGACAGGATCCTGCATACATCCCCGGTATTCACGATAATCATGCTTCTGCTCGGCATTGCCGCCGGGTTCATTTACATCATATATAAGTTCGGCCAAAATGGAAAAAATTAGGAATTTTTTGCTGATCTCTTCCGCGGCGGCGCTGGCAATATGCGTGGCGTTGTTTGCCGTGGATAAAAAGATTTCTCTCGGCCTGGCGGCCGGTTATGCGACGGGAATGGTTGACTATTTTTTGATAACGTCGCAGGTGCGTAAAATCACCTCGTCGCCGGGAAAGACCGCCGGAAAAGTTATGGCGGGCGGTTTTTTTTATATGCTCAGGTTTGCGGGGGCGGCGGCTATAATCGCGGTCGTCCTGAAAAACGGCGGCTCCGTTTCAATCGGAGGATTTCTGGCCGGGTTTACCGTGTGTGTGGCGGTTGAAATGGCCGCGCACAGACTAAACCCGTAGACTACATAAAAAAGGTGGTCCTATGGAAGAAGCACTGACATTAAACGGCAAGTTACTGCTTTTTGGCCTTGATTCCGAAGCGTCAATGAAGATATACATGATGCTTCTGGATATGCTCATAGTTGTATTTATAGTCTGGCTCGGCAGCGTCGGCAGGAAAAGAAAACCGGGCGGGCCCCAGAACCTTGTGGAATGGACCGTGACTTACCTTTGTAATTACGCCGATTCCATAATCGGCGAAAAAGACGCGCCGCGTTATTACCCCCTTATAGTGATGCTCTTCCTTTATATATTTGTCGGCAACCTCCTGGGCCTTATTCCCGGGCTGGTTTCCCCGACGGCTTCTTTTTCCGTTACGGTGACGCTTGCAGTAATGGTGTGGGTTTACACCTGGATAGACGGCATTGCCCACAAGGGACCGGCAAAATATTTTGCACATTACGCCGGTGGGCCGTCGGTTCCAATGGCAATAAAACCACTCCTGTTTTTTGTTGAGCTTCTTTCAGACTTTTCCAGGCCTATATCGCTCTCGTTCAGGCTTTTCGGC